>Ga0114945_10000038_pt1 | contig 68697 bp, 57 predicted proteins | sample OV2TP3_FD_87194 | JGI IMG/M metagenome (GOLD analysis project Ga0114945, IMG submission 87194) | Hot spring microbial communities from Beatty, Nevada to study Microbial Dark Matter (Phase II) - OV2 TP3 | ecosystem: Environmental > Aquatic > Thermal springs > Hot (42-90C) | place: USA: Beatty... | reverse complement strand
TCCTTCTTCACTAAGACCAAAATTATATCCATTCGACACCAAGGCCGTAACCAGCGCATTCATGACTTCCTGATTTCCGCTGTTGATAGCAGTCACAATGGCCTCTGCCATTTGGGCCTTTGTCTGAGGATCGATTTTGAGATTTCCCTTACTGTCCTTCGCAACATCTTCTAAAGCACTTAACGCGGCCACGGCCAACAATAGTTTTTCCGTTAGCACAATTCCACCACCCAAATAATGTCCTGTTGCGTTGAATTGCATTAACACATTGGCTTTTCGTTGCACGGTTTCTTCATCTAGAACTTTACCCTCGGCATCCTTAAGACCTCTTAGAGCCGCTACAATGGCTTCTCTTTTATTGAAGCCCTGACTTTGAAGGGCCTTGAGAACACCAGCTAATTTCGTATCGTTGGTGCCATTATCACCTAAACCTAATTCGGCAACAAGAACTTGTTCCGGCGTTGCTTCGAATCTAAATAGTTCCGCAACCGGCCGCGTGACGGCATTTGCGCCTTCGAAGGCAACCACCACTTTCGCAAGATGTTCATCATAACCTTCCTCACCAGATAAAGATTGGCCTTTGCTCACAAAACCGGGTAAGGTCATCATCGCTGGCGGGCCGATTTGACCAGGTGGAAGAGGAATGATTAAATCTAAATCTTTGGCTTTAAGATCAACATTGACAGGCGCAAGGTTAGTTAAAATATCTGTTATCCTTTCAACACCGGTTCGATCATCCTTTTTATATTCGGCCTTATAATAAAATTCTCCTGGAATATATTCACCTTCTCCGCTATCTTCAGTTTCTTTGGAATTATAAATAGTAAAACTTGCTACACGATATACCCCACGCTCCTTGTCAAAAATTATTCCGTTCCTTACATCGCGTCGCGTAAGAAATGTGGGCTTATTGTCTAAACTAAACCCTGTCAGTGTCTCAAACATCGATAGTCCATTGAAAGGATTTTGCCCTACATACTTATTCTCAACAATATTTGTGCCGTCATGAACTCTGAGTTGACCGTCCACAACATCAAAACCAAATGTCTTCCCTCGTTTGTCGATAAACCTTTGATACGCCAAACGCCCTTCGCTGTCACGCCTTGTATCAAGAACCAAAGAATTAACCCCGCTGTCTTTGGCAATCGAAACGCCCATACGGCTTATATCCTGCTCAAGCGGTGTTTGATTACCGTCAATCGCGATTCCTAATGCGTTTCCATCTGTCCCGAGCCACGGATTGTCGGTATAAGCAATGCGTCGTTTACCACCGGCTGGTTTGACGCCTTCTGCTTTCGTGAAAACCGGAAAGACACCGCCAAAGGGCATTGAGAGAAAACCTGAAAGTCGCGGAAACGATGTCTTTTCTTCTTTATCTTCACCGGCTGTTTTAGCTTCATACACAGGAAGCAAACGTCCGTCCGACATCTCTTCATAACCAATCAGATCGCCATCCACCTCCACCATGGAATACAATTCCGTTCGCTCAACTTCTTCTTTTTTATCTTGCGTATCTTGCGCCGTTGCACCTTCTGCTGGTTGCTGATTGATAGGCAATGTTACCGGTATGCGACCTTCTTCTTCTGTAAGGCCGCCTTTGGTTTGTTTTACAGTCCCTTCTTCAGGTGCTGGTGTCAAACGCCCACCAACTATTGTTTTAGGATCAAACCCTTGAAAGACACGGCTACCGTCTTCCTCATAGATAACTTTCCCGCTCTGAAATTCGACTTGACTTACTTTCTTTTCTTGAGAAGAGCCTTCCTGGCGTCTATACAGACTCACGACAAACTTTTCAATCTTGCCTTGGCCGTAAATGGTGGATATTTTTGTGCCGGTCAGCTTTGCTATTTCTGGTATAAATTCAACCGGCATCGCTAATTCAGAAGAGCCTAAATTGTTTTGTGAAACTTGGACCTCGTGCGTTTCTTCGCCGCTAATCTCTGCGACCCGGTGACCAACAACTTTTCGATTCGTCGCCGTCGTCTTAAAAATATCCTTAATGCTAATCTTATGAAACTCCCCTTCCTCCAATAATTGCCCTGCTTGACCATAAAGATAGATATCCATGATTGGTGAAGGGCGGCCATCAATAGGCGAAGAGCCGTCGTATTTAACAATCAACTTCTTGGCCTTCAAATCCTTAGCGGGTGTGTAGCCGTATTGCTCACCGTAAATAAAAATCCCTTTGTCCTTATGAATCCCATAATTATCCATAATCATCTGCTGGTCATGCTCTTCGATATTCTCGGAAGATTCATAATGTTTTCGAATAAACCTTTGGGCCGCAAGCTCAGAGGTCTCTTCTCCCTTAATGGCGTTCTTACCGGCCTCATCAAGAGCTTTAAGAAATTCTTTCATGGCTCTCGCATAAGCCACTTGATAAACCTTTTGTTTGACCTCATCAGAAATATTGGGATTGATTTTTTGAGCTTGCTCAACGGCCTTCGCACCAGCCTCACGTCCGATTTCCTGGACGGTGTTCGCGAGCCTTACGGTCTCACCCTTCTTGGCGGAGAAAATTTCTAACCGACCTGTGGAAGGATCATAATCAACATATTCGCCGTCTTTAGATTTCACGAGGATACGCAAATCACCGCCAACCAATTTAAATATGCCTTCCTCGAATTTCGCCACACCTTCGGTTAACAAATGACCCCAAGGCCTGTCTTGAGCCACGCGTCCCATGACCGGAAGTCCCATGTCTTTTAACGCTCCAGGAAATTCGGCATTGGTCAACTTCTCTTGGGTGATGGTTGGTGTTGTGCCACCTTGCAATGGTTCAATATCTTCTTCTTTTTTCTTTGGACCGGCTTGACTGGCGGTTAATCTCTGGCCATACGGTTGACCTTCCTGTCCTTCGGCTAAAGCGACAACATCCAGATTTGTGTACTCGCCTTCTTTGTAAGGATTAAGTTGAGCTAATTCTTGCTCAACCGACGGTAGACTATGTGCAAGTACACCCAATGCCGGTAAACCGGTAAGCTGATCATAAGGAGCAGTTGCTATGATTTCTTGAGCCGCGAGCGCAAGTTTATCCATAATCTTAAACTTTTCGCCCTTATCGCCTTCCAATGTTGTAAACATCGTACCGTCAAATGAAGTCACAAAGGAGACACCTCTGTTTCCTTCCAGCTTCGTCTGTACCATCACGCCCGAACCGAAGGATACAACATTGCCGTTCTCATCGAGTACAAGAGGCTTTTGTTTGGAAGCAACAAAGGCCAAGCGACTGATAATGGTTGTTGGCTTTCCTGCTTCAAGAGCCTCGCGCTCTTGTTGATACACAATCAGTGGTTTTTGTCCTTCTCGTTGATCGCTAATATTAAATATCTTGTTAGCTAATTCGGGCTCGCTATAGCCATAAGTAGAGCTAAAACTAGTCGGTCCGGGATGCTGGTCTAAAAAGTCTCGCACCTCTTCTCTATCTCGAGTGAAAGTTTTTGTATCGACACCTGTAGTTTGCTCGATGACCTCATCCGCCTTTTTAAGAACCTTTGGCGCCAATGTTTTTAAAAAGCTCTTTTTATCTTCCGCAGTAATAAGCACATCTCCTCTCTTCTCTAAACTATCCTCTTCAACCTTTTCTAAAGCGATATTAAGATTTGTTCCCAATTCCAAGTCTTGGCCCAGCGCTTTCATTTTCATAGGTTCAAGGGCAGCACTAATAGCTTGCGTTGTGGTTCTGAGTCCTTCTTTGGTGGGAACAGTAATGGTTCTGCCCTCAACAACGCTTACAGGAGATTTTGCTAAATCGGTTTCTGGGCCACTGGTCACATTCCCGACCAATGTGATGCGTCTTAAAGACCGAACCTGCGCGACACCACCGACCGATGTGCCGAAAACTCTGTTGGCAAAAACGTGGCCTTCAGCTGAGGCCGTATAAAAACTGACAGTTCCCTTGTCACGATCCTCAATGGCCACAATCGCGCCACTAAATTTATCCGTATAAACCGTGCGGCCGTTAACTTCTTCCTTTTTAATGGCGTGGCCGTCACTGATAGCCGCTTCGAACTCTTTACGTAATTCCGTACTTAAAGCATTATCCGTTAATTGAACTTGAATTGTCCCGGCAGGAATCCTATCGCCAATACGATTGCCTTCCGCATCAACCTCTTCCTTAGCCTTAGCGAAATGCTGCACTTGTCCTGCAAACTCTGAAGCAATCTGAAGATTGCCTTCTTTATCCGACTTAATATTTCCCTGCTCATCGCGTACAAAGATTTTATCTAACGCAGAAAAGACCTTGGCTTTAAAAGTCTTCCCGTGTTCATTTTTCACTAACTCATATTCGCTTACCGTAACCGGTGCAGTCGTTCCTTGCTCGATAATGGCTTGAGCAAATTGTTGGCCTTGGCTTGAAAGGGGATATAAACTGATGGTGCCGCCTGCTTCATGAACATTGGCTAAGATTTTCCCTTCTTTGTCTTTATAGGTCTTAATGATGATACCTTGGTCGTCATCACTATCAAATTTTTTCTCTTCCACAACAGCCAGACCATTTTCAACCGCTGCATCAAGCGCTCTCAAGAACTGTTGTTTTAATTGCGGATCCGCATTTAAGCTTAACTTGATTAAACTTATGATGCCTTTGTCCGTTGTGGAAACATTAATCACATCTTTATATTTCGGATCATTCGCAAGGTCAGTCTCTTGGTCATTTTGATCGATGACAACCAACTTCCCACCTTTGAAAACAATTCTTTTTAAGAATGACGCACCGCTAAAAGTTCTTACCTCGGTATCCCGTGTCTTTGTATCAAGGATCCCGGCCTTGGCAGATGTGGGCTGGTTAGGAGTTTTCGTAATCTCCATCTCATATTTTTTATCTCCCTCTTGATAAACATTCCGAATCCTTAAAGGAGTCCCAAAGGCGTACTGGCTACCGAATTCCGCATCCTGGGTATAGACAGTGCTTGGGGGAGGCGTTTCATCCCCCAATAATTGAAAACGATAGCCACTTTTTCCCACAACGGCCGCACTCTGGCGCGTAATTCCCAATCTCTTTTGTCTTTCAGGAGAGACACGACCGAAATCAATCTCACCCCCTTCGGCGGTTTCTGTCCATACCACATTAGGTCCAAAAATAGCCTCGCTCAGTATATCTTCTAAATTCCGAGAGGCCAATAACCGACGGTCGCTTCCCCTTCCATCATCCCTTATACCCCATAGCCAATTACCCGATGCTTGAGCGGAGTCTGCAAGTTCTGGTATTATGCCATAACCAAAATATTTTGATTCAAATCCTAAGGAGGCGAAAAGTCTGGCTAAACGATTATTTCTGACTTTGAGGGGCGTTGTTCCGTCCTCTGCTGTCGTTCCTTCCGAAAATAGATCAAAATCACGACTACTCAATATCTGCTCTTCCCCTTGTTCGTTCTTTTGGGTGAAGACCTTGGCTTGATAGAGTTTAATATTAGCTGGGACCATTCCTCTTATATCCCTAAAACTTACCTCCACATATGTCCCATTCCCAGTTAAATCAACCAAGAGAGTTGGATTCTCAACTATTTTTCCGTGTTGATCAAAAAATAGATTCCTTTGCGCATCATATGTCAATTTTGTTCCATCAGAGGCAATATAATAAGTGTTGCCGTTGAGATCCATTCCTGTCTTAAGGGAAACGACCTTGGCTGTTGCATCCTCTAATCTCACCGTCAAAGGACTGATGCCATATTTAATCGAACTGATGATCGCATTATCCTCACTAATCAAGGCGCTGCCTAACGCGCTATTGTAATTATCCACCGCTGCCCAACCCCACTGATCAATCAAAAATTGGGTAATCGCTAACTCGGTTTGTAATTTTATTCGTTCCTCTCTTTCTTCTGGCGTTTCATCCTCAATGAATGGATTGCGATTAGGCTCACCGCGCTCAGCCTCGGCCTTGAGGATTGAATCCCTTATCTCATCCTTAAGACGTATAATGTGCATCATATTGGCCATGTTCCATGGGCCTTGCGATTGCATAGCCTCCACATGGGCCACAAAAGCACCCACGCTGGATTGCGTGGTTGTGCCATAGTCATCATGACTATCAAAAAATCCTACTTCTATCACACGATCTGTCCGTAACTTATCCTCATTAATAGGCGCAAGCCCTCTCACCATCCCAAAACCTAAACCAGTCACTCTATCTTCAATGACTGACCAAAATGCCGAGCCATCTCTGTCCGCCTCAGTAAGATAAAATGTACCAATATTGCCAGCCACAAGACCATTCGCTTGAGCGAATTCGTCACTAATGTAAACTCGCTGTCCATTGGTTAACTGTAAATATTTGTTACCCAACGGATCCTCGTATAAGACAGCGTTTTGTACCCGAACACCTTGTAGAATATTGCCATTCTCATCCTTAGCCTGTGCTTCTGGAATCGCCTGCAGAGCCACGATGGCGTCTCTATTACCACCGAGCCCTATATGCGGTGCCACGTATTCGGCAAAAAGACCTTCAAGAACAATGCCTGAGAAAAAGAGAACGGACCGTATTCCAGCCAAAGCAGCTCTATTGGTTTGTTCAGTTCCTGCTCTTTTTCCTGAAACATAATGGCGTTCAATCGCATCAAAGCCTGCGGCCAAGGCCACATTCAAAGTTGCTGGAATAACTTTTATAAGAAATTCATTCAGAAACGTGGGACCCTCATAAACGTAAAAGGCATAACTTTGACCTGCTTCCATGTTCATACGTTCAACAAATGCTTTATCGACGGCAACGCTTTGGCCATTGGCTAATCGTATAGAATAATTCCCAGCATCGTCTCGTAATAAAGCCAAATTATGTGCTTGGATTCCACTTCGAATTTCGCCATTCTCATCTAACGCCACTGTTTGCGGCACGACTTCCATACCGTCAAAAACCACTCTCTCATTCAAATAAAATGTGTAATTTCTGCCAAGCTGCATATTTTGATCTTGAACTAATGCATCAGGGACCACAAAATCTTGGTCGTACACCCTTATTGTAAAATCTCCTTTTTCATTCTGGTTCAATGTAGATGCCACTGGTTGGTAACCTGGTTTAACATTACCATTCGCATCTAGCGCCCTTTCTGGTGAGACTACTGGATCGTTTTGTCCTTCAAGATTTAACGAAGCAATAAAGGAAGCGCCAATCAAAGCCATAAATATAGTGCTAACTGCTTGACCAATGGCTTGTGAGGCCATAGAGTCAGCATCAACACCAGCTGCCTCTGCAATCTTGCGGGCCACGTAGCTGGCTGCCCCAGTCAACACTTTTGTCAATACACTATGAGCAATTTTCCCAGCATTGTTTGAAATATTGGCTGCTATATTTCCAAAGAAACCTTTTCCCGAAGTTGTGTTCAAGCCAACACTATCACCAAGCGCAGTGGTTCCAAGGGCCGCATCGCCTAAAGACGCCACCGCCGCAAACCCCACTTCAGCAACTATGGCAGCCACTAACGCTGATAAAATTTGGGCAAGTATGGAATTTTCACCTTTTTTGGCGTAATGTTCCGCAATTTCCCATTGGATATAACCAACAGCAGCACCTTTGGCAAAACCCACGGCAACTTGTAAGGCAATATCCCAGACTGTTAACGGTGCTACTGTGGCTGGTGCGACAGATACTACACTAGTCGCTGTCCCACCTGCACCCGTGCCTGTACTTGCTGCCGTATCCGCCGCAGTAGCTGCTGTCGTGGCTGGGGCGGTTAAAAGACCAATCCCGATACTCAACGCAACTGAAATCGCTGTTGCCAGAATAAAGGCTTGCTGTTCGTTACAATGCTCTAAGGCTACACACCACATAGCTGCTGTCTGACCAATTTCCCCAGCCACGGCACCAATAGCTAAGGCAATCGCATATGGTTGTCCTCCAGGAATAATCAGAAGAATAACAATAACAAGGACGAGAACTACCCACTTAAGCAAGGTAAGGCCGACTTGCGCCGCAACATCGCCGTTATCGAGTAAACCCGGCAAATCATCTGCCTGACTTTTCCATTTATCGCCCCACACAAAGGCCATGGTGGTATCGGAAATGTACTCTACCTTTTCGCGCGCCAAGGTATGGAAATTTTCCGCTAAAACAAAACCCGTGAATTTCGCGGCAAAGTCCTCTTTGGATAAAACCGTGGTTTGACCGATATCCGAGATATAGACATTGTTTTGGCCAATCGTGGTAACCGTGACAAAGTGCTCGTCCTTAAGATTGGCAATAAAGGGGGGCTTTAACTTTAAGGCATCTTCGGCACTGATTTTGGCGGCTTTGAAATTCAGACCATAGGCATTGACCACCTCTTTGATCGAATAAAGCGAAGTCTTTAAAGTTGGCTCTCCGGGCTTAATAATATTCTTCATTAAGTCCACGAGGATGGTCAAAACCGAGAGCTCCTCCAAGCTATTCTCAATTTCGTAACTGGATAAAATATCCCTTAAAACATAGACACCACAGTTTAAAGGATGGATGTTGGGGTCTTTAAGCCACTGGACCACCTGGCTAATCAGATATTTGGTCAGCAAGATATCAGAACGAACCACAAGGGCCTTGTCTTCAAAATCAATGCGCTCGGATGTGCCAGGGAGTTTAACTTGGATTTGCGTGTTTTCCTTGTAAGCCACCTGATGTAAAAGATGCTCCAAACTTGCGGCAATCCGTGCCGAGGCCATGCGCTCGGGCGATTCTTCTTGAGTGGTAAAGTTGAGGTTGCTCGTTTTATCGCCCCAGAGCACCGCTGGGTTGTAATTGAACGCCCAGCTGATCTGGTCAGGAATAAATACCGAAAGCACAACTAAGGCAACAGCGCGGATCCAGGCTTTAAAACGGCTATGAAATTTTTCCTTGGTTGGGTTGGCTTGGGCAAGGTCTTTGGGGGAGAGTTCAATTTTTTCTGGGTCTGGAAACGTACGAGTCCTCGCGCGCATAGTATCAATACTATTTTTTATGCGTTCCTGAGGATCGTCATATATGTCCAATTTGTCATCCATTGGTTATATATGCCTAATGTCCAATCTAATGTCCAAACTGAGCTTGTTTCGCGGATAACTTGAGATGGCCGGATGGCGAGGATACCACAGGAAGGGTCGCAGATTTTTAAGCCGCTCCCAAACATCAAGTGCGATCCCATGTGCGTAATTTTTGAAAAGTAAAACGAGGTCTTTGAGTTGAAGGTGTTTCATCCGTGGCCACCTCCAAAAAAATCGGGCTACCACGGCATATCGATGGTAGCCCGACCATAATTCCACAAAAAATCCAGATGTTCTTCTAGTTTTTTCCGTGGCTTTTTTCATATTTGGAGATAACAATAATGAAGATAAGAAAAGTATAACATATATAATAAAGACGGCAAGGTTGAGGGCTAAATTTTTTAAAAAATATCTTATTTATTTTCAATAAGTTATAGCTCTGTTGAAAAATTTTTTATTTTTTCATGCCAAATTTGGCGGAGGGTGCAAATAGATCAAACATGGGGAGCATTTATGCGACGAGAAAAGATAAAAGATAAACTGGGACACACACCATAACCTCAATTAAGTTATCTTGGGACACATACCGTAACCTTATTTTCAAAGTCGCTTTTTTAATTTAGGTTACGGTATGTGTCCCAATAAACCTACGAATACTCTCACTGAAATATATTGTCCAATCTAAAAATAATTTTTGGAAGAGCGTGATGATTCATTTATATATGTCCAATCTATAAATTACCTACTAGAATGGACATTTTTTATTTAAAACAAGTTATGACTTTACCTAAATTCAGGACTGTTGTAAAATTTGAATAAGCCTTAAGTTAAATCCGCCTCCCATTTTGAATGAATTTGGATGGAGACCACCTTTGCAGAAGTTCTGCAAAGGTGGTCTCCGCAGCGTAGACGAAGGAATTAAAAAAACTTGAATTTTAACAGGTTATTCGTTATATTATTTATGAAAATAAAAGATCGCAAACCTCGATTTCCCCTTAAGAACATTATTCGAAAGGGGATTTTTTATGCCTAGGATAGCTCGAGTTGTCGCGGTCGGAGAACCGCATCATATTGTCCAGCGGGGGAATCGCTGTCAAAAAGTCTTTTTTCACGACAGTGATAAAGAAAAATATCTTAGCATTCTGCATTTGCAAGCCAGATTATTCGAATTGGATGTCTGGGCCTATTGTTTGATGGACAACCACGTGCATATTATTGCCGTGCCGAAAAAAGAAGACAGTTTAGTTCGTGCAATTGGCGAAACGCATCGATTGTACACGCGGATGATCAACTTTCGAAAACAGTGGCGGGGATATTTGTGGCAAGGTAGATTTAAAAGTATGCCCTTAGATGAAAGCTATTTGTATGCGGCCATTCGCTACGTCGAAAGAAACCCTGTACGAGCCAAAATTGTGTCAAGAGCCGAAGATTATCGCTGGTCAAGCGCTCGGTCACATGTCCATAAGATAGAGGATAAAGTTTTAAGTCCCTTTCCCCTATTAAATGAAATTGAGAATTGGTCCCAATATTTGACCGCCGAGGAAAAAAAAGAGAGATTAAGAGTTATTCGGCACCATAGTACAACCGGCCGACCGTTGGGAAGTGAAAAGTTTATTCAAAAATTAGAGAACCAGGTGAGACGGGTTTTAAGAAAAGAAAAACCTGGGCCAAAGAAGAAATAAGGTTACGGTGTGTGTCCCAAATCAACCCGTTGAGGCGGACAGCTTTTGCATCGGGTTATTTTGAATGAAATCAAGAAGGATAGGAGCGGCGACGAGGATGCCAACAACCGGAAAGATACAAAAGAGAAGCGGTACAAGCATCTTCAAGGGCGCTTTCAAGGCCATCTGTTCACCCCGTCGATAACGGGCTAAGCGCATGTCTTCCGAGAGGATATTCAAGGCCTCACTGACGGAGGTCCCCATCTTATCCGCCTGAATCAGCGTACGGGAGAACGTGGAAAGATCGGTAAGTTCATACTTAAGAGCCAAATCTTTGAGGGCATCCCTGCGGGTTTTGCCCACATTGATTTCCTGTAAAACAATATTGAGTTCGCTGATAAAAACCGATGGCGGTGACTTCTCAATCACCCATTTGAGGGCCAACATAAAATCCAATCCCGCATTGACGCACAGTCCTAAAAGATCAATGGTATCCGGCAATTCCTTAATAATAGTGCCTTTAACCGCCTTGATGCGCCCCTTCAGCCAGTATTCCGGCATCATATACCCAACGGCAAAACTCATCAAAAGCCAAAAGGTCACGACCTCTTGATTGACCATGGGGTATGTCAAGACCAGGACACCGATGATGCCAATCTCTTTGATGACAAAAAATTCTTCGGGCGTAAGATTGACTTGAGCCATGGACAAATCGCGCATGATACGATGGCGCATGAAACCACTGCACAAGGGTTTGTTGAATTTTGCAACGATGCGAAACAATTTTTTTAAGTATACCTCGATGGGATTCTTCTTTTTCTTCTCGGTCTCGAAATCCAACGTTCGCAATCGCGGCCGATACTCCCAATCAATGGGGAATAACCCCAAAATAAAACTAAAGGCACATAAATAAACCGCCCACAGGATAAGGGTTAGGATGACCATAATTAATCCTTAAATTTCTAAATCCTAAATCCGAAACTCGAAACAATTTCTAAATTCAAATGATCAAAAATTAACTGTTTTGAAAATTTCCAATTAGGATTTCGGATTTGTTTCGTATTTCGTGCTTCGGATTTAGTATTTATAAAAAAGCCGTTCATGATATTAGAAGTCTTTAAACGTACTAATCTTCCAAATAAAAAATGCCCCTAATAATTCCAAACAGACGGCGGCAATCAAAAGCTTTCGTCCAATCTCTGAATATAACAGAGAATCAAAAAAGTGAGGATTTGAAGAATAAACAATAAAGGCAAACCCAAAAGGTAAAAGGGACATCACGCCCCCTTGGATTTTCCCTTGAAGCGTCAACGTATCCAGATTTTGCTGAATCTTCTTGCGTTCGCGAATATTGTTGACAATACGAGAAAAAATCAGGGGCAAGTTCCCGCCGGTCTCGCGCGCCAAAAGAATTGCGGTGATCATCTGCTGCATGGCCGGCGATGGCATGCGATTATACAAATGGTTGAGGGCATCCTCCAGAGAAACACCCATTTTGTTTTCACCCAACACCGTTCCGATTTCATGATTCATGGGATCTGGCATTTCCTCGACGACAGCTTCAAAGGCCTGAATAAGACTTAGGCCTCCTCGAAAGGAACTCGACATAATCATCAAGGCATCGATCAACTGGTCATTAAACTTATTGCGATTATTTTGAGTTAAGGCTTGGGCATAAATCCCTGGCGCAATGAAACCTGCTAAAATCCCCAGCACCACCCCGAATAATTTGAAATCCACCGGGAATAAAACATAACAGACCACTGGAACAACGATAGGGGCTAGAACAAAGCGTCTGGCCATCTTGCGGGCATCGTGCCTTGGTAATAAACGGTCCATCCTGTCGGCTAATCGTTGCTCTTTGCGTTTACCATAGGCTATGGAGGTATTATACAACATGGGGATCACCGCATAGCCCAACAGGGCCACCGTACAAAAGACAACAAATAGGGCAAGAGATATTCCCATCTCAAGAAAAATTATAACATCTAATTTGTAAAATCACAAACTCCAAGATACAAATCACAAGCAAGTTTCAAATTTGGATTTAAAAATTGGTTGGTTATTGGCGTTTGGATTTTGGTTCTTGTAACTTGCTTGGTCATTGGAATTTGGTTATTGTTTCTCTTGTTTGTGATTTGGTGCTTGTTCATTGGAATTTTTTTACTTTAAGCATCCTCTCCCACAACTGGCACGCATTTAGATATCTGACAGGCGAGAATACAATCGTGACAGGTCACGGTGGTAGCTGACACACTATGGCAATCACAAAACCTATCATAACAGGCTAGATTATACCATACCCCTGTTTGGGCGAAGGTGTCAAAACGGCATTGGATGGTCACCCCCGGCTCATACTGTAACCCCATGCCAACACCCTCTCCTGTGTTGCGCCATCGTCCGGCAAAACCCTGCCAGATATACTTACCAAATATCAAAAAAACCCCTAAGAGGAAAGTAATCAAGGTGAGATACTCAATCACCGACTGGGCGTTGCGTTGGGATAGTGGTTTAAGCATGGTTCAGAATAACCAAGAACCAATTTCCAAACACCAAACAACTTCCAAATTCCAACAACCAAATCCCAGCGTGCTTTGATGTTTGTCATTTGGGATTTGGAACTTGCTTGGTTATTGGTGTTTGGATTTTGTTTCTTGTGATTTGCTTGGTTATTGGTGTTTGGTGATTCTTCTTTCTCCTTACGGTCCTTCATCAAAATTTTGACACGGAATAAATTTTAAATGAAATCCTTCCCCCGGTCCGCTGTCCTTAAAGTAATAATTTGCACATGTCTCGGTATAGACGCCTCTTTGAAGTAGATTATTTAATTGCAGCCAACACGGCGGATCATCCTCATTCCTATTCAACATGATAGCCCTACGGGCTGCTGGTTCGACTGCTGGATTAGGTAAAACAGGATCGAGGTCTGGATTATTTAGACTATCAAAACAACTAAAATTTATGGCTTCATTGATGATGGAACCACCGACCAAAACAGGGGCCGACGTAAAAGGATTAGGAAATTTTGGTGTCCAAATGGTTTCTCCCATGGGAAACTTCAACGTGCCGCCTTGGCGGTCCTCATCAAAGCGGGCCACCCGTGCCTTAACCGAACCTCGTTTTTTGTCAAGCTCATAGCATCGCTTCATCCCCCAGCTATGGGTCTCTGTTTTCACCCGTGGCCATGGCGTATCGCCAATGGCTCCTCCTGTGACACAGGACGGTTGAGACCCTGGAACACCACTGGTACAACGCTGCGGAACCCTTACATCCACTCTCACCACATGCCAATAGCCTCGTTGTTCCAGTGGTGGCACGGTAACGCCATCCGGATACTTACGTGGTTTCTTGGGTGGATCCTCCTGCCAGGCATAAATCGCCATCGAAGAAAGCGGCGGGGAAGTGGTACCCCAGGTTGCCATCATATTGCTTAGGATTTGGGCAGGACCCGTTAAAAAGTTTGTGAAAGCGGTAAAGGCCTCAAACAAGATTCCCAAAAACTCTTTTGCCTGATAAACAACGTTTTTCAAAAATGCCAGCCGTTTGCTTAATTTAGCGACTTGGTTTTGAGCATTATTTCGGCTAGCTACCATACCATTAATATATGAAGTAACTGCACAAGCACCACCATACGTTGGGTTGAGTAACAATTGACTAACCGTAAAGTTATAAAGTGCATCGTAAAGCTTGTTAGATGATCCTAACCAAAGCGTATCAGGCGGAGCCCATGTATTACCTAAAAGACCATAAAGAGGATTTATCGCCAGGCAAGCAGGGCTATCTGGAAAACAAAAGCATGGGTAGTTCGAACCAGAGTCCCAATTAAGACCGAAAACAGATTGAAGAGTACCGTCAGGGAGAGGACCGAGAGGAGGAGGAAAATATTCATCAAAAACTCCTGCAGGTGTAAAAGGTGGAGGCGGCCAATCCCAAAAAGTCTCACAGTACGTTGGCGAGCAGGCACCGTTATAGGGAAGTGTCGTGTTCGCCGGATCTCCGTTCAGACAATACCAAGCTTGCTTCACTAAAGGATCAGGAGAATTCAGTACTGACGGAGGTAGACTCAGTTGGTCGGTCGGAAGAAGCCAACGTGGCAGTTTATGTGGATGGCAAAGGACATCCCAATATTGCATGCACTTAAACGGATCAGCGCACGTTCTGAATTTCTCGTAATTTCCTTCGAGTCCTGACCAAAACGGTGTGGGGGGTACCGGGTCATTGACATTCCAATCCAAACAAGAGATGACCTTATCGATGGGGAATGTCCCGATGGGTGGTTGTGTACAACTGCTCGGTGGAGAAGGCGGCGGATACGTCGGATTAATACAGTGATTGTCAATAAAATCTTTTTCAGACTGGGACATATACATGGTAATGCCGGGGCCGGGTGGCCCAGAAATAGCTGTGTTAGGATAACACCATGCCTCTCGTTCATTGCTGACCGAATAATCTGTCGGTGGTGGCCCACCCCCTATAGATACAGGAGCATTCATCCACGCAAAGATTGTGGAACCCCAGCTAAGTATATCATTACGCCATTCCCACAATCCACCCGGGTGATCCAACTGCAGAGGGCCAGTGAGTGCAGGTTCAATCCATTCGGCAGCAAACTCATACCATTCTGGCAATGTCTCAGCTAATTCTGCCGGATCAATCGCCAAAAGGCCTTGGGCCCAAGTGATAAATTCCGGAATGCCATTAAGGATATCATCTATGGTATCGTCCGGCCATTTCCCGGCAACCGCAGGGTTAAGTGGATTATTACTTAGAGCAGCCTGACATGTACAGAGATCCGGATCCACACCTGCGGCACAATCAAAGTGTTTATCACATCGTGCATGATAAGGCCAACAAAGCTCTGTTCCACAAACAGTTATTTGACAATACAGATCACGTCCCTTTTTCCAAAGAAAAGGATCAATCTCTGTATTCGTAGCGGCACAAAAATTCTGAGAGAGAGGAAAAGGAGCGACTAAAGATTGAAATGTTCCTGGTGGCGCTGGTGGCGAGGGAAGTGCTCGAACAGGAAAAGAAATTTTATCCGGGCGTACGGCTTTATTGGAGCCGGATACAGGATTACCATCCACGCAATACCCTCCACTAAAGGAAGGAGGTGGAATAATAGGAAGACTTAAGGGAGTAAGCAGCGGATCGTTTTGAGGTCGTGGAGGTACAGGAGAAGGAGGACACACTACTCCAAGAGGATTAGCCGGATCACACCAATGGCATTGCTGTCCCGCATAGGGGGGGGTAGTGCCTGCCGCCCAATTAATGTCCAACCCCCAATCTGAAATTTTATAGAGCAACGAAAAAATACCTCGTTTGGTCTCATAGGGAGTCGCAAACACTGGCGGCCGATAATAGCCGGTGGTATCCTGATAGAGAAAACCATTAGGCCAGAACATAGCCGGCCCATAAACTTGGACACAATTAGGCGTAGCACAAGGGAGTGGTGGTGGAACAAGGATGTTGAGTTTAAAGAACCACTGAATCTCATCGTCGGAACCTAGCTTCTCACGAAATGAGAGCCAACCAAAATCATTGTTTTCATCATTATCTAAATATTTCTGATGAATCCACTTTAGCAAATTCGAACCGCCTGGATTAGGAGGAGTAGGGTGAAAAGGGTCAGCCCAGTTAATACCACTGGAAAAAGTTCCAAAGCGCTCCCCACAATGGTAACTCGTTCCACAGTCATCAGGACCAACTGTAGCAGTGGTACCGCAACACCCTGGCCTTATATCAATAGAGGTGGCACTCCCGTAGGGCTCTTCTATTTGAAGGGGTAAACAACATGGATCGCACATGGAAGGTATATTGGGCGAAAAACTGTTAGGATCACCACATTCATGAGCAACAGGATATGGGTCGTATAATCCCCACGTGTCAAAAGGATTGGGATCGGGATCGCCTAAATAAACAAAATCACGTAAGGCGTCCAAAAAAAAATGCACATCAACATTACGGGGCTCGAGTCTTTTTATTCGTTCATTGTGATAAAAACTAAATCTGGAAATTCTATCGTTTGGCACCCCCGCCGTATAACCAAAAAGACCATCACCATCCAAATCAATCATATCCGTAATTAATCTATCATCGTCGACCGCAGCGTTTAGCCCTGTCGAAACCCCTTGTTCCACCACCAAGTCCCTCGGTCCCAATTGCCTCTGCCAGAGTTTGTTGAACTGGGACGTCAAATTATTCTGCATATGGATTTGAGCCGCTAATTGTATCGCAAAGAGAATCACCAAAATCCATATCTGAAAAATAGCCGCAATAACAATAAGAATAATAAAAACAAGAACACTGGTCCATCCGCAAACTTCTTCATGCCCTCCTAAAGTCGTTTGGAAAATCGACTCGCCATAACTGGCCACAAATGAGGCTAGATACGATGCGGTGGTATTCGAGCCCACCGTTGCCTTTGTCTTAGTTTCAGATATTTTACTGAAGTTAAGAATCGCTGCATATAAAATGAGAGCAAAAGCCGTAACCAGAAGAATCACTAAAATAGCCTGACCTTGGGTATAGCGTGTCTTTTTAAAAGAGGAGAGGAAGCTCTCCTTCTTATTGAAAATAGGAGGGGACGTCCCGCAAGATCTTCGGAAAAAATTATTACGTAACAGCTTATTAAGATATTGAAAAATCATCTATTCTTATTCACCCCAAACCGCCTTGATCCGCCGCTGTTTATAAAAAAATGGGTCAATCTGTTTTAAAGGACCGTCAGCTGCCGTGCTCCATCCTTCGATGATGTCACGTGTCAAGACCTTCTCATGAATCTGACGTCGCTCCGCCAAGCCTATCCCTGTCCACTGAAAAACTTTTATAAACGCATAAATAAATAAAAAAATAACAAAGATGCTAAAGGTAAACTCAAGAACAGCTTGTCCTGTGGAACCCTTGAGACGCTTATGTCTAGCTATGGGGATGTGACGGGTGTAATCCATTTCTTTCCTCCTAAATCCTTAATGCGGCTGCGAACATACAACAATTTGCTTCCCTGATCAAAGCAAGTTTTATCGACATTCGATAGATTAAAACAATCATTACAGGCCTCTACGGGTGCTACCGCGGTGGGTGGACTTCCTGGACAGAATCGACCTGTATCATTGCTCAACTGAATGACACGCTGAACAATATCTATGCGATCGCGTTTCTGAACATTACGGACAAATTGTCTGGTATCAGGAGCATAAAGTTTCCCTTCTCTCAGTAAAAGGTAAGTCCCTTCCCGCGTAAAGGAAAACATATTCATCTCATCTAACAGACCCGGACGTGGTCCAGGGGAGCGCTTGTCATAGCTGAAATCCAGATCCCCCTCCTGCAGATCTAAAACACTTAAGCTCGTGATGACCCCGGAGCCATTATATGATCCTAATAAAACCTGCTCTTCCTTAAAATCTCTATCTACATCAATGTCTGTGTTTTTATTTTTATTGCTATCATCGGGATCGTTAAAAATAACTAAGGAGTCTCCAAAGTTTATCATAAACGGTCTTGGGGGGTTGACGAGTATATTGAGTGGTCCCCAGTTTACAGGCGTCGGATCTCTATCCCCTGAACGATTCGGATTAAAACCTTTGACCAAATACCACTGCCAAGCAAACATGGGACGCTCATCTGTGATCACATCCCCTAAGACCCCTGAGGCATTTGTGAGGGGGTTACGGTCGAGGTCAAAACGTGTGTTTGCATTAAAGTTATCTGGCTGACAACATCGCGTGCCGACATCACAGGCCCAGTTGGCGGCCACCGAGGGAGGAGCTGTTATTATGGGATCACAAGTTGGGGCATCCGCACAGCAAAATTGATTTTTATCCGGAACTTTGATGTAGTTCGGGACTATCTTATAGAACCTGCGGCACCCCATCCATTGCAAGATATCCAGATTTCCTGAAGCGGTATTAAGGACATAGCGATACGCGCACTCCGGATCCCAATCCGGATGGCCACTTGGAAAATTAATTGGCGGAAATCCCGGAGGATTTTTTAGATGTAAATTATTTAATTGTTTAAAACCAGCGATGGTGAAGACAAAATGCTGGCCATTAATATAAAAATCTGTCCGCGTTAATTCGTTCTGCTGGTTAAAAGTCGTTGGCTGAAAAAGTTCGCGGGTATGCGTGCCAGTAGCGGTAATCGTGAGTGGCACGCGCGTGAGTGGGCCGTATTTTTCAGTTGCTGGCGAAAGTCTATCCTCGAGAATAAAAACACTGGCGGTATTGCGGGAGGGCAATCCGTCTATAGAAGTTAAATAGGATTGAGTTAGGGCTAAGCGCATAGCCTTATAAACTTGGTTTTGGGCCACGTGCGCATTATAGGCCTGGCGTATCATAACCCCTAGGACGAATATGAGGACAGCGCCAAAAACAGCTATTTCCACAGCGGTTTGGGCTGCTTGTTTGCTGAATCGTTTATGCTTAGGGAACCATTCTTTCATAATTAAAGCTTATAATGCTTTCTAAAACTTTTGATTTGGTTAAGTAGGTTATGGTAAGGATGCCTGTTTGGTCTACAGGTTAGGTCATTGGTGTTAAACACTTAACCTTAACCCAACAACCATACAGGCCTCTTAGCCCTAACCTTTTTATTACCTAACCAGAGTTCTTCATTAACGATAAACTAGTACGCCCCGACCGCCATAAAACCTGTTTTGGTTTCAATAGAGTTAGCCATGTCTGCACGAAATGTCCAAATACCATTGATCGTATTTACGACCGTCACCAAGGTGATAGAATTACTTGCCAAACGATGACGAATGCTGACATTGCCGGCGCGAGGGTCGTACTGATCACCCACCTCATCCACGGCGGAACGCCATCGTCCTTGAATCCCGCGTTTAATGTAGTTGCCAGTCGCAATCAACGCGCCCATAAGAATAATAAGCAAAACAACGTATTCGATGGTGGTCTGCCCTTTTCGTTTAATGCGAAACATGGTTTGATTTCCCTATTTATGGCGGCGGTCGCTCTATAAAACCAGCGTTCAAAAAACTGAATTCATTTGTCTCGATACGATCATTGTAAATATAGTTAAACATCCCCAAGAACTCTTTTCGTTCCTTGTCCAGTTGAGCACGCGTGATCGTGATGGCAGTGATCAAATGACCATCTTCGTCAAATGTTTGTTCGGCATTGACTTGATTCCCCAACTGGTCAGCCGTGACTTTGATTAACCCCTGAATACCACGACGCACATACGTGCCCATCCCCAAAAAGACAATCACAACAAGGACTATCACAGCCGAGTATTCCAAAAGGGACTGTCCCTCGCACTCAGAAATATTTTTATCTTTTTTATAAGAGCTCATGCAGACGCAATCTTCATCATAAACATTAATCCGCATCCTTTGGCGGAAATTGTTGGCTCACTGTTGTCGCCTTCCTTGTCTCATCCAGCGTCTCCCGATAAATTCCTGTTGAACCACCCTGCAGCAATGTCTTCTGGTTATCTTCAATCACCGTCATTTCCGATATTCGATTAGCATAGTATGGTTCGTATTCCAACCATAAGGTACCCTGATACTTAATAGGTACAGGAATTATAACAATATTGCCCAAAGCAACCTCCGGAGGCAGGTATTCATACTTACGAACCGTATTCAGCATGGCCCAACGGGCATCGCGAAGACGTCCTTGAAGGGATCGCTTAACGTAAACCGTCATGCTTCCAACCACCGCCACAATAAGAACCAATAAAAAGGCATATTCCGCTGTGATCTGTCCTTGTACTTTCTTTTTTTTAAACATATCTTATTAAGCTTTTTTATTCGACAAATTAATTATAGCGTAGGCTAGCCATCCAGCCACGCATAATTAAAAATTTCTTGCCCTATAAACAAGATATGGCTTACCCGGTCATTTCTCCCCCGAGCAAGCCATATCTCATAACTACTCTCAGCCAAGAAGTACGATTACTTACCCCAAAACTCTTGGTCTACGTTGATAACGTTCGATGAATACACTTCGTCAGTGTGGTCGCTCTCAATCATTTGTGACTTTGTCACACCACCCATGAAAGTTTCTGCTGTTTTACTGTTGGTGATCATTTTTCTGACAAAGTTCGTATTGCCAGGGCTGAATTGATCCCGGCTAATATCGTCTGTTGCGCCTTTAAGACGACCTTGGATACCACGTTTAATGTAGATTTGAATCGTTAACAAAGCACCAATGACAATGATAATAAGCACGGCATATTCCAAGGTGCTTTGGGCTTTTTTGTTCTTTAAGAATCTATACATTGATCTTTCCTCCTTGCTATTAAAATTAAGGAATCCCTGAAGCTTAAATCCCGTTAATCAAACCAAAGACGGTGTTATACGATTGCTCTTGGAAGCCATCTTTAACACGGCTGCGATTGACAAAACCACCCCGAGACACGAGGTTAGTACCTAACTGCTCTGTCTCTTCCGCATCACGTTGAATCGTATAATTGGTGGTTAAATAATAAGGTTCGTATTGATTGGTTGATCCCATCTCTGAAGTTTGCGTTGCTAGATATTGACTTGCGTCACGAATTCTAGCTTGGATTGTACGTTGCGCATACGTCTGCATGGCAATAATTGCAGCCACAACTAAAGCAATAAGCAGAGCATATTCTGCTGTGTTCTGCGCTCTTTTATTTTTAACTAACTTTCTTAACATGGATTATTTCCTCCTTCATCAATATGCTTAAATCACAAGATAAATAAAAAATTTCACCTCATGTTACGGAGATGTTGGATGAGATTTAGTTAGGCGATTGGCCATATCCTCCATCCCATTCGTTCCCTGTGCAAAAGTTCGATTGACGGCATTTTGAAATAGGCCGCTTGGTCTAAGGAAAACTATAAGAAAGGCAATGATGCCGGCCACTAAGAGAATAAACTCGAGAGTCACCTGTCCTCTCTTTTTTTTCTTACTTTGATTTTTAACCATTCTAAATTCCTCCTTAACTTGTATAAAAAACCCTTTTGGTATCAAAGTCTGTTTTAAGACATACTCCTTTTAATTTAATTATCTTCGAATTCCTCTTGAATCACTTGTTGTGTTGCCTGAACGGCGCGAAACACGTAGGTGCTCATCGCAATCATCGCCACTGCGACAATCCCCACGACAACGATATATTCAATTAAGCTTTGTCCTTTTAACTTTTTCCATTTTGTCTTTCCTATCGTCACCGTGGCTTTCCTTCCGTGCTTACAAGATGATTCTGGCCCTTAAGCTCTTGGCAACCATCGAGCGGGAATCACCTTCTGGGCCTCTATGGCTGATTTTCTAAACCAGCCCCCTCTTTGACTTTAGGTATCTAAAATCGAAAGAAGGTTTAAACCTCGCCTCTGAAGCGAGGATAACTCCGATTTTAAAGAACATAATAAGAGATGACAAAAGTATAACATGCCGGGAAGTCGAGTGTCAAGGTAGAGCGACATATATTTTATAAAAAGCAACCTGGTAACCAAGAGACCAAGTAACCTCGCTAAAGGCAAAACCAAAACTTGGTCCCCTGGTTACTTTCCTTCTGTCATTTCCACAAATACCTGTCTTCCAGAAGGATCCCTCACATTGCTTTCGTTTAATCGCATGATAGCGTATTCTAGTGTTTTTCGCTCAGCTGACGACAGCGATGAAGAAATCAGCGTCACTAAGAAATAATCTTTCTGGTCTTGCCAATAGCCGGATAGTTTATAATATATTGATATTTCAACAGTTGTATCATTTCTATCGCCCATCCAGTGTGAAAAGAATTGATGATAACATGTTTGTTCCAATCGACGAAGTAAAAAAGCAATTTGTTCTCCAAATCCTGTTGCGTAACTATCGTAACCATAAGAATAGGAATGAGTTGAGATATTTTCCTTTAACGCTTTTAAGGGGGAATTTTGTTCTTTCTGTCCTATGGAAGGCCAACGCAGGAGATAGGATCGCGCCACTGCCTCGGTTGACATCTGGCTGGCCGGGATATTCGTCAATAGTGTAACTATCGGATTACCACCTATCCCTCCGTTAATCAGACATCCTCTGATTGCAGGGGATAAATGTCGCGTTAAATCCTCAACTATGCCAGGCTCGATTTCAAGAAGAGTGATTTTCTGCTGTGACAAAGGATGAAGCAACTCTTTTTGGGTTTTTTCCACACGGTGGCCTAGGAACATATCAAATTCCTTCTGCCAAGGCCATAGGCCAATGACGAAATATCTTTTCTGTTCAGGAATTGAGGCAAATTTCGATAATTCCTGACCCTCGGCATCAATGATACTAACCCCTATAATCTTTTTGCCTGCTCTATTCTCATAGCAAGCGACGAAGTCATGGAATTCCTTCGACAGGGCCGTTTGCCCAGGGGCATATTTAATAAGGGTAGGCCTTCGGTTACTGATAACTTGTTCAGTTAGATTGGACAATACGTTACCTTGTAAATAATATGTTTTATCAGATTGGACATTATTAATTCTAAAAAAACCAGCATCCAAAAAAATCTCCTGTCCATCCTCACAAAAAATTTTAAGAGCTTTCACCTGCGTAAATAGCTGATCAATTTCCATCGCCATCCTTAACCCCAGTTCATCAAAATTATGAAGGCTTTTATAGAACCTCGTGACAATCCTATAATCAAAATGGCTACTTAATTGATTTAATTTCCACAACCCCGTTCCTTGATAATGCGCAAGGTCGTCAACGTCGTGTAGACCAAAACCATTAAGATAGAGCAACACCTCGCTAGCGGCATCAATGTCCTCTAAACTAAACCCTTTGACGTAATCCTTCAATAGCTCCCCCAAAATCGGGGTTGGCGATAGACCCCATTCCACGGCTTTCAAAAAAATACATCCCATGCCATCATGGGGTAACGCCATCGTCGAGATTTCCCTTGAGATAACCGAAGAAACATGGTCATCGGTTTTTGAGGAAACCTTCTTAACAACCCTTCTTGCCTTCTTCGCTGAAGGGAAAGGGAGAATCTCCGCATGGATGATCGGTTTGGGCGCTACTTCTTCTTGCATTTGAGAAGGAGCAAAGGGCTCTTTCTTTTCCCCCAAAGACCTTCGTCCGACTGGACTGCTTAACTGGGCATTCTTGAGAATAGTGTTAACGGAAGATTTGGAAACCCTCATTTGAAACTGTTGGTTAACCATCTGCGCTAATCGACGGCAACTTAAGTCAGGGTTTTCACCCTTTTGCCGTAAGATAAAATCAATCACTTCCCACTTAAATTTGTAGATTACACCCATGGTAGGTCTTTCCTTATTTCAAATTGGACATTTATAATTGCTTTTTTAGTATATCACAATCTCTTGGACAATCAATAAGTTGTCTCTATAAATAAATTAACGGCTAGGGCTACGGTTACGAAGCCCGTGTCGTCCTTCGACCTTGCTTACCGGCCCGTGGCGGGGGACAGGATCCCGAGCGGACCCGAGGGAATGATCGGTTGAGATAAGTCATTGATAGGCCTCCTTGCCGTAACAGAAAATTGTTACCAAAATTGTGACAAACAACACGGCCAACAGACAAACTTCCCCTGACCATGCCCAACATATCTAATTTAACTTGCAAATTATGTCTTATGGGTTATTATAAAAATACCTATGGTGAAAAAATGCCCCTATTGTTTCGAAGATTTAAATGAACGCACGCCCAAATGTCCACACTGTCTCCAATATTTAATCGATGATTTGGTGGAAGTAGACTACCATGGATCCCAAAAAAAGAATTGTATCTTCTGCGGGAAAAAAATACTCATCGAGGCTAAAATCTGTAAGTTTTGCCGTCGATGGTTGGATGAAGTTGATCGAGTGGCTGATGATTTAAAAAATTTAGAGGATTTTTAAAAAGATTTCGGAAATCCTTATTTAGAACATTTGGACTTGAATCATTTGAATTTGTTTAGATTTTCGGATTTGAGGGTTTGGATTTTGTTCTTAAGGAAGGAGCTGAATCTGATCGCCAATCGCTGTTCGTGACTTCTTAATTATTCCCTCCGGTAACTCAATGACATAGCTTGCCTTAAAAAAAATTGGACTTAAACAAAATGGTTTTATGCCCTCGACAACCCCTACCACACGATTCTCTTTATCCACAAAAATAGCATCAATGGCAAAGCGCATGAAGAACATATGAATCGAACGACAGTGGGTGATCATGAGGGCCTCACCCGTATTTAAACTTCGACGATTGAGAAGTCCAACTAAACGCGAGAAAAAAGTATCAGCCATAGCAACTTGATTGGCCAGGAGGGTATTTTGAGAAGAATTAAAGATCTTCAAGGTTATGGTTCGAATAATTTTTTGTCAATAGGGATGCCTCGTGGGGCGAGATCGTAATAGACCTTAGGGATATACCCTGTGGGGTTAAATTCACCAAGCACAATACCTTCTGTATTCATTCCCTTTTGCTGATAGACAAAAATATCTCTTAAATCCAACTGAAAATCTTCTTTGAGACCGGCTACTTCGGTAACCCCTGTTATCTTGCGTGACCCGTCGGAAAACCGAGCGATATGCACAATAATGTTAATAGCCGAAGCGACCATTTCATTGATAGCTCGCATAGGAAGTTCTATACCACTCAACAAAATCATCGAACTCATACGCACCAGAACATCATGGGTGGAATTGGCATGGAGCGTGGTCATGGATCCATCGTGCCCGGTGTTCATCGCCTGCAACATATCCAAAACCTCAGGGCCACGACACTCCCCGATGATAATCCGGTCGGGGCGCATACGGAGAGTATTAATAAATAAATCGCGAATACTCACAGTCCCTTTCCCCTCCACGTTAGGCGGACGCGATTCCAATCTCCCCCAATGACTTTTCTTTAAACGCAATTCGGCAGCGTCTTCAATCGTGATGATGCGTTCATCGTCGGGAATAAATTGAGAAATAACATTCAAGAGGGTCGTTTTCCCCGCTCCCGTCCCTCCTGAAACAATAATGTTTTTGCGACCCAAAACGCAGGCACGCAAAAAATCATGAATAGACCTAGACATTGAATGAAATCGCTCCAACAAATCTTTGACATCCAACCGTTCCAAACCGAATTTACGGATCGTAATCATAGGGCCCTGCAAAGAAAGGGGGGGGATGATCGCATTGATACGTGAGCCATCGGGTAAACGCGCATCGACCATCGGTGTGGATTCATCAATACGCCGCCCTAAGGGCGCAATAATACGATCAATGATGGCCCGCATCTGGTCATCCGAAACAAAACGTCGATTAGTAAAAATTAATTTCCCTCTTTTTTCAACGTATATTTCACTTTTGCTATTTGCCATGATGTCGGTGACATCTGGATCCGCCAAAAAATCTTCCAAGGGACCAAGCCCTAAGGCCTCATTGACAATCTCTCTAACCAATCGTACGCGTTCTTCATGAGAAGAGATCATGCCGCCTCGCTCTTCCATCAAAAGATTACTCACTATCTTCTCAGCGGAATTCTTGATATTTTGGGCCTGTTTGGGATCGGTCATCGCCTCCGGCGTCAGGTCCTCCAGATGCATACGCTCAACGAGTTTCTCATGAATCTTCTTCTTTAACGTAACAACTTCATCTTCTTCCTGAACGGCTAACTTGTGGGATGGACCTTTCATTAACTGTTGTGAAATACCAAATTTCTCCCAGAACTGTCCGGGTTTAGGAATATCCTCATCCGTCGTTCTCAACCGTTCCATATCTGCCGACTTTATATAAATATCTTCTCTCTGCAACTGACCGACCATTTTAAAGAATGCCTCGGCGACCTTGCTCTTAGGACTATCAATCACGCATGGCACACCCTGATTGAGGGCCATCCCCACGACACGTCCGTCGGATGGAATATGTGAAAAAATTTCACAGGCGAGAGCAGATTTAACCTCTTGCCAGGCCACGCCCCCCCGACTCTCCGAACGATTCAGAATAAGTTTCACCATCTTGACGGGAAAATGAAGGCTTTGCAAAACATCCAGACACCACTTAATTTGATAAACGGCCAATACATCGGGTGTCGCCACCAAAAGAATCAAATTAGAATAGTCCAGAGTGGTAATAAGTGTTTCACTAAAGGCCTTACCAGCATCAATAACAATAAAATCATAAATTTTAGATGCTTTTTTAAAAAATGGTTTGATATTATCGGGAGTGATATGGCCTATTTGCCGTGTTTGTTGAATGGCGGGTAAGAAATCGAGACCACTGGAATGCGAGATAACATATTTTTTGATGAGATCAGGACTTTCGGTGGCTTCTATTCCGGCTAACAAATCGACCATAGCATGACGGGGCGTTAGATTTAACATCCGGGCCATGTCCTGTCCGGCCTGAAAATCTAGATCAATCAAAAGAACTCTTTTCCCTGAAAGGGCTAAGGCCGTAGCCAGATTGACCGCTATAAAAGACTTCCCGACACCACCTTTGTTACTAAAAACAGTGACTGTCTTTGATTCCATTATTTATCCAAACTATAGATGATGGGTATCGTCAGATTTAAATCCTGAGGCTGTGATTCCGGTGGAAAATCAGAATACGGCGCTAAGGCCTTGGCCGTTTGTAGGGCGCATTCATCGAACATTTTATTACCAGAAGATTCTTTGATACGCGCTTGCGCCAATGTCCCGTCACGCATGATCTGGAGATTTAATTTAACTGTGCCCTCCCAACCATATGGTTTAGCCTGCTCGGGATAAAAAATCGATCGGGCGATGCGCTCTTGTATTATCTCGCTATAAGTCTTCCCAGAAAACGCAAATGGTTTTATTTCTTCTTGATCGATTTTCGGACGACAAACCACTTCCAGTGCCACCGACCCTTGACTATAAACAATAGGAATCGTCACCTTTATTTCCTTCAAATCCAACTCTGGTGGAAAGGCCGCATAGGGTGCCAATATTTGCGCCGTATCTAAAGCATCTTTATCAAAAATATTGTATCCAGAGGATTCTTTAATGTAAGCCTCATCGAGAGTTCCGTCCTTTAATATGCGAAGCGTCAATTTAACCGTGCCACTCCATCCCTTCTCACTCGCCTCATAAGGATACGTAATAGCCTCGGATATTTTCTTTTGAATAGATTTTACATACATGGCCGTAATCGATGAGATATCTCCAGCAACCTCGGCTACCTCTTGTTCCAAAACAATATCTGGCGCTGGGGCTTCAGAAAGCATTGTTTCATCTTCAAGCTCAGGGGGTGGTATGGCGGCACCTTGAACTTCCTCAAGGGTTTCGGTGATCGGAACCCCTTCTAATGTTTCTTCTGTTATCTCGGCAGGAGCTTTCGGCACAGTTGGCGGCGTTATGGGCGGGGAAGTTATTTCTTCTATTTCCTCATCTTGAGGTGAAGGCCTATCCATCTGGTCCTGTTCCTCCTCCTGTGGCTTGTCCTTCACAAACGATTCTGTTGTTCCCTCACCCAAGCCTTGTTGTTCCATCATCGCTGTTGCCTTGGCTATTTCTTCTTCAAACGTTTCCTCCTTCTTTCCCTCTAATTGAATTTTTTCCTGGCTTTTTTCTATTTCCTTCTTTTTCGCTAAAGATTCATCCTCTGCTTTGTCCTTATAAATCTGCGGGATTATCGTCGGCGTCAAACTAATAACGACTTCTGTATCAGTATCAGCGGCTGGTGTGCTCTTGGTGCGGAATAAAAACCCTACAATAGGAATGTCACCAAAGAAAGGAACCTTTTTAACGCTTGTTGATCTCTGCGATTTGATTAATCCAGCCAAAACAATTGTTTGCTGGTCATCCAACAATAGCGTTGTTTGGGCCGATCGATTGGTAAAGGCGACCGTTCCGGCGGTTGTGCCCGTCACCGAAGCATCGATATCGCTTATAGTTATGGATAACTCAATATTAACCTTTCCCTTACGAAGTGTTGGCGTAATGGTCATCACAATTCCATAATCTTTAAAAGTAATATTTTCGGCCGTTATCCCAGAAGCGCTCGTGGTTGTGGTTTGAATGGGATATTGTCCTCCTACTTGAAATCTGGCTTCTTTACCGCTAATTACAAGCAAACGTGGCTTAGACAAAACACGGGCCTTTCCTTGTTTAAGTAGATTGTTGACGGTCAACAGTAAAGCTGACGTACGCGTAAAATCGCCTATCTTAATAAACCGTTCCAGTTGTGTATCCGCCGTCGGAATAGTTTCAGAATAAGTTAGACTCGGAGAGGAAGCACCCCCCGCTGTCCAGTCAAATCCCAAACTTTTTTGCAAGGTCGTGCTCAGTTCAGCCACCTGCATATCAATTTGGATAAGATCCTCGCTTGTTTCTTCTTTCAGGAGATTAACGATATAACTACTAAAGGGCGCAATAACGTTACCGAGCTCTGTTAATTTCTCCTTGGTAAGTTGTCCCATCAACATCACCTTGCCTTCATAAACATTTTCTTCAAGGGTAACACCTTTGATGCCGGCGGCTTTAATAAGTTTTTCTATTCGACTTTTTATGTACAACAAATCCTCTTCGTAAACGCGTACCATGAGCGTTCGCTTACCGTATTCATCCCAAATAAAAAATGGGGTTTGTCCCACAGCTTTTCCGACAATCATCATCCTGTCGGCATCAACTGTGGCGACATCCGCGATAGAAGGGTCGGTGATGGAAAGTCGTGTTAAAGAATAAACCTTTACAGTTGCTAATTCCCCTCTTAAAATGTTTACTTCATTTGTTTCCTTTGAGTCGATAATATCTGGGATGGACTTAGGGAGCTCTTCTTCCTTCGCTACTTCCTCTATAGCCTCTTGCCCCATAACTTCTCCCTCAGCTTCTTCACTCACTGTTGGTTCCATGGGGGCCTCGGCATTCCTCATAGAAGCATCCTCACCTTCCACCTGCGCATAAGTATTCAAGGAATAGCTAGAGAAAAATAAAAATATAACGCTTGTGCTCCATACAATGATTTTTGTGTAAAATCGAAATTTCAACATCGCCTTACTTCCTACTTTCTTTAAAAATCAAAATGGCTTCTGCTTTTTAAAAATGTATTACAGTTCTCGTCCACCACGGAAAATCTGTATATATGGTTTAATCTCTTCCGCTGGACCCGGTACTCCGGGACCAACGGGTTGGATCACCGCGCGTGAACGTGGAACCAACAATTCCATACCATTTTTATCCAAGGTATATTCGGCTAAAGCGTCCCACGAAGCGGGTTGTAAAATTTGTGTCTCAGTTTCTGTCGGAGACCGTAGGATGAGCTGTAAACGTCCCTGCTGTTGCGCAAAGGTTAATAGCCCTGCTTCCTCTGGGTCAACGGCAAACGTAATATTAAGCGATGACGACTGCTGCTGTGCTTCATAACTCCCCCCCGATTGTAAATTTGTCCCTACCCCAAGGACCTGCATATTTTGAAACAAAATGGCTGTAACCTTTTCAGATGGTAAATTTGTGTTGGGCGGAGGAGGGATAGTCAAATGCGCCAGAATATCGACATAGTCTCCAGGATTAATCAATCCTCCCACGGCCGATAGAGAATCAATTAAAACCGTTAGGGCTCTTTTGCCAGCAGGTGTCCGAATAGCTAACGAGGATGCTGGTGCTTGGGCCACAAGCTGTCCTTGAGGCTGTGCTATTAATTGTTGCTGTTGCTCGGCGATGGCTATCTGCTTTGCCGCGAGATTCCTAACCTCACCCGAGAGCATTTGAATTTGTTGAACCAGGGGTTGAATTTTCTTTTCTTCATATTCGCGGGCAAGGGCTTCTGTCTCTTTTTGAATATTTGTTTGAATGTGCATTCCTACCAACCAAGAGGCCAACAGACCTAACCCCACTGCCAACGCAATCACAGCGATCTGCTTCTTGTTTTCAAGATTTAAATTGAGAGCCATTGTTATTTACCTCTCCTTCATGGAAATTTAATTTTGTGGTTCTAAAAGCTTTTCATTAACCTTCGCCGGCGTTTGCTCCACTAATTTATTGAGATAATCCACAATCGCTTGTTGCTGTTTTAATAACGTAAGTCCCTGAATAATTTCGTCTTTCAATTCCGCAAATTCTTTGGCCTGGCCACCCCGTTTGGCCTCTAGCTTAATGATATAGAATTTTTCATCCGGACCTTTGAGGACACTGCTGATGTTCCCTACCTCCAACGACATCAGCGCATTGGCCATTTGTGGGAATGGCGCTTCTGTTATAAAACCTAAATCCCCTCCATTCGCGGCGCTTTTGCTAATCGATCTTTCTTTGGCGGTTTGAGCAAAATCAGCACCTCCGTAAAGCACAACCAAAATATCCTTAGCCCCCACCTCGGTATTGGTGACAATTTCTCGAACATGCCATTCGGTTGGTTCGACCAATGCTTCCTTGTTTTGATCATAATATTGTTGGGCTTCCTGCTCGGTGGCCACAATATCTTTGGTGATATTCGTCGCTACTTCACGCACCAGTAAAGTCCGTCGGAACTCCTCCATTGCATCTTGAATATCTTTGTTATTGCTGACTCCTTTCGCCTCGGCATCCATCACCAATAATTGCTGACGAATCAATTCATCTAAAATTAATTTCTTCGAATCCAGATTGGTGATATCAAAATCGGGAACCACTTCTTTTAAACGATTTAAGCGTTCGTTAAATTCTTGAATTGTAATCGACCACTTCCCGACACGGGCCAATTCATTTTCCCCTAATGGTGTTTCGGTGGGAAGGGCTGTGGGTTGAGGGGAAGCTGGTTGGGGAACGGTTTGTTGGGCTGGAGGGGGAGGCGGCGTTTGTTGAACTTGCTTTGATTTGGGCGAAAAATATTCCTTAAACACACTAGAAATCTGGTCACAACCTACTAAAACAAATGCAGTAACACATACTATCCCAATAGTTTTTGAGAATCTCTCTGCCGTGGCCACAGTGCTCTCCTTTCAAAGATAATATAAATAAAATGATACATTTAAAAGTATACTGTTCTCTTACACAAAAAACAAGTTTTTTTCCAAAAATTCTTTAAAAATTTACGGTTCACTCGTAAGATAAAAACCATTCCTCAATACTATTTTTAAGCCACACCTCCTTGTTTGGCCTTCAGCTCAGCTAAGATTGTTTTTAAACTTCCCGTGGCTTCTGTCTCCATGTCTTGTTCAAAAAAATTTTTTATGTCGATCGACCCTTTTGAGGACAACAACGGCCTTAAAAGGTCGTCCACTTGCCGCGGGGATAGCATCTCATCCGAAATATTCTGAATTTGGCTAAGCACCTCAAGAATTTCTTTTTTCGCAACAGTTTGGCCTAAAGGAGCTTCTTGGGATCCCTGTGACGATGTCCCTGTCTTGCTCTCTTTTGGCTCCTCTTGGCCAGCACTTTCCACTTGCGACAACATATTCTTTAAATTATCAAGAGGTGTTTTTGTCGCATCCGCAGAAGGTGTCGTTTTTCCCGTCGATGAATCGGGAGGTTTTTGTTCTTCGCTCATATCCTTAAACGCCTTAAACCAATGTTTTAATTTCTTCTCTCTCGGCCAAGAGTTCATTCAACGTGACTTTAATCTTCTCTTGAGCGAAATCATTGTGTTGGATCCCCTGAACGATTTCCCATTCTTGTCCATCTGAACGAACAGGAAAACTAAACATTATCCCATCGGGAATGCCGTAACTCCCATCCGAAGAAACAGCGACTGAAAAAAATTCTCCGGACTTGGTCGGTGTTGTCAAATTTTTAACGGTATCAATGACCGCATTAGACGCCGAGGCCGCCGACGATAACCCGCGCGCCTTGATAATCTCGGCCCCGCGTTTTTGGACAATTTCAATAAAATCTTTCTTAAGCCACGCTTCATCTTTGATAACGCTCGTCGCCGGCTTTCCCTGAATCGTGGCATGATAAAAGTCTGGATATTGGGTCGCGGAATGATTACCCCAAATGGCCACATGTTTAACGGCCGCGACCTCCACACCCACCTTCTGTGCCAATTGGGCTGTGGCCCTATTCTGATCCAACATCATCATGGCAAAAAAATTCTTGGCCGGGATTTTTTTCACAACGGATTTGGCAATGTAGGCGTTGGTGTTACACGGATTCCCCACAACGAGCACACGACACGACGATTTGGCAACCGTATCCAAGGCTTGCCCCTGTTCAATAAAAATCTTTCCATTGACCTTAAGCAATTCCCCTCGCTCCATGCCGGCCTTACGCGGCACACTCCCTATCAAAAGCGCCCAATCAATATCTTTAAAAGCCACCCTAGGATCAGAGGTTTGCACAACCGATTTTAATAAAGGAAAGGCGCAGTCCTCCAATTCCATGACAACACCTTTCAAGGCCAGCAGGGCTGCCTCTAATTCTAAAAGCCGAAGATGGACCGGCGTGTCTTTCCCAAACATTTCGCCCGACGCTATTCTAAAAAGAAGAGCATAACCAATTTGTCCGGCGGCACCCGTGACAGCCACATTGACGCTTTTATTGGCCATAATGATTCTCCTCATTAATCTTTATAGGCTTAGTACTTATCAAGTGCTGGTAATATGGTACGTTTTTCTTTTATTGTCGCCAAATCCAAATCAGCATAAATAATTTCTTCTCGATCTTCCGAGGCTTCAGCCAAAATCTCACCCCAAGGATCGATAATCATGCTATGTCCATACGAGGGAACTCCTCGTCCGTCTTTCCCGATTTGATTCGGCGCCAAAACATAACTTAAATTTTCAATCGCACGGGATCGCAACAATACTTCCCAGTGCGCCGTTCCCGTTACTTTTGTAAAGGCCGACGGTACGGTTAAAATATGCACGCCTTGCTTGGCATACGCACGATACAATTCCGGAAATCGTAAATCATAGCAAATCGATAAGCCAATCTTAAAATCGTCCCATTGCGTTGTCGCTGGTTTTGAGCCTCTTTTAAAGCATTTCGATTCTTGGAGTTTGGTTTGACCAATCACGGCATCGAATAAATGCATTTTACGATAGATAGCTTGGATTTCTCCTCGAGAATTGACGAAAACGGAAGTATTATATACTTTTCCCGAATCGCGAATCGTCTCATAAACAGAGCCAACCAATATCGCCACCCTCTTCTCTTTAGATAATTTCAAAAAAGGCTCGGTCGATTCTCCGGGAATACTTTCTTTAATCGACCTCAAGGAATTCTCTTCTCCTAACGGTCCTCGATAATTAAACACCTCCGGCAAGAGAATAAATCTGGCTTCTTGACCGATAGCTTCTTTCAGCAAACGCAAAGCGCTTTCGATATTCTTCTTTTTGTCCTGTCCCGAATTCATTTGCACAACAGCTGCTTTCATAAAGAAACTCCCAATACATAATCGTCTAAGAAATATGTTTTTATATCATAGCATTTTAAAAAGGGGCACACAATCATTCCTTAGGAATTACTCTCGAAGGATACACCGGGAAGGAAAAAAACTTACCTTACTTCTTTGTGGTCTCAGGCTGTTTTAACATCTCGCCATACTCTTTATGGCATTTGGTGTAAAAATCTTGTTGACGTAAGGCCTCGCGCCACACGCTTAAACTTTTATATTTGGAAAGATCCACGCTGGCCACTTCCGCTGGATCTAAAAGGGCTAATAAATTAATATCCGCTAACGTCATCTGATTCCCAATCAAAAATTTGTTTTTGCTTAGCTGTTCATCAACAACGGGAAGGAATCGCTCTAAGAAGTTTAATCCCTCTTTTAAAGAATTCTCATCGACCGGCACACCTATCCTCGGCGCAAAGATTCGATTATAGACCACCTTGCTTAAGGCCATGCCGACATGCATGCTCCCAAAATCCAGCCATTGATCGACGAGGGCGCGTTGTTTTAAATCTTTAGGGTAAATAGAATAATTGTTTTTATCAGCTAAGTAGCGAATGATAGCATTGCTTTCGAAAAGGACAAAACCATCGTCGTCAATAACCGGAACCTTATTGGCCGGATGGAGTTTTTTATACTCCGGTGTCTTGTGTTCGCCTTCGCGAAGATTAATGCGAATATAATCATATTTCAAATTCAGAGCATTGGCAGCAAAACGCACTTTGTTTGAGGGTGCTGATAAATCACTCCCGTAGATTTTTAACATACTCACTCCTCCTTACGCTTTAGGGACTAGTTGTAGAAAAGTTTTGTGTTTTAAAAAATACTCAATGGCCTTAGCCGTCTCAGAAGATTTCCGCTCCAACGCTTCCTTTGTATTAAAAGCATTGTGGGGCGTAAACACCACGTTTTCATATCGGTGCATCCTTTGGATCAACTTCGCTGATGCTCCTCTTCTTTTTTTTCGCAAGGCTGGCGCCAACTCCTCCTCATCAGAAAAGACATCGAGCCCCAGACCGCCTAATATTTTTTCTTTTAAGAGTCGCTTCAAATCTTTTAAAGGTGTGATTTCTCCTCGAGAAATGTTAATGAGAATACAACCGGGTCTTGCCTTTTTTAATAACGCATAATTCAACAGGCCTTTCGTTTTTTTTGTTAAAGGTAAAGCACAGGCAATTGCATCCGCCCAGCGAACACCACGAAGCAAAGATACATACGATAATTTTCTTAGGCGATGAACAATATCAACACCTTTGACGTTCATCCTTAAGCCCTTCCCGATATCCACCACTTGTGAGCCAATGGCACCGACCCCGACGACCAAAAGCCTTTTCCCTTGAAGTTCAACACCGGTGAGGTTGTCTCGATCAAAACAATTGAAATTCTTTATTTGCCGCGAAAGTTTTCGCCCTAACGCCAAAAGCATTAAGAAGGCTTGTTCCGCGACCGCCCTGGCGCAGTAATCTCCTAAGAAACCCAGTGGCATATTTGTCTTGGCCCTTCGACGAAAAGTCAACAAATGATCATATCCCGTGCTACGCGTTAATATCCCATCCATATACTTTTTCCAAGATGTCGGAATGATGGATTGAGTGCGAATACAAATAAGCCGAGCCGGGGGAAATTTAAACGAAGACTCTTGAATGGTTTCGGCAACAAGCTGCGCGTTTATCTTCTTAGAAAAATATCGCTCAAAGTATTCTTTTTCCTCTTTAAAGACCTCAAATAAAATGACGTCGAGCATAGATCAAACGACCCTGACGGGATTTGAACCCGTGTTGCAAGCTTGAAAAGCTTGTGTCCTAGACCAGACTAGACGACAGGGTCATAAAAAGCGACCAAGTAACAAGGCAACCAAGCGACCAGCAAAAAATGAATGTTTATTATAGGCAGGCGGATTACCCCGTCAAGCAAAATTAACCTATTCTTCGTCTTCTTTCGCTACCACATTCGCCACCGAACTCACCACATCATTCTTCTCTAACGTCATCAAGCGCACCCCTTTGGTGGCACGCCCGGTCTGACGAATATCTTGGGTTGGACAACGCACCGTCATACCGTTTTTGGTGACCGCCATAATTTCATCATCCGGCATAACTGCTAAAACCCCAACGACATGGCCTGTCTTAGGACTCGCCTTAATATTGATAATGCCTTTCCCACCGCGGGATTGGGTACGATAATCATTGAAATCTGAGCGTTTAGCATAACCTAAAGAAGTCACCGTCAACAAGGCACTACCGGTTTTTTGAATATCCGATGGAAAAACTTGTAGACTCACCACCTGATCGCCTTTCCCTAAATTAATGCCGCGTACCCCGCGCGCCGCCCGGCCCATATCGCGCAACTGTTTTTCCTGAAAACGCAAGGATTTACCCGCTTTGGTCGCCAACAAAATATCGTGTTTGCCGCCGCTAATAGAAGTACCAATTAGACTATCAGCTTTATCTAACGTAATCGCCACAATCCCTCCCCGACGAGGATTACTAAAAGCCGAGATCTTTGTCTTCTTAATATATCCGTGAGCGGTCGCTATGACCACAAATTGATCATCACGAAATTCTTTGACCGCCACAATGGAACTGATTTGCTCATCGTTTCCGACAGAGATTAAATTGACAATGGCCTTACCCTTCGCGCCACGCGAGGCGATTGGGATTTCATAAACTTTGAGCCAACGCACAACCCCTTTATTGGAAAAAATCAAAAGATAATCCTTGGAGGAAGCCACGAACAAGTGCGTGACGAAATCTTCTTCGCGCGTGGCCATGGCGGTCACGCCCTTTCCCCCACGTTTTTGTTTACGGTAGGAGTCCATGGCTGAGCGTTTGATATAACCGGAATTGGTAATCGTGATGGCCATCACCTCTTCGGCAATTAAATCCTCGACCTCAATTTCTTCGGTTTTGCCTGCGATTTCGGTGCGACGTTCATCGCCGTATTTTTTCTTTATTTCGGTCAATCCTTCCTTAATCAATTCATCAATTTTCTTTTCCGATGCCAAAATGGCCCGATAACGTTCGATATCCTCCAACAATTGTTTGTACTCGGCTTCGATCTTACTGCGCTCCAACGCCGTCAATCGCTGCAACTGCATTTCCAAAATCGCCTGGGCCTGCACCTCGGACAATTTAAATTTTTTCATCAAGTCTTCTTTGGCTTCAGGAGCGGTTTTAGCCGTCCGAATGGTACGAATGATCTCTTGAATATGCTCGATGGCAATTCTTAAACCTTCTAGAATGTGGGCCCGCTTAAGCGCTCGGTCCAAATCAAACTGTGTCCGTCGACGAATCACCAACCGCCGATGATCGATAAAATGCCCCAATAGCTGCTTTAAATTCAGAATGGCCGGACTATTATTAACAAGGGCTAAGTTAATGATGCCAAATGTAGCCTCAAGCTGCGTATGTTTAAAAAGATTGTTCAGGACGATTTTGGACTCAACATCTCGCCGTAATTCCACCACCACGCGAATACCGTCCTTATCCGATTCATCGCGCACATCTGTAATCCCCTCCAAATTTTTGTTTTGCACAAGCTCGGCGATATTGGCAATCAAGGCCGCCTTATTGACTTGATAAGGAATTTCGGTGACGACGATTGTGTCTTTATTCCCTTTTTGTCGTTCGATATTGGCCTTCGCACGCATGACCACCTTGCCACGGCCGGTTGTATAGGCCTCAACGATTCCCTCTTTTCCGCAAATAATCCCGCCAGTTGGAAAATCAGGCCCTTTCACATCGCGCATGAGCTCTTTGATTGTAATATCGGGATTATCAACAAGGGCTATGGTAGCGTTGATGACTTCGGTTAAATTATGCGGTGGCATGTTGGTCGCCATCCCGACGGCAATGCCGCTTGAACCGTTCACTAATAAATTAGGAATAGCTGCCGGAAGAAGTTGTGGCTCTTTAAGAGTGGCATCAAAATTCGGGGCAAAATCAACTGTTTCTTTATCGATATCGGCCATCACCTCACTCGTGATGGCGGCCATACGCGCCTCGGTATACCGCATGGCGGCTGCCGCATCCCCATCAATCGAGCCGAAGTTGCCTTGTCCCTCGATCAAAGGATAGCGTAGAGAGAAATCCTGCACCATGCGCACCATGGTGTCATACACCGCCATGTCGCCGTGTGGATGATATTTACCTAAAACCTCGCCGACGATACGTGCGCTTTTCTTATACGGTTTGTTGTGCTCGAGATTTAATTCTTTCATCGCGTAGAGAATGCGACGGTGTACCGGCTTTAGCCCATCGCGAACATCCGGCAGGGCGCGCCCCACAATGACACTCATCGAATACGAGAGATACGAATTCTTCATCTCCTCTTCGATATAAACGGGGACAACCTTTTCTTGGGATGTAGAGTCTTTCATGCTTGTTAACTTTCCTTAAAAAGAAATCAGAAGCAAGAGGCCAGAAGTCAGAAAGGGCAAAAACTTTTAAACCTTTATTTTTTGTTTTGATTTATTTGTTTCTGACATCTTGCCTCTGGCTTCTTGCTTCTATTGTTTTTAAATATCCAAATTCCTCACATCATGGGCGTTGGACTCAATAAATTCGCGGCGAGGCCCAACCTCATCACCCATGAGCATGGTAAACGTCTTCTCAACCTCCACGGCATCCTCGACAGAGACCTTCAAGATCGTGCGCCGGGCTGGATCCATGGTCGTTTCCCACAACTGATGGGGATTCATCTCCCCTAACCCTTTGTAGCGCTGGATGTGCAACCCTTTGTGTGCCTGAGCTCGTACAAAATCCAAAACCTCTTTTAAGGAGAGAAATTCATGGCTCTCTTCCTCCCCCTCAATGGCAAATAACGGTTTCAAGACCGGTTCTTTTTCCTTTGTCTTCTTCCCCTTTTTTGATGCTGTTTCAGTAGAAGACAATTCCGGCTTGTAAAAATCAACCACAGATAATCCAAAATTCTGTAATTTTCGCTCGATATGAATGATTTCCTCAGTCTCAAAGATTTCAATATAATTGGCCTCTTCATCTTTCTTGGTTAGCTCTGAAAGCTCCTTGTCATCATAGACAAAATGGGTAATTCCATCCACTTTTGCCTTATAAATAGGAAATTTATGGGATTTTGAATCATAGTTATTTATATATTCTGTGAAATCTATTCCTCTTCTACGCATTATCTCAACCACCTTCTCTAGCTCTACCAAGAATTCCAATATCTCTTTGAACTGATTTGATGTAACCTGTTGTCGTCCTTTTAGTTTCGAAAATTTTAACCCCTCTGTACCAAGGTCCAAAATGAGCTTGTTCATCTCTTCCTCGGTTTCGATATATTCCTCGCGTTTACCCCGCGTGACCTTATACAGAGGTGGTTGGGCAATATAGACATAGCCCTGCTCAATTAAGGGTTTCATTTGGCGATACAAAAGGGTTAACAAAAGGGTTCGTATATGAGACCCATCTACATCCGCATCACACATGAGGATAATTTTGTGATAGCGCAGTTTTTCAACGCTAAACTCCTCGCCAACCCCTGTCCCCAGGGCCGTAATAATGGTTCGAATCTCCTCATTGCTTAAGATCTTATCTAATCGTGATTTCTCCACATTTAAGATTTTTCCCTTCAAAGGTAAGATGGCTTGAAAATTACGGTCACGGCCCTGCTTGGCTGACCCCCCTGCCGAATCTCCCTCCACTAAATATAACTCGCATAATGTGGGATCCCGTTGTGAACAATCGGCTAATTTCCCCGGCAAGCCGCCGCTATCCAATGCCCCTTTGCGTCGGGTTAATTCACGGGCTTTGCGGGCGGCCTCACGGGCCCGCGCCGCCAAAACAACCTTGTCGACAATTTTATTGGCAACAGGAGGGTGCTCTTCAAAAAAACTGCTTAAAGATTCAAGGGTAGCTGACGCCACCAACCCTTCGATTTCCGAATTGCCCAACTTGCCTTTCGTTTGTCCCTCAAACTGCGGATCCGGAAGATTCACACTAATGACGGCCGTTAACCCTTCCCGCGTATCATCGCCCGTAATCCCGGCCTCGTCCTCTTTTAAAACCTTTTTATTTTTTGCATACTGGTTAATGGCCCGTGTTAAAGCCGAGCGAAATCCGCTTAAATGCGTTCCTCCGTCGACGGTATTGATATTATTGGCAAAGGCATAAACGTTTTCGTTATAGCCATCATTGTATTGAAGGGCCACCTCCAAAATGACTTTATCCTTTTCGCGTCGAAAATAAATGACCTTGTCATGCAATTTCACTTTGTTTTCGTTTAGATATTCCACAAACGAAACAATCCCACCCTTAAATTGAAAGACCGTTTCTTTGGGCTTATCCCCGCGCTTGTCAATGAGCTTAATCAACAATCCTTTATTTAAGAAAGCCAATTCACGCAACCGCTTGGCCAAAATATCGTAGGCAAAGGTGGTAGTTTTAGTAAATATCGTTCTATCGGGCTTGAAGGTAATTTTGGTTCCGGTTGATTTGGTTGACCCAAGAGTGGTGAGTTTGGTGACGGTTTTTCCTCGTTCATAACGCTGATGATGGATTTTCCCTTCACGTTTAACCTCGACTTCTAACCATTCCGACAGGGCATTAACGCAGCTAACGCCCACCCCGTGCAATCCGCCCGAAACCTTATACGTCTGTCGATCGAATTTCCCGCCAGCATGCAGGGTCGTTAAGGCCACCTCCACCGCAGGTTTTTTTTCTTTCTCGTGGATATCCACGGGAATGCCGCGACCATTATCAATGACGGTGATGGTGTCCTTCTCGTTAATCGTCACGTCTATTTCCGTACAATAACCGGCCAATGCCTCATCCACAGAGTTATCCACTACCTCGTAAACTAAATGGTGCAACCCGCGGCTAGCTGTATCGCCAATATACATGGCTGGCCGCTTACGGACCGCCTCCATCCCGCCAAGAACCTGGATGCTCTTAGCGGTATACGACCCTTTCAAATCTTGTCCGTCGTTTTTATCCTTTTCTCGGTCGACCGCTTTGACTTTGGCGTTTTTCATAAACCACGTCTTTTCCCTCTAGATCTTTCCGATTCGAAAGATCATGTCTTTGATAGCCGGCATAACTTTTTGTAATTCACTTAAAAAAGATTTTTTCTTTAAATTCATCTGGAACAACCAAACAGAGGAATCCACACGAATCGTTAACACCCCCTCGTGCCATCCTTGGATGGCAGTGTGTCTTTGACCACTTTCCCCTACTAATTTGCCCCAAATTTCCTGCAATCGTATTTGCTCCTCGGGCTTTTGGGAAGAAATTTTTTCGATCACATGAGGAATGATGTCTTTAATTTTGTCCATGTTATAACCGCATCGGGAGTGTTAAATACAAATAATCTTCTAATCGAATCACCAAGAGCTTATCGACACCTAAGAGCTCAATCTGGGTTGTCTCCAAACTGATATTGCGCAAAACATCGATTAAAAAATGGGGATTAAAGCCCACGACCAGCTCATTCCCCCCGTATTCAATAGGAACTTCTTCTCGCGATTCACCGACGTCAGGCGTAATTTTGGAAACAACAAGTTTGTCCTTAAATAGCTCAAATTTAACGGCCTGAAAATCCGGTGTCGCCAACAAATTCGCCCGTCGAATAGCCGATAGTAAACCTTGTGTACTAAGGTGAATTTTTTGAGCAGTTGTTTTCGGAATGACTTGGTTATAATTGGGAAACTCGCCTTCGATGAGACGCGTCACAATGAGAACATCATTCACCTCAAATAAAACTTGATTGGTGCCAACAAAAAAGGTGACCTCTCCCTCATCATGTAGATTACGATTGATTTCTTGAACCGCTTTAATGGGTAGAATAACCGAAATTTCATTTTTTAGCGTTTCCTCTAATTTCTTATCAATTTTCGCTAATCGGCGCCCATCGGTAGCAACCATGCAAATATTGTGGTCTGAAATTTCCATCAACACCCCATTGAGGACGTATCGTGATTCCTCATGCGAAACAGCAAAGGAGGTCATACGAAACATTTCGGCTAAAAGTGATTGTTTGATACGAATTCCCTCTTTATCTTTAAATTCTGGGAATTTGGGGAATTCCTCTTTAGGTAAACCGATCAGTTTGAATCGACATTTTTCTCCTTCAATATCTACTTGATTATTCTTTTTGGTGCTAATCACAATATCCCCAAGGGGCATTTCCTTAATAATATCGCTAAATCTTTTAGCGGGAATGGTTATAGCTCCTTCTTCCATAATATCCACAGGTATTTCACAGGAAATCCCTAAATCTAAATCCGTCGTATTGAGTTTGATTGTGCTCTTTTTGGTTGTTTCAAGAAGTATATTCGATAATATGGGGAGAGTGGCTTTAGGGGACACAATATTTTGTACGATTTGGATTCCTGTTAATAGGTTGTCTTTCGATAATTGGATTTTCATATCATCAACATCCTCTCTTACTAAGGCTAAATTTTATTTTAAAAAAATAGAAGTTTTAATAGTAAGGGTTGTGAAGCCTGTTAATAAAATAAAAACACTTTCAAAACTAACATGTTAGAAAAATTTTTTTATTAAGTTCTTGGGGATAACGAACCCGTTTATTGTTTGAGGGATGTGGTCAACTTATCAATGGTATTTTTTAATTCCACATCCTGGTCAATATCCCCCTCTATTTTTCGGTATGAATGCAACACCGTTGTATGATCCTTCCCACCAAACGCATTCCCGATCTCTGGTAACGACATGTTGGTAAGCTTGCGGGATAAATACATGGCGATTTGTCGGGGTAGAACGAGGTTTCGATTTCTTCGTTTGGCGCGTAATTCAGCCAAAGAAACTCCAAAAAACTGCGCCACCTGCTTTTGAATGGATTCAATGCTGATAGTTTTCAAGGTTTCCTTAACCATGTCTTTTAAAATAGTTTTCGTCATCTCTAGCGAAATGGGATTTTCCTCTAATAACGAATACGCAATGACCCGGATCAGGGCCCCCTCCAGTTCCCGGATATTGGTTTTTATTCGTTCGGCAATAAAAAAAATCACCTCATCAGGGACCTGAATGGGTTCGCGCTCAATCTTCTTACGTAGGATAGCTACCCTGGTTTCGAAATCCGGTGGTTGGATATCGGTGATAAGACCCCACGCAAAGCGTGAGCTTAAGCGCTCCTCTAAATTGGCGATCACTTTGGGGGGACGGTCCGAGGAGATAATAATTTGCTTTCGGTTATCATGGAGGGCATTAAAGGTATGGAAAAATTCTTCTTGGGTTGATTCTTTCCCAGCAATGAAATGAATGTCATCAATCAATAGGACATCGATGTTACGATATTTTTGGCGGAATTGGTGAGTGGTTCTATTTCTAATTGACTCGATGAGCTCATTCGTAAATCGTTCGGAGGTAATGTAACAATGTTTCGTGTCAGAAAAATTTTGACGGATCTTCTGTGTAATCGCTTGCAGAAGATGAGTCTTCCCTAATCCCACCGCGCCGTAAATAAACAAAGGATTGTACGCTTTGGCGGGTGAGTCGGCGACAGCCAAGGCGGCAGCGTAGGCGAAGCGATTAGAAGGCCCAACGACAAAATTATCAAATGTAAAACGGGCATTTAAATCTTTTTCATATGTCGCGACCTCCTTAAATCCGCGTTCGAGAGAGGAAAGCTTTGACGGCGTTTGTTTGTTCAATAATCCAGAATTAACACGAAACTCTAATTGCACGGGTTGGCCATAAATCTCATTGACTGTTTCTTGAATGACCGAATGATAGTGTTCCACGATCCAGTTTTTAAAAAAATCGTCAGGGGTTTCGATGACTAAAGTGGATGGCGAGAGTGTTTGCGTTTGTAATGTGGAGAACCAAGTCTCGTAGGAAGAAGTCCCTATTTTTTCACGGATGACTTCTTGGGCTTTTTGCCAAAAGGATGGTGAGTTCATGACGACAATACAACGATAAAATAATTTCTCGTCGGCCGACGAGCATGAACAAAGTCAATTTTTAAAAAACGCAAATTATTTATTTACAATATGTTACGTAACGCAAAAATTGTTAACAAGTTTTCAACAGATAACATCAATCGTGATTAAATCAACCACACTTCCAAAAACAAAAAGCAATCACGACAATCATCCTTAAAAGTTTTTTTATTATACCAAAGTAAAGTGGTAATGCAACTCAAATTTTATTCAGGGTTGTCCAAAATTAAATCGTACAAAGGCGATCGACACCTTTCCTCAACGGTCAAGCTTCTAGTCATGACAAGAGGTTTTAGCCTTCTTCAAATGGAAAAACCTTGACTACCCAAAGTGCTGTGTTATAATTCAGCAATTATGAAAAAGCATTTAAAAACACCGACGATCATCACCGGAAAACGAAAACACGGTTTTCGTCAAAGAATGCGCACCGCCGACGGGCGCAAGGTATTAAAGCGACGACGCGCTAAAGGACGAAAAAGATTAACCATATAGATCACTGTCGTATGACGCGCCTCGTCATCCTCTTAATCAGAACATATCAGAAAGTAAGTCCAACGATTTTACCCAAAACGTGTCGATTTCATCCCTCTTGTTCTCAATATGCCTTAGAGGCGTTACAGAAATACGGCTTTTGTAAAGGAATTCTTAGGGCACTGAGACGCATTCTGCGATGTTCCCCCCTTTCAACTGGTGGGTATGATCCTTTAAAGTAGGACGCTTATGGAAAAAAGAGCCTTGTTAGCGATTGTTTTGTCTTTACTTGTTCTGTATGTCTGGAGCGCCCTTTTTCCCGCGCCTCGGCCGAGCCCTCTGCCAAAAGAATCACAACCTAATGTAGATAAACAAGTTATGGAATATCCATTGCCGGCGAAATTAATCCCAAAAGTAACTCCTTCTCCTTCCACCGAAGAAATTAAAATAATTGAGAATAAAAATTTGAAATTATTTTTCTCCAACATAGGAGGGGTGCTAAAGCATTTCGAGCTTAACAATGAAGAGCACAAATTTCCGGAAGTTAGCTTTGTTCGTTTAGAAAATGATCAGAGCGACTCCTTCACTTTACAGACCTTTTCACCAACCGAAGTCGTTTATACTTTGGTGAAAGAAGGGACCAACCTAACAAAACGATACAGGGTGATAAATGAGCACATGCTGAAAGTCAGTGTCGAGATCGAATCACAAATGTCCAGACTGGACAATATAACATTTAGCATTTTGGAAATTAAGACGAATAATTTAGACAAGTTGGTTATAGAGGGGATATACCGATCGTTGCTTGAGTATTCAATCATGGCGTTAGAGAAAACTCTCCGTAAAGGGGATGCCTTTCGCTTTTTAAATAAGGAAAAGCGAAAGGATCAGGGAACTGTTAAACTGGTTGGATATCGAGATAGATATAATTGCTTGGTCGTCAAGCCAGAATTTCCGTCTCATAATTATGCTGTCGACCCTATTACTGAAAATCACTTAGCCTTGAAGGTTGATTCGGATCTTAAAGCTGGCGAAAAGGTTTTCAATTTTTCGATATATCTTGGCCCTCAGGATGTCCGTCTTATGAAGAGTTACAATAGAGGCTTTGAGGAAATAGTGGCATTTAGTGGAATAGGCTTCTTTGATAGCTTTGCCAAATTTCTTTACTGGCTATTCGAAATTATGCACAAGATTATCCCAAGCTGGGGGGTGTGTATTATTATCGTCGGGTGCTTAATTTACTTAGTGACATATCCATTGACTCTTCGTGGTATGAGTTCGATGCGTCGGATGCAATTGTTACAGCCAGAAATGGCGATCTTACGAGAGAAATACAAGAGTAATCCGCAAAAATTAAATAAGGAGGTAATGGAGCTGTATCGAAGGCATAAGGTTAATCCCTTTGGAGGATGCTTTATTTTTTTGTTGCAAATGCCTATATTTATTGCTATTTATCAAGTGTTGTGGAGGTCCGTGTTGTTTAAGGGGGCAGGTTTTCTTTGGATAAAAGATTTGTCACAGCCGGACCAGTTAATGCTCTTACCCTATGCGTTACCAATTATTGGCAACGAAATTAATATATTACCCTTCGTGATGGCAGTCATTATGTTTTTACAGCAAAAACTGTCAATGAAAAATGTGGTCATCACGGATCCAACACAAGCCACCCAACAGAAGATCATGCTTATCTTTTTTCCCATCTTTCTTGGCTTTATTTTTTATAAGTTTTCTAGCGGTTTGGTACTCTATTTTACGGTTTTCTATGCCTTATCCACATTGACACAACTGAAAATGTCCAAACTGACTGAGGTAAAGGCTCATGGCTAGGTTAGAAAAGGGAATTGAAGTTGAAGGAATAAGCGTCGAGGAGGCCATTAAGAAAGCTTTGAAGATTCTTAAGGTCTCACGGGAAGAAATCGAGGTAAAGGTGGTTTGTGAAGAGAAAAAAGGGCTCTTTGGCATGGAAGGCGCTAAGCCAGCCAAAATAAAAGTCTTTAGAAAAAATAAACAAAAAAGTAATTGATTTTTTTAGAGATAGTAGGAAAATATCTTTTGCAATGCATTTCAGATTTCACGTGAAACACAGGAGTTCTGAGTAACGAATGGGTAAAATCATAGCCATTTGCAATCAAAAAGGGGGAACTGGCAAAACGACCACCGCTATTAACCTTGCGGCGGCCTTAGCGGCGGCCGGCAAAAGAATATTAATGGTGGATGTAGATCCTCAAGGAAATGCCACAAGTGGTATAGGTATAAACAAGAACGAAATCAAACAATCGATTTATGATGTCTTGCTTGGCAAAATATTAGCTCAAGAAGCAGTTATTACGAATATCCTACTTAATCTTGACCTTATACCTTGTAATATTAATCTTACCGGTGCAGAAATAGAGCTTGTTGGTGTTATAGCGCGCGAAACTCGTCTGAAAAAGGCACTACTTCCTCTTCAAGAAAATTTTGATTTTATTCTTATTGATTCGCCTCCGTCATTAGGACTTTTGACGCTGAATGCTCTTGTGGCTTCTCAGAGCATGATCATTCCTATCCAATGCGAATTTTATGCCTTAGAGGGGGTTTCCCAATTATTGAAGACAGTAAATCTCATTAAAGATGGACTGAATCCGGATTTAAGTGTTGAAGGCGTGCTCTTGACCATGGCTGATTTTCGAACTAATTTAACAACAGAAGTAATCAATGAAATTAAAGGTTTTTTTAAGGACAAAGTTTACAAAACTGTTATCCCGCGTAATATAAAACTTAGCGAAGCGCCGAGTTTCGGAAAGCCAATTTTCCTATACGATAACCATTCCATCGGAGCAAAAAAGTATAATGAACTGGCTGAGGAATTTTTGAATAGGCAATTAGAATGTCATAAGTTTAATAATATCAATGAGTTAAATAAAATATCCTCGATAAACATGCAAGCCGAACAATCTAATTCAGCTAAAGCAGGAATCGAGAGCTAGAAATTTAAAATGGGAGGAAAGGGATGCAAAATCGGGCATTAGGGAAAGGCCTAGCGGCTCTGATTCCAGAGACTCCGCAACAGCAGAAATCAGATATAGTGAAATTTGTCAAAACAAATAGCATTAAGGATAATCTCCTGCAACCTCGCACCAGTTACGACGAAACAAAATTGTCCGAACTGATTTCATCGATCAAAGAGCAGGGGGTGTTACAGCCGATTCTTGTTCGCGAAAAAGAAGGGGTGGGCTTGGAGGTGGTTGCTGGTGAACGGCGCCTAAGGGCAGCCCGCGCCCTTAATTTAGAAGAGGTTCCCGTGATTGTCAAAAAAGTCTCCGATCAAGAAGCCCTTGTCTTGGCCTTAGTAGAAAATATTCAACGACAAGAATTGAATCCTATTGAGGAGGCCCAGGCCTTCAAAAAACTTATTGAAGATTTTCAATTTACCCAAGATGCCGTCGCTCAGTCCGTAGGGAAAGATCGCTCAACGGTCAGTAATATTTTAAGGTTGTTAAAATTACCAGAAGAAATTCAGAAGAGTATTTTCGATGGCGCTATTTCCGAAGGACATGCGCGGGCTTTGTTGAGCGTGGAGAGTTTAAGTGAACAGAAAGAGCTCTTTGATTATACGGTCAGGCGTGGGATATCCGTGCGAGAGTTAGAACGATTGGTCCGTGAAGGGCTTAAACCTCGTCGATTAAAGCATAAACTTAAAATTCAGCGCGATTATAATGTGGTTTTGTTAGAAGAAGAGTTGCAAAAGGTTTTAGGGACCAAGGTGCGTATCGTCGCCAAGAGAAAGCGCGGGAAGATTGTTATTGAGTATTATTCCAATGAAGACTTGGACCGAATTATCAATCTAATTAAACGGTAATGTTTAATGTGAAAAAACATTTTTTAGATAATTTAATGGGGAATTTATTTTATGAAAAAAATAGAGCATGTTTTGGTTGTTATAAAACCCGATGGTATGAGCCAGGGACTTACGGGAATAATTATTTCTCGTTTTTTCGAAGTGAAATTAGAAATGACGGCCGTGAAATTGCTGCAGGTCTCACGACAACTCGCCGAAAAGCACTATCGTCATATCCATGGAAAACCTTTCTATCAAATGACGTTGGAACATATGCTGGGGAAGGGGTACAACGATAAAAGGATGTTAGCCATTATTTATCGTGGGGAGAAGGCCATCCAAAAGGCTCGTGATTTAATAGGGTCGACTAATCCCGAAGAAGCCGAGCCAACGAGTATCCGTGGGATGTACGGCGGCGTGGCCGCGAACGGCGTGTTTGAAAATATTATTCATGCCTCATCCGATAAAAGGGAAGCCGAACGTGAAATAAAGTTGTGGTTTGAGCCCGATGAGATTCCCATCTCCATTTATCCCACCAAACAGATAACGATTCAGTCCGTGAGAAAAAGAATGTGGGTGTAGTTCCAACAACTATTCAAAAAAGGCAACGAAGATGATTAATGGAATGACAGGATTTGGTAGCAGTCAATTTTCGGTTGGTTCGCTCAAAGGTATTGTCGAGGTAAAAACGCTGAATCATCGCTATTTTGATATTAGCTATTATCTGCCTATTGGCTTTGGTTCAGTGGAAGAAAAAGTAAAACAGCTTATCCAAAAGTCGATTGATCGCGGTCGCGTGACAGTATCGGTGAAATTAGTACACAAACCCTTGTCCGTTTTAAAATTTAATAGGATGATTATTCGAGAATATGTTCATCAGGCAAAGCGTATCGGCAAGGCCTTTGGTCTGAAAGATGAATTATCGCTTTCGGACCTCATCAAGTTGCCGGGGGTGATTGATGTGGATGAAGAACATCTGGATGCCGAAACCCTGTGGCCTGCCTTAGAAAGAAGTCTTAAGACCGCTTTAAAAAGTGTTATTCAGATGCGCCAACGTGAAGGACATAGTCTCGCCAGAGATATTCAAAAGCAATCAAAATCGATGCTTTCTCAACTGAAACAAATTCACTTACGCTCTCAGATTATTTTCAACGAGAAAAAGAAACAATTAACATCCGACGAATTTATCTCCTTTCAGAAGAACAGCGATGTGAATGAAGAATTGGCACGTCTCCATCATTATATCGATGAGGTGCGACTGTTGCTCAAGACCAATATCGCCGTCGGGAAAAAGATCGATTTTATCGCCCAGGAAATGCAACGCGAGACCAATACTATCGGCTCCAAACTCCAAGACAAACTCGTCTCCAGCGCCGTGATTGCTTTGAAGAGTAAGGTCGAAAAAATACGCGAGCAATCACAAAATATTGAATAATCTTCCACCATGATTCCATGAAAAAAGGCAAGGTTATTATTATTTCGGGTCCATCAGGTTCGGGGAAGACCACGTTGTCAAATAGACTTCTTTCAAATCCTTTATTTAAAAGAAAAGTGGTTAAATCGATTTCTACAACGACAAGACCGAAACGAAAGGGCGAACGACATGGACGCGACTATCTTTTTTTAAGTCACCGTAGGTTTTTATATAAAAGACGGCAAGGCCATTTTCTTGAATCCCAAAAAGTTTTTGATAATTATTATGGGACACCGAAAAAAAATGTTGAGGACGTGCTCCGTCAAGGGAAAAATGTTCTTTTGTGCATAGATGTAAAAGGCGCCAAGGTTGTTTACAAGCAAATCCCGGAGGCGATCACGATTTTTATTAAGGTTCCCTCCATGGCAGTCCTTAAAAATCGGTTAGGGCATCGGGGCACCGAGACCAAAGAGAGTCTTACCTTAAGGCTTCGCATTGCTCAAGAGGAGCTCAAAGAGGTGAAACACTATAAGCACGTGGTGGTGAATGACAATTTGCAAACAGCCAATAAGAAATTGGAAAAAATTTTATGTAACGAATTAGGAATTAATACCTTAGGCCCCGCGCAAAAGAATCGGAGGTAGGGTTTTTACCGAGCGGGGAAGAGCAAGTTTTTTTTGACAAGATGAGTGCGTTGTGCTATATAACAACCTCTACACAATAAAAATATAAATTTAAATTGATATAAGGGAACGAAAACTCGTGAGGAGGTAAAGGTATGGTGTATCAACCAGTGGAAGAACTTCTGCCAAAAGCGGGAAATAGTATTTATAAGTTGATACGATTGGCCGCCACGAGAGCCATGGAATTGGCGGATGGCAAACCGAAATTGCTTGAGAAAGTTTCTTCCGAAAAAGTAACCACCATAGCCTTAGAAGAAATTCGGGCAGGAAGAGTTGTGGTAAAAGAAGTGGCGGGTCAATTTGAAGCCCCAAAAACCAAAGGCCAACGGCAAGAAAGATCTTCCAGTCCCGCTGAGGCCATTAAATAACTCTCTATTAATCTCATCGTGAAAGCAAAAAATAAAAATAAATCTGGCAAAATTCTTTTGGGCGTTACGGGGAGCGTTGCGGCGTATAAGGCCGGAGACATCATTCGTCGCCTACAGGACAAAGGTCACGAGGTGACCGTGATTATGACCAAAGAGGCGCAGCGATTCATCCCGGCTTTAACGTTGGCGAGTTTGTCGGGTAAAAAAGTTTGTCAGGATATGTTTGAAGAAGGGGCTTCGTGGGAAATGCATCACATCCGTTTAGCGCAACAGGCGGATGTTTTGTTGATTGCCCCAGCCACCGCCAACATTATCGGCAAATTAGCATCGGGAATAGCCGATGATTTGTTAACGTGTTTGGCCTTGGCCACAACGGCAAAAATTCTTATTGCGCCAGCCATGAATGTACAAATGTATAAAAATAAGATTGTACAAAACAATTGTGCCAAACTTAAACAGTTCGGCATGCACTTTATTGACCCCATCGAAGGAAAGTTGGCCTGTGGAACGTTTGGTGAAGGCCATTTGGCCGACGTCGAAACAATCGTTGAAACGGTTGACAGATTGATTAAGTAATGGCGAGGTAGCCAAGAGGTAAGGCAGGAGTCTGCAAAACTTCTATTCACCGGTTCGAGTCCGGTCCTCGCCTTAAAATAAAGTGATAAGAGGTAAGAGGTCAGAGGTAAGTTAAAATAAAAGTAATTATTGGCGACAATGAGATATTTTCCTTTGTGTTTTTGAAAAGATATAGATTTTTTATTACTTACCACATACCTCTTATCACTTATCACTGATTTTTTGGGGCAAGTGGTGGAATGCTCAGGCTACGTTCCAAAACTTGCGTTTGGGAACTTCGCCTGACTTGCTAATGAGAATGCAGCCTCGGCGAAGCGAAACATATCAATATTTCGCGTAGACGGGCAAGTGGTGGAATGGCATACACGCAGGACTTAAAATCCTGTGGCCGCAAGGCTGTGAGGGTTCGAGTCCCTCCTTGCCCATGCTAGAAAAATTAAAAATGAAAAGGTAAAAATGAAAAATTGAGGTGTCGCTTTGCGACCCTACAGTTTTTAACTTTTCATTTTAAATTTTTAATTTAACTTGGACCCGTAGCTCAGTTGGTTAGAGTGCTTCCTTGACATGGAAGAGGTCAGAGGTTCGAATCCTCTCGGGTCCACCATATAAAAACAAGCGGCAAGTTTTAAGTGAAAAGTGATAAGAAAAGGCTTTATTGGCTTTTGTTTATGCTTATCACTTACCGCTTACCACTCATCACTTCGAATCATGGAATACAAAACCGAAATAGATAAATTGCGTCATAGCTGCTCGCATGTGATGGCCCAGGCGGTGAAAGAGTTGTGGCCAGAGACAAAGATTGCCATTGGCCCAGCGATTGACAATGGTTTTTATTACGACTTTGAGAAGGAAGAGCCCTTCACGACCGATGATTTGCGTAAGATCGAAAAGATTATGCAAAAGATTATTGACAAAAAACCTTCTTTTCGCCAAAGTTTTATGGCCAAACAAGAAGCGCTCAAGCTGTTTAAGAAAATGAAAGAGGATTATAAAGTTGAGATTCTTCAAGGTATTCCCGATGACAAAGTCTCGATTTATAAGACGGGGGAGGAGTTTTTAGATCTCTGTCGAGGGCCACATGTGGATAACGCCAGCCAGATCAAGGCCTTTAAATTACTTTCGGTCGCGGGCGCCTATTGGCGCGGGAATGAAAAAAATCCCATGTTGCAGCGTATTTATGGAACGTGTTTTTTTACGCAAAAAGAATTGGACGCCTATTTGAAACTTCTCGAAGAGGCCGAAAAACGCGATCATCGTAAGTTAGGCACGCAATTAGATTTGTTTAATATTTATCATGAAACCGCCGGCGCCGGATTAGTGTTTTATCATCCGCCGGGTGCCATGTTACGAAAAATCATTGAAGATTATGTACGTGAGCAGCATATTAAGCGCGAATACGATTTGGTGATGACCCCACATATGTTAAAAGGGAAATTATGGGAGCAAAGCGGACATGCAGATTTTTACAGCGATTACATGTATTATTTTGAAGTCGGTGAAGAAAAGTACGCCGTTAAACCTATGAATTGTCCCGGTCACATCCTCATTTATAAATCAAAATTACGGTCCTATCGAGATTTGCCCATACGGTTTTTTGAGTTAGGAACGGTGTATCGTCAAGAAAAAGCAGGAGTACTCCATGGTCTTTTGCGAGTTCGTGGATTTACACAAGATGATGCCCATATTTTTTGTATGCCGAGCCAAATTAAGCAAGAAGTGATGAGCGTCATTGATTTTGCCTTTGATGTCATGAAGGATTTTGGTTTTCATGATTTTGGGATTGAGGTGAGCACGAAACCGCCCAAGGCCATTGGTCGCGACGAAGATTGGCAAATAGGTACAAACGCCTTGGAGGAGTCCTTAAAGGAAAAAGGTTTACCTTATCAAATTAACGTCGGGGAAGGGGCTTTTTATGGGCCCAAGATTGATATTAAGTTAAAAGATGCCTTGGGACGAGCCTGGCAATGTGCCACGATTCAATGTGATTTTTCCTTGCCAGAACGATTCAATCTAACATATATCAACGAGAAGAATGAAGAATGCCGTCCCATCATGTTACATCGTGCGATTTTGGGGAGTTTAGAACGATTTATTGGAACATTGATTGAGCATTATGCCGGTGCTTTTCCTGTTTGGCTATCGCCCGTTCAAATTTTGATTATTCCCATTAAAGACGAGCATGTTTCTTTTTCAGCCAAGCTAAAAGAAGATTTACAAAATCGGGGATTACGCGTTATAATTGACCCGCGTCATGAGAGCTTAAATAAACGTATTCGTGAGGGCACACTGCGCAAAATTCCCTACCTCTTGATTATTGGCGATAAGGAATGTCGTGATGGAAATGTGGCAGTAAGAAAATTCGGTCTTGGCGACCAAGGACGAATTGCGAAGGAAGCTTTTGTGCGTCAAATCCAGGAAGAAATTATGGCGAAAAAACCATTGAAACCAGAGTAATATTTTTAAGAGGAGGTGGTCCTTATTTTCAGAAACATTCGTGTCAATGAAAGGATCAATACCGCAGAGGTTCGCGTGATTGGTCCGAATTCGGAGCAACTGGGGGTTGTGAATATCCGTCGAGCATTAGAGTTAGCCAGAGAACATGGGTTAGATTTGGTGGAGGTCTCACCAACGAGTAGCCCGCCCGTGTGTCGCATCATTGATTACAGTAAATATAAATATGATCAGGAAAAAAAAGAGCGTCGGGTGAAGCGCCATCAGCACGTGGCCCACCTTAAGCAAATCCGCATGAAGCCGCATATTAACGATCATGATTATCGAATAAAGATAAGACAAGCCATCAACTTTCTGACTAAAAAGGATAAAGTGAAGATAAATTTATTTTTTCGTGGGCGCGAATTATCTTTTAAAGATCAAGGAGAAAGGATCATTGCTCGGGCGATTTCCGATCTTGGCGAGGTAGGCCAAGTGGAAAAAGCGCCGATCATGGAGGGGCGTGTTTTATCGGTGCTTTTGTCTCCACGCGCCACGCCACGAAAGGTTAATATAATTTTGTAATATTCATTGTATGGTGAGGTAGAAGAAAGGAAAATAGATGCCTAAACTGAAGACAAATAAGTCGGCCGCGAAGAGATTTCGGTTTACCAAAAAAGGGAAAATCAAAAAGCGTAATGCGGGACGAAGACATCTTTTGGGAGGGAAATCAAGAAAGTTAAAACGAAAATTGCGTCGACCAGGATTTGTTTCTCTTGTTGATGCCAAACGCTTAAGGAGGTTACTGCCGTATGGTTAGAATCAAACATGCTGTGGCCACACGACGACGCAAAAAACGTGTCCTCAAGCAGGCCAAAGGACAATTCGGACATAGAAGCAGACGTTATCGACAAGCCAAAAAGTCTTTATTCAAAAGTATGGTGTATGCTTATCGTGATCGCAAGGTCCAAAAACGTCTTAACCGACGACTTTGGATTACGCGCATCAATGCGGCCTGCCGCGAACAAGGAATTTCGTATAGTCGTTTTATCAAAGGCTTGCTTACAGCGAAGGTGCAGATTGACCGTAAGCTGTTGGCTGAATTAACGGTGAATGCCCCTAAGGCATTTGAGAACTTGGTGAAATTAGCTAAAGAATCTCATCCCGCCGTTACTGCCTGACACCTTTGTCTTAAATAATCACATGAGGCCCAATTTGATGTCCTGGAACTTCCAAGAAATCTCATCAACGGTCGACGCAGAAATCAAAAGTGTTCATGATCAAAAAGGATTAGAGGCCTTTCGTGTAAAATATTTAGGGAAGAAAGGGCTCGTCTCCGAAATATATGCAGCTCTTACCGATCTCCCCGATAAAGAACGCCCTCTTATCGGTAAAAAAGTTAACGACCTTAAGTCAAAAGTTCTTGAGCTGATAGAAAAGAAGGCGCAAGAGATTCGGCAACAGAAAGAGGAAGATTCTTCGAGCGCCATCGATGTTACTCTTCCTGGTATCCGACGAGCTCAAGGGCATAAACATATCTTGACGCAAACGATAGAAGAGATTTGTACCACTTTTGAGAAATTAGGTTTTATCATTCAAGAAGGGCCGGAGATAGAATCGGAATTTAACAATTTCACAGCTCTCAACATTCCTATTGACCACCCCTCCCGTGATGCCTTTGATACCTTTTATGTGGACGTAAAAGATCCGCAACGCAAAGACAGAAATCTTTTATTGCGGAGTCACACCTCACCGGCCCAGATTCGAGTGATGGAAAATAATAAACCGCCCTTGGCGGTGGTTGTACCGGGAAAAGTCTATCGGCCTGATGCCGTTGATGCCAGCCATTCGTTTATGTTTTATCAGGTGGAGGGATTGCTCGTTGACAAGGATGTGAAGTTTTCTCATTTAAGAGGATTGCTCATGGCGTTCTGTAGAAAATTTTTTGGGTCGAAGATTCGTATGCGTTTTCGTCCGCATTTTTTTCCTTTTACCGAACCGTCGGCAGAGGTCGATATTTCGTGTTATATATGTGAAGGGAAAGGGTGTTCGGTGTGTGGCCGCAAGGGATGGCTAGAGATTATGGGTTGCGGCATGGTGCACCCGAAAGTTTTTGAAGCGGTTGGCTACAGAAAGGGTGCATACACCGGCTTGGCGTTCGGGATGGGGGTGGAGCGTATCGCGATGCTTCAATACGGCATTCCAGATATACGGCTATTTTTTGAGAATGATATACGTTTTTTAAAACAATTTTAAAATGAGTTAAGGATCAAGGGATTTAAGGATTTGAGTGGAAATTTTTTCTTAAATCCCCAAATCCTTTAATCCTATAATCCTTTTTATATGAAAATTTCACTTAATTGGCTTAAAAATTATGTGACCGTCCATGTATCGGCGGATCAGCTGGCACGTCGATTGACGATGGCTGGTTTGGAAGTAGAAAAGACTTCTTCGGTTAAGGGCGATGTCATTTTCGAATTAGAAATCACACCTAACCGCCCGGACTGTTTGAACATCGTTGGCATTGCCCGCGAAGTTTCCGCGATTTTTAATAAGCCTCTCAAAAAACCTCAACAGAAAAAAGTTTCCATTCCAAAGCAAAAAGTAGAAATTCACATTGAAAACACAAACGATTGCCGTCGGTATATTGGGGCATTGATTGAACATGTGCAGGTGGCATCATCGTGTGAATGGCTCAAAAAACGTCTTGATGCCATCGATATACGATCCATTAACAATGTGGTGGATATTACGAATTTTTGTTTGATGGAATTAGGTCAACCCTTGCATGCCTTTGATTTTGATAAATTGATTGGAGGTAAGATTTTTGTCCGTCGAGCGAAGGAAGGCGAAACAATTGTAACCATTGATGAGGTGGAGCGCAAACTGGATCCAAGTATTTTAGTGATTGCCGATATCAAACGGCCGGTGGCGATAGCTGGTGTCATGGGAGGAAAAGAAACAGAGGTGACCGAGACTACCAAGAACATTTTACTCGAAAGTGCGTATTTTGATCCGCTTCTTATCAGACGAGCCTCCCGCAAATTAGGCCTGACGAGCGATTCGTCATACCGTTTTGAACGAGGGGTGGATATGACAATGGTCGGAGGAGGGAGTCGGCGAGCTATGGGGTTGATTGTCAATGAAGCCAAGGGGACCATTAAAAAATACGCTGATGTTTTTCCCGGAAAATCGCTAACAAGGATTCGTTCCATCAATGTATCTTTAAAGCGTATCAACACTTTTTTAGACACGGGATTGTCGTTAGGACGGTGCGTTAAGATTCTTAAAAAATTAGGATTTTTGGTGACAACGAAGAAAGAGAGTATCAAAGTCTCTTCGCCTTCTTTTCGGGGTGATATTAAATGTCCCGAAGATGTTATGGAAGAAATTGCGCGCATTGTTGGTTACGATGAAATTCCATTAAGTTATCCACCGGTGGCCGTCTCCCATGTAAAGCCAGATTCTTTTTGGAACTTTAAACAGAAAATACAAGAGATTCTTTTAGGGCAAGGGCTCGATGAAATTATTACTTATTCAACAACCAGTCAAATGATGTTGGAAAAATCAAACCTTCGGCATCTGCCGGGAATTAAAATCCTCAATCCTCTAACCAAAGAACAAGAAGTTTTACGGCCATCTTTATTGCCAAGTTTTCTTTCGGTCGTGGTGAATAATTTCAATCGAGGGCAGAAGGATTTGCGTTTATTCGAGATTGGTAAAATCTATGAGCAAGGATACGAAAAGGAAATGTTGGGGATTCTTTTAGTGGGAAATTGTTATGAGGATTGGCGGATCTCATCACAAGAACCGATTGATTTTTATGATATCAAAGGGATTGTTGATGAACTCTGGACAATAACCGGTCTAGATAGTACCTACCTACCGATCAAAGATGCGTGGTTACTAGAGGCGATAGCAGCGGCTGCTATTAATATTGGTGAAGATAATATTGGCTTTCTCGGGAAAATAAAAAATCAAATTTTAGCGAACTGGGATATTAAACAAAAAGATATTTATTTTGCCCAGCTGGATATCGACAAGTGGTATAAGCAGTCTTCTTTTTCACGGCGATATCAGGAGCTTTCAGAATTTCCAGCCATTGTGCGCGATGTGAGCTTGGCCGTCAAAAAAGATATTCATTTTCATCGAATCAAAGAGATTGCCTACCGTCACGGAAAAGATATTTTAAGCTCCATCAAGTTTATCGAGCAATATGTGGGAAACAAAATTCCTGTGGGACAGAAAGGGCTTGTATTTTCTCTTGTTTATCAATCACGACAACGGACCTTGCGTGAAGACGAAGTGATAGACGTACATGAGCGTATCTGTCAATCTTTTATCAATGAGTTAGGTGCTACTCGCCGCTAATCTTTGAGAAATTATTTTTGGAAAGTTCTTTTAAAAGTGATAGAATGCTTTTGTCCCTACTGTGCGCGTTAGGGTAACGTAATAGTGAACCAACACATTTACGTTGGGGACTAGGATTCTAAAGACCCTTGGTGCTTTAGAGAGGTCCCCACCTGTACAAAAACAGGTTCTTCTTATACTGAATCCGACGGCACAGTGGGGATTTGTTTTTAAAATCCTCCTATGAGAAAAAAACCTACCAGGTTTTCCCCAGACGAAAATCTTTTCATGACCGCTAATCAAGAGACTTTATTTAAGAGCATGCCTTTAAGCTTGCGGATGCAACCACGCACTCTCGAGGAATTTGTTGGCCAAAAACATATTTTGGGGGAAGGCAAACTTTTAACGCGCGCCATTGAATCGGATCGATTAAGTTCTCTTATTCTCTACGGCCCACCAGGAAGTGGAAAGACCACCTTAGCGCACTGTATCAGTCAAAAAACAAAAGCGCATTTCGAACAAGTGAATGCCGTGGCCTCGAATGTCGATGAGCTTCGTCAAATATTAAAAGCTGGTTTCGAGCGTTGGACGACCACCAACAAAAAAACAGTGCTTTTCATTGATGAGATTCATCGTTTTAATAAAGCCCAACAAGATGTCTTGATGCCGGATTTGGAAAAGGGATACGTCATTCTTATAGGGGCGACGGTTTTTAATCCATTTTTTACCTTAATTGGACCACTTCTGTCGCGTTCGCTTGTTTTTGAATTGATGCCCCTATCCAAAGAAGAAATCATCCTCATTTTAAAAAGGGCAATCGCTGATAAAGAACGAGGGCTGGGGTCGCATGCCTTGAAAGTTGATGAAGAAGCCATTCGTTTTTTGGCTGAAATTTGTGATGGTGATGCCCGACGGGCCTTGAATGCCTTAGAAATAGGAGCGCTCACAACTCCAAAAGATAAAGAAGGAGTGATTCACTTCACTCTTGAGATTGCCCAAGAATCGATTCAGAAAAACAGGTCCAGTATGACCGCGATGGTGATGCGCATTACGACACGATCTCGGCGTTTATCAAATCGATGCGTGGTTCAGACCCCGATGCCACGCTCTATTGGTTGGCGAAAATGCTCTACGCCGGCGAAGACCACGCTTTATTGCCAGACGAATTTGCATCTGTGCGGCCGAAGATGTCGGCAATGCCGAGCCGCAGGCCTTGGTAGTGGCCAACACCGCCGCCCAAATTGTAGAATTCATTGGTTTGCCGGAAGGCCGCATTCCTCTGGCGCAAGCCGCCGTTTATGTGGCCTGTGCACCTAAATCCAATGCCGTTTACCTTGGTATTGAAAAAGCCCTTGCGGATATTAAAAGCAAAAAGACTCAAGAGGTGCCAAGGTCTCTTAAAGACGCTTCCTATCCTGGCGCGAAACGTTTGGGACGAGGCGAGGGTTATAAATATGCCCACGATTATCAGGATCATTATGTGGAGCAAACGTATATGCCTTCCAAGGCGAAATATTATCACCCAACCTTGATGGGTTCTGAAAAGGAAATCAAGGCGCGGCTAGAAAAATTAAGAACTCCCAAAATACCACCCGTGTGATTTTTGATTTGTCAAGGTCGTGAAAAAATGATAATATAAAAATGTTTTGAAAACGATTATTTGATTAAGGACAGTGAATAAACAATCAAAAAGCATCATACGAGCAAAAATTTTAACGCTACTTAGAAATCAGAAGGAGGAAGAGAGACTTAAAAAAAGCAGGAAAATTTTGCAGAACCTTTTTTCCTTAAAAGAATTTAAGCGCTCTAAAACGATTTTATTTTATGCCTCTTTTGATGGAGAAGTTGACACTTTTGAAATGATGAAGCAAGCAAAAAAAATAAAGAAAACAATAGCTCTACCAACCGTTATCAAGGCTCGACGTAAGATTATGCCACGCATTATTCATAATCTCAACGACGGGCTTCACCGCGGGGCGTACGGCATTCTTGAGCCCAAGGAAGAATGCTCAGAGGCCGTGGGGGTATCTCAATTGGACTTGGTTTTGGTTCCTGGGATTGCGTTTGATAAAAACAATCACCGTTTAGGGCGGGGACGAGGATATTATGACCGTTTTCTACGCCAATTGCCATCCCACATTCCTACCATTGGTTTAGCTTTTGATTTTCAAGTTGTTGACCGCTTGCCTTATCGTGAATCACACGATGTTCAACTCTCCCATCTAGTCGTCAATTAGCGCTAGAATCATTAACATCCTATTTTGATAACCGTTTTGTAAAATGGTTTTAGTTAATCTATAGAAGGGAGTTGAGGCTTTATGTTCGAAGAACTCGAAGTTACAAGCATTAGTTATTTTTTTGCTTTTGTTCTAGCCTTTTTTGCCGGTTATTTAGTGCGTTGGTTTTTTGCAGGTCAAAGGATAAAAGTAGCTGAGCAAAAGGCCAAAGAGTTGATGGAAATGTCAACCCGCGAGGCCGAAAACCGTCGTAAAGAAGCGGAATTGGCTGGAAAAGACCTTATGATCAAATTGCGCCAAGATTTCGAGCGAGAAACCAAGGATAGGCGCGAAGAGATCGCTGCTGCTGAAAAGCGCATCTTGCAAAAAGAAGAAAATCTCGAAAAACGTGTTGATTTACTAGAAAAAAAGGAAAAGGATATCACCACGCGTTTAGTGACTCTACGACAAGACGAAGAGGGTATAAAACAGAAAAATGAGCAATTGACGAAACTCATTGAAGAAGAAAAGCAACGATTGCAAATGATTTCCTCTCTAAGTCAGGAAGAAGCTAAAAATTTGCTCTTATCCCGCCTTTCCGAAGATCTGACCCATGAAAAGGCCACCATGATACGTAAGGCCGAAGAAGAAATAAAGGAGGCCAGTGAGAAGAAGGCGAGACAGATCATCAGCCAAGCTATTCAACGATGTGCCTCGGATCATACCTCAGAGACAACCATCAGCGTTGTCACCCTTCCTAGTGATGAGATGAAAGGTCGTATTATCGGACGTGAAGGACGAAATATCCGAGCTCTTGAGATGGCAACGGGTGTTGATATCATTATTGACGATACCCCGGAAGCGGTAACGATCTCTGGTTTCGATATGATGCGACGAGAGATCGCCCGTCTCGCCTTGGAGAATCTTATTGCTGATGGACGTATCCATCCGGGACGCATTGAAGAGGTGGTCGAAAAAGCCAAAAAAGATATCGAAAACAAAATTAAAGAAGAAGGAGAAAAAGTTACTTTTGAATTAGGCGTGCATAATATGCACCTTGAATTGATTAAATTGATTGGACGATTAAAATATCGTACCAGTTTCGGTCAGAATGCTCTTCAACACACCAAAGAAGTAGCACTGCTCATGGGACACATGGCTGGAATTTTGGGATTGGATCCCAAAATTGCCATTCGGGCTGGCCTTTTACATGATATCGGTAAAGTCGTCAGCCAAGAGGTGGAAGAAGGAACCCATGCGATTGTGGGTGGAAATTTGGCGCGTAAATATGGTGAACCTGAAGAGGTTGCGCGTGCGGTTGAGTCGCATCATGAAGAAGTGGAGATGAGCACGATTTACGGCATCTTGGTGTGTGCGGCGGATGCGATTAGTGCGTCTCGTCCAGGGGCTCGTGCGGAAACACTCGAAACATATGTGAAGCGTTTGGAGAATTTGGAAAAAATTTCCGGTTCATTTAAAGGTGTTGAAAAATCATTTGCCATGCAGGCGGGACGAGAAATTCGTATCATTGTTGATCCCGAAAAAATTAATGATGATGAATCGATTGTTATGGCCCGCGATATTCGTAAACGCATCGAGGAAGAGATGGAATATCCCGGTCAGATTAAAGTGATTGTGATTCGCGAGACACGTGCGATTGAGTATGCGAAATGATAGCCACAGGTCATATGACACAAGTCACACGCAAAATTTTTAGTTTCTTGTGACATGTGACGTGTGACATAAAACTAAAATTATGAATATCTTATGCATAGGCGATGTCGTTGGTCGACCGGGCCGTGATAGTATAGAGCAGCTTTTGCCAGGCCTGAAAAAAGAATTCCATGTGGATTGTGTTATTGTGAATGCCGAAAACGCGGCCGGCGGATTCGGTCTGACAGAACGCATCGCCAAGGAATTGCTTCAATTGGGCTGTGATGTTTTAACACTCGGTGATCATGTTTGGGACAAATTGGAAATCAAGGACTATCTTACCAACGCCGATAGGGTGATCCGGCCGGCCAATTTTCCCGACGGAGCACCGGGTCGAGGATGGGTCCTCCTACCTACACCCACGGGGATAAAGATTGCTGTAATAAATCTTTTAGGCCGCGTCTTTATGCGCTATAATGTAGATTGTCCATTTCGGATTTTAAAGTCCTTAGGGGAACAAATCCGTAAAGAAACACCTATTATCCTGGTGGATATGCATGCCGAGGCCACCAGCGAAAAGATAGCACTCGGTTTTTTTATCGATGGGGAAGTTTCGGCGGTGGTGGGGACGCATACCCATATTCAAACAGCGGATGAAAAAGTTTTACCTAAGGGTACGGCCTATATCACAGACTTAGGGATGACCGGGGCGTATGACTCCGTTATCGGACAAAATAAAGAGGCCATCATTGAACGATTTCTTAAAAGCATGCCCAATAAATTTGAGGTAGCGACCAACGATGTATGGTTACACGGGGCTTTAATCGATATAGATGAAAAGTCAGGAAAAGCGCGTAACATTACAAGGATTCAAAGGAGCCTAAAACCATGACAGCTTGGGAAGGTCTCAATCGACGAAAATTTCCCCGTGTTAATTTTCCTTGTCTTGTTACCGTTCGTCAGAATTTGGATGAAAAAGATATGATCCTCACCCATACCGAAAATATTGGTGTGGGCGGTGTGTGTGTTATCTTAAAGAAAAATTTAAAAATGTTTGCGCCGGTGGATCTGGAATTGGATTTGGTTGATGGTAGCGAACACCTCACATGCAAGGGCAAAGTGGTTTGGTCGATTCGCCGCAAAGGCGATGAGGCCATTAAGCCTTTCTTTTATGATGTCGGCATTGAATTTTTGGATTTGGCCAAAGACGACGCCAAACGTATCGAAGAGACCGTTCAATACCTCGCCCGAAAAGCTTAAGTACCTACGTCCTAAATCAATCTTCGTTTATACTCTCAAAAATTGTCATCATACTTAATGAATTGCGTATTTCATAGTATAATCTCATTATGATTCGTGTACGATTTGCTCCTAGCCCAACGGGGTATCTGCATATTGGTGGCGCGCGGACAGCCCTTTTTAATTGGATGTATGCCAAAGCCAATAAGGGCCAATTTATTTTACGCATTGAGGATACAGACCGTGAGCGCTCCAGGCCCGAATACCGCGATGAAATTTTAAAAAGTTTAGAATGGCTTAGGCTTAAGTGGGATGAACTGTATTTTCAAAGCGAGCGATTTTCGATTTATCATAAATATGCCCAAAAACTTTTGAAAGAAGAGAAGGCTTACCGCGATGGCGAGGCGGTGGTTCTGAAGATGCCGCAGCAAGAAATCAAAATTGATGATTTGATTCGTGGTGATATTGAATTTGATACCTCAACGATCAAAGATCAAGTTTTGATGAAATCGGACGGCTCTCCCACTTACAGTTTTGCGTGTGTGGTGGACGACGCGCTCATGGAAATCAGTTGTGTTATTCGCGGGGAAGACCATATCTCTAATACGCCCAAACAGTTTGTGATTTATCAAGCCTTGGGATTAAAGCCGCCTCAATTTGCCCATCTCCCTTTAATTATGGGGATGGACGGGGCAAGACTTTCGAAACGCACAGGGGCGGTGGCTGTGAGTGATTATCAAAAGGAAGGGTATCTTCCCGAGGCGGTGGTGAATTATCTGATGCTTTTGGGCTGGTCGCCAGGTAATAATCAGGAGGTGATGAAAATCGATGCGGCCATCAAAAATTTTTCTATCAAGAAGATTAATAAGACCGCGGCCATGTTTTCCATAGAAAAATTGAAATGGATTAATAGTCAGTATATTAAACAAAAACCAACTAAAGAGTTGACCGACTTATTAATTCCTTTTTTGAAAGAACAAAGGTTTATCGGCGAGAATTATGATAGAAAAACGTTAGAAAATATTGTAAACTTATATAAAGGAAGGCTTTCGACCTTGGTGGATTTTTTGGATTGGACAGATTTTCTGTTCGTTGAAAAATTGAAGATCGATCCCCAACTACGGCAAAAGTATGATCTTAAGGGGAAAGCCAAAGAATTCGGGTTATTGGGTGAGCGCTTAAGGCAAGTTGAAGATTTCAGTCCAAAGGTTGTGGAGGAGTCTTTTCGGGCCCTCGTGGCTGAATTGGGCATGAAACCCGCAGACTTGGTTCATCCAATGCGCGTGGCCTTAACCGGAAAAACCATTGGGCCCGGACTTTTTGACACCATGGCGTTGTTGGGAAAGGAAAAGACGTTACAGCGTTTACAAGAGGCTGTCAAATGACATTAAGGAGGAATATCAGAGTATGTCATCGCAAAAATTGTTGATTGCCATGTTATTACTTTGTTTTAGTCTCGTCGGTTGTGAGGCGACGGTTAAGACCGTCAAGATGGTCGATGATTGGGTTCAAGAACATTTGTGGTAGATAAAGTATTACCTACCAGCTTAAAACTATTTTATTTAGTATCGTTTATATCTAACGCCCTGTCCCTCGACTCCACTCGGGACGGGGCAAATCTTTTCTAGAAAATATATTTAAGGTAGATTTGCCCTGTCGTCTAACGGTAGGACCCCAGACTCTGGATCTGGTTGTTGTGGTTCGAATCCACACGGGGCAGTTGATATAGTCTCACGAAATTGGCATTGAGAGATAAGAATAGCCTCTATAAATGAAAACGACAAAGAAAAAAAATCCTAATCCTCAGCGAAAACCACGGATTCTGAAAAAGAGTGGAATAAGCAAAAGGGCCCGCAACGCGGAACGCGTGCGTCTTGAGGGATTAGTTTCTGATTTAAGTAAAACCCGCGACAATTTGGGAGAGAAAGTTCGGCAGCAAACTGATGAAATTAAGGAAGGGGTAGATAAGCAGCAAAGGTCAGAAGAACAGATTTACATTCGTACTAAAGCGATGGAATCGACTGCGGATGGTATTTTTATTATTGATGCCCAAAAGCCTAATTTTCCTGTTATCTATGCTAATCAATCCTTTCAGGCGATGACGGGGTATGGAAAAAAAGAAATAGTTGGTCGGAATTATTTTTTACTTTATGGAGCTGATGCCGATCCTCGTATCGTTGAGGAAATAAAGCACACGATACATCAAGGTAAATCTTTTCATAGAGAGATGCTCAGTTTTCGGAAGGATGGTAACAAATATTGGAATTTACTACGCATTGCACCGGTGCGTAATACACGTGGTGCCATCACCCATTATGTAGGGATTCAGACAGACGTTACATTAATGCGGCAAAGGGACTTAGAGATTAAAGACCATCGCGAGGAGTTGTTGCACGTCACGCGGGTGGGAAAGCTTGCGGAGTTTGTCTCATCTTTGGCCCATGAAATCAACCAACCTCTTACGGCCATTCTCTCTTATGCTCAAGCTGCCAAACGTATGCTCACAAACCGGGAGCCTCAACTACAGGAGATCCTTCAGTATATCATTAATGACGACCAGCGAGCGGCGGAGGTCATCCGGCGGTTACGATCACTGTTAAAGAAGAGTGATCCTGAAATGAAGCCTCTGGATATTAATGCTCTTATTAATGAGACTGTCGTGCTTATTGCTACGGATGTCACCTTAAGGAACAGTGTGCTTAAAACTGAGCTGGATAGTAATCTTCCACTCGTCTATGGCGACCGAATTCAGTTGCAGCAAGTTCTTCTGAATCTTATCAGTAACAGTCTCGATGCCATGGAGAGCAGTCAAAATTCTCGTGAAATGTTGATTCGGACATCACGTAAAGATCCTGATACGATTGTAGTGGCAGTTAAGGATTCCGGATGCGGCATCCCAGCGGAAAATATGAAGAAGCTCTTCAATCATTTTTTTACCAGCAAACCCGATGGTTTGGGTATGGGATTGTCCATTAGCCGCTCCATTATGGAAGCGCATGGCGGCCGTTTGGATGTGGAGAATAATCCAGACCGCGGCGCCACTTTTTATTTCACCATCCCAATTGGGGTAAAGGCCGCCTTATGAACAAGCGCGAGCAGATTATCTATATCGTTGATGACGATGTTTCTGTCTGTAGGGCTTTGAAATTGTTGCTAAAATCACACGGGTTTAAGGTTGAGACGTTTGCACATGCCACCGATTTTTTAGCTTTTAAACATCCTAAGGTGCCGTCATGTCTGGTCTTGGACATCCGCCTGCCGGATATTAATGGCCTTAGCCTTCAGGAAGTGATAGCCCGACGAGGGATTGTTATCCCAATTATTTTTATTACTGGACATGGTGATATTTCAATGAGTGTGAAAGCTATGAAGGCAGGAGCGATTGATTTTCTTCCCAAGCCCTTTACGGAGAAGAAATTACTTAATGCCATTACGCTTGCCATATCAAAAAGCAAAACCCAGAATAAAAAACAAGCCGAAATAGCAAAAATTAAGTGCCGCATTAGTACCTTGTCCCCTCGAGAACTAGAAGTTTTCCGTTTCGTGGCCCAGGGAATGTTGAATAAACAAATTGCCTCAAAGCGGGGAATTTCCCTGCAGACGATCAAAGTTCACCGTGGCCGGGTCATGCAGAAGATGCAAGCTAAAACCGTAACGGAACTCATTCACTTCGCTCAAAAAGCAGGTATTACTTCTCCTCAAGAATAGCCACCTCCCTGTTTGTTCCATCGGGGAATTTACTTTTTTACTTATTATACCTCGGTACAATTGATTTTTTTTTGTCCTCCCCCTATACTTGCATTAGGAAGTTAGAGGAACTACAGATTAAGGAGTGTAGTGAAATGCCTTCAGACAAAAAACAAATTTATATTGTGGACGATGATGAATCCGTGTGCCGCGCGCTAAGAGTCCTTCTGGTTACTTACGGATTTACAGTGGAGAGTTTTTCTTCCGCAGAGGAATTTTTTACAGTTGTGCCAAATAGCGCTCCCGGCTGTTTAATCTTGGACATCCACATGCAGGGATTAGATGGGTGGAGAGCGCAGCAAAAACTTAGGAAATCAGGATCTAAACGCCCGGTCATTATTATTTCAGCTGATAAAAAGGGTGGTCTTGCGGAACAGGCTTTAAAGGCAGGGGCAGCAGGGTTTTTACAAAAACCGTTCCTTGATCACGAGTTGGTTAATTTGATAAATCAAGCGTTTTAATTTTATGGACATTAATTAGTTCAAATGGGAAGGAGGACGATATGAAAAACACAATTATGATTACGGTTGTAGTTTTATCTTTTGTTGACTTTTCTACGCTGAGTTTCGCAGGAATGACTAAGCCACCAAAACCAGGGGAAATACGGCCTACGGGACTATCGATTTATAAAACACCACGACCCCAAGCCGTTGTTCTTCAACCAGCAACAGTTTTTAAAGCAGAGATAACAACGAGTGAGAATGAGAAGTTGAATGAAAAGAAGTAAAGTTCTTGTTTGAGTAACTTATTGAGTTTTGTACAACCAATGGTATGAAATTCAAGAGAACAAAGCGAAATAGGGACTACCTTTATGCCATTGGTTAAGAAAAAGTCAATAGTACAAAGAAAGGATGGTTTTACGGTACATGATATATGAATCCAGATCTCAACGTTCGGTTATGATTATAACAATAAGAATGAGGATTTTGAAGAGCAGGTTTCAAAAGTAAGACTGCGGGTTTTCGGCAAAAACCATTAATGACCGGGCGTTGGGTATCTTGTGAGGTCGAATCGAGGTGAAAGCATGGAATATAATGAGAAAATGAAAGAGTTAGAAATTCAGGACGCTCTTGAATACACGGAGAATATTATAAATACGGTGCATGAACCTGTAATAATTCTGTATGAGGACTTAAAGGTCGCCTTAGCCAGCCGCTCCTTCTATCAGACCTTCGAGGTAAAGCCTGGGGAGACCGAGGGACGATTTATCTATGATTTAGGAAATCGTCAATGGGATATCCCGAAACTGCGACAGTTGCTGGAGGAAATCCTTCCCAAGACTACAAGCTTTGATAACTTTGAGATTGAACATGATTTTCCTAGTATCGGTAAGCGAATAATGCTACTGAATGCCTGTCGAATCTATATTGAAGCCAATTGTACAAAGCTCATCATCCTTAATATCAAAGATATCACCGAATCCAAAGAGATAGAGGAGCTTCAGAAGAAGATGAGGGAATTAGAGGCACGATTGAACAAAAAAGAGCCATTATGAAAAAGATCCAAACTTTCCATAAGGGGAGAAAGTGTAAACATCCACGATGCAAGCATATTTTGAGCATTTATAATGGGGAAATTTATTGTGGCATTCATTCCGACCACGCATGGCGCGAACAAAGGAACAGGAGTCGACCCCCTTAATTTCGTAAAATGATTTTGCTCAAACGATTGGAGATTTCATTTTAAATATGAGAAATTATAAGTCAAATGATTCTCGCATCCTTATTTGGTGTACGGCACTATTAGTTATCTTTTACATCTCAGATATAGTGTTTCGTTGGACTGTGGGAGGAAGTTTATATGTTTTGGTCATTATGCTATCTCTTACATCTACAAAAGAGAGATATGTTTATTTTTTTGCTACTATTACGTCTCTTCTTCTGATAACAAGCTTGCTCCTGTCGCCTTCTACAACAAAGATATGGCATGTGCAAATAATTCTTATATGGGCGACCGCTATTTCAGGGTTGCGATACAAAAAAGCACGAATTATTAAATCTGCTTTGGCAGCTATTGTCGATTCTT
>Ga0114945_10000037_pt1 | contig 68993 bp, 66 predicted proteins | sample OV2TP3_FD_87194 | JGI IMG/M metagenome (GOLD analysis project Ga0114945, IMG submission 87194) | Hot spring microbial communities from Beatty, Nevada to study Microbial Dark Matter (Phase II) - OV2 TP3 | ecosystem: Environmental > Aquatic > Thermal springs > Hot (42-90C) | place: USA: Beatty... | reverse complement strand
GCTGCCCAACAGTTTCTTTCAGTCTTTTCAAACGTGCAGACAAAGAAAAGGCACTTTCTTCTAAATCGTTTCGAAGCCTTCTCCCAACTTCTACGAAATTTTTTTCCCGTAAATGACGGATTAGAATATTAACATTATCACTTCCCTTTGTCAACATATTCGTATCGCCCAAGGGGTTACGGTTTTCCCTTAGAGGCCCTCGGCCCCCCTTGGGGCCTGCCTCGGCCATCCTTTGCCTTGCAAAGGCTAAATGATGAAAAACATCTTTGGTATACATCTTAAAGACAGGGACGACCAAAACCTGCCATAGACGGCATCGCAAAGTCAAGGGTCGAATTTTATCCCCTCGTTCTGTCCCTAAGGCCCAAGGACAATCATAGACAAAGAAAGGGACATCGGCCCCGATCCCTTTCGCATACGCAACAAGCCTCGTTTTCGAGAGCGACAAGCCCCACAACCGATTAAGACCCATCAGTGTTGTGGCGGCATTGCCAGAGCCGCCTCCTAATCCCGCAGCAACAGGAATTTTTTTCTTAATTTCAATGGTGACGCCTTGCTTTAAATCAAAATCCTTTTGCAATCTCTGGGCCACTTGATAAACCAAATTTCGTGGCCCTCGTGGGACTCCTTTAGACCGACAGAAAACATGAATCTTGCCGTCGGTGCGGAGAGTAAATTTGAGGGTATCAAAAAGATTGATTCGTTCAAAAAGGGTTACTAAATTATGATACCCGTCGGGGCGTTTATTGAGGACTCTTAGATAAAGATTCAGTTTGGCAGGAGATAGCAAGGTGAGCGTTGTCATGGCGGCAAAACCTAAAGATAACGTCTACTCAAGGGTTTTTGAATTTTTCTGCTTGGCGGATTTAGGAGGTGTGTTTTTCTTAAGCTGCTCTAGTTTCTCTAACACTTCTTGTTGATCAGGCAAAAGATCTAACGATAATTCCCAATAACGTCTCGCCTCCTCAAACTGATTCAAAGAATAATAAACCTCGGCGATATGTTTACAAATGATAGGATCTCTTAACTTCTCATCGGCCTTATGCAAATAATCCAGGGCTTCTTTGTACATGCCCTTTTTGTAATAAACCCATCCCAAACTGTCCAAATAAGCGCCGTTCTCAGGGTCGATCTTAACGGCCCGTTGAATATAATCGAGCGCCTCTTCCAACCGCGTGCCTTCTTCGGTATAAAGATACCCCAGAGAATTTAAACTCCCATCGTGAAAAGGATCGATGGCGATGGCCTGTGAAAACATGTCGATCGCCTTAGCCTTTTGCCCCAATTCTAAATAAAGGGAACCTAGTATGTACATGACCTCGGCGTTCTTGGGTTCGAGTTTCAGTATTTTTTCGAACTGTTCCACGGCCTTATCAAATTTTTTCTGAGAGTAATACAACTGCCCGAGATAACCGTACACCTCGATATTTTCTGGTTCGGTTTTGGAAAAAGTCTTTAGAATCAATTCATACTCGTCCGCGGCAAGATCGTATTTTTTCTGGGTCGAGTAAATAAGGGCTAAAAGATAATGGGCCTGCAAGTCTTCGGGATTGAGTTTGGAAACGGTACTCAACTCCCCGACGGCTTCGTTCAAAAGACCTAAACGCGCATAATTCGCCCCTAACTTTAAATGGATAAGATAACTATCAGGATTATGTTTGAGGGCCTCTTTGTATTCCTCAACGGCTTCGCCAATTAACCCATAGGTATCATAAATTAGCCCCATCGTGTAATGGGTAAGAGCCGAAGAGGAAATGGACGCCTCCTGAAAAGCAAAGGCCTTTTGAGAAGCGGCGAGCGATAACAATAACAGCCCGCTACTCAGACAAAGGAGTTGTCTTAGTACTTTCGTTGAGAATTTCATAATTTATCCTATTTAAGCCCAATCACGCTTTTTTAAATGTCGCAGGGCTTTTCGTAATTTTTTTCGTTTGTGTGTTCGGATCTTTCTTAACTTTCTTTTTCGACCGCACGGCATAACCATTCCCTCGCTTCTCAAAAATTAATAAATAACTTTATTCAACGAATACTCAATAATCCCTTGTGCCCCCTGGCGTTTCAATGCTGGAATAAGCGTACGCACTGTCCCTTCGTCAATGACGGTCTCAACCGCCAACCAATCTTTGCGACTCAACTGCGAAATCGTCGGATTCTTAAGAGCTGTCAAAAGCTTTAATATCTTATTTAGATTCTTTTTCTCGATGTTCATCTTTAAGCCGACCATATTGTTAGCTTGAATGGCGCCCTGAAGCAAAACAATCAACTGATCCATTTTCTGGCGCTTCCAAGAATCTTTGAACGCCTTTTTGTTGGCGATAAATTTGGTGACAGACTCACAGATCGTCGAGACAATGCGCAAATTATTGGCCTTGAGACTACTGCCGGTCTCAGTGAGCTCAACCACCGCATCCACTAAGCCCGTTGCCACCTTCACTTCGGTTGCTCCCCAACTGAATTCCACATCGGCCTTGACTCGATTTTTCGCCAAATATTTTTGGGTCACATTCACCAACTCTGTGGCAATCTTTTTCCCTTTTAACTCCTGTACCGATTTTATCGAGGAGCTTTCAGGGACCGCGAGGACCCAGCGAACTTTGTTGGCACTCTGCTTGGCATAATTTAACTCGGCCAGGCTTACGACATCCGATTCATTTTCTAAAATCCAATCCGCGCCGGTGATACCACAATCCAACGTCTCATCTTCGACGTAGCGCGACATCTCCTGGGCCCGTAACAAGACAGGTGCGATTTCCTGATCATCAATAACCGGAAAATACGAACGCCCAGAGATATAGACTTTAAATCCGGCCCGTTCAAAGACCTTGAATGTCGCCTCTTGCAAACTTCCCTTGGGTAATCCTAACTTTAATCTTTTCATATAGTTATCAAACGCCGTTTAATAATAACTAATACTATTACTTAAAGTATACCCTAAAATTTAAACAGGCGCTATTATACCTTTGCCCTTCTTCATTGTAAAGAAGTTTATGGTTGAACTTACTGGTTTTGGAAATCCCTTGTCAAAGAAAGCTTTCATATATATAATGTCACCATTTCGATTTGATTTTTGCCTTTAACCCTTTCAAAATACAAAATTAGAAAAAATTTATGCTCAAAATCTTGCGCAAAAAAGGTGTGGCCAAAAAAATTCTCTGGGGCATCGCCATTGTTATCATCATCAGTTTCGGGTTTTTCGGTACGGCTAATTACTTAAGCAACCCCAAAGGCGGTTTAAGCCATGCCGGCCTCATCAACGGCCGCAAAGTCTCTGTGGATGACTTTGAAGAGGCCTATCAACACACACGTCTTCAAGCCATGATGCGTTATGGCGAAAATTTCTTTAAGCTCAGCCATTTCTTGAACTTAGAAGCCGAGACATGGGATCGCCTTATCCTTCTTGACGAAGCCAAAAAGCGCAATGTCAAAATAAACGATGAAGAAGTCGTGACCGCCATTCAAGAGTTTCCCTTCTTTCAGCGTGACGGTCAATTTGACACCCTCCTCTATAATGATGTCTTACGCTATGTCTTTAAGATACGGCCGCGGGACTTTGAGGAGAGTATTCGGGAATCCCTTAAGTTGAAGAAATTATTCCAACAAGAAACGTTTCTGGTCACGGTCACTCCTGAGGAAATTTATGAAGCTTATAAAAAGAAAAATGAGAAGGTACAAGTCAGTTATGTATTATTCCCTTCTGAAAATTTCAAAAATCAAGTTAATTTTGACGAGAGTCAAGCCAAATCTTTTTATGACACCAACAAAGAAAAATTTTTTATCCCCAACAGCATCAATGTGGACTATCTTGTCTGGGAGTTATCCCCTCAAACTACCGATGCGGAAAAGGCAGCCATATCCTCCCAAGTGAAAAACGTTTCTGAGGAACTTAAAGCAACTTATGATATTGAGAGTGTCGCTAAAAAACATCAACTCACCGTTCAGAGCAGTGGCTTTTTTAGTCTTGAACAGCCTAATCTGAAACTGGGTTGGCCTTATGATATTTTATTGAAGGCCTTTGCCTTGCAGCCAAGTCAAATCAGCGAGCCCCTTGAGACAGCGAAAGGGTATTATATTCTGCAACTGAAAGAGAGAAAGGAATCATATCTTCCTGAATTTGAGGAGGCGAAGGAACGCGTCAAAGAAGCGATGCTTTTGGAGGGGGCGAAAGAATTAGCCAAACAGGAAGCTGAGCGTGCCCTTAAGACACTGAAAGAGCAATGGCCAACTGCCAATGAAGAATTTGGCAAGTTTGCCAAGAATTTAGGTTTTCCTGTTGACCAAACGCCCTTATTTGCACGAGAGGAGTATTTACCTAAAATTGGTATCTCCAAAACTTTTCAAGAAACGGCCTTCAGCCTCAATGATGAAAACAAATTAAGCCCGGTCATTGAGATAGGAAAGGGATATGGTTTTCTTTATTTAGAGAAATATCAACCTATTGAGGAGGCTGAGTTTGAGAAGGAAAAAGATAAAATAAAAGAGATGCTTTTGGCTGAAAGCAAAAGTGTCACCTTCAACGAATTCTTAACCAAACTGCGCCTGAAGGCCAATCTGGTGGACAATATTTCCGTTTTAAAGAAAGCTCAAAACTTTTAACACTAACCTTCCTTTGGATCTACGGTGAGAATCTCAACGTAATCTGAGGGGATTGCATGGTCAACAGCTTTAATCACACCGTCAGCGCCAATCAAGAAATAGGTGGGAACACCTATCAAATTATACTCATCCGAGACCTTTGAATCTTCATCCAAGAAAACTTCATAATTAATATTATTTTTCTTCATATAATTTCCGACCTGCTGACTGCTTTCACCCACATCCACCAAAAGAACCTTAATCCCTTTGACCTCGATATCAGCCTTCATGACCGACAATTCCTTGAGTTGAACGCGGCAATGCGGACACCACGTGGCCCAAAAGAAAAGGATGGCACTTTTGCCATCGCGCAACTGCGATAGGCTCGTCGGTTGTCCACTCAAAGTCGGCAAAGTAAAATCCGGGGCCTGTTTATTGAGGAGTGGATTCTCTAAGAAAGTAAGCAATTGAGCTTCCAGCGCCCTCCCAGGCAACAAGCAACAAACGAAGAACAAAAAAACAAATAAAATAAATATTTTCTTCATTTTTTTCTCCTAGGTTTAACAGAATCATCAATCCATTTAAGGTAGTCTTTCAAACCAAACTGAATGGGAAAGGCAATAATTTCCGGAACACTATAGCTATGGATAGAACGTACTGCTTTCACGATATCATTAAACACATTCCTTCTGCTCTTTACGATAAGCAAAGCCTCTTGGGCCGTATCGACTTTGTTCTCCCACCAAAAAATAGAATCGATGCCCGAGACAATATTGACACAGGCGGCTAATTTTTGAGAGACTAGGTGTTGTCCTATTTTCTGCGCCTCTTCTTTGTCTTTCGCAGTGATAAAAATCACAATATACATGTTGGCCATTATACTGGTTTTACTTTATTTTGCAATTAGCTTTTTAACATTAAAAGCGAAATCATGCGACCGGTCTTCTCTCCTTCTCGACGATAAGAAAAAAATTGTTTGTCACAACACGTACACAATTCACAATCAAAAATATTTTTTCGATGGACACCGAAACGTAATAACTGATTTCGGTTGGCTAAAGGCAAATCGAAATATAATCCCGTATTTCTTTGTACCGTCTCCTGAGGAAAATATTTCTTAAATTCATCTCCAACTTGATAACAGCACGCTCGAATCGAAGGACCAAACGCCACCTTCAAATCTTTAGGTTGGGAATCGAATTTCTCTTTCATTAAACGGATCGCATGGGGAATGATTTCTTTCTTGGTGCCGCGCCAGCCTGCATGCACCAGACCAATGGCTTTATGCTTAGGATCAAAGATAAACATCGACAGACAATCCGCGGTGCGCACAGTGAGCGCACAATCGGAGATATCGGTGATGACCCCATCTGCTTCGGTTATTTTCGTATCCCTTAAATAACGCGGTGTCACCACGATAACACGGCGACCATGAACCTGTCGAATAGTCACAATTGTCTCGATGGCCTTCCGTAGTTGGGCAAACAAAAAATGCTTTTGAAATCCAGTGAACGGCTCACCCTCTTTCGGGCGAGCAAAATCCACTGAGCGATCTGTGACGAAAGCGCAAACTTCTGAAGGGGAAAAATTAGGGAAGTGTAGCATCGAAACGTTTTAACAGAATAGCAATCATGGAGTTTTAATACCATCCTTTGCTATTTGTTCGTCTTCGTAAAGAGGTAAACCTTTTAAATCCTTTTGCACAGAAGATGGAAAGCTAATTCCTTTTGCTTCAGCCTCTCTTTGAATTTTCTGAGTATCAGATTCTAATTCTAGAGTCGGAATTTGCTTGGTACGCCTCGCTTGAGGGGGATTTAGCATTTCTGCCTTTTCAAAATTGCCTACTTCCTGAAGAATATCACCTGGGAGATCGGCTTCGCATTTAGTCAAGATATTAAGAAATTCCCGAGCAAAAAAATGGTCAATCTGTATTCTTCGTTTTGTCATATGAGCAAATTTACCAATTATTCTGCAAATATTCTCTCGTTCCTCAGGAGTTAATTGATTCATAAATTCATAACTCTCTATCTTCTTTAAAGAGAGCATAAGAGGTTCAAGTACATCGAGAGTGACCACATAGACGTTGTAGTCCGCCATGTTATAATAAAATTTTTCAAGAACTTCGGCACTATTTAACGGAATGACGAAATAAATATCTCTACGAACATTATTCTCTTTGATATATTTCACGACACGCTCAGCTTGATCCTTGATGTATAACGGAAAATTTTTCAAATCTTCTAGTGATTTTGGACTTTTGGCATCAAAAATAACAAATTCATCGCATATTTTGATCGTATTGTCAGGATTCCCTTTGAAAGGAACTTTGTCAACATACTCAATATTACATCTCAAGCATATATCCTTGATAAAATTCTTAACATTATCTTGGTGCTTAACCCATGTTTCTTTCATTGACTCGAGCCGCTGAATCTCCTGCTTGTGAAGTTCATCTTTTTCTTTTTCTCGTTCTTCTTGATTCCGCTTTATCACACTATCAAGGGTTGCGACTTTATTGTCATATTCGCTTTTACGATCTGTCACGGTTTGTTCAAAAACCGCATTTTTCTGATTGAGCTTTGATACTTCATCCGTAAGTTTTTCTATCTTTTCTTTTGTGCTTTCAAGAGACCTGTCCAGCTTATCTTTTTCAGACTTAAGATGATCGTTATCATTTTCCAAAACTGCAATTGACTTTTTCGATTCCTCTACTTCTGTAGTTACACGATTTAGCGTCCCTAACAATTCTGCAAATTCCTTATAGGCATCGTAGCTCAAATTTCTTATCTGACGCCAGCTCCAGAAAAAAACTCTTTGCAAGAAACCTATGTTTTTGATTTTTTCAAAAAATGAATTTAAATTTTCAAATTTTATGTCCATATTTTACTCTCTCCCTCGATGAATGGCCTCTTCGCCAAAACGGTCCTTGATGAGATCGACCACATGATGAACCTTTTCGCGTTTTTCTTTGCCTTCATCAACAAATAAACTTTCCTGAACATAAGGATCGGTGAAATGCGATATTCTTACACCTATCAGCCGAATCGCCATGCCTTTTTTGTAGAACTCCTCAAAAATCTTTTTGGCACCTTTATAAATATCGTCCACGAAATTGGTGCGGCTATCAAAGGTATGCGCTCGCGTGTAGGTCTTAAATCCCTTAAGACGTATCTTAACCATTAACGTCCTTCCCTTCAAATCATTTTTTCTAAGGCGGCGCGAGACCCTTTCGCTCAAATATAATAACGCCTTATCAATTTTTTCTAAATCTTGGGTATCCCTATCAAAGGTATGCTCATGACTGACAGACTTTATCTCCTCACAAACCTCGACCGGCCGCTGGTCAATCCCATGCGATAGGTCAAATAGGTGACGGCCCACCTCACCAAATTGTCCACACAAAGTATCCAGCGGCACTTGCGCCAATTCGCCAACCGTCTTAATCCCCATTTTGGCTAAAACGACCTGTGTCTTTGGGCCGACCCCCCAAAGTTTATCGACGGAAAGCGGCCATAAGAATTCAAACAGATTTTCTTCTTTGACTTCCAGCAAACCATTAGGTTTACAAATATCTGAGGTAATTTTGGCGACCATTTTGTTGGGCGCGATGCCAATCGAACAGGTTAATTGCACCTCTTCCCAAATGCGCTTTTTGATAGCCTGAGCAGTCGCCAAAGGCGTTTTGTAAAAATGGTAACTTCCTGTGATATCCAAAAAAGCTTCATCAATACTGATGGGTTCAATGTCTGGCGTAAAATCATAAAGGATGTCAAAAATCTCCTGTGAGGCGCGATGATATTTTTTGCCGTCTATAGGAAGAAAAGTGGCTTGTGGACACAAGCGATAAGCTTGTGAAATCGGCTGGGCGGAATGAATGCCGTAGCGTCGAGCTTCGTACGAGCAGGTCGAGACGACCCCTCGGCCACGGCCGCCTTTGGGGTCCGCGCCCACTACCACAGGACGACCGCGTAGGTTGGGATTGTCCCTTTGCTCAACCGCGGCAAAAAAGGCGTCCATATCGACATGGACTATGACTCGGGAACTCATATAATAAGGGAATATGCCGTTAAAATTCTTTACTTTTTCTCTTTCAAGAGCTGAATGATTTTTTCAAGGCGCGACGTAACAGCCACCGGCACAAAAATAACCCACACTAACAAGAAAACCAACAAACCCGTAAACCAAATGCCATCATCAATAAACATAAGATCATACCATAGACAGGCTAACATAGGGAACCTCCCGTCATTTTCCTTCCGCCACAACTCTTGGCGGAACGAGGCTCGTCCCGCCGCACTCCGGCGGGACGGCCTTGTTTATCTATAAACAAGTATATTCCCCATCCGTCCTTTTGTAAAGGTGGCAACTTTACGTCTTTCGGTGACAATTCCGACATACATAACATTGCGGATAGGAAACATCACGCAAACGCTCTCTCTTCTCTAATAAAGCCCGATGGCAGCGATGGCATTTATAAATAAGCGAATAATGAAAGTCCTTTAAGGGACAGACCGCACACAGAGGCGTTGGGCGGCACAGCTCCTTACCGAGGCGAACCATTAAGGCGTGGTATTCGTTGAATTTTGGGACGTCGTGAGGAAGGCCATCCATAAATGCCTTTTGCACATCATGATATTGAGCCACCGGAGTAACAAAATTATGTCGGCTTAAAAATCGCTTCGTATACGCATCCACCACAAAAATAGGTTTATCAAACGCATACAGTAGTATCGAATCGGCCGTCTCCGGACCGATGCCTTTCACTTCCAGCAGTTTTTGGCGCAGCACCGCCAGGGATTCTCTTTTCATTTTTTTAAGGTCACCGTGATATTCTTGCATGACAAAATCAATCAAATGCTTAAGCCGTTTGGCCTTGACATTGAAATATCCCGACGGACGAATGAGCTGGCCTAATTTTTCTTGAGAAATCTTCGCCAACGCCTTGAGCGTCAAAACTCTTGCTCTTTTTAAATTCTGAATCGCCTTTTCCACATTACCCCAATTGGTGTTTTGGGTTAAAACCGCTCCCACCATAATCTCTAAAGTGGTTTCCCCCGGCCACCAATGTTGCGGGCCGAATTTTTTAAAAAGGCGTCGATAAACTGATTCTAGTTCAGATTTGTGGATTGACCTCATGGGCTGGCTGGGAGGTGAATTTGGGTTGGATGTATTCCCAATCAATGAGTTTGCCTGTCTGATCGAAATAGAGATAAACCTTTTCGGAATTAACTTTAACAGCGTGGCGATAGAGCCAGCGCTCTAAATTTTGATTATCTCGCGCTATTTCTTTGATCAGAAGCGGTTCGCCGAAGGCTTTTACAATACTCTTTTTATCCGAATAATTCCCTAAGGAATTATTTTTATAGGCCTCGAGAATTTTTTCGAAACTAGCGTTCTGTTTATTGACATATTTTTCTTGTAAATCCCGATTATCGCTCATGGCCTTAAGGGTTAAAAGTTCCTGAAGATGGGTAAGCTTGGCACAGCCACACAAAAACAAGACAATAATCAGACATACAATTATTCTTCGCATAGACGCTAAAATTATATCATAACGATAAAGTACCAAACTTCTCTATTTATTAATTCTATTTCTTTCTTCAATCAATTGCTTTATCCGCATCTCGATTTCCCGCAGGCGTTTGGGAATCCACTTCAGACGCTGCCCATATTCTTTGAGAAGCTGTTGATCCTTCCCAAAGGAATCAGCTAGCACACGCGATTTTACATAACTTTCTGTCTCAAGCTCTTTTTTTTCTTGCTCAAGATTTTTGATTTCGGTTTTAACTTCATTGATGCGCTTAAGTGCCTGCTTGTGCTGGCGATGGAGTTCGGTTTCAATTAACTCTTGCTTTTTTCGTTCTTCTTTTCTTTGCTCACGCTGTTCAGTTTTGATACGTCTTTCTTCAGCCTGAAGCGGTTCCTCACGCTCATCTTTTTTGTCCAGATAATAATCGAGGCCACCGGGATACGAAAAAAGTCTCCTGTTGTTTACTTCCACAATTGTGTTGGCGATTTCTTTGACAAAAAACAAATCGTGGCTGATAAAACACAAACTTCCCTCGTAGGCTTTAAAACATCGTGTGAGAGCCTCTACGCCGTCAATATCAAGGTGGGTCGTTGGTTCATCGAGCAGAATAAAATTCGGAGGATTAATAAGAAGCTTAGCCAGGATAAGCCTACTTTTTTCCCCGCCCGAAAGAACTCTAACCGGTTTAAATACATCATCCCCGCGAAAATTAAAAATTCCAAGTAAGGTCCTTACTTTAACGGCCGGGATGCTACCGCCAACGGCCGAGACAACCTCATCAAAGGCGCTGCGCTCTGGCTGCAGCACATCCAAGCGCGTCTGCGAAAAATATCCCAAGTCAACGTTAAATCCTAATTTGCGATGGCCTTTGTCAGACTCAATCACGCCACCTAACATTTTTAGAAGAGTCGATTTTCCTGCGCCGTTGGGACCGACCAGACAAATTTTCTGGCCGCGGGTGATTTCAAAATCCAGGTCGCTATAAACAACCTTTTCGCCGTAAGCTTTAGAAACCCTTTGCAGGGTGATCACCAACTCACCGCTACGCCTCGTTGGCGGAAACTCAAAATCCCTAATACTTTTGATCTCCTGTGGGATTTCAATATTTTCTTGTTCTTGTTCGAGGCGTGCAATCATTTTGCGTTTACTACGCACTGCCGCGGCACGGTTGGGTTGCGCATGAAAACGCTGGGTAAAACGCTCCAGCTGCCCTTTGCGTTTTTCAATGACCTTTTGTTTCTTTGCGAGCGTACGCTGTTCGATTTCTTTAGCGGTTTCATAAGTTTGATAATTACCTTTCACCTTATTCATCTTAGCGTTCTCAAGCACAATGGTATAATTGGTCACATCGTTCAAAAAAACTTTATCGTGGGAAATCATGACAAACGTGCCCTTATAATTTTCTAAAAAATCTTTAAGCCACAATGTGGCGTCCAAATCCAAGTAATTGGTGGGCTCATCGAGTAAAAGCAAATCATATGGATAAGTAAGCATCTTAGCTAAGAGGGTACGCATCTGCCAACCACCGCTTAAAGTCTTAATCGCTTTATGAAAATCTTCGGTTTTAAAGCCTAACCCCATTAAGATTTTCTCGGCCTTATGCTCGAGCTCATAAATCCCAAGCGCCTCAAGTTCATGAAGGATATCGCCATAGCGCGGACTATCTGCTTTGTTTTCTTCTTCGATCTTTTGTTTCTCGTCCAAAAGGGCGACGATACGACTGTCACCGGCCGTTAATTCTTCTAAGACCGTACGTTTGGAATCAAAATGCGCTTCTTGCGGAAGGTAGCCGATATTGAGATTTTTCTGAATCTGAATCGTGCCGCCGGTGGGTTCCATATCACCCAAAATCAAATGAAACAGTGTCGATTTTCCTGCCCCGTTGGGGCCGGTGAGACCGATTTTTTCATTGGCAAAAATACTTAGACTGACATCCTTAAGGAGAGTGCGACCGGTAAAATTCTGCGTAAGGCTGGTGATGGTGATCATGACTTACATGCATCTTGTGTTTTAAATTGAAAAGCGGTCCGAGTGTCTATGCTGTGACTGAAGTGCAAAGGTAACCCATCAAGATAGAAAACAGCATTGCGGCTAAAAAACATTGGATATATTCACACAGATTTTACTGTTCTTGTTTCATGAGCTCTTTTTTCATGAGTTCATCCAACTTAAAAAATAATTTCTTGATCTCACCTGTGTTTTCATCTTCCAGAATAACTTCCTGAACGTTGATATCAACAATCAAATAGTGATCGACCTTCTGGCCTTTCTCATAAATCACACCGTCAATCAACACACTTGGGACATCCTCCCTAATACTCACTCCCTGCAAAAGCGGCTCCTTGACTTCTTGAATTTCCGTTGACTCCGGCATGACTTGAAGCTCTTCCTTCCTGCGATCTTCTTCCTGCCGGCGATATTCTTCCTCTTGACGTTTCACCTTTTCCATATAAGCCTTTTGTCGTGCGTCAATCGCCGCCTGCATGAAGGGAATTTGGTGGACAAGCTTCATGGCCTCTCGCACGTGGGCTCCTTCCTGCTCCTTCTCATAAAGTATCCTTTTCTCCAAATAAATGATCAAGGATAACAAAACAATGAGAAGCAAAGAGATTCGAAAATTCAATTCAATATTGAAATAGCGTAAAAATTTTTTATAAAAAGACTTCATTTTTGACTCAGTTCCTTCAACAAGGATTGCGCATATTCATATTGGTTATCGGTATACGTCATTTTCATATTTCTATTCAAGATGATGTTACCTTTTATATCGACAGCCAACAAAACCGTCTGACATAAGAGTAAAAAAAGAATCGCATAGGTCAAACAAAAAATCAAATTACGTGTTCTGACGGAAAAAACATAATCTTTAAATAGGTTTAAATTGTATTTCACCTTCCACGACTTCAGAGACAGGCGGAAATCGAGTTCATGGGCGTGTACCTCAGCATCAAAATTTTCCTTTATTTTTGAAAGTATAAACTTATCATTGATATTCCCTAAAAAATAAATAGCATCGAGTTTTTTTGAATCGCTGCGGGCATAGGCATTCTGGAGGCATTGTATGACAATCCGATGAAATTCGCTTTCAGATTCATAGTCGACCCTCCTTAATAACCGGCAGAATCCTTCCTCAACCGCAAAAAAATGTAAGATGTTATTCGCCGTAGTGTCAATGACACAGACCCTCTCTTGACTTTCTTTAAAGCGTAAAAAAAAGGATTCCATGCTGGACATCAACGAGGATATCATTTTGACCGGAATCAACTGCAGATCATCCAAGACCCCCAAATATTCTTCCACCAAAGATTTTGGGGCGGTGACAAAAACACCCTTGATGTATTGCGAATCAGCATGAAGTATCTGAAAATCCAAAATGATGTCCCGTGCGGGTAAAGAAAGAAGATCGGCAACTTCCGTGATCAACGAAATTTCTATATTTTTTTTAGTCACATTTTTAAACTGGAACAATTGCGTAATGACCCTTTGGTCCGTGACCGCAAAACTGACGTAGCGGGAGGTATTGAGTTTCTTTTGCTTGCGTTCTTGCAAAATATTCCGTAATTCCGCCGGTGAGTTCACCGTCAGTGTAATGATAGGGCTTAAAATTGGCTCTTGTTCCAGACTCATCAGATTTCTTCCCAGTTAATAATTTTAATTGGACCCGGTGGGACCAAATGCGAATATCCCAACAAACTCACTGCCCTCTCAATGGCTTCTTCATCATATTCTAAAGTTAAGTTTCCTGAAAGTTTTGTTTCTTCCATAGAAGCCCCCTCCACAACAACGGCTCCATTGATCCTGGACGTCCCTGTAATCTTCGCCTCCCCCCTAATCCAAATGACACCAAAAAAATATGGATTTCCTTCAATATTTATCTGAGGAGGTTTCTGAGGATTTCCACTAACAGCCGTTGTATCCACAATCAAAAGAACAGTACCATTGCTATTATCTGTTGTAATATTCAAAGAAGATTTCTCAACCAAATTGACAACCGTGAGCCCTGAGATAGGATTGACATCTCCCGCATTATTCGGGTCCCTATAAGTATAATCCGCCATATTTTTAATCGCCGCAGTGTTTAATCCCTGAAAAAAATTATCTAAGGAGAAATTAGCATGTTCTTTTACCAGAGTACAATCAATAATGATACTAGACTGAGGGCACTTATCCATATCTTTAATCGTCCCACGCGTCATAATATTGAATCGCATATCAAGAGCACTTAAAATGGCATGAATTTTTCTGTTCTGGTTACGGACCGTCCCTTGTGCATCAATCACCCACTGAAACTGATACGTATAGATAACATTTCCTTGAGAATCCTTGATAACATCCCGTGCTGACGATACATCATACGTGCCGTTCCCTAAAGGAATATTAACATATTGGCCCGCTGGAAATAATTTGGTCGGTAGTTGCTGTGATGCCCTCGCTACGGCTCCGTCGGCAAGCCAAAAGGCTTCCATTGACCACTCCTGCTTTTCTGCCAATTCATTCTGTAATCCCGCTAAGCGGATAGCCCCGAAGCCCAACAGCGTAAAAATCAAAACGAACGTTAATGTTACAACTAAGAGGGATCCTTTATTGTTCATTGAATCCTCTTGGCAATGCTGGTATTCTGAAAGAATGGAATATTATGGTATTGGCCCTGTATATTGACATATACAATGTTCCCATCTTGCGTAAAATTAAAATTAATATCATTATTACCTGTTCGAGGAACAGATAAAAAAACCTCTTTTCTCCCAATGTCATTTTTATTAGGCAGATAGACAAATTCTTTTCGATCGGAATATTGCAGGACACCTAACGCTCCCATGCCCGCGCTTCCATTATCTACAATTAATCGCGACCCAAGCCATACAGGATCGGTAGGCGTATCCTGGGTAATATTTTTCGCTTTTCGAATACGATTGTGCATAAATTTGTACGCATAAGAGATATTGTTAGAAATAGAAGACTCATCTCGCAATCTCTTCGCTCTTGTATTCCCTATGGCCAAAATAGAGCCGATCATCAAAACAAGCATGGTAGCAATAAGAAAACCTACCAATAGTTCAATTAAAGTAGTTGCTTTTGAATTTCTCATGGGGCAATCAGTGTCGTCATCTGGACATGACGATTCATAGGATTATTGGCTTCCGACCAGTCCACATTCACAGAAACTTCTTTATAATCAACAATATTGTCTCCCGGTGGTTCATCTCTATCAGTAACCTTAATAGATCGTTGGGCCACAAGGCCTCCTACATAAACCACATCGGGTGGAGGTAAATTATTGGGATCCGGTAACAGGTGATACCCATTATGCCTCAACTCCTCCAATTTACTATTAGCGATTTGTCCAGCAATCTTCTTATGGACTGCCAAGGCTAAAATTTCATCGGCATTAAAATAAATATTTACCCCCGATACCAACAAGAAAGACAATAGTAAAAGGCATACCAACGATTCCACTAAAGTCAAGCCATTTTTACCGTGATGGCGATCGTGATTCATCTCAATTTCATCTTTAAAACATCAATAGGATTGCCAATGGACACCGCCATCATACGAAACAAAAATGCGGCCGGTGTTATCCATTTCCAACTGGAATTGCGAAACCCGCTGACTTTTTAAGGCACAATTCGATGATCCGCAAGCCACACTCGCGGAGCCGTCAACGTGAATAATAAAATCCTTTGGACCCGGATTGGTAAAACGCGGCGATGACAATTGGGTCGATCGGACGGTATAACAATGATTCGAAAAATATTGAGCAACGCCCGCATCAATGCCTACCCCACTCGTTGGCAGATTAGGCAAATTACCGCTCTGAACGTCATAATAAACATTGTTGTTAATATGATAATCTCTGAGGGCTTCACGTATCATCGCCATCATAGAGACAGCCTCCTGCGCGATCGCTTTATTGACATGTCGCAAATAAAAAGGAGTAGAAATCGCCGCCAGAGCGCCGATGATAAACACGACAATGACCATTTCCATAAATGTAAAGGCTTTTTTCTTATTCACGGTCGATTCTTACTTTATCAGTTCCGAGATACGAAAGATTGGTAAATACAGGGCGACCACAATAACAAAAACAAGTCCCCCAACAAAAACAATGAGCGCCGGCTCAAGTAAGGCGGTAAGTTTTTGCAAGGAGAATTCGATCTCTTCTTCATAGTAATCAGCCGTGCGATTAAGCATCTCATCGAGCTTTCCGACCCTCTCTCCCAGTAAAACCATTTTATAAACTAAATTCGGGAACAGCGGCTGAGTCTTTATTTGTTCGGAGATCATTCCGCCGGCCACAATATGCTCATTAATAGCTTGGATGCTATCCTGCATTTGGCAATGTTTAGTGATTTCCGAAGTAATGTTGAGCGATGTCGATAAGGAGACGCCACCGGAAATCAGAAATCCCAACGTGCGGCAAAATCTCGCAATAAGACTTTTATGGATGATCTCCTTCCCCACTAAAGGTATTTTCAATATTAAAGCATCGGCTAGATATTGAACTTTCTTAAACCGGAGAGAAAGAAGCACAAACATTGTAAGTAGGAACAACCCGATAAGAATGAAAGGTGTTTTTTCGATTAGAAATTCGCTGGTGCCCACCAATAGCCGTGTTATCAAAGGTAACTCCGCATTAAGTTGGGAAAACATCCCTTCGAAACGGGGGATGATAAAGACCACAATCACCGTCACAATAAAAATTGCAAAAAACAGAACAAATAACGGATAGCTGACAGAGGCCTTAACTTTTTCGCGCAGACGCTCGTTATTTTCCAGATACTGGGCGAGGTTAGCTAATGTTTTATGAAGCCAGCCAGTGGCTTCCCCTGATTTAATGATCGCAACATAACTTTTACTAAAAATCTTTGGGTATTTGGCTAAGGCCGCTGAGAATATCGTCCCGGCACTAACGTCCTCTTTGATGTTATGAATGATACGCGAAAAATAGGTGTTTTCAAGATCTCCGGCGATTGACTCCAACGCCTCCGTCAGCATAAACCCCGCCGCTAAGGTCACGGCCAACTGCCGGGTCACGATTTTTAATTCCTTACCGCTCACTCGGTGGGGCAAGACCCATTCTCTCTTTCTTCTTTTTGTTGTTGTCACGGGTAAGACCCGAATATGCTCATAGCCCTCGCTTTTCAAACGATTGATCAACGCTGGCATGCTTTCCGCCTCTACCACCTCGCTCACGCGAGAACCCGATTTACTGTCTGTCGCGGAAAATTTTAAGAACATAACTTAACCCTCCGAAGCCTTCTGCGTGATCCTTAATACTTCTTCCGGTGAGGTAACGCCCTGTTGGATTTTTTCAATACCAATTTGCTTAAGGGTCCTCATCCCGTTCTTCTGCGCCACTTTACGTATTTCTTCACTAGAAGAACACGCCAGGATACAGTTACTTATCTCCTGATCCATCATCAGGATCTCATAGATTCCCATCCTTCCCTTATAGCCGCTACGAAAACATTGCTCACATCCGTTCCCCCGACAAAAACTGGTCAATTCCTGGCTAAAAGGTATCTTATCCCACATTCCTTGATCAATTTTATAAACTTGATGACAATGAGGACAGATAACGCGAATTAATCTCTGGGCCACAACCCCCAGTAACGAAGAGGTAATCAAATAGGGCTCGATCCCCATATTAATAAGGCGCACAGGGGCGCCAGATGCATCATTGGTATGCAGCGTCGATAAAACCAAATGTCCCGTCAACGCCGCATGGATAGCAATTTCGGCCGTTTCCCGATCCCGAATTTCACCTACCATAATGACATCAGGGTCCTGACGAAGCATCGAGCGCAAACCGCTCGCAAAGGTGAATCCTATTTGCGGATTAATCTGCGATTGCTTAATAAAGGGCAGGCGATACTCTACGGGATCTTCTAATGTTAAAATGTTTTTGGTCGTTGATTTTAATTCGTTTAAAGACGTATAAAGCGTGGTTGTCTTACCGCTTCCCGTTGGGCCCGTAACAAGAATAAGCCCATAAGGTTGTCCCAGCAATTCCCTATATTTTTTGAGATCGTCTTTTTCGAAACCGAGTTGTTCCAATCCCAATAAGGGATGGCTGGTGTCCAGTAAACGCAAAACAATGCTTTCTCCATATATGGTCGGAAATGTCGAGGTACGCACATCCACTTCCGTGTTTCCCACCTTCACACGAAAGCGGCCATCTTTTGGAAGACGGCGTTCGGCGATATCCAATCCCGATAAAATTTTTATGCGTGCATTAATCGCCGATAACATAGCCTTAGGGGGGGGATCTATTTGATGTAAAACCCCATCAATGCGAAACCGTAGGTCAACCGTATCCATCTTAGGGTCCAAAATGATGTCACTAGCCCGGCTATTGATCCCCTGTACAATAAGGGACTTGACATATTGCACAACTGGCTTATCACTAGCATCAAATTGCTTTGTGGTATCCTCCTCTGTGGCCGGCTGAACATCAATCTCGGTATCGATAAAGCTGGCCACCGACTCTTTCAACCTAGGCAAATTATGATAGCAATAATCAATGGCCTCAGTAATTTCCGTCTCGACAGCCACGACAGACCTGATCTTATATCCCAACTTTAATTGCAAAGTATCAATAGCCACCAAGTCCAAAGGATCGAACATCGCGACGGTTAAGTATTTATCTTCTACTTCAAGGGGAATAATTGTGAATCGTTGAGCTAATTCAAGTGGGACAAGATCGATGACTTCGGGCTGGATGTTTTTATAAATCTCTTTAAGTGGGACAAAGGGAATATGAAAAAACTTTGCCAAAACAGGGGCCAAGACTTCGGGCGTGACGAGTCCCATCTTGATGACAATGTCACCAATCCGCTCATGGGTTCTCTCCTGCTGCTCCAGAACTTTTTGAAGCTGATCTTCGGTGATTAAATTGGCCTTTACTAAAGCTTCGCCTATTTTCATTGTGAAAACCCTTAGCGATGAAACATTCCAGTAAATACCCTAACTTAATATATAATAAGTATAACAAGTAAAAAAAAGAGAATCAATTTAAAGGATAAGTATTATTTTCCTTAGAAGGATTCTTTACCTCTTTGTGAGGAGTAGTTAAAGCAAGGAGGAGTTTTGGATTAGTGATGGGGGGAGGTCTGTGCTACAATACTTCCCAAAGGAGGCCGATATGATATCAATTCCCTTCGATCCTCAGACAAAAGATCTTTTGATTATTATTCTCAGTACCCTCTTATTAGTCACCCTTATCATTATTATCTTTTTGGTAATAACTATAGGCCGTGAGCGGTATCGAAAAATGGTGCCCCTCTTAACTTTCCTCGTGGATTATGATACGAGTGGTTTATATCTCAAGAATATCAGCGGCTATCCTGCCAAAAACATAACCGTCAAAGATCTGGAGGTGGTCCTTGAAGAGGATTTTAGGAAAACCTTAACCGTTAAATTTGAGCCTATTGATCTTTTGGTGACTAACGATATTGCCAAATTAAACTTCCTCATTTACGATGGGGCTTATAAATTGATTAACATCCAACCCGACAAACTCGTGGCTCATCTTCGGGCCACGGCCCTTCACATCCAGCTCCAGTATTTTAATCTTGGGAGTATTAAATTTGAATCAACGATTGTCAAAGAGAAAGGAACCAGCAAATTTGTCATAGAGAAAACCGTCCCGCTCGATTAATCTATCGGATAAATCAGCCTCCTACCATTCCTGGCCGACAAACCGTGATTTTCAAAAACTCAAATATAATAATAGAAAATTCGGTATTTACCCCGATCTGTGGCATGAACTCACGGGTAAAGACAACCCTTCTAGAAACTAGGAAAAAATCTTTACCTCTCTCCCATAAAATTTTCTGATAAGATTTGCTTGATAATAAATATCCTGGATAGACATCTGAGCCGAACATGGCAGTTCAATCATCCCCATCCCAATTGCGGCTGCACCGGGATAGTTGTCGTGTCCAGCGAAGAAGACGCTACAGTTCCTCATATGACACAGCTTGGTATCCACACCATGAAAAAGCAGGTATTTTCTCAATTTATCAACGTCATCAACAATCAAGTTAAAGCTCAAAAAGACATGCGATCGGTTATCAGGTACGAAAGTTGTCTGTACCTCTTTGATATCCTCCAACAGTTTTCGCAGTGTCTTACCATACAATATTTTTCGATCATTCACATGGTCGATTCTCCATAATTGCGAAAGCCCAATGACTGCCTGCAGGCAAGAAAATCTGCAGGCTTTACCACCCGGATTGATGTCGGCGTTGGTATATGAATCGCGTGTAAACTTTTCAACGGGATCGAAATGAAAAAAATGAAAAATAAACAAACAAGGATAAACAAAAACCGTAAAAAAAAACTTATTCGTGAAAATGGCCTCCAAAAAAACCTTTAATTTATGTTTTACGCTTTGAGCGAAACTCCGCGGACTGACACCAAAACTTTGAAGATATTCTTTAAATTTCGCAAACAACGCCTCGTTGTGAGAGACGACCATGCCACCACCGAACGCCATTAAAGTCTTCCCTGTTCCAAAACTGAAAAATGAAAAATCCCCGAAACTTCCGACTTTCTTTCCTCCTACTTCACAGCCACAGGCATGCGTCGCATCTTCAATGAGTAACAAACGATGCTTTTTACAAATAGAAACAATTTCTTCTATACGGCAGGCCAGACCAAAGAGATGGGTTGCGATCACACATTTTGTTTTTGGGGTGATCTTCTCTTCAATCAGCTCCGCCTTCATATTAAAAGTCAGGGGATCGATATCGACAAAAACGGGAACAAAACCCTTGGATTTGATCAAAAAGGGGACCACATGATAATTATATACAGAAAGAAGAATTTCGTCACCAGGCTTAAGGTCCAGCTTATCCAGTAAGAGCGACAAACCCACCCTCGCTGACGGAACAACCACCGCATGCGAAACCCCTACATACCGCGCAAATTGCCTCTCAAAATCTGATATTGGATCTGACCGCCTCCTTGAAAAAAGCCATCTTGCTATTTCGCGCAATTCTTGGAAAGAAAATTCTACTTTTCTTCTAGGGATAACCCTCATGTAATTTCCTTTAATGGATCACTTTAAGAAAAACAAAAATAAAATTCATTCATAAGTATACCCTAAACACCTGTCGTGACCTTTAAAATTTTGTAGAGCGCTGCGATAACTCCTGTCCTTACAAATGCGCTTTCATCATAGAGTCCTCTTTCAAGATAAGGAAGGGCATCAACGTTTTTTCTCTCTCCAAGCTGCCACGCCGCAATCTCACGGATAACACTATTTTCATCGCGTAAAAGAATCTCCCCCAATATCGGTGTCAGAGGAAATCCCTTAAAATCATCCAAATCCTCGATGGCCATTTCACGAACCCAATCATCCTTTTCTTTCAACAGCTCCAATACGTAGGGATAAGCATATTCTAGTACACCTAATTCACTTAAAGCTTTAGCTGCCTCAGACTTAACCCGCGGATGTATTTTGTCATTAGAGACAATATCTTTTAGATACGCAAGACCGTTACCTTCTTTTTTTCTGGCCAGTAAAGAGGCAGCCCAAATCTTAACATGCTGATTCGTTTCTCTATCCATGATCTCCCGTAACATATTTGTATCCAAAATCATTTCATAACCATGCAATACCCGTAAGATGCCCTTCTTAACCTCAGGGGCGGAATCAGCCAATAAGACTTCTGTGATTATTTTCAACATTTTTTCTTCTCCCAATTTGACCATAGCAGCCGCCAGCGTAAATTTAGTTAACTCATCGTTCTCATGGCGGTATGCATCTTCCAGCTCATTCAAGATGGTCTGATCGCCAAAAGCCCCGCAACCGAAGGCTGCCTTTCTTCTTATCTCAACAAGATTATCGTTCAGTAATCTGACGAAATATTTAACAACAGATCTGTCTTTCGAATTTATCATGCCGGCCACAGCCGCATCGCGAACAATGGGAGTCTTTTCGGTAACGGTGATTTTCCAAAGATCACTGAGGAGGGTGGGATCGTTCAATTCACCTATGACTTCTGCCACATTCATTCGTACCGAAATATCGTGGTGTCTGAGTTGTTTATATAAAACCTGTCTCAAAAGATCAGGATGATGTCTACGATAATGTTTAACAAACTGTCGATAAGTAAATACCGCCTCATCGGGATTCCCATTATGAATAGTCAAGATAGTTTGCCAATAAATGGAACCCTGTAAAATAACTAGAGAACTAACCATGAAAACTGTAAGGAATATAAGAACTGATTTTTTAATTGATTTTTGGACGGCCATAATTTTTTCGACCTGTATGAATAACAACCCCGTAAGAACGATAGACAAACACAGACTGAAAAGCAAACCGGCCTTAAAACCAGTTCCGCATAGAACCGCTGAATGGTTTGCCTTCCAGCTTTCATGCCTGGCACCGTGAGTAACCTCATCAGTTGGTGGATAACTTGACCCCAGCCCGGTCTATGAAAAAAACGATCAATAACAAAGAACGGTCCTTAAAAAAGCTTCATTAAGGGGACATTACACAAATCTCCATAAATCTTCAATTGAAGTTCACGATCCTGTTAGGCAATATCTTTTTTCATGCTCTGTTGCGAACAGCTTTTCGCAAACAATGGGTTAAAGAACCGATAAATGAAATGCCTGAAATGAACAGTCCAATCCAAAAATAATCGGGTGAAAATTTTAAAGTAACATCATATTCCCCCCTTTGTTGTAAATCAATTGAAATGAGACCTTCGTAACTTTTTATCTCTCCTTTGTTAGCCTTCCATCCGCTGTGGTAGTTTTGGTTTATAATCAACTTGTCCGCTTCAAAAATTTTAACATTTACTTTTATAGTATTTGGAGCAAGATGTGTGATATCTGCTGTGTTGGCCTTATTGTCCTGAAAATATACTTCTCCTTGATAGGATGGATTTTTAACTATTTCATCGTGATCCCCTATAAAGTATTTCGGTACAGCGTTCTGAGGCATTTTTATCACCATATCATCATCAATTGTGCCAATATTCTGTAACATATTAGCATAGGCGATCGCTCTTAATGTTCGGTGATCATGACCTAAGTTGTTCAATGATCTCACTTGAAAAAAACTTTTCCCTTGAGAAATGGCTTTCCCTTCGTTCGGATCCTTCTTGATATCAAATAAAATTCTGTCATTGTTCAATTCCCCTGATAATAAAAATGGTATTATTGAATTCTTAATAATGAATGAGCTTTTTTCAAGATAGTGTTGAATCTTTTCAAAGGTAACAAAGGGGAAAAGGTATCCCTTAATACTAAAATTTTCAAAGTAGGGGGCACTCTTCTGCTGAAAAAAATCATATTTTTTTATGGAATCAACGGGTGTATAAAATGCCTGACTGTACAATTTATGACATACCCATGCGATAGAAAAGAGATTCAATATAAGCAACGATAGCAATATACCTCTAATCACTTTATATTTTTTTTCCTTAAAATCGGAGAAGAGCTTGCCTCCTGTTATACAAAAAATGAACATAATCGGTCCTAAATAATAATTCGTATCCATTGATTTAAAGATGGGCAGACGCCATAGTGTTTGATACAGTATGCCGCCTGATAACAAAGCCCCAAAAAGCACTAACATTATCAGATAATTTAGATTTTTTCGCATATTTAAGGCAAGGGTCATGAAAGACAACAATGTTATCATGGGCATTGTGCTAGCTAATATTTTGACGTATTCAATAAATGCAGGCTGAGCAAACGGATTCTTGGGTCGAGGGTAAAGCATGAGCAATTGGACGAGAGAAAAAATCTTTACTGTTCCCAATAAAATTATTAAAGATAGAATGATCCCAAATAGCTTTAAGTTTGGCATCCTCCTCATTTTTTTGTCTGGCATAGAAAAAATGTCTTCTAAGACTGCATAAAAAAACAAAAGCAGCATCGTTGTTACAAACAAAAGGGCGCCGCAGTTTAAAATCATCGATAGCAATACTGAAGCGGACCATAAGGCTATTTTATTATGGTGGGCTCTAATAAAGAGGGCCAAAACCACTGGCATGAAAAAATAATTTATTTCTTCAAGGTCTCCTCCGAATAAGTCTGCAACAAAATAAATTGACAGACTAAAAGATAAACTTGATGCGATGGCTCCCATATTGTTAAAATTTAAAATTTTTTTAGTTAGGTAATACATCCCTAGGGCTCCGATAAGATGCATAATAAAAATATTAACTCGAGAACCGATAATTTCCCCAAAGATTAAATTAGGAAAGATAAATAATGAAAGGGATGAATTTAACGGATGCCCAACAAACGGATAGCCACCATTAATATAGGGACACCACAAAGGAAATTGCTTGTATTCAATAATGGCCTTATTAATGAAAGCATTTAGAAAGTAAAATAAACGCCAATCCGGGTCGGTGCTGAGACACGTTGGATTGTTAAAAATTGAACCGATAGTAACTGAAACAACCGTTGTAATAAATAAAATAGGCGGGAAATCCTTAATATTTTTTAGGTTGAATGCCATTGCCTTTGGGTAGGTAAGGCTGTCGGTCTTTGCAAAGATGGTTTTTGCATTAGTCTAAATCTTTGTCATACACCTTAAAATTCACATAGAAAAATCGTAGAATCATGTGATTTCACTAAAGGATTGCTTATGGGCACAGAAGGTATCAACCAAGTTAAAGGCCCTGGCCATGCATTTGTCAATATCCATGTATAAGTACTCACCGCTTCGACCAAGAATAGCAAGTGATTTAAATCCCTTAAGATAGTCCTTGATCGTGCTGAGATAACGATCGTAATTTTTATAATAAATAGGGTATGCATGGGGGGCTTTGAGCAACATAGTATCAGTTACCTCTTCGAAGGACAAAATCCCATCTTTCTTGAGACTGCCTATACACATATTGAAAATTTCCTCTTTGCTTGATTGCCAAATTTGACTGTCTACTTTACATGGAATTTCTACGGCAACAATATTTTCCTGCTCTGGGCTAGTTTTCGGGCTGAACATATTCATTTCATAAATTCTGTTATAAGGTCGGTGCAGCATATAAAGATACTGGCATTTTAAAACATTTTGCTTCCGCGTGATCATTCCTAATATAATTAATGCGCGAAAACCCAGATGATGAGAGGCATCGAGTATTGCCTGAGGCGGAGAAGGTGTGATAGTGCTAATTAAATTTGTAATAGGCATGGTGGAAACTACATAATCCCCTTCTGCCGAGCGGATCTCGCCAAGGCATTGATAAAGCACACGCATTCTTCCATTGGCACACTGAGAAACCGACACTACATGACTGTTTAAATGTAAATTAACATTTTCCTTTATATGTTTGTAAATTCTTCCTGAGATTTCTCCGTATCCTGTCTCTGGATAATAGGTTGGGAGTAGTTCCCTATCGACAACCGATCCTTTCAAACTAAGAACTTTATTTAAAAATAGCGCTCTTAGAGTTCTGCTAAAACTCAGCCGCGTGTGGGCAGGGATGCTTTGAATCGATAACTCATGGCAAGGAATTTTCCAAAATTGCTCGGTGTAAGGCTTAAAAAAAGTCTTATAAAGATATTCGCCATAATTGGATTTAGCCCATTCTTCGACTGTTAACTCTTTTTTGTAAATAAATCGCCTACCGTTAACGAATTTTCCATTTAAATAGCTCATGACGGCCATGAATCCAGAACGTAAACCCATATTGAGAAGAACATTTTGAGCAGTAATTGGGTAATCAAGAAGTTTACCATTGTAATAAAACTTGCTAACCCTCGGCCGTGGTTTTAATTGGTGATCGAATAGTCCTAAAACTGCTCCCAAAATTTCCTTATTTTCGGTATGAAATGAATGCGGACCATAATCTAAGCGGTAGGGGCCTTGTTTAAAAGTTCCTGCCAGTCCCCCGATATCTGAATGTGCTTCAATAATTTCTACTTTGTAATTATTTTCAGAAAATTTCCAGGCAGCACTTAATCCAGAAATACCTGCACCTAAAATAATAATTTGGTTTATTTTAGTTCTGTTAGATTCATGGGAAGAAGTAAAGCATTGTCCTGAAATCGGCATAATGGTACTACTCCTTTAGAGATATCCTTGCTTTGATCTGGAATACAATGTCCACGGTAACATTAGTAAATTATAGATATATGCAGTGACAAGATAAAATAAATACAACATGCTAATCGCGATCAAACCGAAAATACGCAATTCTCCACCTTGCTCTACCATCTGCCTAAGTCCTTGGGGCAGATGTTTCACGGCCTGATAATCTTTTCTCATCACATTGTTGATTTGTCCGCTCCGGAAAATATAGGAAATCTCATAATACGGTAAGCAAATGATTTCTCTCATAGTAAAATTCTTAAAGACGAACCGTACTCTGTTAATAATCGCCTTCATCAAATCGCTTGGTCGCCGTTCAACATCAAGGTTGTGGAATACGGCCGTCCGATAATCTACGACATTGCGCATCCTGGCTTGCTTAATCTTGTACCCAAGCTCACAATCTTCAGAGGAAACACGATAGACTGGATCGAAACCACCTAAATTTACCAACAGGGACTTTTTGACTATACAATTATTTGTTGGGACATAATCACATTCTAACATTCGATATTGTTCCTTTGGAATTCGTCTGGAAATCGTTTCTCCGTTCGGAAAAACATATTTTCGACAATAAAGCATTTCCTTTCCATAATGTGAATACTCTCCCCCAAGCGCGCCTATGTTCTCACATGCCTTTAAGATCACCCTCATCCCTTGCAGGCAGTGCGGATTTTCGACAATAACATCCGAATCTAAAAACCAAAGCCATGAGCCCTTCGCAATCTCAACAGCTCTGTTGCGCGATGCGGCCGCGCCTAAATTTTTTTCATTTCTTATTAGAATAATGGTAGGAAATTCACTTCGAATCATCTGCGAAGCACCATCTGAACTTCCATCGTCGACAACAATGATTTCATCCGGCTGCCATGATAACCGCAGTAACGAACGCAAACAATCTCTCAGTTGGACTCGTCTGTTATAACATGGGATAATGGCCGAAACAGTATTATCTATCGGCCCGGATTCGGGACAAAACATTTGTTCTTGAACTCCTGTAAATAATAATAAAACCTAAAAGAGTAACCGACAGACCAAGACTGAAAAGTGACCCAATTACGAAGCCGGGTTCCCGATAAATCAAAGTCAGGACTTGCTGTCCCGGTCCTATGCGAGAGATTGACAACAATCCTTTATAATTCTCAATATCATATCCTGCCACATACCAATTCTTATGGTAATTTTGATTTATTACTAGCCGTTCTTCTTTCCTTGCATCAACGCTGACGGTTATTTTATTGGGAGTGAAGTCCACATTTGTCACTGTATTTTCATTCCCCACAAAATACACTTCTCCCTTGTATTCCGCATTGGGGATCATCGTGTTGTCTGCATATACAAAATACTTTGGGATAGCCGCCTCGCCAAAAAAAATGTTGGCTTTCCAGTCAATTGTTCCTATGTTCTTCAAAACATTAAAATAATAATTCGCATTATCAGGCCTCTCATCATACCGTGGCAATGCTACACCTTGCACATGATAAAAAAATCCTTTGGTGACAGCTGGCTTTGTATGAACAAAAAGATTCCTATGTGTTGACATATTGTTAAAAAAAACTAATGAAAAACCAAACCAGACAATTAGCGATATAAATAGTCGCATATTTCTATTGCTTTTATTCCCAAGCCAATGTAAAAAACCGCCAGCCATGATACCAATAATGAATAAAATGTAATAATCATAATGCTTGGCAGGATTATTCATCGAATGATAGAGTGGGAGTTTCCATAGCCATCTGTAAATATCAATGGGGGCATTGTAGGACATGGCCAAAAACACAGCGATCATCAGCAATAGACACCACCGCATGGCTCTCCCTTTATAAACACACAAATACCCCGCACTCATCAAGAGGGGCAATAAACCAATATATAACCGCGAAAAGCTAAACAAGTTCTCATCTGGAGGAATTCCCTGGAATAGAAATGCCGTTAAAATTTTGTATATCGTATAACCTGAAGAACCAGCTGTGTAATAATCATCAATGCCTCTATCATTGAATAAAAGCAAATTGGCCATAGGGATAACTCTGCCTAAGCAAAGCATGATAGAAAGGCCGATACCTGCACAAAGGATACCTAACTGTGAGAGGTCAACTCGTACTCGTCCGTCGGGCATCGTAACCATAAATAATACTGTGAATAGAAATAAAAAAAGGACCATGGACAAATACACAACATTGCCATCATAAATAACAAGACTAAGAAAAAAAGCGAAAATAATAATGTTCACTGTCCTATGAACAATTCTTTTTTGTATAAAAAATAACAACAAAGGAAATAAAACATAATACATTTCAATCATATTGCCATCTTTTGTTGACCAAGGCAGCCAGCTCGAAAAAGTAACAATACTTGAGGTATAGAGAGAGGCTTCTGTAGAATATTTTAATATATGCTTTGAAAATAGAAAGACGCCGAATCCTTGTGATAAATAAAAAAATAAAATGTATATCTTTGTACCTATAATTTCCCCAAACAAAAGAGGAAAAATTAACAAAGGGCTAGAGACGGGGTATTCCGGATAACCGGCGATGGGATAGCCTCCGCACAAATAGGGCGACCACAAGGCGATCTGATAATGAGTCAGCAAAGCATGCCGGAGAAAGAAATGATGAGTGTAGACGGAAACCCAATCATCATCGAGGTTCATCTTATCAAGAGAAAATAGAATGGGATAACAGAACAGAAAAATAAGAAAAGCAATGGTGAGGTAGGGACTGACATCCTTAACTGAGAGGCGATTTTGTTGCATGCCCTTTTCTTTCCATAGGTACGGCATTAATAAAAGGGAAAAACGACCTTTGTGAGCTACCGGATGGCTGTAATCGCTTAAGCAACAACCCTAAGTTAAAAAATACGCTCACGGACATGTCGCACTCGTTACAACACCAACATTTCTGATCCATGATGTGTTTTATGATTTTCCTGGCCTTTTCACAACGCATCATGGACTTTATATCGTAGTTATAATCCCGCAAATTGCCGTATTGAAATGCTGTCTTCTCAGTCAGCATAAATTCCTCACAGGGGTATACATCTCCCTTGGGTGTAATCACAAGTTTTATTTGACCCGAATAACAGGGAATAACTCTTTTTCCCCTGCGCCGGGTTTCAAGGACATAGTCATACGCCTTATTCCTTTGATATTCGTAAATTCTATTTAAAAGAGTCCCCTTGTTTTGAGTGTCAATTTTGATCTTCTTGACGATGTTTTCGTAAATCCCGATATCGATATCCATCTCTTCGGGCTTAAAAGAACTTCCCCTAACGCCGCAAAAAGATATGCTGTCGGCCTTCAACGTATGACAGGCATAGCTGTAAATCTCTGAAATCCGCTCCTGATTAGAGTGCATCTGTGTTATGATAACCCCCACAATGAGATTAGGGTGTTCTTTTTTAAGACATTGCAAACGGGTATAGGTATTCATGCTTCTGCGAAATGACCCCTCAATCCCCATAACATGGTCCCTATCTTCATCCAATCCATCGAGGGAAACGCCTATATCAAGAGTCAGATGGGGGCATTCTTTGAGAATGCTACGTACATCAGATAAAATTTTGTCACTGACTGTCCCATTCGTCGGGATCTTGATACGGTGCACGTCCCCTGCTTTATGTATGATTTTTACAATTTCATCAATATCTTTATGCAAAAACGGCTCTCCCCCCGATAATAAGACACGGGCCAAAGGCCTTAAACCATGAAAAATCCGTCTTATCTCCGGCAACGACAATTCCTCTTCCCTTCGATTAAGACTTTCATGATAAAAACAATGTCGACACCGTGCGTTACACTTATTGGTAACAAAAAATGTAACATCAATAGGCGATTTCTTAACAAAAAAGGTCTTGGCAATTGAAAAATAATTCATATTTCACGATTTTTTAAAAAACTTCCCTCGCAAGTCTTTTCTGTCGGAGGGATGGTAGTATGCATGGCGGAAAATGGTGACAAAATTATATAATAAAACACGGAATAAAGCCAAATCAAAAGAATGTTCGCCCGCCTCGGGTGAATGTCCCTGCGTATCGCCAGAATCAAAGATGCTTTCCGGAAGAATTTGACTTTATCAAGCTCCGGGCTTTAGTACGAACATTAAGACATACACGATCCCCAATAGCGAACAAACGCTGAGGACGGAACTTACGTAAAAAATCAGGGGCACATAATGAAGTAAAATGGTATGTATCCCTTCTTTTTCAATATATACGCATAGAAGGCCATTGCAATTTCCGATCTTACCCAGAATGGACCTCCATCCCTGATCATAATTTTGATTGATTACGACTATTCCGGCTTTTTTAAGGAAGGCGTTGAATTTTATCTTATGCGGGCTGAGTTCCAATGGCCGAATGTGGTTCCCATCATCCATAGGAAAGACCTCTCCCCGGTAGTCAGGATTAGACTCAATTCGTGTATACATTTCATTAGGGTTAGCCGATCGTTCTCGCCATTCATTTCCATCGGTCTCGTAAAAATATTTTGCAATAACATTTGATGGTCGATTAATATTGACAACACCGTTAACCGTACCTCTCCCTTGCAACACATTATAATATTGATCAAGGGCATAGTAATTAACGATGTCCTCGGCATAAACAAATCTTATAGGCACACCGCTTAATTTGACATGAAAAAAATCGCTTTCTTTCCTTAAAGAAGGCAATGGCGTGTCAAAAATATCCTTATATAACCACCTGTTTGATTGATAAAGGTCAGTGATTGATAAAAACAATAGCAATATTCCCAGTGAGATTATGTATCTGCCCCGGCACCGTTCTTTACTGAGAACATTAAAAGCATGGCCGGCAATGATTGTTGCAAAGAATAAAAGATAGACCACGAAATATTTTTCGAGCTTAAAGATCTGCTTTAGCGGCCCCAATAACATCCAAAAAAACTTATGAATGTTAAAGACAGCCTGACTTCCCATGGCCAAGACAAGGAAAAAAATAAATAAGAACAAAAATCGAAAAGTCCGCCTTGGGTAAAGGACAATTGAAAGAAAAAATAAAAATACGGGGATAATTCCCATATACATTTGTCCATGCCCATAATCATGATAGGCCTCTTCCACCGGTTTTATGGGGGTAATGATCGTGTCCCATAAATCTTTAATAAGTAACGGTTCCTCCCGCTCAAGATAAGCGGAATATGATTTAGTAATATTCTTATGTGGTAAATTATAGTCCGAGTAGAGCACCTCTAAAGTTGGAACGATTTTGGCCGCACAAATAAAAGCCACCATGACGCATATGATGACCAGATTCTTAAAATAAATAAAAAACGATGCAGCTCGTTCCCGAAAAGGGATTTCCATGTTGGCAAACTCGCTCAGAGTAAACACCATCAGAAAAAAAATAACACTAAATTGGACCAAACCACTTTGTAAAACAAATAAACTTAGGAGGAGGGCCGCATACACTAAGAACCTCTTGTCTTTTGATTGAATAAAAAAAGCGAAAAGAAGCGGTAGAAAGAGATAATAGAACTTCGTATAGCTTCCACTTCTTGCTTCCGCGGGCCACCAACTGCAAAGCACAAAAGTCAAAGTCGTGAAGATGGCCGCTAAGCCATTGAACTTGAAAACCGTCCTGGTCAAATAATACATTCCTACCGCGCCAAACAGATAAAATAAAAATACAATGATTTTTAAACCAACGACCTCATTGAATAATAATATCAACACGAATAACGGTGTTAATTCAAACGAAAAAGGGATCCCTACCGATGAGCAACCCCCTATTAAATAGGGAGTTCTCACTGGAAACTGCCCATACTCAAGCAATATTTTCTTTGCGGAGGCAGCGTAAGTAAAATTAATAAGCCAATCCGGGTTTTTGCTGATGTAGGTAAGATTTTCAAAAAAAGGCGAGAAGAATGATGTGGCAATAATCAGGATAATACAAATGCAAACATAGTCATCCCGTGCAAAAATCTCTTGGTCCGGTTTGTTAACCATAAAATTAAGGAATTTGTTTCTTTTGACCATCAATGTGGAGGCAAGATTTACATTTTAAGATAATAACCCTTAAAAGATAGCAAAAAATCCTTGGGGGGCCGATAAAAAACCATTTGGGATTGTTTCTTATGATGTACGATATGTTCTGAAATATAACAACGGGGTTCGTATAAAAAGTTAGGTAGGCATAAAAAAGTTTTTTCTTAACCTCCTTTTCCTGCTTTGAATTATCTTGATGATACAGATCAGATCCTTCGAGTTTCACATAGGAATAAAAAAACGCAAAATTAGGCTTCGCCTCCCGTACAAGCCGGGTGTTTAGATCATAAGTAACATCGCTATCCCCTGGCAATCCGAAAATAAATTGCAGTTTTGTCTGAATGTTTTCCTTTTTTGCTTTTCGACAAAATGTTACCAGATAATCTTTATCGATGTCGCTCCTATGGATCTGTTTAAGGACAGTTTTGTCGGACGACTGTACCCCTGCCACAATGGCGCGACAACCAGCTTGACTCATCCTCTCCAAAATTTCCAATGATTTAAGTGTCGTCACATACATCATACAGACCCAATGGATACCGAAATCGTGTTTAATCATGAGCAAGCAGAACTCTTCTAGCCAATCATGCCGTATACCAAACACATCATCCTTAAACCCGATAGAACGGATCCCAAATTCCTTTTTACAGTATTCTATTTCTTTAACAACATTAGCGGGACTTCTTAACCTTAAATTCTGCCCCATAACATTGGGGGAGCTACAAAATGAACAACAAAATGGGCAACCACGCGAAGTAATCATGCTCACATAAGGCCTATCCAACGCAAAATATTGGAAATCATAATATTTATTAATCATTTTTTTGTCACGCTTTGGAAAAGGCAAATCATCAAGATTCACGATGAGCGACTGCGGGACGGCTTTAACGCACCTCCCATCCCGCCGATAAGAAACTCCTGTAATATCTTCCACACTCCTCTTTCCTAAGAAATGCTCAACCAATAAAATGATTGTTCTTTCCGCCTCCCCATGAATGACAAAATCGGCACCCGCGTTTAAATAATCTTCATATAAAAAGTAACCGGGGCCACCAATAATAATCGGGAAGTTGGGAAAACTCCCTTTGATACTGCGAATATACTCAATAACTTTGTCCTTTAATGAATACGAGGTGTAAAATCCCACAAACAAGTAATCATGGTTTCTCAATTTCTCGAGCAAATCGGATGAATCAAAAGGTACAATGCTCTGATCCTCAACATCGGCGTCAACATCTGCGCCTTCCAGGACAGCGCAGAGATATTGAAGTCCCAATTTCGGTACCGACTTGATATGAATAGGCCATAAGGTCTTTAGGAGATATTCATTTTTTTGTGTACTTAAATAAATGAAAAGGGCTTTTAAACTTCCGCTTCGGAATTTTGTGCTTGAATCTTGTGCCACTAATACATTATGATAATTTTGGTCCATTATGGTTTTATTTTAACCTCAAAAGGGACATTTACAAAATAAACACGGACTATTTCACTAACGGCAAAGAATGTGAAAACATATTCAACGTTGCATCAAGAGAACCGGATGCGAGTAGGTTCAGTTCCACTCTTGAAGAGCACCAGCATTGATCACATAACCTCTGATGAGAATTTTGAAACGATTGCTTATAATTTTCATCAAAAATATTACCGAAAGATTCTTTCACAATACCACATATCTGAATGTTACCCTTGTGGTCAATACGCCGATACAAAGAATGCCCAGCACATGTCAATGGCAACAAATTCGGCCAGGAACGAAGATAGCGAAGCCCGGTCATAGAATTAGCAATGTTGTTTTTACCTTTCTTCCTTTCTATCAAATAATCGATAACATCTCTGTAGGCAGCAATATCCGGGGTTACTGGATTTGGGCCATGTCCCCGTAACAGATCCTCGCTCGCAGGCTGAAATGATACGTAGGTATCAAAACTCTTGGCTGTATCCAAGAGGTAATCCACAGACTCTTTGGTTGTGTTGAATTTCGATAAAACGGCTGTAAGATTCAATTTAACCTTGCCTTCACGGGCAAAGCGAATACCGTCCAAAGCCAGTTTATGCGCACCACTTCCCCGAGGTTTGTCATGTATCTGTTCGGGTCCATCCAGACTGATCGTTATCCCATTGACATTTTTTAGTATGTCTGCCCTTTTTCGTAAGAAAGTACCGTTGGTATTAATCTTGACAACAAGGCCCTTGTCCTTGGCGTGTCTGACAATGACATCCAAGTCTTTACGCATAAATGGCTCCCCACCTGTTAGGATCAGCACCTTTGTCCCTACCTCGTGCAACCGGTCAACCACCGTTAACACCTCTTTAGTTGAAAGTTCGTACTCTTCCCGAATCTGACAATAAGAACAAAAGAGATTACATTTCTCCGTTACAATGAAACTGACAATGAGCGGCCTTACCCGTCCCAAAAGTTTCGCCGAAACTCCCGATGACACTAATTCCAATTTTGTATTGACATCCATAGAATAAAATTATTGTTATGAAGTAGGGGCATTCGCTGTTTCCAGCATAGCATATTGCTCCTTACTTCGTGAATAACTGTTTTTCCAGCCAATGGCCTCGCTAAAATAACCAAAATACCTTGCCGCTTTGATAAACCACCTTGGATTATGGCGAGCCACATAAACAAAGTTTTGAAGGACATTCCGTGGATCAGTATAATATTTTCTCATGGCGTAAGCCGTCCACCTTTTAATTTCCTGGGAAGAGAGAGAACATGCCGGCGCATCTTTATAATGCGCCTCGAGTTCTGACCCCTCGAGCTTCTCCAAGGAGTAGAATTCAGCATAATGAGGTCGCACGCTAAACGAAAAATCAATGGTCCGCTCAATGCTCTCCACAGTGTCTCCCGGTAATCCAATAATAAACTGTAGGGCCGTCAAAAACTGCTTCTGCTTGGCAAGGCCGATCAGTTTCTTGGCCGATTGGGGTTCATCCGGGTGTCTGTTAATGTTTTTCAAAATGCCGGGGTCGGCAGATTGAAGTCCCATTATCAACGTATTGCAGCCAGCTTTTCTAAGTTTCCCAAGCATTTCTTCTTCATGGCCCTTAAAACTAAAGGGATGAACCAAACACATCCAGCACAAATCATATCTTCGGCTTGCGAGTAAATCACAAAATTTTTCCGCCCAGTTCCTATCAAGTCCGAAAACGTCATCTTTGAAACTGATATATTTAATGTTATATTTCTTCACCACCTCGTCAATTTCCGCAACAATGTTCTCGGGTGATCTTTGGCGGATCCTTCGATGCCAATTCCCGGGGGAACAGCAAAATGAACAATTAAACGCACAACCGCGTGAGGTAATCATGGATGTGAAAGGCGTACGCATATTGAAAATATGGTAATTATAATAGTAACGAACAGGAATTTTATCCCGATCGGGGAAAGGAATGTCATCCAGGTTATCAATCATATTTTGTGGTTTCGTATCGACAATCATCCCCTCTCTCATAAACGATATCCCTTTTACCTCTTGAAGAGGTCTTCTCTTCTGAAGATACTCTACGATTTCACAGATCGTCCTTTCCCCTTCTCCATGAAGCGCAATGTCACATCCAGCGCTTAAATATTCCTCTTTGTTAACAGTTCCTGGTCCACCTACTATAATCACGATAGAACAGTCAGTAGCTTTAAGTGCTTTAATCCAAGTTATAACTTTTGGTTTAAGGGTTGTATCTGTATAAAACCCAATCAGATCGTACTTTTCATGCTCCAATTTTTTAACTAATTCCTCCAACGTAATGCCGTTGATTGTTTGGTCAAAGATATCATTTTCCACTCCCAGAGTATTTAATACAGCACATAGATATTGAAGGCCAAGCTGTGGCATCCTGGAAATATAATATTCTCGTTTCCTGGCCAGATAGCTGCCGCTTTCCTGTGACAAATAAATAAACAAGACCTTCATCGTAACCCTCTTTTAAGCATCGCCTTTTTGGATGCAAAAAACAAACACAAAGACACTGTGGAAATGCCGGTCAACCCTAACCCTACTTTAAAGGAAAAAGGGTCATATACGAATCTTACCGTGTGAATGCCTTGTTGAATAGGAACGCCCCTGAAGGCGCTGTTGGCACGGTAAATCTTTTCCTGCACCCCATCAACAAATACTTTCCAGCCAGGATAAAAAGTGTCCATGAGAACTAGATAACCCGGGCCTTGTGCTTCAATGATAATCGCATTATCTGTCTCCTCGACTATTCTGGCGCTTACGTCATCATTTGGGAGCGCTGTCATCTCATTTTGGGATAATGGCTCTTCCATCAGCACATATTCGGAAAAATCAAACATAGGGTCTTTAAGAGCAGCTCTGGTCTCCTCTCTCGTTTTCACCACCTTGGCCCTCGGGACGACGAAAGCCCGCGGGGAAACATCCTGATTGACATAGACTTTGATTTCTTCATCGTAGATTTTTTGTATATTGGCATTAAAAAAGATGTCCGAATCACTGAGAAGATATTTAACATTGGCCAATCCCAATAGACGGCTATTGTTAAAAATATTGCTCACGTAATGAGAATACAACCCATAGGGGATCGAGGCCACCTCATTAATACTCGCAATATCATAGCGTAGATTATTGGTGATGGCCAAGAGGCCGACACCGGCCTCGTTTCGCGTGCGAAAGGAAAATATCCTGTATTTGTCGGTATCTCTTTTGAGCAGCTCGAGAACCGGTGGCTTATAATTGGCGTATCTCTGGTCATCCTTTTGATACAAGAAAACATTGAGGTGCCGCATCCCGAAAGCCAACAAGTCGACAATAACGAATAAAATGATCCCTTGCCTTAAGGTCCGTGCTGTAATCTTTCGATTGATCCAGGCATAAAAAAGTCCTCCTGCTCCCAAGAGAGTTAAAAAACGCACAATTCCATCAAAGCCAAGAATACTATCAAGATGAGAAGTTCCTCTAACGCTCCCACAGGCCCAAACTATCCCTAAGCCGCTTAATACGAAAAAGAAAATCAATAAACTCTTTGTCTGTTTACTTATTCTAAGATTATGGGAGGACTCAGTGATATGGTCCAGCCCCATGGCAGATAAGATGGCAAGAGAAAACATGGCTATCAACATGAGCCGGTATGGCCGTCCAAGAAAATTTATGGGAGGAAAGATTGTTGCAATCGACTTGAATAAGGGATTGTGTTCTCCTAAAGCAAAGAACATGGAAATAATGGCGAGTATGACATGTAAACGTCTATATCTACTTTTATATAAAAAAGAAATAAAAACCAAAATCAGTGGAATTAATCCAATATACATACGGGTCTGAATGTCAAAATTGCCAAATCCATCAAAAAAGAAAGGAAAGATCAATGTAAGAATAGTTTTAGGATGAAACGAATTATCAATTATATCCTTATAGACTAGCCCCCCCGCCCTTTCGCTTAACCCTAACAATTCCAAAGTGGGTACTGTTTGGATGGCAGATAAACAAAAACCTAAGAGACAACTGATAATTAAAAATATAAAACCTTGAAATAAATTTTTTTTCCTGGCACCTCTCTCGTCATTAAAAGGTGTAGGTATCTTAAATAAAAAATAAAGGCAAGAACCTAATATCGCATAAAAAGCAAAAGGGTAATGTCCGGCAAGCATTTGTATGCCAAAAACAGCACCGAGCAATAACGAATATAAAAAGGGTTGTTTTTGGTTGAACAACATTTCAATTAAAATAAATGTCAAGGGCATCCAAACCATGGCCTGGATCCTTCCCAAATCATCTAAGTGAGTAACCACAAACGAACCAAGAGCAAAAACTACCGCCGCAAGGAACGCAGCTTGTTTGCTTGTTTGAAGGTATTGTGCGTATAAATAAGTGAAAACCCCACCCAAGAATTGATGAATAAACAGTGAACTGTTATAGGCAAGATGCGTGGGAAATAAAAAAAACAAGGGGATTCCCAAAGGGTAAACCACGCCTGCCTGTGCCCCAGCCAGGGTGGGATAGCCACACATAACCAGCGGACTCCATAAAAGGAGACGCCCGGACCGCAATGTTCGACTCGCCGCCTCTAGTTCAGCAAATGGTCTCTCGATACCGGCACCAAAAATAAAATAACCACCGGAAATAATAACTCTCCAAAAAAGGATTAGAAGGGAAAAAAACAAAACAATAACGAAAGAGCAATCGCTACGTTCTAAAAGTTTCATAAGGTTTACCACCTATCGCCAACATCGGCGCTCTCTCTGGGAATTCCTTTCTTTTAGGTAGGGCTGCCTTTAAAAGCATCTTTTCCAGCAAAAATCTGATTCTTCTTAAATAATTCTTAAAATAAATATAAAATCGATAATCGCCGTTTCTTATAGCAAGAACGGCTTGTAATAATATTATCCCCCCTGCCGGCACATGGCCTAACCATCGGTATCGTTTATTTTTTGTCAAATAGCGGACCACAAAAGCAGGTAAGAGTGGCAGGATTTTATACAATGCAATCAAACCCTTACCCATCGCCTTTTGCATCTTCCCGTTAGGCGGAATCATATAAAATGGCCATTGGTCCTTCCCTGATTCAATATTTTCCATATCTTCAGGAGTCAGTATACCTTCTGCTTGGGCCTTACGGATAATTTCTAGTCTTGGATAATAAGTTAAATTAAAACATTTAATTCTATTCAAACTTTTATACTGTTTGAAGAGGAGAGCATTTCTCGCAACTGTTTCTAATCTGTCTGAAGGCAAATTAAAAATAATATCGACATCAAACTTAAGATGCATTTCTTCACAATGGGAAAAAGCTTTTGATATTTTTTCATCGTGTGTATATCTATTCAATATTTTTTGCCTGACTATCGGGTCCGTTGACTGAAGACCGAAATTTATGTTATAGCAATAATTCTCCTTTAGCAGTTGTGCCGTTTCACGATCGAAACTATTCACATGCCCTAGGCATTTAAACGGTACCGCAATATGGTGAGAATATTCCTTCAAAAACTTCCTTAACCACTCTTTGTTCAAATGAAAAATATTATCAAAAAAAATAATCTCTCTAATATTATATTTGGCCTTCATGTAAGACAACTCTCCTATCATAGATTCCACACTGCGTTGCCGAAAATTCAGGTTATGGGTAATCTTGTTAAAATGACTCTCAGAGCAAAAAGTACAACTGTAGGGACAACCCCGTGAGGCTAAGGCAAGATAATCATCGGAATATTTAATATATGGAGCGAACAACTCCTTGTCGGGATAGGGTAATTGGTCTAAATCCACAAGATCTGGAATAAATTTGCTTTTAATAATCTTTCCATTTTTCTTGAAATAGATATTGTGGATATCATCGAGAGGATATCCCTTTCCCATGGCCTCAACCACTTTAACCATAACATTTTCACCTTCACCGATAACAACGATGTCAACTACCTCATGGGCGATGACTCTGTCAGGTACTAATGTGGCGTGGGAACCACCAAATACAGTTATTGTCTTTATTCGTTCTTTGATTTTTCTGGCAAGATTGATATGAGAGCTAAATGATTCCGTATAAACAGAAAAAGCAACAATATCTGGTTTTTCATCCTCAATTTTTCGAAGGATATACTCTTCTCTCGAAAACAATTTCTCAAGCATCCTGTTCTGGATAGTATTGTCCTGGATGCTGAAATAACCGGGGTCATAGGCAAGACCTACACGATGCCCCCGTGCTTTAAGCACACTTGATAAATATTCAATCCCTAAATGCTCCCTCCCCATATGACAAAAGATTATGTACATTCTTTTATTATTTCTTCTTTACATCAATCAATAAATCAAATCTTTCCGCTGACCATGGAAGCCTGCTGTCTCTCTTTGGAATTTTAGTCAAACCGAATTTTTTTTGACATATACTCCTAAGTATAAATTTATCATAATACGTATACAAAAAGCAGCTTAATCGTCGAAAGATATTACTTATTATGGGGACAGGCAGACCCATCGATTGCTCTGTAAATTTCCACCGCATAGCTAAAAACGGTAAATCACCAAGAAAAATCCTTCCATTTGGTTTCACGATGCGGTGCAACTCCTCAATCACTTCCAGTGCGTTATGGTGCGAGTTCAGGTATTGAAAAACATTCCAAGAATAAATTTTGTTAAATGTGTTATCGTTAAATGGTAATCGTTTACCTGCCCAAGGTATGACCTCAACGTTTCTATTCTCTTTATTGAATTCCCTAGCTTTTTTCACCATTGGCGTTAAATGATCTACCCCTACAATTTTCCAGCATCTTTTAGATAAAGCATCGAGGTGCATGCCGGTCCCACAACCAAATTCGAGAATCGTATCTTTCTCCTCGGGCGCTAACTGGCTCATTAAAAACTTTTGGACGCATTTAACCTCCTCAGTTGCGAGGTAGCCATTAATCTTCACATGATCTTTAAAAATCATACATTTGATGGTAAACCACAATTTAAATATATAGTATGCTATAGACATAAAATCCCGTCATCAACTTTCATTCTGACAAAGGTGAGTATCTGTCTAAAAAATTATGTTTTGAAGATAACGTTAAATATTTCTTGAGAAATAGTGGCAAAAGAACAAAACCTGGAAGCAAGGGTAAAACGTATTCCACTAACGAATATAAAATACCCCAATTTAATAACTTAATCTTTTCCGCAAAACCGATAAAAAACACAACCACAGCGGCCTCTCTGGGTCCAAGCCCTTGGATGCCCACCGGAAGTCGCGCAATAATATTGATCATGGGGAAAAAATAGAACATGGCTTGGGGAGGAATAGATAATCCCAAAGCCTCTGCCAACAGGAAAAAAGACAATAATTCACCGAAAATTTTGATGCTGGAAAATCCCAAGATAAAAAATGCTTCTTCAGGACTAAGTTTCTGAAAATTTGAGATGAAATCGTATATGGCCTTTTCGATCTTGTTTTTCACATTTTCTTTACTATAAACTCTCTCATCACCCAAAGTCTTTTTCCTACAAAAAAACAGCACAGTCATGACAAGCACGATTAGTGCAGCTGACAAAGCCGTCATCGCTTCAAAAAAATTAAGTTTCAGAGGATATAATAAAATGCCAATATACAAGATTAAAAACAAAGCAATAGTTTTCCCCCCCCAATCAAGGATAAGATAAGTGATTCCTTTATTATAGGGCAAGTCATGAATTCGGTTGAGATAAGCAGGCCTTGAGATTTCTCCAATTTTAAACGGAAAAGCAGCCCCTACAGGAGAACTCCCCACTCTTAAAAGCAGTACTTCCCTAAACGGAAGATTGAGCCCTAACATCCTTAAGATGCCTTGCGACATATAAACTCCTACAATAATATTGATGAAAAGAGACCACCCAACTGTCACTAAGAATAGCTGAAAATTAACATTCAATAATATTGGAAGAAATTTTTTGGCATCAATATCCTGAAATAAGAATGAAAAAATAATAACGGTCGCCAAGCATCCTGCAAAAACCCCTTTGAACTGTCTCCATTTCTCCATTACTGATCCATCCAGAATAATCTTTCCGTACTTAATTTTAAGAGCTTCGCCGAGACTCCGGAAGAACTTTTTTGCTGGTTGCTATTTATCTTTCTGAATCAATTTGATGTCGGAGGATGCCTCATGAACGCCGCGAACCTAAGGCGCCAGAAGAAACAGGAACATAGCGGGTGGGTTGATCAAATTGGTCCCGTTGGACAGATTGTCTATCAGAGGCCAACATAAGAATATCCTCTTCCATATTGCCTGGGGCAGGTAAATCCTCGAGGGTTGTTGATCGTCTCCACTCACGTTTCGCCAACTGCCATGCTCCCCGGATACCTCCACCATAGGCCGCAACCGGATGCCTGGCGCCTTTGTTAATAACGGCAATAAGTCCTTCCAAGAATGCCAATACGCACCGCATCACTTTGATAATAAAAGGAAGTTTCTTTCCTTGCTGTGGCCGTACTGGCCGTAATAACAGCTGAAAGAATACCCGGACATAGCGCATCAATTCCTCCGGAGATTGCAACCTCTTGATCATTCTCCAGATGTATTTGGGACGGGCATAAAAATGCAGATACGCCCGACGGGTTAAGACCTCTATTTCAGCACGCGTAAGTTTGGTCCAAGGTGTAGGCAAAACGCGCTCCTCGACGGTTCCACGAATATATTCACGCCAATAATTAATCGTCTCTAGAGCCGTAAAATTATCTTTCTCCAATTCGCTGTGTGGCTTCATAATGGTAATAGTAAATTGTGCATAATCCAACGGCAGGGACTTGGCATAGTTAATCGTTCGGCGAACGCTTTCTCTCGTCTCACCGGGATTTCCAATCATAAAGAAACCTAAAGGACGAATACCGTGAGCCGCGACCGCTTCTAAAACCTTGCGCATATTATCCGTGCGGCTGGCTTTTCGAATATTCTTTAACACCTGGTCATCACCCGACTCTATGCCGAAGAAAAGGCGTTTACATCCGGACTCAGCTAAGGCCTGGATAAGCTCCTCATCAACCTTACCGTCAGGTCGCCTGAAGGAAAGACAATCAACACGCGTGCGGGTGGACCAAATCATATCCAGTTTGCGGCGTTTCAGTTCACCTGCCAAATTCATCATGCGATTACGGTCATAGAGCATAATGGGATCGAACCAATCGATTTCATGAATGTTGTAGAGCTCGATACATTCCTGCATTTCATCCGCCACCTGGTGGGGTGAACGGGCATCAAAGCCTGTATGGCGCATCGAGCAGAACGTACACGGGTAAGGACAACCCACCTCCGACATGCCGATAGTAAAATTGCGCCGCGAGGAGACATGCGAATAGTAAAGTTTGTTTGGAAAAATCGAACGGTCGGGGTTAGGATGCTGACTAAAGGGAATATGGGGAGCGTCTTGCGTTCTTCTGACGTTCCAATTTCTTCGGTAAAAAAGATCCGGAACTTTATCAAAATCATGCCCTCGCTTGACGGCTTCTAAAAAAGGCCCCATGAAGGTGATGGCTTCGCCGACACACAAATAATCAAAACAAGAATGCTCCATAATCTCTAAAGGATAAATTTTGGCCTCATATCCGCCCACTAATATGGGCAGGCCGGTATCTTTCTTAAATTTCTTGGCCCATACCAGCATATCGCGAAACGTCTGAATGGCATGGGCGGCAAAACCCAATACATCCGGATTATAGGCACGGACCTCCTCTAACACGGTTTCGTAGCGACATTTGGATACCGCAGCATCAAAGAGTTTGACCTCATGGCCAGCCTGCTTGACAGCGGCGGCCACCCAGCCGAAACCTATATGGGGAAACAACCCGAATTCATCATCAACCGTCGGAAGGTTTTCATTGAACTTTTTGTGGAAAAAGGGAGGGTAAATTAAAGCGATCTTCATGATGCCACACAACCAATAAGTTTTATTTGGTAAAAATTATAACATCTTCCCTCTAAATTAGCAATTAGAAAATGAAAAAACTCAGTGATATTTTCAAAAATCTCTCAACGGTAACGTCACGAAATAAAACTACAAAAATGGTTATAGTTGTTGGCACTATAAAACAATGAGGAATTACTAAATCTTCTCAATCATCGCTGATCCTACCTAGGATATTTTTCGCTCGCCCGATAATGGCAGGATTTTTTGCCCTAGCGAGAACCCAGTGACATCTATTTTGTGCAATATGTTTCTCATTATTGCTCAAATATTCTTCGGCCTTATTCAGATAGTATTGATACAAACTATCAGGGGGAAGGGCAAACTGACTCTCCGGCAAATTTATAAAATGGACGCAATGGAAGAAAAAATAAATAATAATCGCCGCTATAAAAAATTTTATAACACGGCATTTCGCCTGAAAATCAAAAAGCATATAGGCACACAGGACTACACCCGGGAACAACGTCATGTCCGCCCACCAATGATCATCCAATAATGTGTAAGATCCAGCTATTATGCTTGTCACCAAAAAAACAGAACCGAATATAAACAAGCAAAACTTTATTAATTCGTTCTTTTTATGATGGAAAAGACAATAAATATAAGCAATAATGATTAAAATGGCCAGAGGAAAATGGATAATAGGAAACTCATTACTTATCCCACTTAAAAATGCGGGTTCTTTCCCAGGACGGTGGAGATATATGGCCTCTTCCGACAAATTCCAGCTAAAAAGACTAGAATGTTGGCCAAACCAAGCCAAAAGTTCACCAAAATATAAATAGAATGAGCGTAAGCTAAATCCGAAATCCCAAAAATGCTCATCTTCCAGTTTAATAAAATTATTGAAGTAATTCCAAACGAGAAAAGGAAAAACAATAATTAATAGTAGAATAAACGAAAGGTAAAATTCCTTCCGTTTTAACCAAAATCTGTATTTCTTATCGATGAATAGATAAAAAACAACGACTAAATAAAGCAAGGCCATGCCTTCGTAGACCAAGGAGCCAAATCCTACTAGCAAAACAGTTAGAAAGACATATTTTACTTCCTTGCTTGTAAGAACTTTGAAAAACACATATAAAGTTGGCGGCAAAAAAGAAAAATATAAACTTCCGTTGTCCACAATCCGAATCAGCCCAATATGATATTGGCTGAAGATCAGAAAGCATAAACTTAACAGAGCACACTTAACACCCAAATTTTCTTCTACCAGCTTATAAATAAAAAAAAGGCTGAACGTACTTAATAATATAAAAAGAAGGCGGCCTCCGAGTTTGCTTTCGCCAAATAAAAAAATCCCCAACTTAAGAACATAACTTGTCAGCAATGGGTTTTTCATCTCCCGATCGCCAACCGGCAAATTTAGATTACCGGGCTCAAATGAAATGCCTTTAGCAAAGGCAATCTCCTTCTGCTCATCAGCATTCACAATCGGGATAATCGCCGCAGTATAGAGACGAAAAAGAAAACCAATGGTCAATAAAAGAATGACCGTAACGGTAGAATATTTCTCTATTCTTTCCACCTTTCTTCTTCTCTCTCCCTATTTCATTTTTGAATTAAAGATTTAATCCTATCTGTTAAACAATGGATAAATAGGACGAGTTGTTTTTGCCTCTGAACAGAAAAGAATGCACGAAAAAAAACAACCAGAGACATAAAAACTAAAGGCGAGATGTAATGTACTCTTTTAACACGGCTGATGACAACTAAGATAAAATAGAGAATACACATCCCTTGAAAAAATTTAGAGATTTTATCTTTCTGAGGGTACAAAATAGCTAAGCCAAGAAAAGCCGAACCCAGCATAAACTGTTTTAAAAACTCCCAGGTTGTATTGAAGGAAAAGCCATCCCATGGCAAGGTTGCTTCAGGAGCGAAAATTTTATCAAAGAAATGGAAATGGTCTAAACGAATAAATCTCTCTATAAAAAACGCCTCTAAGTAGATGCCCGAATCACCTCGCAACATGCCGATCATAAGCATCACCAAAATATAAGGCGAAATAAGCAGAAAAAATTTCTTTAAAAGGCGAAGGGTTGTTTGGGGAGTTGGCTTAAATATACTTTGATAAAACCAGAGGCCTGCCAGTGTAAACAAAAAGGCTTCAAATTTAGTTAAAAACGCCAGCAAAGCAAATGCCAAAAAAAAATTGTATTTCTCTGTCAAAAGAAAATAAAATTGGGTTACAACGAAAAGACTCATTAAATGTAAAGGAACAATGAAAACGGTCGAAGCTTCGTGATGTCTTAAAAAAACAAAAATATAGTTCAAAAACAAAAGGAAGATTACCAAAACAAAAAAGAAAGGATTTGACCCTTCCCTTTCTAATGTTGCCAACTGAACAACTAACCAAAAACTTGCTATCAACACGAGTAAAGTACTTAAGCTCTGTACCGCAAAAGATTCACCACAAAAAAGCAACAAAAATAAGGAAATAAAAACGCTTAAGGGTGGGTCGATGATAGAGTATCCAAATCGATCGGCATATTCCAAATCCCAGTAAGGCAAAAGCTGTTTCTTTAAACTGTTAGTTAAACCAAACTTTTCAAAGATGTCATCTTGCATGCCTAATGGAATGGTTAAAACATATTCGGGAGAGAAATGTTTTTCATATTGAACCCACAAAATTTTATCTTGCCAAAACCATCCGACTACGATAACGCAAAAAAAAAGTACCAAACACAATAATACGGAAGTCAACGAGATAGCGATCACAGGCAAGGGAGTCTTTGACCTCCAATACATTGCTATAAGTCCGAAAAAAGTTAACCCCATAAGCATATAAAAAAAATGAATGAAACGTAGCTCTTCCCCTGTGACCAATTTAAAAATAGTTGTTATGCCAATTAACAACGCTAAACTGACGATAAAAGAAATCGACAAAAATTCTATTGTTGTATATTTATACCTCAAAAGAACAGGAAGCCATAACAACCCCGGCAAAAGAAACATCACAAAATGACCCAATACATAAATACCCATTTCATGAATATAGGAAGGTAAAGAATAGTTGGGTATCCTATTAAATAAAGTTAACCCCTCCTTAAGAGTCTGTTGATAAGGCCCTATCAATAGGCCTAAACAAAGCCAACTACCAATTGTTATTAAGGTTAGATTTCTTCTGGTGAGGGGCAACTCAAAATAAAAATTTTTAAACCTCATAAGTTCTTTATCAGGAGTTACAGTTATTATTTAGGAACAACAATAATCGCTTTCATGCAGAGAAAATTTCTAAAAATGATCTATGTTTTAAAGCCTCCTTTTGCTTCACGGCACTTGTCTGAAGTGTCAGTTCTAAACTGTGCAAATTCATGAATCCACGCCCTTGTGACATTGTCTCTTTGTCACTTTTTATAAATGTATCCCCTATTTTGTCCATTTTCTTTATATTCGACGGGTGTCATTTTGACCACATTCAATTAGAAAAAAATTTATATTGGATGGTCTTTAGTAAAAAACATCACACAGCAAATTATACTCAGTGGGACACAGCGATCGGACCCTTGTACACCTATCACGGACCTTGTCCCATTCTCCTTCCGCTCTATAGATTTCTGCCCTTTCTATATAATGCTCACACAGATCCATTTTAGACATAGCAAATTGATTCTCGGGCAAAGAGGCGAAACGAACCGAGTTTATGACAAAATAGATAATCATCACCGGGATGGCAAATTCAGCAAATCTATACTTTCTGCTTAGCTCGATGAGCATATGGGAACTTAAAATGACACCCGGATAGAGAGTAGCTGTTGCCCATAAATGATCGACCACAAAGTCGTCCGGATGGTATCCCATGATAGTAGTTACGATAAATATAAATCCAAACATAAGCATGGAGAATCTTGTTAATTCGTCCTTATTCCTCCGCTCTAAAAAGTAATAAAGGACCGCCATAAAGATGATAGCCCCCAATACCCAGTGCTCAACTGGGAGGTTATTATCTCCATCAAACATAAAGAGGCGTTTCCATTCTTGAATGACAATGATCCTCTCATGCTCAAAGTCAGGAAAATCCCGAATTTCCTCACTTAGTTGCGACGTGTCTGCTAGCCAGGCAAATGCTTCGCCAAGATACAGATGAATACTCCTCAAGGATACTCCCATATTAAAGATATTGTCTTCTTCGGAAGTATAATTCGCAAAATTATTTTGGAAACTCCAGATTATTTGTGAAGACATACAAAAAAGCATTAGCGCAAGAGAAATATAGATGGCTTTGCACTTTAACCAAAACCTATATTTTTGTTCTCGCCATAAAAAAATCAGGAAAATCGGCAGTAATAAGATGACCAGTTCCTTGCCTAGATATCCGATGCCAAGGAATATGCCCGTCAGATAGACCCATTTGTTTAGTCCCGTCTTTAGTCCCTTGAAAAAGCAGTATACCGAAAGCACACTGAAGAAAAAGTTAAGGATTTCCGGTCCAATGCGACGGGAAATCCCAATATGGTATTGACTAAATACCAAAAGATATAGAACGATTAAGGCCATTTTACGACCAGATACTTCTTCTACTAGCTTATAAGAAAAAAACAAACTAAAAATACCTATGAGAACAAAAAAGAAACGTCCGCCCCAAATACAATCCCCAAACAACGACAATCCTAACTTGGCAACGTAAAGAGGAAGGGGGGGAGAAGTAATGTCGATTCCAGGGATTCCCCCTATGGGCAAGTGGAGGTGATTGATATCAAATGATATCTGCCGAGCAAAATAGTAAAAAACTTCCTCATCACTGACTTGTGGTACAGTAGTCGCCGCATAGAGCCGAATAATAAAACCAGTTATCAAGAGCACGATCATCACCGGCATCGAGTTCTCTAAAATCGCGGTTTTTATTTTTAGGTAGAGCTGCACTGTGGACCTAGTTTTTCTTGAGGTATCCCTTATTCTGTCCTTTCTTTTGATATTCGACAGGCGTCATTTTGACCACATTCAAGGCGGGCAATTTGGGAGACTGAAAATACACGCGCACAAAATTCCCAACTTTCAGCGATTTGAGGATGTTATCCGGAACAAAAAAATCCCATACCTCTTGGGTCAATTCATCAAGGACATAGAGACGATTGATGTCCATATTGATCTTCGTTACCGACCCGGTCACATATCTTTTGCTTTCACAATCCACGCAGATGTTCTGTCTGGGATAGGCTAGGCGAGAAAAAACGAGAAAAAAAATAATAATAAAAACTGTTTTTACTACTTGATCCATCGTCGCACGGCCTCTTACCACTTACACTAATCTATCCGCTATTCACTATAGGCTCGACGCTATTTCTTAACGTATGCCTTAAGGATTTTCTGCTCTTGCGTCGGGCGATCGCCAGGACCGATGGGTGATTGTTCGATGGCCTGCACCACCTCGTAACCACTTACCACCTCACCGAAAATGGTGTGCTTCATATTAAGCCATGGGGTGGGAACGGTTGTAATAAAAAACTGACTGCCGTTGGTATCGGGACCAGCATTGGCCATGGCAAGCAGCCCCTTACGGTCGAATTGAACCGATGGAGAAAATTCGTCTTCGAATTCTCTGCCCCAGAGACTTTCGCCGCCGCGGCCCGTGCCAGTCGGATCCCCACCCTGAATCATAAAATTCTTTATGACCCGATGGAAAATAATGCCGTTATAATAACCCTTATTTACCAGACCGACAAAATTCTCCACCGCCTTGGGCGCGATGTCTTTGAATAGTTTAATTTCAATGTTGCCGCGATTCGTTTCCAAAACAACGCTCATATCGCCTCCTTTTTTTGATGTCCCTTGGCCACAACTCCCAACCATTATCAACATAATCATAAACATAAAAATTTTTTGAAACATCTTATTTCTCCTTTTTTAACGCTAAAGATTTATTTTTCGCGTGAGGAAACAAACATCCATAACGCGAGCCCCAGCGCCACAAAAAATCCCACGACACTCACCCCCATTGGCGCATGCCAACTACCGATGATAACATGAAATTTAAAAATTAACCGTAGACCATGCAAAATTGCTATTAGTGCGAAGATACATCCAGCAACAATTAAAGGAGTTTGGTGTTTCATTGCGTTACTAACTTTATTGGCATGATGGGCAAAAACGATAATCCTTTTTATCCGTGTCTGAAAGCCTGTTGGAAAAATGCATCAGGCACTGTGGATTTGGGCAATGCGCCAAATCAAAAAGCGCGGGGTCTTGAGCAACGAATTGAATAATTTCGAAATTGACGGTTTGTTGAGCATAAGAAGGTTGCAACTTCACGCTAACAAGAAAAAAAATAGTAATAGTGAAAGTAATCTTTTGAAAGGAGCATAATAAATCACTTTGTGACCTTGTCACTTTGTCGCTTTCGATAAAAACCCAGTTCTTAGCTCCACGGTTTACCCCACCGACACCACAATTTTTCTTCTTCGGTCGAAGCGATGAAGGCCCATCTCGCGGGCTAAGGCATAAGCTTGGGCAAGTTCGTTGTCTGTGATGTGACGATTAATCTCGCTAAAATTTTCGTCATTGACGCGTCCGGCCGGATAATATTGCGCCATGATATTGACATAAGTGTCCTTGGAAATTTCTTTAGCCAAAAAATGCATGATTGCACGGGTCTCTTCGAGACCACCAGGCATAACCAAATGCCGCACCAAGAGCCCTCGTTTGGCTAAACCCACCTCATCTAAGGTAAGCTCTCCCACCTGCCGATGCATTTCTTTAATGACTTGACGGGCCACCGCTGGGTATTTGGGGGTCTTAAGATACCTTTGCGCCTTATCTTCAGCCCAATATTTAAAATCCGGCATATAAATATCCACGATGCCATCCATCGCATGAATACTCTCCAGCGAATCAAAAGCGCTTGTATTGTAAACGATAGGAAGCCGTAATCCATCACGAATCGCGTAAGGCAGGGCTTCTAAAATATGCGGGACAACGTGCTCGGGCGTGACAAAATTGATGTTGTGGCAACCCATGTCCTGCAGCTCAAGCATGATCTGAGCCAACCGCTGTGGGATTACCTCTTTGCCAGCACCGTTTTCGTTTTGGCTGATATCAAAATTCTGACAGAAAACGCAGCGCAGATTGCACCAGCCAAAAAAAATCGTACCGCTACCGTGCCAGCCGCGTAAACAATCCTCCTCGCCAAAATGCGGGAAATAACTGGCGACTCTCGCATAACGGCCGATGCGGCAAACTTTTTTCTCATTCTTCAAGCGATTGATGGCGCATTCCCATGGGCAGACGCGACAACTTTCTAGAGAGGCTAAAGCGCTCCCCGCACGCTTTTCTAGCTCGCCGGTTTCAAAAAGACGAACGTAATTCGGCTCCCATGTGTTAAGTTTCATTCGCTAATTTATCAAATTCCTCAATGCCAATCGCCTCTGAGGTGCTAAAAGAGATGCCGGTTAATTTCGTCAGGGCCAATGAGGCCTTGGCCGCTTCTCTGGTGCCAGGAAGATCAACGACAAAAACCAGATCCTTATCGCCCATGAGGGCCTCCATGGATTTTACTTTGCCGCCTAGTTTTTGGATAATCTCCTTGGCCTTTTGTGTTCTCTGGGAGCTGATTTGCTTTAATGAATCCTGTGAATACTTTCCGAATAAATAATAGGTTGCCATTTTTCACCTCCTTTAAAGTTAATTGAAACGGATCTAACACAAATTATTATAGCAAATTTTTTGGTTTGCTTAACGGACTTTTATCCCTTGAATCTCTGCACTTCATCTTTTGTGAGTTCTCGCCATCGGCCGCATGGCAAATCACCTAAAACGAGCGGCCCTTGGGCAATGCGCTTTAAATACGCGACCTTGTGGCCCACCGCTTCGCACATCAAACGGATCTGACGCTTTTTGCCTTCGTGAATGGTCATTAAGAATTCGGTCTTGGTGCGGTCTTTGAAAGGTTTAACATCCTTAATCTTCGCCGGCGCGGTTTTTTCGCCTTCAATGAGGATTCCCCGCTCAAGCTCATCTTTCTCTTCCGGCTTCAAGATGCCGTAAACGCAGACAAAATATGTTTTTTCTATTTGAAATTTTGGGTGGGTTAATCGATACGCCACATCACCGTCGTTGGTCAATAAAAGCAGCCCTTCTGTGTCCTTGTCCAATCGTCCCACTGGCGATAAATGCCGAAACTGAGACGGCAAAATATCAAAAACACTTTTCTCACCATGAAACTGCGCCTTGGTCGTGACATAACCAGCGGGTTTATTCAGAAGAATATATTGATAAGCTTTTTGACCAACCACTTTGCCGTCGACGACGACTTTATCGTTGGTGGGGTCAACGGGGGTCGAGGGTTCGTGCTGTGGCTGTCCATTGACCGACACTCGTCCGGCTTGAATAATCTCAAGTGCCCGACGCCGCGAACACACACCATGACGGGACAAAAACACCTGCAGACGAAGTGCGGTTATTTCGTTACTCCTTTTTCAATTTGAGAGTTCGTTCGATTTCAATCTTCAAGGAACGCAAGGCAAAGCGAACATCCTGCAAGAAAAGCAACAGGGAAACAATAAGGGTCGTTAAACCTGCGACAAAAAGAAATTCCACCAACCCAATAAAATTGATATGAAAAATATAAATCGAAAATAAAACAAAAATAATGACACTCACGCAGACAATGCTGATGATCGATAAAACGATGGCCATTTGCAAAAACTGACAACGTTGGTAAAGAATGTCTATCTGTCTTTTGAAAAAAGGAATGTCTTGCTTCACATCACTCTTTAATTCACTGCAGAGTAACCGAATACGGTCGGTAGAGCGGCCCAAACGGTTGGTCATGCTCAAAAGTATAAGGGCCACACCCGAAATAAGGACCACGGGCGCGATCGAGGCCTGCAAAATTTTAATAAGATCGTCGATAGTCATAGATCTCCTTTAGTTATATGGGTTACGGTTAGGGTTAGGATGCCAGTCGGCTTCCTTACCCTAACCTTTGTCTCTCTGCCTCAATGCTTCGTACATCAAAATCGCCGCGGTCGTTGAGACATTGAGTGAATCAACATGGCCATGCATAGGGATTTTGATACGCATCTGTGATTCCCGCAGCCAAAAATCACTTAAGCCCTTATCTTCGCTTCCTAACACCATGGCCGCTGGCCCTCTAAAATCCGCTTGCGTGTAAATCATTTTGGTATCTGGTGTGGCAGCGTAAATCTTCGCCTTATGCTCCTGAAGAAACTTTAACGCCGCTGGGTTCGACGTTGTTACGGTCGGCAGAGAAAAGACAGCGCCGATACTCGCCCGAATCACATTAGGATTATACAGATCCGTTGCTTTATCACAAACTATTAAAACATCCACACCAGAAGCCTCAGCAGTCCGCATGATAGCGCCCAAATTCCCCGGTTTTTCAATTTTTTCGACGAGGACAAAAAATGGATTTTCTTTGATTTTAAGCGCATTGAAGGCCAACGGTTTAGGACGGCCAATCGCTAAAAGGCCTTCTTGACGATCCCCATACGAAATTTTGGCAAACACTTCTTTGGTGAGCTCCACGACCGGCCCCATTTTTTCGATGACTTTCATGAATTCCCTCGCTTGGGAATTCAAAAGTTCCGTACAAACAAAAATGTCTTCCATCATTACACCAGCATCGATAGCCCGTTGCACTTCTCTTGTGCCCTCAATAATGGTCAAACCAGTTGCTTCGCGGTCACGACGACCACGTAAACGAGCGATCTTTTTAATCTGTGGATTTTTTGTGCTACTGATGAGTGCGGTTGACATTTTTAAGGACATTCAAAATATGCGTATTAGGCAAAAAGGTCTGTGTCTGCCAAGAACGAATCATGGCCCGTCGCTGGCTTGGCCAATGGAGATGATAGGTCTCCCATCCTTGTAAGGGGCCGGCCCGATTGATCCACGGCGCGTTATCGACATAGCTAAAAATCCCGTCGGGAAAAATACTATTCTTGATGGCCTTGTACGTCCAGTATGTCCAGTGAAATCCAAATTCATCAAAGCAATTCAATACATCCTTGAGCCATTGATGCTCGCCATAAAATCCTTGGCGAGCGTTGACACCGAATTCTCCGACATAAATGGGTACCTTACGTTTTTTCGAAATCTTCTGATAATTCTCCAAAGCCTTCTTCGTGTTGGCTTTCCCAAAATTCTTCAGCGGATATGACAATTGTGGCACAAGGTTAAACGTATATTCAAGTGGCATATAATAATGGACACTTAAAACATAATTATCATCGTCAAACTCTTCGAGGCACGCAATATCCTGTGCCCATTTGTTACCCTCCACAAAAAGGATGTGGTTGCGGTCAATTCCGCGAATCGCCTTAATCGTATTTTTATAAAAATTGTTTAAACCCCTCACATCGTGGGTCACCGCTTCATTTAAAATATCATAACCCGCCACCCACTCTTCATTTTTGTAACGGTCAGCGAGAAATTCCCAAAGCGCGTACGTGCGTTGACGGTAACTTTCTTTGGTCCACAATGCAGCCTTGCCTAAACTATCTGAATGCCAATCATGATTTTGCGCGCCACACGCACCATGCAAATCCAAAATGACATAAATTCTGTATTTCTTCGCCCAAGAAATAGCACGATCGAGAAAGCTTAAGCCATGGGCATCGTATTTATAAGGAATTTTCTCAATCAAACGATGATTAAATGGCACACGCACACAGTTAAAACCTAGTCGGGCAATGTTTTTGAAATCATTCTCCTGAATAAATTGATTACAAAAATCTTCTTCGAATTGTCGCAGGGCTTTGACGCTAAGAATCTTGGCAAAATTTTCCTTAAATAGCTGCTCGGCACGATTCGGCGCATGCAGAATATAGCCTTCCATCATGAGCCATCCACCGAGGTTAACACCTCTTAAATGAACCGTACGGCTATTTGCATCAACAATACTTGTATTCTGAGTTCTCAGCATAATCGAAAGAATAGTCAAAAGGTTACGGTTAGGAGGCCCGTTTTGTAAGTGGGTTATGGTTAAGTATTGAACCAGCAACTTAACCCTAAAACTAAACTGGCATCTTAACCCTAACCCAACACCCTAACCTCTAATATTTTCACAACAAATTATATTTCTTTAAAAAACTCTTTGTCCCTTCTTTATATATCGGCCGGGAGACCATATGACCGTCGTTATGAGTCCCTTGCACTTCTAAAAATTCTTTAGGCGAAGGTGCCATCTCATACAGTTTTTTCCCTAAAGAAAATGGAACCACTTCATCCGTGCGACTGTGGAAAAATAATTTCGGTGCAGAGACGTTTGTGATTTTGGAGGCGTTGTCCATTTTCAAATAAACAAAAAGGGAGGGAATAAAAGGATAAATGATTTTAGCCATTTCCTTGGCGCTAGTAAAGGAAGAGTCCACAATCAAACCACCTAAGGAACGTTTAGTCGCTAAATCAATCGCGACAACACCTCCCAGGGAAGCGCCGTAGGCGACAATTTTTTTTGGATCAATATCTTTACGGGTTATCAAATAATCAAAGGATGCCACGCCATCCTTATATATTCCTCTTTCACTAGGTTCCCCATCACTTAAGCCATAACCGCGATAATCAATGATAAAAACATTGATACCCAACTCAAGAAAAAGCATGACTTTTTCGATGCGATCAGCGATGTTACCGGCATTACCATGAAAATACAAGAGTGTCGCCTTCGCCTGAGGTGATTTATAAAACCAACCGTGAAGCGTTAAGCCGTCCTCTGTCTTAAAATAGATATCTTCATAAGCTAACCCCATTTGCTGGGGTGTCGCATACAGGTTGCGTTCGGGATAAAAGACGGTCGCCTTTTGTAAATACCAGACATACAATAAAAACAGAAGAAGAAATAAAACAAAATAACTCAACACTCTGACTCCTTTATTGAGCCCTTGTTTCATTCTCACTTTTTGTATTAGGGGATTGTGATTTGATTTCCAATTCGGATTTACGCTGCGGGATTAACCCAATCATTAACTGTATCGCCTTTAAAACGTCACTGAAATGGCAGGGTTTCGTAAGATAATGGTCGGCTTCAAGGGACAATCCTTGATGAATATCCGCTAATTCGTTACGAGCCGAAATAATAACAACCGGCTGCCATTTTTTTGAGGGAGGATTTTCACGAAGATTCTTAAGGACCGTCAAACCATCCATTTTGGGCATCATCAAGTCCAAAAGAATGATATCAGGTGATTCACTTTTAATTTTTTTCCACGCCTCCTCGCCGTCTTTAGCACTGACGACCTCATAGCCCTCCTGGGCGATTTTCTTCGCCATAATCACACGGATGTCGTCTTCGTCGTCAGCCACTAAAATTTTGTAGGACATAAATTTTAGAAATCCCAAATTCCAAGAGACAATAACCAAACAATAGTCAATAAACAACCATCGAATTTCAAGCTTTTGAGTTTAATAAATCTGGTAATTGGAATTTGGTCATTGTTTGGAACTTGTTTCTTGGTTATTGGTAATTGGTTATTAAAACTTAAAGCATCCCTTCATATGATCATTCACCATCCCCGTTGCCTGCATGTGGGCATAACAGACCGTTGAGCCCATAAATTTAAAACCTTTTTCTTTAAGGTCCTTGGCCAAGGCATCAGACTCTGGTGTTGTGGCCGGCAAATCTTTTAAACTGCGGCGACGTGGAGATTTTTTCGGGGCAAATTGCCAGATATATTTGGCAAACGAACCGAATTCCTTCTGGATTTCCAAAAATCTCTTGGCATTGTTGATGGTAGCTAAAATTTTTAGCCGGTTGCGGACGATGCCTTTGTCGTTCATTAATCGTTTAATGTCCCCGCTGCCGTAAGAAGATATTTTCTGGGCGTTGAAATTATGAAACGCCTTACGGAAATTCTCTCGTTTCATAAGAATGGTGCGCCAACTTAATCCCGCCTGAAAACTCTCCAAAATAAGCATTTCAAAGAGTTTCTTATCATCGAAACAGGGGCTGCCCCATTCTTCATCATGATATTTTTCATAGAGTGGATCACCCTCACACCAAAAACAGCGTTGCTTGTGATTTGAACTCATGGCTAGATAAGATTATTTCGCTCGGGCCGAGGAGTACTCCTCTGGATTATAGTCAATTTCTTTTAAGGGCATCGTGTGTTTATCGATCTTGACTTTTGCCTTGGCAAAAAATTGCATGGCTAGCGTATCATGAAAATCAGAAAAGACTACCACACGTTTGATGCCGGCGGTAATAAGCGCTTTCGCGCAGGTCGTACAGGGCGTATTGGTGATGTAGGCCGTGGCCCCTTCCACTGCATGGCCGCGCTTGGCGGCCTGAATCAGGGCATTCATCTCCGCATGCACGGTACGCACACAGTGATTATCCACAACCATACAGCCGACATCTTCACAATGGTCGTCACCGGGGATAGAACCATTATAACCGGTCGCAATCACATTTTTATCTTTCACAAGAACACAACCACAGTGCATGCGCGGACAGGTTGCCCGTTCTGAAGCCAACATCGCGAGTTTCAAAAAATATTCATCCCAATCTGGTCTCTTTTTCATCATAAATTTCCTTTTTTATCCTTTCTAAGACCCTACCATATTAGCAAAGAGTTTTTGTGTGATAAAGATAAAATTAAAGCTAAGTTAAGCGGAGACATTAAGGGTAATCCGTTTGAGAATCCGATTTACGGCTTCTTGAAATTGCTCTTCGGGTGGGAGAAGACTCAAGACAATACGTGGCTCTTCATAAAAATCAAAAAAATAGCCGGGATGAACAAAGACGTGATCTTTCGTCAAAAAATCCATCACCCATTCCTCTTCTTTTTGGGTGGGGGGTAATTTCAGAATGGCATACCAACCCCCTTGAATGGGAAGTAATTTACATTCGGGAATCTCCATTAAGGTCTCAACAAGAAATTTATGATTAGCCTTCAGGCGGGTTAAAATCTCCATATTCATTTGTGGCTGCCACGCCAACCAATTCTTAAGTGCATTTTGGGCCGGGATATTAACCGACAGATACGTGTCCAAAATAATCTCCAATCGTTCAGTCACGGTGCGCACCAAATCTTCCGGGCCATTCACGACGATCCAAGAGAGTTTCATTTGCGGTAGCCCCAAGGTCTTGGATAATCCCCCCATGACAAACGTCAAAACTTCACAGTTGACGACGAAACTTAACGGCTTATATTCCTCTTGAAATCGATAATCCAAAAAAACCTCATCATCAATAATGGCCAAATTATTTTTTTGACAAATTTTATTCACCTGATGAAGCTCTCCTTCACGAATAAAGGATCCCGTGGGATTGTTGGGATTGACGATGACAATACCGCGTGTGGTCGACTGAATCTCACCCTCAAGGGTCTCAAAATCAATAGCCCAGAAACCTCGCTTCTGCTCCTCATCTTCTTGGTAAAGTATAGGGTAGACATCCATTTTGATATCATTCAAATCAACCAAGAATTCAAAGAGAGGATAACTGGGACGTGGGAAAAGAATCCGCTCTCCTGGATTCGCCAACAACCGAAAAAGAAATGTGTACGCCTCAGACGTGCTCGCCGTCAAAAAAATCTGATGCGGTGAGACGCCAAAGCCTTTATTCTGATAATAATCGGCAATGGCCTCTCGCGCATCCAAGGAACCCGCAGGAGATGGATCGTAAATCATATTGGTGGGATCGCCTAACGCCGATAAAATTTTTTCTTTGGGATAATGGAACCGACAACGCGTAGGGTTAGATTCGGTTAAATCAATAATCTGCACCCCTTCATGACGCATATCATGCAAATGCGTCATCAAACGGTTCGACAAGAGCTCCCAATTGGTGCGTTTGGCAAAGGAAAATTCTTCTTGCATGGCCTTAAGTATAGTTTACATCTCACGCTTGATTCGTTCCAGTTCCTTTTCTTTCTCGCGTAAGATCCGCTCTAATTTATCATATTCGCTCTTGGCGATAAAACTGGTGTCCTCTTGCTTCTTCTTCAGTTGAATATTCTCGCGTTTGTATTCGAGCATTTCCTTCGTCATATTCTCTAACGTCGCTTTCAGCTTCTGCATTTCGATTTCTATCTTTTTTCGGTGGCCGTCGGTTATCTCGAATGACTGTTTTAGTTCGGCTAATTCCCGTTCGTAACGTAACCGTTGCGTATGCTCCCGCTCCAACCCCTCCTCGGCTTTTTTAAGTTCTTCCTTCAGATGTCCTATTTCTTTGGTACGTTTATCGATTTCCTCTTGCTCTTTTTTATGCCAACCCTCCTCCAGTGTTAACTTTTCCTCAAGTTGTTTATTTTTGGTTTTTATTTCGGATAATTCTCTTTCTGATGAATGCCCTTTTTTTTCTAAGTCGGCGATTTGATTGCGTAAGGCGTAGATGTGTCCTTCCAACTTGTGGGCCACAGCCTGCCAATCCGTTTCTTTGGGCAATTGTTCCGGTGGACGTTCCCTTTTCTTAGAACCCTTCTTGGAGGTGGGAATAAGAAAAAGTATCAAAAGCACAATAAAAATAATAGTGACACCGATGGCCACAATAGTATTAAACCACATTTGCCTCGAAGCTCCTTTAAAACGATTAGGGTTCCCCTAAAAGATGTTTTAGATTCTGTTGCGCCGGTGTAAAATTTGGATCGAATATTAAAATCTTTTCCAAAAGTTCGCGTCCTTTTTGCGTTTCTCCTGCCTGAATATAACTAATGGCGAGATTATTCAGTGTTTTGGTGTCCTTCGGATTAAGCATAATGGCTTTCTCCAACAAAGCTTTAGCCGCCGTCGTCTGGTTTAATTTCATATAAACCCCGGCAAGATTATTATACAAAACACCATCCCCAGGGTCGACTTTTAACGCTTCTTGGTAATGGTGAATTGCTATCATTAAATGACCTTGGTCTTCAAAGCAATGAGCGAGATCAAAATGAATACCTTTGACATTTCCTAGATAAAATTCTCTGGCCGACGAATCTGTAATTTTTTGAAGATAGCCCTGAATAACGGTTAAGGCCTGTTGATACTGTTGGATGGCCTGCTCATAGTTACGCTCAAAATAATAGGCACGGCCTAAAAGCATATGCACGCGCCCTATGTTCTTTTCGAATCGAATGGTTCGTTCAAAAAGCGGGACTTCTCCTCTCCAGTAAGTGTTTTGCCGCCAGGCGATCCCGATCCAGAAACTGCAAACAATCATGAATACTAACAGGAAAAAACGCTGTCGCTTTAAATCCGCAAATATCTTGAAAAAAAAATCCAGAGCCGTTAACAAAAAGATAAAAAATCCAATCATCGGCAAATAAAGAAAGTGTTCCGCCATGAATACTTTTGAATATTCAATGATCAAAGGAATGACATTAGATGTGGGTAATAAAAAAATAAAAAACCACAGGGTGGCAAAAATAAGAAAATTTCTATTGAGACGATTAATTTTTATGACTCCAACCATCGCAATGATAAAAAACAGGAATAACCAAAAAACTGACAGATTCATAGGTTCCAAAACATCATAACTACGAAAATAATGAAGATCCGAAGGCCATAACAGTATTCGTCCATACGTCACTAAAACATGGGGAATCGCTTTTAATCTTAAAAGGAATTCGTATGGATACGCCAAAATGTCAATGAGCATTTTGCCTAAGATGATCTGACGAAGCATAAAATAACCAACCGTAATAATAAAAAATGGACTTAAACGCAAAAGCTTTGTCGACCATCGCTCTTGCGTATCGCGATTTAATAATCCTTCATACCCCAAAAGTATTAACGGTACCGTCAACGCTTGTTCTTTCGCCAATAAAGCCAAGAAATAAAACAATCCTGAAGCAAATAGCCTTCCTAAACAACTCGGCGGTATCGTTGTTTCCGTGATACAAATATAAAAAAGCAGACACAATAAACTAAAAAAGCAAAATAAAAGATTGGAGACACCGGCAATGCATGCCACAGCCTCTGTTTGCACGGGATGAATCAAAAAGATAATGGCCACACTCACCGCCAAAATAAACTTTCGTGACAACAACATCAGTAAGCGAAATACAAGGATGCTATTCAAGATATGCACAATGACATTAACCAAGTGGTAGCCCCAACTTTGGAAACCAAAAACAACATATTCTAATCGATAGAAGATTTCTAAAACTGGACGCCAGTAAGGATTAAGACGTAGAGAGGTTGTTGTCTCTTGCGGAGCCAAAAGGGCGGAACTTATATTCTTAAGATCGGTGATATGCGGATTTTGCTGTATGAAGACAATGTCATCATGGACGAAAGGATAGGGGATGGCACTCCCATAAACCAGTAAACCTAAGATACTCAATAGCCAGACAATGTGCTCTTTATCGATGGGAACGAGGCCTTTAAACACAAATTTAACTCACTTCAACAAACACATAGGGTTGATTGAGTTATAATCCTTTCATCTTCTTCTTAAATTTGATGATGAAATCCAAAAGTTCTCGATACGTGGTGTCAATCTGACCCACTAAATTATCCACATGCTCCCACTGTCCTTCTTCGGCCATATGTTCTAATTGCGCAAAGAGATCGTGAATTTTCTTGGCCGATATATTACTCGAAGCCCCTTTTAAGGAGTGCGCCAAATTTCTTAATTCGTCACTACTCTTTCTTTGGATAGCCACATCAAAGGCTTGCCGCTTTTCTTTATAGTCCTCTTGAAAAATATCTAACAACTCTATTAAAAGTTCATAATCGTTTTGAACTCGTTCTAGGACCTCTGTGACATCAATGGCTTCATGACTCATGCGCACTTCCTTTCTTGTTGACGACATTTTCAATCGATTCATAAAGATTAAGTCGATCTATGGGTTTGGGGACATAACCGTCCATCCCCATCTCCAAACATTTCTGTTTATCTTCATTCATCGCACGGGCCGTTAAGGCAATGATGGGGATATGTTGACCTGTTCCTTTTTCATTGCTACGAATCATGCGTGTTGTTTCAAAACCATCCAACACAGGCATTTGGGCATCCATTAAAATAACGTCGAATTTCTCTTTCCCTAAGATGTCTAAAACTTTTTGGCCATTATCAACGGCTGTAACTTGCCATCCGCGCTTCTCTAATAATTTCATCGCGATTTTTTGATTCACAATGTTATCTTCTGCCAAAAGAATAGAAAGACGTTCCAACGAGGACCTCGCTGAAATTTTTTCGCCTTCGGGGGAAATAAGAAGCGGGGCAGGGGCCTCTTTTCTTTTTGCAATTTTCAATTTGACCGTAAAGTAAAATGTGCTTCCTTTTAAATCTTCGCTCTCCAGCCAAATACGTCCCTTCATCATCTCCACCAACCTTTTACAAATGGTTAACCCTAAGCCGGTACCACCAAAGCGACGCGTCATAGAATCATCTGCTTGACTGAAGACATCAAACAAGTTTCCTTGTTTTTCTTTCGATATCCCTATCCCTTCATCCACGACCGAACCCTGTATTTCACATTCATGTTCTGTTCTGGAAATCAATTTGACGTCCACCTGAATCTTTCCCTTGAAGGTGAACTTAATGGCATTGTTGATAAGATTGACCAAAATCTGTCGCAAGCGTACCGGATCGCCAATTAATGTCGCGGGAATCTCTTGATCGACCGTCCAGACTAACTCCAAATTCTTTTTGGTGGCTAAAACCGAAAGCCCTTTGCAAACGCTTTGTACAATATTCTGTAAATTGAGTTCAATAGTTTCCAAATTAACCTTGTCGGCCTCAACGCGGGAAAGGTCCAAGATATCATTCAATAAACTTAAAAGATTATCCGCTGCGTCCTTGGCGGTCGTTAAATTCTCCCTTTGCTCGTCGTTTAACTCGGTATCCAGAATCAGATCAATCATCCCCATAACGGTATTCATAGGGGTGCGGACTTCATGCGACATATTCGCCAAAAACAAGCTCTTCGTTTGATTAGCCCGTTCCGCCTCCTGTTTGGCTTGCAACAATATCTCTTTAACCCGTTTTTGTTCGGTGATATCCTGCATAATCCCAACGGAACCAATGATACGATTAGTAAAATCTTTCAAAATATTTACGGATAAATCGATGTCAATAAGTTTGCCTCCCTTCGCAATAACTTTTGTCTCAAAATGGTGTTGGGAGCCTTTCTTACGGATATTCGCCGCACGAATCTTTTTCCATTCCTCTTCGGGATACAGAGAACTCACTGGCTGCATATAGAGCTCTTCCTTTTTCTTGCCCAATAATTGCTCTGTAAATTTATTCCATAGCACGATGCGCTCTTGGTCATCTGTTAACGTAATCGCCGCTGGAGAATTATCCAAAATAACACGAACTTTATTCTCAGACTCTTTGATTCTTTGTTCTGCCAGTTTTTGTTTGGTGATATCACGAATAATGGCAATATAACCCATGGCGTTCCCTTCTAAGTCTTTGATAATCGATAAGGAAATACTACTCTCTAATACACTTTTACTGTGCTTATAAATTCGCGTCTCAATGTCGGCAACATCAACATGACCTCCCTTAAAAGAACGAACACGTAGCCATTCCTGGGATGGGAAAAGATCTTTGAAATCTTTATTAAATAGTTCCTCTTTGTTCGTTTCTAACATCTTCTCGGCAAAGGGATTCCAAGCCACGATCTTTTCATTTTTATCTGTCACAATGATGGCGACCGCTGAATTGGTAAACACCGTCTTAAATAATTCCCTTGATTCCAGCAAATCTCTTTCCACGCGTTTTTGTAATGTTATGTCTTCAAAAGTTCCGTCAATCCACTTTTTTTTCCCTGACTTATCTTTAACGACGACCAAAGAAATCAATCCCAAAATATTTCGTTTGTTGGGAGTAACGAAAATGACTTCCTCATTTTTAACAAATCCTTGCTGCATTAATTTCTGAGACAACGAAGAAAAGGACGATGGTTTTTCGAAAAAATCAGTAACATGCATCTTGGTGAGTTGTTCCATTGTCAGCCCTAAAGATTTAAGGAAAGTACAATTCGCATAAATAAATCGTCCTTGAGGGCCTAAAGTCCACCGATAAACACCTAGGGGCAGGTCATCCAAGAAACTATGCGTATCGATTTCAGCCGTAGACATAGAGAGGTTATTTATTCTTTAGGCTTCTGAATTTTAATGTTTTTTAAAATTGCGCATACACTGAAAACGCTCACCACAACCGTCAAGGTCATCATGCAAATTCCAAAAATATCCCACCAGCGCTTCGTAAACTCTGTTTGCATAATCCCACCCATCAGATATCCTAAGATCACTAAGGCTAGTGTAATTGACGATGCGGCAATAAAAAATATAAAAAGTGAAAAAATAATCGTCAAGACCACCACAAAAAAATTGTAAAGAAAAAAATTCCCTTTGGCTATTTTACTAGCCGCCAATCCTATGCGCTCCATGAGGTATCCTTTTTAATAAGTAACAAGCGACCTGTAACAAGTAACCCGTAAAAATTAAATCTTTTAATCGGTCACAGGTTACTGGTCACTGGTTACTGATTTTCTGTATCTCTTCCTTCACCTTAACAATACGATCCTTTAGATAAGGGTGTGTACGAATAATCACAGGGACGTTTGGCCCCTTCGACTCCCTTTCCAAAAGCTCAAGGATCTCTATCATCCCTTGCATATTATACCTTGCATAGTACATATATTTTACTCCTAATCGATCGGCTTCATATTCATCTTTCCGACCATAGGCTGAAAAAATAAGATTCATCACCACGTCCGTCCCTTGTGTCAGAACTTGTTGAGCTTGATTCTCCAATTCCAACTGACTTAAGAGAATACTTCCGACAATATTATAACCGACCGCCGCCTGAAATTTCTTGACGGTATGACGAGCTGTGGTATGACCAATTTCATGACTTAAAACGCCGGCTATTTGGTCATCCGAGGCCATTCTATCCAACAGCCCACTAAACATATAGATATTGCCTCCCGGTGTTGTAAAGGCATTAAGCTCATCTTTCTCGATCAAATAAAAACGGTATTCCAAATCCTGTCTATCAGAAACTTGAGTCAATCGTCGCCCTATGCGATTCAAGCGTTCCAGTTTTCGTGGGTCATTCGAAAATTTAAATTCTTGTTGCAATTGTCCATGAATATCCCGCCCCATATTTACCTCAGTGGGCGTAGAGATAAAAATAAATTCGCTTCGACCAGTGGCCGGATTATAAGTCCCCAGCGTCGCACATCCACTGACAAAAAAAAGACTGAACAAACAACAAACATATCGCCAACAGACCGCTGAACTCCTAAGATTTTTCATCGCTCAAATTTCACAATGCCCTGCCACCACTGATGACTATGCCATCGCTTCATTTGACGCCACATTGTTTTAGCCGTCTTGGTCTTAAGATGGGTTGGCGCGCGCGTCAAAAATCTTTTAGCGCCCCTATTCCCACGATCATAATATTCTTTCGCCTGCATCAGACATTCAAAAATATCGGCATCGCGCGCCACTTTACTCTCTTGCGATCGCTGCTCTTCATATTCTTCCCGCAACTGTTTTAATTCCTCTTTAATATCTCCGTCCAATTTCGCAATTTGATCTTTGAAAACCCTTTTCTCCGCCTCTTTAAAGTTGATATAAAAATGTCCCATTTTATGAAGATCATTAATACGCGCCTCGTGAATATCATTAAAGAGTGTCATCACAAGGACTTTATAGGGATCCACCTTTTCTTTATGGGCCATATAATAGCCGATGACGGCACAACGAAAACAGTGTTCCGCCACAGTCTCGGGGTCTTTAATGCCGGCGACCCACCAACCACTACGCTTCACCTTTTTTAAAAGACCCGCTTCGGCAAAAAAATTCAACACGTGCTCGATCATGTTAGTTAAACCATATTTAAAATTTCCAATGTCAAATATCTAATGCCAAATAAATCCCAAATATCCAATATTTAATTAGAAAAATGGTTATTTGATATTAATTTGACATCGGTTACTCTTTCTTCCTTCGACTCTGATTTTGCCGCATAATTTCATACGCACAAATAGCCGTTGCAGTGGCAACATTTAAAGAGAGTCTCGGATGGGCCATCGGAATCGTCACCATGGCATCCAAATTTTTGCGGATTGTCTCGCGTATCCCATTCTGTTCAGAACCGATGACCAAACCAACATTTTGCGGCCATGCGGTGTTGTAAATGTTTTCTCCACCTTCGACCACCATGCCCGCTATCCAGAAATCACACTCTTTAGCCTTCAAAATCGCCTGATTAAGGTTGGCAACTTGCGCTACCGCAATATAATTCTCACCACCAGCACAGACACGTAAAACCGTGTCGGTCACGGACGCGGAATCATGCCTGGGTAAGACAAGGACAAAATCACCCAAGCAAGCAACGGCCCGCATAATGCTGCCTAAATTCTGGGGATCGGTTATACCGTCCAAAAAAAGAATCGTTTGTTTTTTCTCTTGAGCCTGATCTAACAAATCTTCAAAAGGAACATACGCAAAATCATCCACCTCCACCAAAATACCTTGGGTATTCCAACTGCGTCCCATTTTAAGCATCTTGGAAGCAGGAACACAAATGACAGGAATCCCCCACTTGTGCCCTTTCTGACGAAGATACGGTAGCTCCCGATGCCCTTCTTCCACAAATATCTTCTTAATACTTTTGGGATTAGACCTTAGTCGCTCAAAAACCGGATTTTTGCCGTAAAGCTTCATGTCGTCTCCTCAAACAATACCCCTTATTCTCCACTGATGGCTGCTTCGCGATCCTGAACTTCCTTTTCGTATTTCTCATCAAGCTCTTTCTTGCGCTGTAAATAGTCCACATAGGTAATCTGCCCCTCCAGATAAGCATGCTCGAGCGCTTGTCTTTCTTCTTCGTATTGGGCAAAATGTGGATCACGCAAAAGGCTCTGCGGTTCCTCCACATAAGATCTTATCTTGTCCGCGCATCCGATGAAAAAAATTATTACAAGAAATAATATAATGTTTTTCATAATTCATCCCTCTTTTGATCGTTTAATTTATTATTGTTATAGAAATTTTAACGGCTAAACGTCCCTTTTTCACTATAAAATTTGCATTCAAACGAGATGGCGCACCCTATCAAGAAAATTGATTTCAATGCGTTCATAGTTATAAAGAGAAAGAACAAATTTTACGACAAGCGGGAACAATACGACCACGATGCCATAAACGATAAGGCCACAAGAAAACCAAATACAGGCCACATCTAACACGCCTTCATATTTACTTTTGCGGCCACGTAAATCAACATAGGCACTATGTTGTCCTTCTTTAATTTTTGCCATCGCCTGTTTTTGAAAACCCTCTTCGCTACGCGCAATATGTCCTGTCAGAATTTCATTAATCAGAGCGGTATATTCCTTATTGTAGGCACACTGTTGAGGATTATGCGGAACATCTCGACCAATATATTTCCAATTGCATTCCTTACAATATCCTGTGTATATCAACCGAAAAAACAGAGAATCAACAATATCCACCAACACCCACGGCAGCATCAAGATCGAAGTAAAATTCAATGGTTGAATCCAAAATCGCTTATAATCTGGCCCCATTTTGAATTCATTGCGACTAAAACAATAAAGAAAATGAAAGGTCTGTAATCTAAAATAGCTTCCAATAATATAGCGCATGTGATCATGGGTGAATGAATCCCGATCACGCACACCTTTTTCACTCAAAGGTGTCTCTTCGGGTGGCGTTTCGATCTCAAGAGCTAAATCTTCGGGAGCAACGGGCATTAAAATTGTGTCACAGTATACACAACGTATTTGGTCCTCACGATAAAAGACAACTTTACAACGTATACATTTTTTCATAAAATAGAAATTTATCTTTTTAAGATCGAGAGCTTGTTCACTGGGTGGCCTTCAACCATTCAGATTCACTCAATTTCAACACGCTCAAAATTACTCAGAGAAGCAAAAAATTTCGTAATGAGCGGAACTAATAGGGCCATGAGGACATACAGCATCAATCCACAGGAAAAGCAGAGGCAGACCACATCCAGAGCTTTTTCGTATCGATTTTTGCGCACACACAGATCGTGATAAGCACTGGGCTGCCCCCGTTTTACCTCAGCCATCGCCTGGCTTTGAAAAGTTGGTTCGATACGCGCAATAAATCCCGTCAAAATGGCATTGATAACCAACGTATACTCTCTATTATACGCACATTCTCGAGCGTCGTGACGAACACTTTGCCCCGCATACTTCCATTTACAGATAGGACAATAAGTTCGGTACTTGAGATGAAAAAATAGGGAATCAATCACATTGATAACCGCCCAGGGGATCATCATGAGAAAAACAAAATTAAAAGGCTGAATAAAAAATCGTTTATATTCTTTTCCCATTTTAAGTTCATTGCGACTAAGCACATGAAAATAATAGAAGGTGCGTGATTTAAAATAATTGCCAATAAGGTAACGTATATTTTCTTGGCCAAGGGTATCTTTGTCCCGAATAGCGTGTTCCAGGGGTTTTATATCGTTTGACAAAAGGACGACGGAATCATCTTCCTTCGACAAAAAAGCGATAGTGTCATCTAAGGGATCATCTTCACTTAATATCGCCAGGATGGTATCACAATACAAACAATGTGTCCGATCAGGGTGATGAAAGACAATCTTGCAGTGTGGACATTTTTTCATAAATGAGTTCACCAAAAGTTGTGGCAGACGAATTTTTCCCGCAAACCCAATCCCCCTTTTTGCACTCTGGCTCTCGCCCCTAACTGCCGTCAGGCAGGCGACAGACAGACCAGAATGCAACGTGGAAGACGGCGGGCTTACTTCTTACTTTTTTATTCCCAATCCTAAATAAATCAACGGCCGCAAAATACTCCACCAACCACTAACGGGTCGCATTTTCGTATAACCAAATTTACGTGATGGATAAATTTTTCTTACCGGAACTTCCTTGTATCGATACCCTAAGACGATTGCTTTATGCAAAAGATAGGGTTCAAGCTCATAAGTATTCAGCCACTCTTGATGCCAATTAACACGGGGATCTTTAAGGATAGAGAGATGGATGGCCCGAAAGCCATTAGTGCTATCGGTCACTTTCTGTTTGGTTAACAACGACATAAGCCAAGGATGAATTTTGGTTGCAACCCGACGGTACAAAGGCATGTCTCCGAAGACTTGTTGGGTGTTAAGATATCGCGACCCTTGCACAAAATCATACCCTTCTTTTAAAATCGGTTCAATCAGGTCGGCGATTTGATTCGGGTCATCCTTGTCATTCCCTGCCATAATCACCAAAACCTCATAACCTTTGTCGAGACCGTATTGAATCGCTGTTTTGATGGCCGCCCCTACCCCTTGACGCTGAGGATGTTTAATCGTCTGTATGTCAAATTTTTCAAAACTTTTAATAATGTCTGTCGTCCCATCGGTTGAGCCATCATCGACAATCAAATAATCAACTTTCTGATAGACTCTGCTATTGATAAAACGTTCAATGACGTTAGGAATTTTATTTTTTTCGTTAAAGGTAGGAGGGGAGACGAGAACCCTATTCATGAATCCCTTATCCTTAAAGACCAAATCTCATCAT
>Ga0114945_10000036_pt1 | contig 69205 bp, 66 predicted proteins | sample OV2TP3_FD_87194 | JGI IMG/M metagenome (GOLD analysis project Ga0114945, IMG submission 87194) | Hot spring microbial communities from Beatty, Nevada to study Microbial Dark Matter (Phase II) - OV2 TP3 | ecosystem: Environmental > Aquatic > Thermal springs > Hot (42-90C) | place: USA: Beatty... | reverse complement strand
TTGGCGATCGTTTGGGCTTCCACTCCCTGGGAGGCATCAACCAGGAGCAAGGCCCCTTCACAGGCGGCCAGACTGCGCGAGACCTCATAGGTGAAGTCCACGTGCCCAGGCGTGTCAATCAGATTGAGCAGGTATTCTTCTCCATCCTCGGCCTTGTACCGAACCGTGACAGTATGGGCCTTGATTGTGATCCCCCGCTCACGCTCCAGGTCCATTGCGTCCAGGACTTGCTCCCGCGATTCTCTCGCGGTGATGGCGCCTGTGTACTCGAGCAATCGGTCCGCAAGAGTCGACTTCCCGTGGTCTATGTGGGCGATGATGGAAAAGTTCCGGATATGTGCCTGCAACGGATGTCCTTTAACCTAAGTTGGCTGATTATAATTACTTTCCCTCAGATTGTCAAAGCGAGAGCCCCCCCCTATAATGCCTTCCACGCATGGACCGAAAGGCCCGCACACGTAAGTTCCAGGATGATGACCGGCGCTACCTCTGGCACCCGTTCACCCAGCAGCGCGACTGGGTCAAAACCGATCCCCTCATCATCGAACGAGGGGACGGGGTCTATTTGGAAGATACCGAGGGGCGCCGCTACCTCGATGGAGTCTCCTCGATCTGGGTCAATCTTCACGGCCACCGCAAGCAAGCCTTAGACCGTGCACTCGCCGCACAACTCAAGCGGATCGCCCATACGACCCTGCTAGGGGCTTCCAATATCCCGGCAATCAAGCTTGCCAAGCGGTTGGTCGCGCTCGCGCCAGCGGGACTCACCCGGGTCTTCTATTCGGACAACGGTTCGACGGCGGTCGAAGTTGCCCTGAAGATGGCCTTCCAATATTGGCAGTTACATGGAGGCGCCTTTCGATCCAAGAATAAGTTCGTTCACCTGGGAGAGGCCTATCACGGCGACACGCTGGGAGCTGTCAGCGTGGGCGGCATCTCGGTCTTTCACGATCGGTTCAAGCCGCTGTTATTTCCGACCTACGAAGCGCATGTGCCCTACTGCTACCGCTGTCCACTCAACCTGACCTTTCCCGAGTGCCGACTGTCCTGCGCGGGTGCAATCGAGCAGATCCTGAGGCAGCATAATAAGGAAATCGCGGCGCTCATCGTGGAGCCAATGCTGCTGGCGGCAGGAGGGATAATCACCATGCCGCCGGGCTACCTGACGCGGATAAGGGAGCTCTGCTCCGACTACCACGTGCTCCTCATCGCGGACGAGGTGGCGACCGGCTTCGGTCGGACGGGTCGGATGTTTGCGTGCGAGCACGAGAAGATCAAACCGGACTTCATGGCCGTCAGCAAGGGACTAACAGGCGGGTATCTCCCCCTCGCGGCCACCCTCACAACAGAGCGCATTTACCGGTCCTTCCTCGGGCGCTACGAGGAGTTCAAGACCTTCTTCCACGGACACAGCTACACCGGGAACCCGCTCGGTTGCGCAGTTGCCCTGGCCAATCTAGAGGTGTTTAGGAAAGAGCGGACACTTCAACGTTTGAAGCCCAAGGTCGTGGCGCTCCATCGCCTGGTGCAGCCGCTCTGGGATCATCCTCACGTCGGGGATATCCGCCAACTTGGGTTTATTGTCGGCATTGAGCTTGTGCGGGATCGCGGCACCAAGGAGCCCTACCCCTTGGCGTCGCGTATGGGGATGCGTGTCGCGGACGAGGCTCGCCGGCGCGGCCTGCTCATCCGCCCCCTCGGCAACGTCATCGTCCTCATGCCCCCGCTCAGCACGACTATGCGGGAGCTGAAACAGATTGTGGGAATTGTGGCGAAGGCGATTCAGGCGGTTACTTCAGCAAGTATTCCTTCATGAAAAGGATAGTGGCGTAGAACAGGAAATCCGCATTTTTCTTCTTGGCGAATCCGTGTCCTTCGTCTTTGGCCATCAGGTACCAGACCGACGTGCCGTTCTCTCGGGCCGTCGCAACCATCTGCTCCGCCTCGCTCAGCGGCACGCGCGGGTCGTTCTTGCCTTGGACGACGAAAAGCGGCTTCGTCAGTTTGTCCGCGTTCTTCACCGGGGCGATCCGCTCCAAGAACGCGCGCACCTCCGGATTGCGCTCATCGCCGTACTCCACGCGCCGCAGGTCTCGCCGGTAGGCTTCGGTGTTTTGGAGAAACGTCACGAGATTGGAAATGCCGACGATGTCCACCAAACAGCAGAGCCGGTCGCCGTAACGCGTCCCCGCTGCCAGCGTCATGTGCCCGCCGTAGCTCGTGCCGGTCACCATCACGCGATCGGTGTCCAGTTCGGACCGGGTCTTGATCCATTCAAGAAGCGCACCGATGTCTTTATAGGCATCCTCGCGCAGCAGGCCGTTATCCAACTTCAGAAAGGTCTTGCCGTACCCGGTGGAACCACGGATGTTCGGGTACAGCAGGGCGACTCCCAGTTCATTCAGCCAGTAATTATGCCGGGCGAGGAAATGCGGGCGGGCCTGGCTTTCAGGACCACCGTGGATACTCATGGCAACAGGACGCTTTCCGGTGAATCGCGCGGGCGGCAGGTAGAGAAAACCCGAAATGAATCGTCCGTCGAAGCTCTTCCAGCGGACCAACTCCGGCTCCGGAAAATGGGCGGTGTTCAGCCCACCCGTTTCGCTGTACGTCCAGCGCGCCACCTTGCCTGTGCTGACGTTGAGCGAGTACGCGTCGGCCGGCGAGCGGACGGACTCAACGGTGAAACCAAGTTCCGGGCCATTGGCGTGCCACTGAAGGCCGGAGATGATGCCGATGGGAAACTTGGGCGCGGCCCGTTCTCGCCCCGTAGCGACCTCCAGTACGTGAAGGATGCTGACGCCGTCTTCGTTGGTCACGAACGCCAGCCATTTGCCGTCACGGGAAAGATCAAAGTCCTCGATCCCCCACTTGATGTGGTCAATGAGAAAGGTGTGGCGGGTTGAGGCGAGATCAACATAGGCGAGCCGAAGAAACTCCGTGTCACGATCCGTTGTGACGTAGAGCCCCTTCCCATCCACGCTGAACTTGCCGCCGCCGTAGGACACGGATTCGGCACCGCCTTGGGGAGTGATCAAGATTTTCTTCCCCGTCGTTACATCAAGTCGCCAGAGATAACTTTCGTTGATCGAGACGAACTCGAGAACGAGCAGCTCGCGGTCATCCGGCGACCAGTCCAGGGCCCTCCATCCGCTGCCCTCCAACTGAGCAAGCATCCTGTCGCTCTTGGGATCGGCGGGGTTGACGACGTACAGGTCCACGTCCTTCCCGTTCCGCCGGGTCGAGGCATAGACCATCCGATCGCCCCTGTTGGACCAGACCGCATTGCTGTTTCGTGACTTTCCGTCGGTCAGGAGCGTGGCGGAACCGGTGGCCACATCATAGCGATAGAACTGGTAGAACTCATTGCCCTCCCTGTCCTTGGCAAAGACGAACCACTCCACGCCTTTCGGCGGGTACGAGGCGCCGCGGACCGCGTCAGAGAAAAATGTCAGTTGGGTGCGGACGCCGCCGGGTGATTGTACCTGGTGAATCTGAACCGTCTCGGCGAAGCGCGTGCGGATGAGCATCTCGCGGCGGGTGGGATGCCAGCTCAAGAACGCCGCCCGGCGAAATTCCGTATAGCGACCGACCGCCTCCGCGAGCGATGCCGGCACCGGCGGGATGCCTTCTGCGACAAGATTGTCGCCCGGCACGATCGCGTTGTCTCGGGCAAGGACTGAAGAGGTGAAAAGGAAAAAGCAGACGAGGAGGATTATCCGCACGCGCATTGTTTAATGTCACATCAGACGGCAGTTTGTGGCTTGTACCGAGGCCAGCAACGAGTGCCGGGGGTCCATCGACCACACGTCGAGCGGGATGTCCTCGGGCGACAGCGCGGCCAGACCCAGCAGAATTTCATCCACGACCTCTTCGGACGAGGCGGTGGATTCGATGACCACCACCAGCACCTGCGCGGGCTTCTCCATGACCCCCATCGCGTAGCACTGCGGCAGATGGGCCTCCAGCACGCCGGCCACGTTCAACAGCATCGTGCCGATCGACTGGAGTAAATCTTCCGCCATCGGCTTGGCCGGCGTCCCCAGCATGATCGGCGTCCCCGATGGAATGGTCAGAAGCGGCATGGCGGGTTCAACTCAAAGCTTCAGGTGCGTCCGGACCAAGGTGATCCTCTCCCGAAGCGCGTCTGGTGTCAATCTTTTCGGCTCATGCGGGACGCGCCACACCGGCTCCTTCGGCGCCGGATCGCTCTCCAGCCGCGAGATGATATGCCAGTGGATGTGCGGGAGCTGGTTGCCGAGCAGCTCGTAGTTGATCTTCACGGGCTCGAATGCCATGGCCAGCGCCGCCGCGACCGACGACACCTCTTCGATGAGCCGGCTGCGTTCGTCCTTTGTCAGCTCGAACAGCTCCGTCGCATGGCGCGTGAGCACCAGCACCGTCCATCCGGGAAAGAACTGATCCTCAAACAGGTGGGCCTGCGTGAGATTGAAGTCGGCGATCCAATGGTTCTTGGGAGGCCACTCCCCTGCACAGACCTTACAGGTCACCGTGGAAGCCATCGATGGACGGATTGGCGGTACCGCTCGTACGACGCCCCGAACAATCGCGCCAGCGTGGGCTCCTCGTAGAAGACTACGAACAGGTGGGCAGCGGAGAGTAACAGGAGTGCGTAAAGGAGCACAATCACAGATTCGAACAGAAGAGCTTCGCCCAGCAAGATAAGCAGAACTCCAACATACATCGGATTCCTCACGTAGCGATAGAGCCCTTTCACAACAAGTTCTTTGGGCGGATCAATCGGCGCGGGCGTGCCTCTGCCGGTGAACGTGAAGTCCCAGGCGCACCATAGGTAGATAAGTACGCCCACTAGCATCGGCACTGGCCCAAAGAACCGGACGACACCAAATTTCACTGGGAACCACTGCTGGACATCTGAAGAAAGCAACAGGTATGGAATGAGAACCGTCATCGTCCCGGGGACCAGGACTGTGAAAATCAACGTCTTGACCGCTACCATACACGTGAAAGGGATTCTGGTGTCGGCCCGGCCGGTGTCCCCAGCATGATCGACGCGCCCGATGGAATGGTCAAGAACGGCATGGTTTACCTAACGCTTCAGGCCGCCGGGTCGGTCCAGCGCCTTGCCCCAGTGCGACAGGAACGCCGTCACAAAGGCATGTTCACCCTTCGGATCGGTCGCCAAGGGGGCGAGCGAGAGCGCCACGCTGAGCGCGAGATGATACCCTTCCGCGCGTGAGGCGACGGCGCGTCGATACGCCGGATGCGCGGTGTTCACCCATACGGTGGACTCCACCAGCCGCCCCAATTCCGGATCGTCAGGACGGTCCTCGAATTGAATGCTCAGTCCGTAGCGGCCAGGCCGGCGCGCGGTCGTCGCGCCCGGAAGCGAAGCGGTAGCGGGAGGGGATTCCGGCGTACTCGGGGAATCAGCTGGACAGGTCGAGCCGGTCGTTTGCGGGGCTTCGTCGTGTGACTGTTCGAGAGGAGCAGCCTCGGCGGTCTGGGGTCCTGGTGCGGCGAAGGCCGCTACCGAGGAGATTTGATCACCCGATCCTCCATTTTTTCCAAGAGGCAACCTTTTCTGGCCACCCGCGCGGTGTTCGACCAGCGAGGCCAACAAGGGAAAGTCAGGGGAAAGCTCCTCGATGACTCTCTCGAGATCGCGTTCGAGTGGACGCGCCACGCGACGACGGGCTTCCTCAGCGGGTTCGCGCGCATCCCCCCAGGTCGCAAGCTGCCTGGAGATAGCCTCCTGGATTGCCTTACGGTAGGAAAGATAGGCCGCTCCCCGCGGGCCGACCCGAATGAAGTCACCCTTGTTGAGCGTCAGGCAAGCCGCCAGCGCGGGGACTTCAATGAGGCCACCGATCCGTTCAGGCATTTGGGGAGTCACGCCGAGCCAGTCCCAGCCGCGCTTGATGATCTTGCCGAAGGTACTGATGCCGATTCCACGCCCTTCTTCCGGCAACGGCGCGTGGTGGCGGACGAGATAGCCCATTGCGGACGGCTTGCGTTTCCGAACCAGGCGAATTTCGAGAGGCGCCGTTTCCGGTCCTTGCCAGGCCTGTTTTTCGAGCAGGCGACCGTTCACAATGATATGGATGCCCTGGGGATAGTGCGGTGCGAGGAATTGCTCGAATGCGGGATCCAGTAGGGGTTGATAATGGCGGCGCATCGTGCCTTCCAGGAAACCTGGGTCCAGCAAGGGAGAAAGCGCGTTTTGAAGTTTGAGTCGAACGGCCGTTCCACGCTCATGAACCAGACCTGGAGGCGGGAGCCACTTCCAGGGAGCGCGATGGCGTGAAGATAACCGCCAAATGGTGGCGACATGAGTCTTCCCCCTCCGGGTCTCGGTCAGGACTTCTTCGCTGACGAGCAGGCCGAGCTTAATTCCCACTCCGGCGAATCCGATGCCTTGCCCGCGGGATTTGGTGCTGGACGCAAGATCGTGGTATCGGGCGAGCTCGCGACGCTGCATACCCGAACCATCGTCCACCACCGTCAGCGTGGTCTGTCCGGCATCTGCGTCGATCAGGATGCGACTTGCGCCGGAGTCGAGTGAGTTGGCGACGATCTCGGTGAGCATCGTTTCCTCAAGCGAACCGGGGTAGGCGTCGCGAAGGTCCTCAAGGAGGTGGAGCAGGTCAACGCGCGTTTCGCCCACGGCGCAGCCCCCTCCCGTTATTCTCGTCGCCCCACAATTCAGACACCGAACGTGTCTTGCCTTTCCGCGCTTCTTTCCAGCCTTGGCGGAAGCTGGCAACAGCGGGTTTAGAGGAACTGCGAGAATTCTTCGGCCGTAAGACCGGCTTGCTCAATGATTGATTCGAGCGTCCTGCGTTTGAGGTCTTTGTTGTGGTAGGCAACCGAAACCCGCAGCGTAGGTTTATCCGGGTGCTTGAGGATGAATAGTGACTTCCTGACGTATGGTGAACAAAGAAGCCGGCTCTCTGAAGGGCCTGGAGAACCTCCTTCGGCTTGAGCGGAGGGAGCCGCCGGCTCACGCGGCTTCGAGAGGAACAGTCACTTCTTCTTTGATTGGCTCAAGCTTGATCTGTTTGTCAGGAGGTATTGGAATCCCGTCCTTGCGAAGGCTTTCCAAGTAGACACGGATTGCGTCCTTGGCCATCTCCCGCGCCTCTTCCAGGGTCTTGCCCTCTGTCACGAGGCCGGGCAATGCAGGGCATGTGACGACGTAGCCCCCCTCCTCCGCCGGCTCATACAATATCGTGTAGCTGTATTCTTTTGTCTCCAAGCTCTCCCCCGATACCAATCACCTCACTCAACTGATGCTAGTGTAGGAAAGCGAAATACCTATGTCAAATGCGATTCATATTAGGACCGTCGGATGCTTCGAAAGCAGGCCCGTATCGCACCCAGCAACTTCTGGCGGGCCCCCGCTTTCGTGGGCGCAATGGCGGTCACGGGCAGGCCCTCGGGCCATGCCATCCACCACGTCCGGTCGCGCTGATACTGACCGGAAACTCGTAGATCAGCGGCTCAAGTTTTTCGGCAAGGGCGGTTGCTCTGGGCATCTGTGGTTCTTCCCTTTAGGTGAGCAATTCTAGCACACCAGCGAAACAGATTCTCTGGCCGGCGTCCCCAGCATGATCGGCGTGCTACCGGGAATCTTTAGCAGGCTGCGGAAAAACTCTGTTCATGGTTCGACAAGCTCACCACGAACGAGGGAATGTGCTGGATTCAGGTCATATTCCGTTCGCCCTGAGCCTGTCGAAGGGCACACAGCATCAGCGCCGCCGCCAGTATGAAGCCGCGCATTCCCAGTGCGTGCCATATTCGCATCATCTTCCCCCCCTTTGTGAAACCGTTTTCTCACGAGTCGGAATGTGACTCCAAGTGAAATTTGTGTATAAGCCGATGGGCTACGGGCGCCAGGATGATGCCCGCAGTTGTGATGAAGGCCAGCCCACTGAACAGCGCATAAAGTCCGGCAAAGAGTTTGCCGGAATCCGTCTGAAGCGGACCGAAGGGTCCCATGCCGGACAGAATCATCGAGGCGTTTGCGAAGGCATCGATCCAGGGCATGTCTTCGAAATAGTGGTACCCGAGCATCCCCACGCCCAGACAGAGCAGGATGATGAGGACGCCGATACCGGCGTGGAGGGCAACCCGGGCAAGGAACGCCTGCCAGGGACAGTAGAGGAGCTTTCCGATGCTCGTACATCACCGCGATTCACCCCATAGCATGACCGCCAGCCCGCCGGCGATGACAACCCCCAACCCACTCACCCATAGGGGAATGACGCTTCTCTCAAACGTGACTTCCCAGCCGAAGGCAAGCCTGAGAACATGCAGCAGGGCCACCAATGCGAAAACGCCAGCGGCGATCGTGGTGAAGGGTTTCTTCACTTCACCGGCATCCCCAGCATGATCGGCGTCCACGATGGTATCGTCAACGGCGGCATAAGAGAAGGTGACTCACTACTTTTTCATTTCAGTTTGCTGATTTTTGCGATCGCTTGTATCAACTCTTCTTGGCGAGCACTTAAATGTTCTAGCGCCTCTGGGGTGAGTTCGTCCTTCGTAGCTAAGCGCATAAGGTTGATGTGGTAATGAATGAAAACTGCGAGTGGCAGTGCCCGGCCGCCCACCTCCTTTATATGTTCTAAACGAATTTTGAAATCCTCTAAGGGCAATTCAATTGCATGCTTGGTTATCTCGCGTTTGTTCTGGAAGTGACTTTGAATTAGTATGATTCCGATTGATGATAAAGAACCTATGACTGCACCTACTAAAGCCGAAATCAACGGGACATAAGTTGCTTCCATGATGATTTCCTCCATTGGGGACCCTACGACAAGCTCAGTGTGACCGGGGCGGGTGGCTCGGCGACAGGCCCCGCGTCTTCATTTGCCCCCTCACCCTCGCCCTCTCCCTCGGCGTGGAGAGGGAAGAGCCGGCACCCGGACCTCGACGCGGTCGCCGAGTTTGGCCTTGGCGAGTTTGTCGGCGCGGGCCTGGTTGCAGAAGAGCTCCAGCCAGCCGTCGCTGTTGACGAGCGCCGCCAGCTTCTTGGGCTTGGCGTCTGCATAACACCGCTGGAGTCCCTTCACCGTGACCTGACGAACCTTCACCTGGAAGTCCAGCCAGTTGTCCAGATCGGCAAGCTCATTCAACAGGGCATAACCGATGTTGGTGATGAGGTTGCCGAAGCGATCTATGTGTTGGACTTCACCAATGAGTGTTCCCTTCTCTCGGGTCGGTTTCCGAACTTCGAACTGGACCACCTTCTCGACCCGAGGACCGACCGCCTCAACCGGCTCGCCTCGTGAGAGCCAGGCCGCTGCCGGAGCAAAAAGGTCGCGCCCGTGGAAGGTCGGTCCGACAGAGGAGAGGAAGTATTTTTGCGCGGTCAATTCACGGATCTCGACGCCCGGTTCTTCGGCCAGAACATAGCTCAGAAGCCCGTTGTCGGGCGCGAGGAAGTGATGGGTGGAGGTTGAGGCCAACAATGGCCGTCGGTCGCTCCCCACCCCTGGATCAACCACAGCCACGTGGATGGTTCCTTTGGGAAAATGCCGCGCTGCGCTTGACAGGAGGTAGGCCCCGGCGCGGACATTGTGCGCCGGCACCTCCTGGGTGAGATCCACGAACCGGGCCTGAGGGTTAATGCCCAGGATGACGCCCTTCATGCTGGCGACGAAAATATCTGCAGTGCCGAAATCGGTGAGGAAAGTGATCAGGGGGATGGCCTGGACCGGCATAATGACGGTGTAGGGACGTACGACCGTATGCCCCTACAGATTGTCCTCGAAGCAGATGTTGAGCACTTCGTATTCGACGGTCTTAGCCGGCGTCTTCACCTCCAGCGTGTCGCCGACCTGCTTTCCGATAAGGGCACGCCCGACCGGAGACTGTACGGAAATCTTGCCGTTCTTGAGGTCTCCTTCATGTTGGCCCACTAGCGTATAACGTTGTTCCGCCTTTGTCTGAAGGTCCTTGACCGTCACGGTGGTCCCGAACACCACCCTGTCGGCGGAGAGATTCGACGTATCAATGACCTGAGCCTCCGCCAGCTTGTGTTCCAGATCGCGGATCCGTCCCTCGATGTGGCTTTGGCGCTCTTTCGCGGCGTGGTACTCTGCGTTTTCACTCAGATCGCCGTGGCCCCGCGCCTCTTCGATTTCTTTAATGTTCTTGGGGCGCTCGATCTTCTTGTATCGTTCGAGTTCCGCCTGCAAAGCCACGTAGCCTTTCTTCGTGATCGGTACCTTCACCCTTGTCCCTCGCTCATGCCCTTACTGCGGTCGCGTAATACTCCTGGAGCGGTTTGACCGTAAGCGTTCTTTTTAGCCCGGCCTCGATGCCCATCAACGTTGCGCGGGCTCCGGCCATCGTTGTTTGATAGGGGACGTTCTGCACCAGTGCGGCGCGGCGGAGCGAGGCGGAGTCAATCTGTGAGATCTTGTCGCCCACTGTGTTGATGACGAGATGGATCTCCCCGTTTTTAATGTGATCCACAATATGCGGTCGTCCCTCGGTGACCTTGTTGACGGTGTCCACGACGACCCCGTGTTGGGCCAAGTAGCCCGCTGTACCGCGCGTCGCTTCGACGGTAAAGCCCAATTCCAGGAACCGCCGGGCCAATGGCGCAGTCGCCGGCTTGTCCTTGTCCTTCACGCTGAGGAACACCCGCCCGGTCATGGGCAAGGGCCCGCCTGCTCCGGCCTGCGACTTGAGGAACGCCGACCCGAAATCATCGGCTATGCCCATGACTTCGCCGGTGGAACGCATTTCCGGACCCAGCAACACATCGGTATTGGGAAATTTGTTGAATGGGAAGACCGCTTCCTTGACGGAGATATGGACCGGTGTCCGCTCGGCCGTGAATTCGATCTGCTCTAACGTCCGTCCCATCATCACCTGCATGGCGAGCTTTGCGAGCGGGACCCCGATCGCTTTACTGACGAACGGCACGGTCCGGGATGCCCGCGGGTTGACCTCCAGGACATGCACGATGCCGTCGCGTACGGCAAATTGCACGTTCATCAGCCCGATGACTTGAAGTTCCAGGGCCAGCGCCACCGTCTGCCGGCGAATCTCCTCGATGACCGCCGAGGGCAACGAGTACGGGGGGAGCGAGCAAGCCGAGTCTCCCGAGTGAACGCCCGCCTCTTCGATGTGCTCCATGATGCCCCCGATCACCACGCGCTTTCCGTCAGACAGGGCATCCACGTCAATTTCGATGGCGTCCTCCAGGTACTTGTCGATCAGCACCGATAGCCCAGGCGATACTTTCCAAGCGTAATCTGCGTACTCCTTTAGGCTCTTTGGTTCATAGAATATCTGCATAGCGCGGCCGCCGAGCACATAGGATGGACGCAAGATGACGGGATAGCCGACCGATTCCGCTAAATTTGCGGAGTGCACAGCAGTTGTTGCCGTGCGACTCTCGGGTTGCCGCAGGCCCAGCTTTTCCAGTAAGGCTTTGAACCGCTCCCGGTCCTCGGCACGGTCAATGGCGTCCGGCGAAGTGCCGAGGATCGGTACACCGGCCCGCTCCAGCGGAATGGCCAGCTTGAGCGGGGTCTGCCCGCCGAACTGCACCACGACTCCCAGCAAGGCGCCTGCCCGGCGCTCCGCTTCCACGATGCTGAGCACGTCTTCCTCGGTGAGTGGCTCAAAGTAGAGCCGATCGGACGTGTCGTAGTCGGTGCTCACCGTTTCCGGGTTACAGTTGATCATGATGGTCTCGTAGCCCATGTCGCGCAGGGCCAGCGCCGCATGCACGCAGCAGTAATCGAACTCTATTCCCTGTCCGATCCGGTTCGGCCCGCCGCCGAGAATCATGACTTTCTGCCGCTCCTGCGGCCGGCTTTCGCATTCGGCTTCATAGGTGGAGTAAAGATATGGAGTGAGCGCTTGGAACTCAGCGCCGCATGTGTCCACCCGTTTGAAAGTCGGCGTCACGCCTTCCTTCTGGCGATGCCTGCGGATCTCCATTTCCGGGACACGCAAGAGTTCCCCGAGCCGCCTGTCCGAAAAACCCAATGCCTTCACCTCGCGGAGTCTCGCAGAAGTCAAGGGATGCTTCTCGCGCGCGAGCTCATCCTCGATGGTCAGAATGTCCTTCATCTGGTGCAAAAACCAGGGGTCGAGTTTTGTCAGCCGATGCAGTTCTTCGACCGAGATGCCCATGCGCAACCCGTCGGCTACGTGCCACAGACGCTCGGCGTCCGGGCGGCGGATGCGCTCGCGGATCTGCGCGACGGTCTCTTCCGGATCGCCCTCCGCCAATGACGGGTGCGGTTCGAACCCGTACCGGTCCACTTCGAGGGAACGGATGGCCTTCTGCAGGGACTCCTTGAATGTCCGTCCAATGGCCATCACCTCGCCTACCGACTTCATTTGCGTAGTCAGGGTGGGGTCCGTCTGGGGAAACTTCTCGAAGGCGAAGCGCGGGACCTTGACCACCACGTAGTCAATGCTGGGCTCGAAGCACGCCTTGGTCACGCGGGTGATGTCGTTCGGGATTTCATCCAGCGTATAGCCGACGGCCAGCTTGGCGGCGATCTTCGCAATCGGAAAGCCGGTGGCCTTCGAGGCGAGGGCCGAGCTACGGGACACGCGAGGGTTCATCTCGATGACGACCAGTTCTCCATCCGCAGGGTTCACGGCGAATTGAATGTTGGAGCCGCCCGTATCCACTCCGATCTCCCTCATGATCCGCAGCGAGGCGTCGCGCATGGCCTGGTATTCCCTGTCGGTCAGCGTCTGGGCCGGTGCCACCGTGATGCTGTCCCCGGTATGGATGCCCATGGGATCAAAGTTCTCGATCGAGCAGACGATCACGACGTTGTCCTTCGTATCCCGCATCACCTCCAACTCGAATTCCTTCCAGCCGATGATCGAGCGTTCGATCAGGATCTCCCCCACGGGGCTTGTGCTCAAGCCCCATTCGGTGAAGGCCTCGAACTCTTCGCGGTTATAAGCGATGTTCCCGCCCGTCCCGCCCAGCGTGAAGGACGGGCGGATGATGGCGGGGAAACCAATCTCCTCCATCGCCCGCAGCGCGTCCTCGCGCGAGCGGGCGATCGCGCTCGCTGGCGTGCTGAGCCCGATGCGCGCCATGGCGTGCTTGAATTCCTCGCGGTTTTCGGCCTTGCGAATCGCCTCGTAGCTGGCGCCGATGAGCTGGACTCCGTATTTCTGCAAAGTTCCCCGTTCGGCCAGGCCGATGGCGGTGTTGAGGGCGGTCTGCCCGCCCATGGTGGGCAGCAAGGCATCCGGCTGTTCAAGCTGAATTACCTGCTCGACCACGTCTAATGTGATGGGCTCAATGTACGTGCGATCGGCCGATTCCGGATCGGTCATGATGGTGGCCGGATTGCTGTTGATCAAGACGACCCGGTACCCTTCCTCCCGCAGAGCCTTGCACGCCTGGGTGCCTGAATAGTCGAACTCGCAGGCCTGGCCGATCACGATCGGGCCGGAGCCGATGAGCAGGATCGTATGGATGTCGGACCTTTTGGGCACCGGCGAGACTCAGCCCAAGGTCTTCGTTGTTGCCGTCGGGAATGGGTCCCCGGACGGCGGGGTGTAGTATTTCAGCATTTGGGGTGCCCAATGTTCGAGATTCTTAATCCGGGTTTCCTCGGAGGGGTGGGTGCTTAGGAATTCCGGTATGCCTGCCCCGGAGCGAAAGCAGAGCTTGCCGATCATATTGCGGGGACATCCGCTCATCCGCTCCCAGAACGCGACCGCTTCGCGAGGATCGTACCCTGCTTGGGCCATCAGTTGAAGGCCGATGAAGTCCGCCTCGGATTCCTGGGTACGATTGAACGGCAAGGACACGCCGACGCCGTAGGCGCTGAGGGCACCCTGCACGACGCGCGGATCAACTTTACCGGTGGCCGCTCCCGCAAGCGCCCCGAACTGCACCACCTGCTCAAGGAGGCCACGGCTGATCCGTTCGACCCCGTGCCGTTGGATGGCATGAGTGACCTCATGCCCCATCACGGTAGCCAGCCCCGTCTCGTTCTGCGTGTGTTTAAGAATGCCGGTGAAAAATGCCACTTTCCCGCCAGGCAGGGCGAACGCGTTGACAATCTTGTCGTCCTGGATGACGGCAAACTCCCAGTCATAGCTCGGCTTATTGGCCACGGCCGCAATCCGTTGGCCGACACGCCGGACCATGGCGTTCGTCTCCGTATTGGTGCTGAGCGGATAATGCCTGAGGACTTCCCGATACGCCTCGATCCCCAATTCGATTTCCTTCTCCTCCGTAAAGTTGGGCAAAATGAATTGGTCGCGCCCCGTCACGGGCGCCCGGTAGCAGCCCGCAAGCGTTCCCATCAGGCCCCCCATCAAGCACGCTCCACACGTCCCTGCCATCAGGCGGAAAGTTTGGTGAAGGGCTTCGCGTCGTCCGATTATCATGGCATCCACAGGTACAAGAATTGGGGGGTCCCACCACGGACCAGGCTCATCACATCCAACCGGGCGAGCGCCTCGATGCTGCTTTCCCCCTGCAACTGCGAATAAATATTCTGCTTGTAGGATCCCGGCCGGGCATAGATCACGACCCGCGCGTCGGTGAGACCGGCCACCTGTTTGGCGGTCGTAAGCGCATCGTCCAGATAGCCGATCTGGTCCACGAGCCCCAACTGCAGGGCCTGGGGACCGGTCAGCACACGGCCGTCCGCCACGAGCTTCAGCCGCTCGGCCGGGAGAGACCCCCGTCCCTTGGAGACCACATCGAGAAACCGCGATTGAAATCCGTCGATCATGGTCTGGAAGATCGCGCGCTCATCTTCGCCCATAGGACGGAACGGCGATCCGATGTCCTTCTTGGCACCCGACTTGATCGTCCCGGTTTCGATGCCGATCTTCTGGAGCAAGCCCTCTGCATTGACGCGCAGCATGATCACGCCCACGCTGCCGGTCACGCTGGTCGGGTGCGCGATGATCCGGTCCGCCGCCGCCGCGACATAGTAGCCGCCCGAGGCGCCCACGTCCATGATGATGGCCACAACGGGGACTCGGCGCTTGGTCTTGAATGCGGTGATCTCATGGTGGATCAAGTCCGAGGCCGTCACGGTTCCACCCGGGCTGTTGATTCGCAGAAGGAGAGCCTTGATCTGATCGTCCTCTGCGGCCAGGGTCAGCTCTTCTTTGATGCGAGAAACGACGTCCTCTGACAGGCTTAAGGAACTTCCGGCACCTTTTTCGGAGATGATCCCGGAGAGGTCCACCAGCAGAATCTTCTCAGCCGCGGTCCCCTGGATTGTTTTTTCCCGGAGCGGGAGCGTTGGCGGAAAGAGGTAAACGGAGATGCATCCGGCCGTGGCCAACGCAACTCCGATGGTGAAGAGCATAAAAATTGGGGTCAGACTCCATTTCCAGGCGACACCGTAACTGGCGCGTTCCATCAGATGGAAACGAAGTCTGACCCCAATTTTCTTCATGCCTCCCCCTTTGCCATCATCTCGGTAAACCGGCGGAAGAGATATCCCGCGTCATGGGGTCCTGGAGAAGCCTCCGGGTGATATTGAACGGAGTAAGCCGGAAGGTCCAGGCAGCGCAATCCTTCGACCGCCTCATCGTTCAGACTCACGTGGCTGATCTTCACACGGCCGTATGGCGTATCGCAACCAACCGTCTGTGAGTCACTGCCGTTGCGCTCTCCCCGTACGGCGAAATTGTGGTTCTGGGAGGTAATTTCCACTTTCCGGGTCTCCAAGTCGAAGACGGGATGGTTCGCGCCGTGGTGCCCAAACTTCAACTTATACGTTTGCAATCCAAGCGCAAGTCCTATGATTTGATGGCCTAAACAGATCCCAAAGACCGGCCGTTTTCCAAGCATCCGGCGGACGGCCTCGACCGCGTACGGAACAGCTTCGGGATCCCCCGGGCCGTTGGACAGGAAGATCCCCTCGGGGTTCATCGCCAGGGCTTCTTCGGCCGTTGTTGAGGCCGGCACGACCGTCACCCTGCATCCCTCGTCAACCAAGCGCCGTAAGATATTGTACTTGATCCCGAAGTCGAAGGCCACGACCCTAAATTGGGAGGGGGCCACGCCTGCCGGCGCCCCTCCCGCGCCCACTTTCCATCGTCCGCTGCCTTCGGTCCACTGGTATGGCGTGTTACAGGTCACCTCTTTGACCAGATCCCGGCCGATGATGCTGGGCGCCTCACGCGCTTTTTGGATAATACGCTCAGGGTCAAGGCCTGTATGTGAGATGACGCCTTGCTGCGATCCGTGGTCGCGCAAGTGCGTCGTCAAGGCTCTGGTGTCGATTCCCTGGATTCCAACAATCCCATGGCTGTGAAGGTATTCGTCCAAGGACATGCGGCTCCGCCAGTTGCTTGGGAACGGACACGCTTCCTTCACGATGAAGCCAGCCAGCCAGGGTTGCCGGGACTCGATGTCCTCCGGGTTCACCCCGTAGTTACCAATATGCGGGTACGTCATCGTGACCATCTGGCCGCGGTACGAAGGGTCCGTGAGGATTTCCTGGTACCCTGAAAGGGCCGTGTTGAAGACGACCTCTCCGGCGGATTCGCCCATCGCCCCCAGGGCCTTACCCTTGAAGACAGTCCCATCTGCCAGCGCCAGAATTGCCGGCTTCACCGCACCCATTTCCGCACCTTTACGCACAACAGGGTGATGCCCATTCCCAGATTGATGATGTAGAGAGCGCGCGCCACCTGATGGTATGCAAAAAAGTTGTCGTATGCGATTCGCTTGGCGTCATCTTTCGCCCCGAATGCGATCTCCTGAAGTCGGGCCGTTTCCGGAGTCAGCCAGAATGTGAGTGCTGCGGCGATAGCGACCATTGTCATCAACAAGACGAGTTCGGTCATGCTGACCTGCTCTCTCCAACCCGCGGAAGGGCTCCACACTCCTGCTCCCCAGATGCGTACCATCATCGCGAGCAGAAGAAGCCCTGCTGAGAATTGCGTCAGGCGATCATACCCATGAAAGGTCTTGGTGAGCATGCGCCCCCCTGCTTCCATGCCGATCGTGCTGAAAACTGCGGGGATGACGGCTGCGATGATGGATACCAACCCGCCGACCCACACCGCTAATCCCAGTACCTCCACACAGAGACACGTCACGATGAGCTTACGGATGGACAACCCTCCCACCGACCAGCGTGGTGACTACCTGCCCCTTCAGCTTCCACCCTCCGAAGGGAGTGTTGCGTCCTTTGGATCGGAACCGTTCAGGGTCCACGGTCCACTGCGCCTCCGGATCCATGACCACGACATCGGCGTCGGCCCCCAGGGCCAGCGTTCCCTTCGCAAGCCCGAATACGCGAGCAGGCCGGATGGTTAAGGCCGCCACCATCTGTTCGAGCGTGAGGACACCTTCTTCAACGAGCGTGAGGGAGAGGCCCAAGGCGGTCTCGAGCCCGACGATCCCGAACGGCGCGTATTCAAACTCGCGCTCCTTCTCGTGTGCGGCATGGGGCGCATGATCTGTTGCGATGGCATCAATGGTGCCGTCTTTCAGCCCTGCTTTGAGAGCCTCCATGTCCTTACGGCTTCGCAACGGGGGGTTCATTTTGGCATTGGTATTGAATTCCCGCACCGCTTCCTCAGTCAGCAGTAGATGATGCGGGCAGGCCTCGGCCGTGACCCGAATGCCGCGAGCCTTCGCCTCTCGGACCATCCGGACAGCCCCGGCCGTGCTCACATGCGCCAGGTGGAGTCGCCCATCGGTCAGTTCGGCAAGAGACAAGTTTCGGGCCACCATCACGTCCTCGGCGGCCGATGGGATGCCGTGCAACCCCAGTTCGGTGGCCAGCAGACCCTCATGCATGCAGCCCCCTTCCGAGAGGTGCAGACATTCACAGTGATCCACGACCGGCAAGTCGAAGGCCCGCGCATATTCGAGAGCGCGGCGCATCACCATGGCGTTCATAACCGGCTTTCCATCGTCCGAGACGGCCACGCAGCCGGCCTCTTTCAACTCGGCGAACTCCGCGAGTTCCTTGCCCTCGGAACCCTTCGTGATCGCGCCGACGGGGAACACCTGGACGGACCCTTCCGTGCGGGCTTTCTCCAGGATCAATTCGGTGACGGATCGGTTGTCGTTGACCGGTTGCGTGTTGGGCATGCAACAGATCGAGGTAAAGCCGCCGGCCGCGGCGGCCGCGGTGCCGGTCATGATCGTCTCCTTGTACTCGAACCCCGGCTCCCGCAAATGAACGTGAAGGTCCACAAATCCGGGGAACACCCATTTCCCGGATGCGTCGATGGCGTCGGCCCCCGGCGGGACCTGAAGGCCGACTCCCACGGCCGTGATCTTGCCGTTCTCGATCAGGATGTCGGCAGGGCCATTGACGCGCCCGGGATCAAGGATTCGGCCGTTACGGATCACGATGACGCCGGCAAGAGCGTTGCGCAACCTCATTTCCCTCCCGACAGTAGGTAGAGCACGGCCATGCGCACCGCGACGCCGTTCGTCACTTGCTCTAGGATCACGGATGCTACGCTGTCCGCCACTTCCGGCTCGATTTCGACCCCGCGGTTGATCGGCCCCGGGTGCATGACCAGGACGTCCGGGCTCGCCATCCGCAACCGCTCCGGTGTGAGGCAGTAGAGCCGCGCGTATTCGCGGATGCTGGGAAAGAGCGCAAGCCCCTGCCGTTCGAGCTGGAGCCGCAGCATCATGATGACGTCAGCGCCTCGGAGTGCCTCGTCGAGTTCGTAGTACACGTGGACCCCCAACTGTTCGACTCCCTGTGGGATCATGGTGGGCGGTCCGACGACCCGGACCTCCGCGCCCAGTCGCACCAGGGCGAAAATGTTGGATCGGGCCACGCGGCTATGGGCGATATCGCCAACGATGACGAGCCGCAGGCCCTTGAATTCCCGCTTTTTCTCGCGGAGCGTGAAGAGATCCAACAAGGCCTGAGTGGGATGCTCATGGCCGCCGTCCCCTGCATTGACGACTGAAGCCCGGAGCGAGTGGGCCAGGATGTTCGGAGCGCCCGCCGCGGGATGGCGCAAGACAATGAAGTCGGCCCGCATCGCCTCGATATTGCGGGCTGTGTCCAGAAGAGTCTCCCCTTTGACCACACTGCTGGCCGACGCCGCGAAGTTGATCACGTCGGCGCTCAGCCGTTTCGCGGCCAGTTCGAACGACGTGCGAGTTCTGGTGCTTGGCTCGAAGAACAGGTTCACGACGGTCTTGCCGCGCAGCGTGGGCACTTTTTTGATGTCTCGCCCCGTAACCTCCTTGAACGATTCGGCGGTCTCGAGGATCAGTTGTATCTCCTCAATGGTGAGATCGCGGATGCCGAGCAGGTCTTTCCGCTTGAGCGGCATGGTTACCTAATGGCGTTTGGCGTCACGTCAGTAACACCACCCGGTCTGGCTCGCCCATTTCCTGTAAATACACTTCCACCTTCTCCTCCAGTGACGTCGGGAGATTCTTGCCGACGTACGTCGCCTTAATCGGCAACTGCCGGTGCCCCCGGTCTACCAGCACGGCCAGTTGGATCTCACCCGGCCGTCCGAGGTCCATCAACCCGTCCATCGCAGCGCGAATGGTGCGTCCCGTGAACAGGACGTCGTCCACCAGAATGACTTTTACGTCCGTGATGTCGAAGGGAATGTCGGTCCTGCGCAGCACCGGTTGGTCCTTGCGGGCATTGAGGTCATCACGATAGAGGGTGATATCCAGTTCCCCCACCGGAATCTGCACGCCCTCGATTTCTTCAACTTTCCGTGCCAGCCGTTGGGCCAGGAAGACGCCCCCGGTGCGGATGCCTACCAGCGCGAGGCGCTCCACCCCGTGGTTGCGTTCTATGATCTCATGCGCCACGCGGGACACAGCGCGGGTGATCTCCTGCGCATCCATCACGGTCCGCGAAGCTTGGTGTACTTTCATGGAACCCTATTCTTCTGATTGCCGCCCTGAGCGGAACGAAGGGATTGGCCGGGTATAAAAAAACCTTCCGGCGAACTGTCGCAGGAAGGTCGGAATGTCGCAGTCTCTAGGTTCGCAAGAAACATGTGGGCTCCTTCCCAGCCTCACTGGACTGGCATTAAAGGTGATCACATCATACCCGCCCCGGAGACCGGTGTCAAGGTTGAAACACGCCAGACCCTGTGTTATTCTCGCCGCCGTGCCGAGGTAGCTCAGTTGGCAGAGCACAGCCCTGAAAAGGCTGGTGTCGACAGTTCAATTCTGTCCCTCGGCACCACCGCCTGCGCATGCCGGTCGCATTTACCCGAACGAGAGGAATTTCACGGTTACCTTGGAAACGAGACGGAAGGAGGGGAGTCCGGCGCGAGAGCGGGCTCGGCACCCAGCGGTTGAGCCAAAACTTGCCTGATTGCAGCTCTCTCGGCGCGGCCTGTTTCGACCCATTGTTGGGTCAGAGGGAACAGGGTGTCCAGACGGGATACCACCTGCTCCAGACGTTGCGGGATAAGTGGGGCGCCCTTGTAGGCGATTCCACCGAGAAAGGTTTCCAGGCCATGCAAAAACTGCATGATCACTCTAGCCTCCACTCCTTGGGCGGACTCGAAGAGGAGCGCGATTTCCCGAAAGGCCGTCTGCAGGTTCTTCTGCATCGCTGAATCGTCTCCGCCTGATTTCAGATCCGCGAGTGCCTGGGTGATCGCAGCCACGCGGTGTTGAGCCTCTTCTAAGAACCGAGTGTCGAGTGTCTCCATGTCTTGCACAAGACGCGTGATCGCGTCGGGCCAGGGGTCCGCAGAACCTTGATCCAGAGCACTGTGTATTTTGCGAATGACGATCTCGACCTGACTGCGGGTCATGTCCGAAGATGGAGACTGGGCGCGTTTCAAGTCCCAGAGAGCGGCGATGAGCGCTGCCGGTTGGGCGGCAAGAGCCTCCGCCTGGCGAGATTGCTGCACTTGCTCCGGCGTCATCTGGAATATCCGACGCACTGGGTCCGTGGGCATTGGACGCGCTCCCTACTTGATACTCGCATGTTAGTGGAGCGTTGGATTCTTGTCAAGAATGCAAGGCAATTATACGTGTCAACACCTACGGTCTTTGGGGACTGTGGTCGCTTGTCTTGACAAGCTCGGGGCAATGGTGTTTAGTGACAATGAGTTGCAGGTCTGAGGACGTGGACGCGGGTCATCTCATTGTCACTGTGGAACAATTGATGGGGCCCCTGAAGGACCTTTACGGCCAGCAGGTGACGGCCCGTTCGCATAGCTTCAAACCCGCGCCGGTCGTGGTGCGACAGTACGAGAGTGCCGTCTACGCGTTCCGCGACCAACGCCCGCCGGGTGCGGTCAAGGCGGTGTGCGGGTTGTTGGTGGAATCGGTGGACGCCTTCGAGTCGGGGCGGGTTTTGGACGCGGGCCGCGCCGTCATGCTGGCCATCGAGCAGTTCGAGGCTGCCGGAAAGGACGCCTCGGTCACGATCACCCCGGAGCAGTTGATGACGCTCGGCCAATTCAGGAGTAAGCTGTTCAAGATGGTGGTCCCGAAAATGGAACTCGACCAGAAACGGACCGATCTCTAGGCGGCCCTGCCGATGGAATTCATCGGTACCGTACAGTTTAGAGCGAACGGCGCGCGCGGCAATCCCATCGCGCTGATCATGGAACAGGTGGAGGGCGAATACCGCATCGCCTCCCGTCTTCCGCAGTGGCGGCACATCGTCGGCACGGGGACCACCGCGAACAAGGCAGCGGGCAATTTCGAGGTAAACCTGAAAGCCGCTTTGCCATCAGAGGGCGCTTATGAAGGCCCCTACTGGAACGGCGGTGTCAAGGCTGAGAAGCCGGTCCCACCCAAGCCTATGGCCTCGGCATCTGCTGCAACGTCGTCTGTACCGCCCGCACCCCCTGTTGAAGGCGGTGCGGCGCCATCGCCTTGAGTAGCCCTCACGTCTGATGGTCTGTCCCCGCTGCGCCCACCAAAACCCTGACGCGGTGGCGTACTGCAACGCGTGCGGGCAGCAGATCGCCCTCGACGCTGCCCCAGCCGTTGTTGCGGAGGCGGCACTTTGGCGCCGGTTCATCGGCCCACGCTCGGACTACTACCTAGAGCGGTTTCGGACTTTTCGGGATGGTAACGGGGAACGGTTTATGCCCACATGGCACTGGCCGGCCTTCGGGGTTGGTTGGCTGTGGTACCTCTACCGCAAGATGTATCTGCATGCCGGAGTATTTCTCTTCGGAGGATTGCTGCCCCTGGTGCTGGGGGCAGGGCTGGTAGGGGTGGTGATCTGGAACGTGTTCGCCTCGCTCGCCGCCAACTACCTCTATTACATGCACATCAAGCTCACCTTAACCATGATCGGGCAACGGGCCGGCACTGAGGGCCCGATTCGCGATCGTCTGATCGCCGACGCTGGTGGGATCCAGCCCTATGTCTGGTGGCTCGGAATCGGGTTGACTGCGCTCGCCGTCGGCGCAGGGATCATGGAAACGCCGCCGTCCGTCGAACCGCCGGCACCCTGACTCTGCCCTCCTCTGTGTTACAATAACGCGTGTACGGCCATGCCACCCTCGATCCACCCGGTTCATCTCATCTCGGTCCTGCGTCTTAAGTCGCTGACGCCGGCCATCGTCTTCCTGACGTCCAGGCGGTCCTGCGATGAAGCCTTGCAATCCTTCGAGCATACCAGCGAAACCTTGCCGCCGACCCGCCGAGAGGCCATCACCGCGGTTTTGGACGAACTCACGACCGCCTATCCCAGCATCCAGGACCATCCCCTGCGGAAGACGGTCACGACGTATGGAATCGCCGCCCATCATGCGGGACACTTGCCGTCCTGGAAAATCGCGGTCGAAGAACTCATGCGGCGTGGATGCCTCGACGCCGTATTCGCCACCACCACGTTGGCGGCGGGCGTGGACTTTCCCGCCCGCACAGTCGTGCTCACCCAGTCCGGCGTGCGACGCGACCAAGACTTCACCGACCTGTCGGTGGCGGAGGTCGGCCAGATCGCCGGGCGCGCCGGGCGCCGCGGCAAGGACAGCGTGGGATTTGCCATTGTCACTCCCTCTCCCTACATGGACCTCGGCGTCCTCACGCAGGGCCTGACGGGTCGCCCGGAGCCCATCGACAGCCAATTCGTCATCTCGTATCCCATGGTCCTCAATCTGCTCAAGGCGCATCCCGTGGATCATATCCAATCTATTCTCGCCAAGAGCTTTGCCCAGTTCCAGATGAACAGCCAGGCCGAACGCATTGAACTTCGCGCGGACAAGCTCCACGCCAAGTTGGAATCGTACGGCCCGCGCGAGTGTTCGGACTGGCTGACCCAGTGGCATGCCTACGACCAGGCCACGCGCCAGGCCGCTCAGAAGCTTCAGGCTCGGCGGCACGCGCCACCGGAGACCATGGCCCGATTGCCCTTTCTGACCCCGGGGCGCCTCATCGCATTTCCCCGCTTCCGCGGTGTCGTTCTCCGGCGGTACCGAAGCCGGGGCCACCGGCACGAGATGGTCACGGTCCTGCGCAAAGGCGGTATCACGGCCGAGAGCGCCGTCGCCGACATCACGGAGGTGCTGGACCACGCCCTCGAGTTCACACCTGCGACGTCCTTTCCATGGGCTACGCCTGAGGCCCTGGCCTGGCTGGCCCAACAGCTTGACGATCTTCCCAAACACGTGCCACCGATCCTCACCCCTCCGCCGATGCCGGACGATGCAGACGGAGAACTGATCAAGAGTCTCGGCGATCTTTTTCCCTGTCCCACGTGCCGATGCCGACCGACCTGCGCGAAAGAGTTCAGCTCGGCCAACAAGGTGAAGCAGGAATGGCTTCACAACACGAGGACCGTGCAGTCCCTTCGCACCGGCTTATGGCACAAGTTTCAAGAGCGGGCCGACACCCTGCTCGAACTTGGCTATCTGGACCATACGTACAAGCTGACGGCCGACGGCGAGTGGGCCCGGCTCATCCGGATTGATTTCTCGCTCCTGATCACCGAACTCATCCGCGCCCAGGCTCTTAAAACGGCCGCTCCCGCCGTTTTAGCCGGGCTGATGGCCTGCATCTCCTATGAGAACGATCGCCCGGCTTCCTTCCCTCGTATCAGCCCAGGACTGGCCGGCCTGGTCGCCGCGGCTCGTCGCATGGCGGAAGCCCTGGCAATCCATGACGACCCGCCGCTGCTGCGCGCCGATGTCGGCGGCCTCGCCGAGCGCTGGGTCGGAGATCCTGCCGTCGCCTGGGCGCAACTCTGCCGGTCCACCTCGATGGCCGAAGGCGATATCTATCGCCTCCTGTCCCGCACCCTGGAATACCTCTCCCAGGTCCACATGCTGCGAGCGACCCATCCGGAACTGGCCGCCACCGCCTCCGAGGCCCTGACCCGCATTCGGCGCGGTGTGTTGGAGGAATTGCCGTGACACGCGACGAGATAGAACGCGCCCTTGCCGATCTCCCCTTTCGTTTGTTGCGGCGACTCGCTCGGACGACCGCCGGCCCCCAGGTGTTGCGGATGGGGAAGCGGCGGCTCATTCACACGATCATGGCCGAGTCGGGCTCCTCACCGGAGCGGATCGAGGCCGCGCTTCGAACTTTTCAGGCAGAACAGCAGGCCATGGCGGCCGTTCTCCCGACAGGCCCGGTGTCGGAACCTGATCCCCTAGCTGCTGCGAATGCCGTTCATTCCATGTCCGCGAAGGTGGTGCATCCAATACCCGCAAAAGCGGCCGACATGGCCGCGTTCCTGGACGGGATCGGGGTCCCTAAGCCGCAGCCCTTCGTTCCGGACGACTGGCAAGTGGAGGCTTTGGAGTCGCTCACTCAAGGGGACGTAATCGTGAGCGTGCCCACCGGAAGCGGGAAGACCTACGTTGCCGTGGAGGCGACTCGCCGGGCCATGTTTGAGGAGCGGACCGTCGTCTATACGTCGCCGCTGAAGGCGCTGTCGAACACCAAGTTCACCGAGTTCACGAAGATCTTCGGTCCGGAACTCGTGGGGATCATCACCGGAGACCGCCGGGACAATCCCCAAGCGCCGATCCTGATCATGACGACGGAGATCCTCCGCAACCTCCTGTACGACGCGGCGGGGGGGGAAATTGACGTCCGTCTTGATACCCTCGGCCTCGTCATCTTGGACGAGAGCCAGTTCCTCGCCGATCCGGAGCGTGGAGTCGTCTGGGAAGAAACCATCATTTTTTGTCCCTCCCAGGCCAGGCTGCTTCTGCTCTCGGCTTCGATCGGGAATCCGCAGGAACTCGCCGCCTGGCTCACGAGTATTCGCCCGAGTCCCTGCCATCTCGTCCGGCACCAGCGCCGCTCGGTTCCGCTCCGGGCCGGCTATCTTCACCCCAGCGGCAAGCTGACGCCGCTGTTCCGGACGGTCGCCATGCCGCCGTCGCCCACGCAGGCCGTGCTCCACCCGGAAGCCAAGCGCCTCTTTACCATGTATGAGGAAGACACTCTCCACACCAGGCGCTCGGGATGACCCGCCGGCAACTCTTCGCCGTCTGTTTTTTCGCGATCCTGGTGGTCCTGATCTATCAGATCGGAATCATCTTCAGGCCGTTTCTGCTCCCCGTGCTGTGGGCGGCGATCCTGGCTCACGTCACGCTTCCGCTGCATGTTCGCCTGACGGCTCTGTTCAAGGGGCGGGAGACGGCGTCGGCCGCCTTGCTGACTGTGGGAATCATGGCCTTAGTGGTGACCCCTGTGGCCTTTCTCATCTTCCTTCTCGTCCATGAAGCCGGAGCCGCCTACGACGGAATCAATGCCTGGGTCCAGTCCGGCGGGGTGAAGCGCTTGCCTGAAGAGATCTCCAAACTTCCATTCGGCAGGCTCGCTCAGGAACTGATCGGCCGGCTCGTGATCACTCAAGGGGACCTCGAAACCTTCCTCCTGCAAAGCGCCAAGGCCCTGAGCGGGTTCGGCATTGATCAGGTCACCAGCCTGGCCAAGAACGCGTTCTTGTTGGTGGCGAATTTTTTGGTGATGATCCTCACCCTGTTCTTCTTCTTCAAGGACGGCAGCCGGCTCTTTCAAGGCCTGTATCGGATCATTCCCCTGGAGGAGACACACAAGCAGAAAATCTTCGGCCGCCTGGATCAGACCATCACGGCGGTCGTCAAGGGGGTGGTCATCACGGCGATCGTCCAGGGATTGCTGGCGGGGGCCGCGTACGCGATTCTCGGCGTGCCGTTGCCCGTCTTCCTGATGGCGCTCACGATTCTGCTTGCCCCCCTGCCATTCGGCGGGACGGCCCTCGTCTGGGGACCGGTTGTCCTTTACCTCTACTGGGTCGGACCGTTCTGGAAGGCGCTGGCGATGCTGTTGTGGGGAGCGGGAGTTGTCACGACCGTAGACAACATCCTCAAGCCCTTGCTCATCGGCCAGGGAGCAAAGCTCCCCGTGCTCTTTCTTTTTTTCAGTATCCTCGGTGGCCTTGCGGCCTACGGCCTGATCGGGCTCTTTCTCGGCCCGATTCTCCTGGCCATCCTCATGACGGCCATTCAAATCTACCGCGAGGAGTACCTGACCCAGCCGCCTCCTGCTGCCCCACCGGCAGCAGGGTAAAGAACCGCGCGCTCGTCGCAGACCATTTGGCGCAGCGTCAGGTGATGTTGCCCTGCTCCAGTCCCTGGGATTATCATGATAGGAGGGCTTTTCCACCAATTGACGGTGTCCGATGCGAGCTAGGAAGAGCTGGCTTCTGCTTGTTCCGGCGGTGTTTCTCTCCCTCGGCAGTCACGCGTGGGGGGCCGCTCTCGTCGGTAAGGGACCCATGCTGTCTCCCTCGGAGCCGCGAAGCGCTGGTGCTGTGGCGCACAGGCTAAACCAACTAAGTGGGCTGCCGGCGGACTCGAGTGGAGGAGGCGGCATCGGCCAGCGCAAAGCCGGCACAGTAACTCCAGAGCAGCGACAACGGCCACCCTTTGGTGATCTTGACGGTGACGGCGATATAGATCAGGATGATATTAACATTCTCGTTCGAAACCTTAATAAATCTGTCGGAGAGAGCGCCTGTGGGGACCCGTGTGACATTCATATCGATGGGATGATTACCACGGAAGATCTTAAGAAGCTCAAAGAATACTGCACTCGACCGCAGTGCGCCACAAAGTAACGCTTTCTGCCATCGTCCTGATTCTCCTCGGCCAGGCCTGCCTCGGCCCGGTCAGGGTTGCCCAGCCTGTTCACGAAAGCCAAGACCGGTTCGTCCGCGTGGAGGCCCGCTACGGCGACCCACGCAGAGACGGCGCGGTGCGCTTTGCCCATCCCCTCACCCTCAATCCCGACGAGTGGGCACGCATCCTGTCCCGCATCCAAGTCCAGAGTCACAAAGATAGTTTTCTCTTTACGACCGCGAAGGATCCCCCAATACCGGCGTTCGCGCCCGACGAGATCGCCTACCTCAGCGCAAAACTCAGCGAGGCCTTCACCCGGACCCACCCGGATGAGTGGGTGGTGTTCGGCTTGAGCCGGGCGCGCACGCCCCAGATGACCGAGATCACGACCGGGGGATGGTTCGTTGAGGGCCCCATCCTTCACCTCATTTTGGCGAATTACCGGCACGGTGTGACCAGATCCAGCATACGCGAGCAGTTGTGGCAGGACCCTCTCCACTCCGATTCGGGCCTGTTCGTGGAACTAGTCCCCGGCGACTATCTGACTGTAGGCCCCGGGAAGCGGAGCCTGAGTGGATTCCTGATGGCTGATGGGCTGGAGCTGTCCATTGCTTACCAGGCGCTGCTAGAAGCCAAGCCGGTCCTTGCGCCTGCGACTCCGCCTACTCAACCGACAAAACTTGAACCTGGCCCTCCGCCAAACCACCCACCCAAACAGGCGATAGAGGATCGCCTGCGAACGCTCAAAGGGTTGCGGGAGCAAGGCCTGATCACAGAAGAGGAATACCGGGAGAAGAAAAAACAACTGCTCGACAAATTCTGAGGCAAGTGAACAGTCCGGCCATCAGGACCCTTATGGTTTCGGGCAGGCGGCTGGGGTCGGGGTTGAATCCGACGGGGGATCGCCGTAGATGTGCTCGGCAAGGCTCTTGGCGAGGGCGGAGGAGACTTCCTGCTGGAGGACCTTGAGTGCCCGCCCGGTTGCCTCGGGAAAGTTGAGATGCCCCTCGCGCCCGGAGCGGGCCACGCTGCCGAGCACCCGCTGCTCTCCCTGGCTCAGAATGACGAAATCTGCGCACCACCGGACATAGCGGAACTTGGGGTCCGGCACATCGGAAGGCCACAGTCGGGTCTCTCCTCTAACCAGCAGATCCGAGGGCCCCATCTCGCCGGAGACCGGTTGGGCGTTCCGCGCCGTCACCGGTAGTCCTTCGCGGACCAACCCTTCCATAACGGCTTGCCGGACCGCCTCGGCCTGATCCCCTTTCACTTCGACGGCCACTACCAGACTGTCGTTGAGCAACTTCTCCAGATCTCCGGAAAGGCCCGCGACCGAATAGTCGGATGGACGTCCACGGCCGCCGCTGACCACCCGTAGGTCGCTGGCGTACGTGTCCCGAACGATCAGGGTCCGGATTGCCCGCTTGATCCCTCGGAGCTTCACAAGCCTATCCGTTGCGCTGCGTGCTTCTTTCACGTCGCGCGCGACCGCCTCGTCCAAGTCAGCGATCCGACTCGTCAGCGCCGTCCGCGCCTCCCCGCGGTTCATCACCGCTAACGCCGAATGGAGATCTGACTTCGGGTCCTGCCACGTCTCTGCGATCTTGACGTTCTCCAGTACCTTGTCGGTCGCGACTTTTGTGAAGGTGTCCAGGGTTACGCGCCGTTCGGTCTGTACATTCCCCTTCCGCTCCAGACTCAGATACGTTTCCCAATCCTTGGCCTGGCTCGTCACTTCCGCCTTGAATATCCGCGAGACTGCCGCATAGGCCCGTTCTTCCGCCACCGGCCGGGAATCGGCTTGCCCGACGCCGATCAAATACTGGTCCTCTGGGTACGCCGCCGCCTTCGCCCCGGTCACCCAGTCGGGTGTCTTCGGCGTACCGGCGCAGGCTGCGAGGACGAACAAAAGGGACACGATCATGACGCGCGCGATCATTGCAAGACTCGCGTGCTGAGGAACCGCTTCTGCCCATCGGCAACCGTCACGCCTCGCACCGTCTGCCGTTCCACCACGCCCCCGAATTTGCCGACATGCCTGAACTCTACGTCATACGTGCCGGGCGGCAACAGCACACGGCCGATGTGGATCTGATCAGGGAGGGTGACCCAGCTTCGCTTGTCCGCTTCCTCAGACGCGATGGCTGCGATCCGAGCCACCGCGCCTGCCACCGCGCCGGCAAGCGCCCCGCCGTCTTTGCCGACGGCCTGACGCACGCCGACCCGCACACTTTCCGCCAGCGCGTACTTCCATGCCGAGCGAGCCACGGCCTTGGCCGTCGTTCTGAGAAGACGGTCCTCCAGGTCCTTCACCGCAATCGTCGTGATATCCTCCATCAAGACGGAGCGGGCTGTGTGACTGCCCTCCCCGGAGACCGCGATGGCCTCGGTATAGGCGAGTGCCGAGCGGCGCGGCACGAACTGTGGAACCGCCAGCCTGACCACCCTGCCGGTCAGCCCGTACAGGACGCTCTCGGCTGCCCGGTGATTCACGGTATCATGCCGGCTCAGTCCTTTTGTCGCCAGCACGACGTTGAGGGCACCCACGCTGAAGGGAACGTCCACGAACACATCACGTTTCATAGGGGCACGCCCGGCATAGGTGATAAAGACCAGCTCTCCGAGTCCTCGCGCGGCTCCCTCCGGCTGCCATGCGATCCCCGGAAAGACCTGCCGGTATTCGTTGTGCTCCTGGTTCAAGCCAAGGGCCTCGGACACCCGCAGGAGATCCTGACGCAAGAGATCCGGTACAGCCGTTCCATAGACCGTGCGGGATTGCCGGAAAGCTTCAAAAGCCAGCCGGTAAGCGACGAAGGCATTACTGAGGTCCCCGACGGCTTCATAGAGGATCCCGCTCAGGTAGCGGGCAAAGGTGTCTTTCGAATACGCCATCTTCCGATTGTTCCGTTCGGCCAGGACGTTCAGCTTATGATCCACCTTCCGGGCTTCCACCAGCGCGTCATCCCAGAGTCCCAGATGCACGTAGTTGAGGGCCATCATGACATTGAGCAGCACCTTCTCAAAGTCCTCGCCTTCATACGGCAACGCATTGTCCGTAGTGAGGAAGGCTTCAACCTCCGACAGGATGCGCCGGGTATATAGGTCCTCGGTGAGTTCCTCCGCCCTGGCCAGCGACTGGTTGCTCTCCGTGTAGTGGCCCGCCAGGTGTTGGATCATCCCCTTATCCATAAGATACAGCGCCGCGCTCCGGTTCCCATAGGCGCCTTCACTCTTCGTAATGATGGACACAGCTTTGCTTGCGTCTCCGGCCCGGAGCGCCCGCTCAATCTTGGCATAGTGGGCGCCCGCAGACCCGCAGGCCGACATCGTCGCAAGGGAAAAGATGAGCAGCAGAGAAAATCCCTCTCGCCCGGGGAAGGGGCATGCGGAATAGGTAGGCAAAGGGACCGTGCGCGTCAGAAGATGACGCGTTTACGTTCGACGACTTTTTTGATTTTCTTCTGGCCGAACCAGGATTTGACGTTGTTGGAGAGGTCCACCATCTCGAGGTCCACCTGGTAGAAGATTGCTTTGGTCCCCTCCGCCTCATCTTGAATGGTGCTGATCGAACCTCGAAGCAGGTAGTCCGCTCCGATCTCCTTTCCAGGGGCTTTCTGCGTGGACTCCAGAGCATGCGTAGCCTGCTCGCGGCGTTCTTCACGGAGCTCCTCCCGTTCCCCCTTGCCGGCCACGAAGGTCACCCGTTGCGAATTGGTCAACTCACGCTCCAGGTCACTGATGAAGGTCTGAATGTTGATGTGCTCGTGACTCCGGTTCGTCACCGTCCCCACGACGACCACCGGCGCTTTCCCCTTGGCCTTGGTCGTGCTGTCCAGCCAGGGTTGCGCCAGAGCGGCCTTCACCATCTCCTCGGCCACGAGCCGAGAGTCCGTGTCATTCCACCGGCCGCTGAGATCGGTCACGGTGGCTGTATCCACTCGCGAGACCGTAGTGGAAGCGCAGCCTTCACTTACCAGCACGGCCGCCAGCAGGCCCAACCCGGCGAGCATCCGATGATTACCGACCAACACGTTTGTCCTCTTCCTGTTGTAACCGTTCGAAGGCCTGCTCGGCGTTCTTCCGGACGAAGTCCCGGGCCGCGGAGTTCAGTTCCTTCATCTGGCCGACCTGTTCTTTGAACGTGGCGAGGTCCATCTTGGCCAGCGAGTAGATGGTCTTTCCGCTCTTTTCCTCCTTCTCCCATCGGTCCACAACCACCACGCCAGAAAGGTTGGCGGCCACGAACGTTTTGAGGGCGCGTTCGACGTTCTGCTCTTCGCTCGATTTCGTGAAGTCGCCGGCCGTCGTGGACGCCGCATAGTCCCGCATCAGGTAACTCGTATAGGTGTCAACGTATTTGGCAAGGTCGGCCCTCGCGCGGTTGTCGGCCGCTTCCTTGGCCAGGGGTTCGTTCCGGATACCCGTGATGGCTCCCACTCCATAGAAGGCCTTGCTGTCCTTCTCGTTCATATAGCCACCGCCCTTGTCCACCCACTTGGGCGTGCTCGAGCATGCGGAGAAGATGAGCGCTATTCCTACGGCGACGCACGCCGTCCAGCCCAGCTTCATAACAGGTTGCAAGCCCATATAGGCCCTCCTTATTCGTAGAAAAAGGCTAACACGGAGGGGGCACCCTGTCAAGAAACGCGTCGTTGACGGCTCTTTCAAGGGCTTGTAAGATACGCGCATTCTCTCACCATAAGAGGACATCCAATGGAACAGGCCAAGGAGGTCAAGATCGAGGACGGGATCGTGTACATCACGAACCTCTACCTCCAGGATCCGAACGCCGCCGCCGTCCTGGCGGAATACCCGGAAGCCAGGTGGCCGGAAATGATCCGTCGCGCGCTGAAGATCGGCCTCAATTACCTGAAAGGCGGAGCAGACTGACCCTCTCCCCCTCTCACCAGCGGGAAGAGGGATGAGTGATGGCAGGACACGGAGATCACATCACGATGGAAGAACAAGTTGATAGCTTTTTGAAGGTTACAGATGTCTTTCACCCCACACCAGAGACCATCGAGCAGGCCTGGATCAAGGACTACGAAACCGCCTACAAGGATTCCATCCGGGACGTTCCGGCGTTCTGGGACAAGGCGGCTCGCGAATTAGACTGGTTTTCTCCCTGGACGCAAGTCCTCCAATGGGATTATCCCTGGGCCAAGTGGTTCCTCGGCGCAAAATGTAATATCGCGCACAACTGTCTGGACCGTCACCTCCAAACCTGGCGCAGAAACAAGGTCGCCCTAATCTGGGTCGGCGAAGACAACACCGAGCGCATCTTCACCTATGGGGAGCTCTACCGGCAAGTCTGCCGTTGCGCCAACGCGATGAAGGCGCTGGGCATCCGCAAGGGCGACCGAGTCGCCATCTACCTGCCCAAGATCCCCGAACAGACCGTGGCTATGCTGGCGTGCGCCCGTATCGGAGCGATCCATACCGTCGTCTATTCAGGATTCAGCGCCCCCGCACTGGCCAGCCGGATCGAGGACAGCCAGCCCCGCGTAATCCTCACCGCCGATGTGGGATATGACCGCGGCAAGGTCGTGCCACTCAAGCCGGTCGTGGATGAGGCCGTCGCGAACTCGCCGTCCATCGAAACGGTCGTCGTCGTCCGTCGCCAGAAGCCCGGCATCCCCCTTTCCGTCCCGAAGGAACTCGATTGGCACGACTGGCTGAAAGGCGAAAAGGCGGTGTGCCCTCCGGAGGTCATGGATGCCGAAGACCCGCTCTACTTCCTGTATACGTCCGGCACCACCGGTAAGCCCAAGGGCGTCCAGCACGTGCACGGAGGCTACATGGTCGGAACCTACCTGACCACCAAGCTCGTATTCGATCTCAAGGACGATGACGTGTACTTCTGCGTGGCCGACCCCGGCTGGGTGACGGGGCATAGCTATATCGTCTATGGGCCGCTGTTGAACGGCGCGACGATCCTGATGGCTGAAGGTAAACCCGATTACCCAAACCCAGGCCGGTGGTGGGACCTGATCGAACGCTACGGGGTCAGCATCTTCTACACCACCCCGACCGCGATCCGCCTCCTGATGAAGTACGGGGAAGAGTGGCCGAAGAAATACGACCTCGGCAGCTTGCGGATACTCGGCACGGTCGGCGAGCCGATCAACCCGGAGGCTTGGCTCTGGTACCACCGCGTCACCGGCGGGAAGCTGCCAATTATGGATACCTGGTGGCAGACCGAAACCGGCATGATCCTCGTCACGCCCCTTCCCTGCACCAAGCTTAAGCCCGGCTCCGCGGCACGGCCGTTTCTGGGCATCGAGGCCGACGTCGTGGACCGCGAAGGCAAGCCGCTTGCGCCGAACGCCGGCGGGTTTGCCGTGATCAAGAAGCCCTGGCCCTCCATGATGCGGACGATCTACAAGGATCCGGAGCGGTACAAAATGTACTGGAATACGATCCCGGGGTGCTATACAGCCGGAGACGTGTGCCGGAAGGACGAGGACGGGTACTTCTTCTTTATGGGCCGGGCCGACGACGTGATCAAGGTGGCCGGCAACCGGATCGGCACGGCCGAAGTGGAAAGCGCCCTGGTCAGCCATGAGGCCGTCGCGGAGGCCGCCGTCATCGGGAAGCCCCACAAGACGGCCGGGGAATCCATCAAGGCGTTTGTGATCTTAAAGCAAGGATTTCATGATTCGCCTGAACTGCTTCAAAGGATGAAGGATCACGTCAAGCACGAATTAGGAAAGATCGCCGTGCCACGGGAGATCGAAGTCGTTGCCAGCCTCCCGAAGACCCGATCCGGCAAGATCATGCGCCGGGTGCTGAAGGCCAAGGAACTTGGCCAGAACCCTGGGGATATTTCTACACTGGAGGATTGATCGGGAGGGGTTGCGCCCCTCCCCTCCAGTTTGGTCGCGCCACGTTTCAGCGTGATCAGGGCGATCTCAGGCCGGCAGAGGAAACGCACCGGCAGGATGCTCGTGCCTACTCCCCGCGTGACGTACATCTGCGCGAACTGTCCGTAAAACCATCCCGACTCGAAGCCCTCGCTACCGCGGGGGAGCCATAGCGCGCCGACTCCGGGCAAGCGGACCTGTCCACCGTGAGTGTGCCCGGCCAGGACGAGATCGAACTTGGCGAGATCGGCCTTGACGAAGATCTCCGGCGAGTGAGTCAATAAGATTGCAAACGGAGTCCGGTGCATGCCCCGTAGTGATTCGGTCAGATTGGCATAGCCGGAAAACGGGTCGTCTACCCCGATCAGCGAGAGGGTGTCCTCTCCTTTGCCGATGCGGCCCCCCTCGTTGACCAAAAGCGCGACGCCTGCCTCGCTGAAAAACCTCCGTAGTGCCTCATCGTCGGGAGCCAGCGGGTACCAGTGATCGTGGTTGCCCAGCACAGCCCAGATCCCAAATGTGGGCTGGAGATCCCGAAGGTCCCCCAGGAACTGCTGAATGGGGGCCGGATCGCTCCCCTCCAACGTGAAATCGCCGGTCATGACGATCAGGTTCGGCCTGGCCTCCGCCAGGAGCTTGAGGACCTGCCGTTCCCTGCCGCCATACCCGCGCATGTGCAGGTCCGACAGATGGGCCACGACCAGCCCGTTAAACTCGCCTGGGAGGTTCGTGAACCAGGCCTCGCGACGCGTGATCTCGGTCCAGTTCGGCTCGACAATCCAGATGTGGATCAGGAAAACCTGTAGGAGAACGAGATAAACGAGAATGCGTCGGGTAAGCCGCGACGCAAGCTTTTTCACGGACGATCGAAGAGACCCAACTGCATCTCCTCCGCCTTCGTGAAGGGGATGGGATAGTTTTCGGTGAAGCAGGCATTGCAGTACCGGTCATCGTCGCCAGGGGAAGCTGCCAACATTCCTTCCAGACTTAGGTAGGCGAGCGAATCGGCCGTGATGTATTTGCGGATTTCTTCCACTCTATGCGAAGCTCCGATCAATTCCTTCTTGCTCGGCGTATCAATGCCGTAAAAGCACGGGGAAACGATCGGCGGCGAAGAGATCCGCATGTGGACTTCCTTGGCGCCCGCGTGGCGGATCATCTTGACAATCTTGCGGCTCGTGGTGCCGCGCACGATGGAGTCGTCCACCACGACCACCCGTTTCCCTTCCAGCACCTCCCGAACGGCATTGAGCTTGACCTTGACGCCGAAGTGCCGGATGCGCTGTTCAGGCTCGATGAAGGTCCGTCCCACGTAGTGGTTGCGGATGAGGCCGGTCTCAAAGGGAATATTGGCTCCTTCCGAAAAGCCGATGGCAGCCGGCACGCCTGAGTCCGGGACCGGAATGACAAGATCGGCGACCACGGGGGCTTCCTTGGCCAGTCGGCGGCCCAGCGCCTTACGGGTCATGTAGACATTGTGGCCGTAAATCCGGCTGTCCGGCCGGGCAAAGTAGATATGCTCGAAGATGCACATCGCGGGTTTAGCCTTGGGGAACGGGTGAAAGGACCGGAGCCCCTGTCCGTCCACCGCAATGAGCTCCCCCGGCTCGATGTCGCGTATCGTCTCGGCGCCGATGAGATCGAACGCGCAGCTTTCCGAGGCCACCACCCAGGCATCCTTGATCCGTCCCAGGCATAGCGGCCGAAAACCATACGGGTCTCGAGCCGCAATCAGACCCTGATCCGTGAGCAGGGTAATCGAAAACGCCCCACGCACCTGGTTGAGCGCATCAACCACCCGATCGAGCAGGACGCTTTGACGAGAATGCGCGATCAGGTGGACGATTACCTCACTGTCGGTGGTTGATTGGAAAATCGAGCCGTAGGCCTCCAGTTCGTTGCGCAGCATCTCGGCGTTGATGAGGTTGCCGTTGTGGGCCAGGGCCAAATTGCCGAAGGCGAAGTTGATGACCAACGGCTGCGCGTTTTTGAGATCGCTGGAGCCGGCTGTGGAGTACCGGTTGTGGCCGATTGCAGATCGGCCGGGCAGGCGCCTGAGCCGTTCTTTGGTGAAAATCTCGGCCACCAGACCCATCGCCTTTTCACTATGGAATTGGTCCCCATCGTTGGAGACGATCCCCGAGCTTTCCTGACCTCGGTGCTGGAGTGCATAGAGCCCAAGGTAGGTGAGGTTGGCGGCTTCCTTATGATTGAACACACCGAAGACGGCGCATTCGTCGTGAAATTTGTCGGGGACGAGGGTACGCCTGACCCTGCTCATGCGCGCTCTCCTCCGGGAGCCAAGGCCTGGGTGAACACCGCAGGGAGCGCCCCACGCCAGATCGCGTCAAGGTCGCGGCACGAGCGATCAACCCATCGTGTCACACGGCCCCGCTCGTCACGGATGGACACCATCAGCCGCGGCCCCCCGACGGAACCGAGCACGGCGGACGGGACGTTGGCGTGACCCGCTAAGGCGATGACCGCTCCCACATCGCCGGGTTTGACCGAAAGGATAATCCGGGACCGGGACTCTCCGAACAGGAGGCTGTCTCGCCGAAGCCCCTGTTGCTCCAGTGTGATCGCCGCGCCGAGCGGGCCGTTCGGCGCGGACAGACAACACTCAGCCAGCGCCACCGCCATTCCCCCCTCCGAACAATCGTGAGCGGACCGCACCAGACCTTGCGCGACCGCCTTCAGCACGACGTCCTGCAGCGCGGCTTCCCGCTCGAGATTGAGCAGGGGGGGCGTTCCCTGCTCCCGATGGTGAATGGCTCGGACGTACTCGGTTCCTCCAAGGTCTTCGCCCGCTTCGCCCAGCAGCACGACGGCATCGTTCTCGGCTTTGAACCCTTGCGTCACGGCGCGCTCCGCATTATCTAAAAGCCCGACCATCCCGATGATCGGCGTCGGGTAGATCGAAAGCCCTCGGGTCTCATTATAGAAGCTCACATTCCCGCTCACCACCGGAATCTTCAGGGCCGTGCAGGCATCGCTAATCCCTTCGACGGCCAAGATGAATTGCCACATGATATCCGGGCGCTCCGGGTTTCCGAAATTGAGGCAGTCGGTCAGGGCCAGCGGCCGCGCTCCCGCGCAGACGAGATTACGCGCGGCCTCGGCGACGGCGCCGGCCGCGCCTGTGTATGGGTTGAGCACGCAGTGGAGGCTGTTGCAATCCGCCGTGACGGCCAGGGCCTTCTCCGTCCCCTTGATCCGCAACACGGCGGCATCTGATCCGGGCCGGACTATCGTGTTGGTCTGGACCATGTGGTCATACTGTTCGAAGACCCAGCCTTTGTACGCGATCGTCGGCGAGGCCAGCAGGGTCTCCAGCACGAGGTTGCAGTCCCTCGGCTCCGGGATCAGCTCGAGAGGCAAGGACTGCAGAAAGTCTTGGTACGGGGGGGCTTCCGCCGGCCGCTCGTACTTAGGCGCGTCATCCGCCAGGGCGCGCGCGGGAACCTCGGCGACCACGACGCCCTGGTCTGTGACGCGGAGCAAGCCGTCCTCCATGACACGACCGATCACGGCGGCATCCAAATCCCACTTCTTGCAGGTGTCCAGAACCTCGCCTTCCCGTCCGGGCTTGGCAACGAGCAGCATCCGCTCCTGCGATTCCGAGAGCAACACTTCATAGGGTGTCATGCGCGCCTCGCGTCGCGGAACGTGCGCCAGTTCGAGTTCGATGCCCGTCCCGGCCCGCGAAGCCATCTCGCAGGAGGAGCTCGTCAGGCCGGCGGCTCCCATGTCCTGGATCCCGACCACGAGATCCCGCTCCATGAGTTCGAGGCAGGCCTCCAGCAAAAGCTTTTCGGTGAACGGGTCGCCGACTTGGACCGTGGGCCGTTTCGCATCCGATCCCTCATCAAAAGCATCGGAAGCCATGGTCGCGCCGTGAATGCCGTCCCGCCCGGTCTTGGCGCCGACGTACAACACCGGGTTGCCGACCCCGGCCGCCCTTCCCAGGAATATCCGGTCACGCCGAGCGATACCCAGGCAAAACACATTGACCAAGGGATTCTTGTCGTAAATGGGGTTGAAGGAGATTTCGCCTCCCACCGTCGGCACCCCGACACAATTCCCGTAACCGGCGATGCCGGACACGACGCCGCTGAAGAGGTAGCGGTTTGGGGGGCTCTCGAGCGGGCCAAACCGCAACGAATCCAGCAGGGCGATTGGTCTTGCCCCCATCGTGAAGATGTCGCGTAAGATGCCCCCCACGCCGGTCGCAGCGCCCTGATAGGGCTCGATGAACGAGGGGTGGTTGTGGCTTTCCATCTTGAAGACCGCGACCAGGCCGTCGCCGATGTCCACCACGCCGGCATTCTCACCGGGACCATGGACGACCTGGGGACCGTGCGTCGGAAGCTTCTTAAGGAAGGCGCGGGAACTCTTATACGAGCAATGCTCGCTCCACATAACCGAGAACATCCCGAGCTCGGTGAGATTTGGTTCCCGGCCCAGAATCCGGATGATCTTCCGGTGCTCGTCGTCGGTGAGCCCATGCTGAGCAACGAGTTCTTTCGTGATGCCGAGGTCCGCCATCAACGCTTCCCACCCTGTAGTGGATCACATTGTAGCATTTCTATGGCCAGGGAACGCGAAAAATGAGCGATTGCGCGTCCTAATCCCCATGAAAAAAGGCATTGTCACGGCGTGGTGAGGGCGAGTAGGATTATGTCAGTCGCTATCCGGCATAGCCCTGATAAAGCGGCAGTGGTGACGGCACTCACACGGAAGGAGGAGACTGATGAAGAGGCTATTAGGGTTCGCGGTGATTGCGATCTCGCTGGTGTTCGTGAGCGGACAGGCGTGGGCGCAAATGGGCAAGGCGGCGCCGGCTCTCAACACGGCAGCCGGATCCAAAGCGGAATCGCACAATAAGGAAGGCATCGAGCTTTATAACCAGGGTCATTGGGATGTCGCCCTCAACCATTTCACCGAAGCAGCCAAAGCCGACCCCAATTCGGCGGAAGCGCATTATAACGTGGCGCTGGCACTGGACAAGTCAGGCGATCATAAGGGCGCAACGGAACACTTCAAGACGGCCTTCGATCTCGGCAAGAACAATCCGGATATCCAGAATTCCGGAATTCTCAAAGCCCATCTGAAGATGAAGTAAAGCGTTAGGCCGGGCGCCGGCGCAACGTCGGCTCCCGGTCCCCTCACCCTCCCCTCTCCCCCGCAACGGGGGCGAGGGGAGAAATGGCGTCCAGTAATGAGAGAAAGATCAAGCGACCGTCTTCGTTGCCGAGGAGCGCTTCAGAACACCGCTCCGGGTGGGGCATCATCCCCACGACGTTCCCACCAGCGTTCGTGATCCCGGCAATATTGCCGAGTGATCCGTTGGGGTTGGCCTCTTGGGTAATCTCCCCTTCCGGTGAGCAGTAGCGAAAGACGACCTGGTTCTTGGCGGTAAGGGAGGACAGGGTTGCAGCGTCGGTGTAATAGTTTCCCTCGGCATGAGCGATCGGGAGCGTCAGCACCTGACCTGGTCGGCAGCGACCGGTGAACGGTGTCGCGGTGCTCTCGACCCGGACGTGAACATCGCGGCAGACAAAGGTCAACGAGCGATTACGCAGCATGGCTCCGGGCAGAAGCCCCGCCTCCAGCAAAATTTGAAACCCATTGCAGATGCCGAGAACCGCCCCGCCGCGTTCGGCAAAGCGAGCGACGGCCCCCATCACCGGTGAGAACCGGGCAATCGCACCGGTTCGAAGATAGTCGCCGTAGGAAAATCCGCCGGGGATCACGACGGCATGCAGCGCGGGCAGGCTTTCCGCCTTGTGCCACACAAGCTCGGCCGAGGCGCCCAGGACCTTCGTCACCGCGTGGTGGCAGTCATGGTCACAATTGGAGCCAGGAAAGACGATGACGCCTACTCGGATGGACGTATCCGCCATTGCGCTCAGCTCGGATTGGTAGCCTTCGTGCGAGCCTTGATCAGGTCTTGGATGGCCTCGCCGAGAAAATCATGGACAGCCAGTACTTCGGCCGGGACTCGCCGAGCGAGGAGCTTTCGGCCGGCCGCCAGGTGAGAGGCCAACGTGCCTTCGAAGTCACCCGATTGAACGGCGAGTTCGAGCGCCTTGGATTCGTACAGGGCGATGTCCGACACAATGATTCGGGCCAGACGCCGAGCGTCCTCGGCAGCCTTCAGATCCGCCGGAAGTTCTTGCGGGACTTTGGGCGGAAACTCCAGGGCGACGAGATCGGGGACCACTTCCAGGTCTTCCGCCTCTATCTCGGAACCGCCCACTGGCGCGCGCGTATCCGCAGATGGTTCTTCTTCCAGCGTAGGTCCCCAGCCCTGCTCAAGCAGATCCCGAGTCAAGAGAACTTTTTCGTCTGGGGAGAGCTTTAGGACGAGAGACTCGATCTCCGCAAGCGTCGGCTGCGCTCGAGCCTCAGACTTTGGGGTGGCAACAGGCTTTTCAGACGCCGCCGACTTGGCGGACGCCGCGGCAGGCATCGGAGTCCCGGCCGAAAGTGGCAAAGCCGGCTGGCGGGCTCTTTGCTCGTCCCGAAGACGGGCGGCTTCAATCATCAGAAATTCGGCCTCCATCCCCTGCCCCATACCCAACGGACGAGCCTGGGGTGCACTGGGCTCAAAGAAGAAGGCGCCGCTCTTCCAGGTCAAGATCTCCCCTGCGACATCGAACAATTGTTCGCGCAGGATCGCCTCGAGCGCGTCCTGTTTCATAGCGCCGGATTCCACAAGGACCGTCCCGAGGGGAGGCTTGCTTTCTTTCCACCCGTGCTTCCCTTGCTTTAGGAGCGCCTCAACGAGTTGGTCCTCGGTGACCAGGCGCTTATCCACGAGCCTTCGTCCCAACTTCCGCGTGGAGTCCGCATCGCCGGAGACGACCTGTCCTCCTTTGAAGACCAATCGCGCTCCGCCGTCCGTGTGGACAAGAATCAGGACTCCATATCGTTGGTTCATCGCCAGGACCTGCATGATCCCGGAGATGTCCGTCTTTTCGAACCGGCCTTCAAAACCCAAGCGGTCTTCCTTCCTCCTTTTCTGTCAGTCCAGCAGCTCGAACCGATACTCCTCAATCACGGTATTGGCCAGCAGGCGCTCGCACATGGCCTTCACTTCGGCCTCGGCCCCCGGTCGGTCGTTCGTGGCCAGCTCCAGCTCGATGAGCTTGCCGACCCGCACCTCCTTGACGCCGGTATGGCCCAAGGAGCCGAGCGCGTGGAGAACCGCCTGGCCTTGAGGGTCCAAGATTCCGCGCTTCAACGTGACGCAGACTCGCGCTTTCATGGAGCCGACCGCCCGCGTTTCTTCCCGGAACCCGCGTGTCCCCCAAACACCCGCCTAAAGATCGTCTGGACATGGCGGGTATAGGCTTGAGGCTTGAAACACATCGCGATGGTCTCGGAGGACAGGTGCTTCGTCACAAAGGGGTCCTTCTCAACCAAGTCCCGGAACGGCGACCGTCCGTTCCAGGCCGCTGTGGCCAGGCGCTGGACCGCCTCGTACGCCTGCGCGCGTGGCGCGCCTTGCTTCACAAGTTCCAGCATCAAGCGCTGTGAGTAAATGACTCCGCCCGTCAGGTCAAGATTGCGGCGCATCCGGTCGGGATAGACAACCAGATCGGCCATGAGGTCCGTGAAGCGGGTCAGCATGTAATCAATCACTATCGTGCTGTCGGGAATGATGACCCGTTCGACCGACGAGTGGCTGATGTCACGCTCATGCCAGAGGACGACGCTCTCCAAGGCGGCCAGGCCGTTCGCCCGCACCAACCGGGCCAGCCCGCAGAGGTTCTCGGAAACGATCGGGTTGCGCTTGTGCGGCATTGCGGACGAGCCCTTCTGTCCAGGCGCAAAAGGTTCCTCAGCTTCCAGTACCTCCGTCCGCTGAAGGTGGCGGATCTCCGTCGCGAACTTCTCGATGCTGCTCGCCAGGAGGGCCAGTGCAGTGAGGTACCCCGCATGGCGGTCGCGTTGGATCACTTGGTTGGAGGCCGGAGCCGGCTTGAGGCCCAGCTTCCTGCAGACATAGGCCTCGACGACGGGAGACAGATGCGCAAAGGTTCCCATCGCTCCCGACAGCTTCCCGTAGGCGATCTCTTCACGCGCCCGCCGGATCCGTTCCCGGTGCCGTTTTACTTCGTCGTACCAGATCGCCAGCTTGACGCCAAATGTAATGGGTTCCCCGTGGATGCCGTGGGAGCGCCCGATCATCACCGTGTCACGGTGCTCCCGGGCCCGCTGTCGCAGCACTCGAAGCAGTCGATCCAGGTCCGCCAGGATCGCGTCGGCGGCCTCGACCATCAGAACCGCCAGGGAAGTGTCCAGCACGTCGGATGAGGTGAGGCCCATATGCAGGTACCGACCCGAAGGGCCGACCTGCTCCGAGATGGACTCGAGGAAGGCGATCACATCGTGCTTGACCACCCGCTCCAAGGCCTCGATACGCGCCGGATTGATGCGAGCCTTGGCGCGAATCTCACGGAGGGCGGAGGCCGGGATGAGGCCCTGCTTGGAAAAAGCCTCGCACGCGAGGAGCTCCACTTGAAGCCAGGTTTCATACTTGCGGGTCGGGTCCCAGAGGGCCTTGAGGCCGGGCCGGCTGTAGCGGTCAATCATGGCCCACCGGTGAAGCGCTCTCCCGCGCCTTCTCCAGCAAACGAGGCTCCTCGCGCAAGATGCGATCCAGAATGCCATTGACGAACGCTCCCGACTGGTCGTCTCCGAACAACTTGACGATGTCGATGGCTTCGTTCAGCGTGACCCGCGCAGGGATGTCGGGCATAGACAGCAGCTCATAAACCGCCATGCGTAGAACCGCCCGGTCAATATGGGCCATGCGGGAAACGGTCCAGTGCTCCGCGTGGCGGCCGATGAGGTCGTCGAGCGCGCTGCTGTGTTCGATCACCCCGGAGATGAGCCGGTCGGCGAACTTACGAGCCTCGGGGTGCGCTTTATTCTGCGCCCAGAAGTCATACAGCCACCCTGTTGTCTCGTGGTGGATGTCCCACTGAAAAAGGACCTGCAGCGCCAATTCGCGTCCTTTGCGCCGAAGACTCATCGCGTCCTCTTGCGGGGAAACGTTTTCAATCCCGCTCCCGCTGAGCCGGTCGGAGGGCGGCCTTTTCCAAGATGTTTGCTGCGTGGTTCGACGGGCTCACCACGAACGTCAGCAAGGCGCCTCATAAGATTGGCCATTTCGATTGCCGCCACGCCTGCTTCATATCCTCGGTTAACTCTGCCGATCCCGGACCGCGCGTCTGCCTGCTCTCCGGTGTCGGTGGTCAAAACGCCGAAGATGACCGGAAGTCCATAGTCGTATGCGACGCGTGCGATCCCTCTGCTCACCACCGCACTGATGTACTCGAAATGAGGCGTCTCCCCTCTGATCACGGCCCCCAGACAGAGCAACGCGTCATAGCGACGCGAGCGTGCCAGCCGGGCGGCGACCAGCGGGATCTCGAAAGCCCCCGGAACCACAACCACATCAATCGCCTCGTCACGCGCCCCCCTCGCGCGCAAAGCGTCCAACGCACCTTCCACGAGCCGTTTCGTGACCTCCTCGTTGAACCGGCTCCGGATGATGCCGAACCGCAGGCCTTTGGCTTGGCCCGTCCCTTCGATTGTCGTGAGCATTCGCGTCCTCGTTGGAACCGGTCAGACCTTGTCCAGAAGGTGCCCGAGCTTGGACTTCTTGGTCTGAAGGTACCGGACGTTGCTGGCCTGGGGAGAAATCTCGATCGGCACGCGTTCCACCACACGGAGCCCGTACCCTTCCACCCCAACGATCTTCCTCGGGTTATTCGTAATGAGACGGATCTTATGCACACCCAAGGCGACCAGGATTTGCGCGCCGATCCCGTAGTCTCGGAGGTCAGGCTTAAAGCCCAACGCGAGGTTGGCTTCGACCGTGTCCTTCCCTTCGTCCTGGAGCTTGTAGGCCCTGAATTTATTGACCAAGCCGATGCCTCGCCCTTCTTGGTTCAAGTACAGAAGGACGCCCTGACCGGCCTTTTCGATCATCTGCAAAGCCCGGTGAAGCTGTTCCCTGCAATCACAGCGGAGGGATCCGAGGACATCGGCCGTGAGGCACCCGGAGTGCACGCGGACCAGAACCTCGTCGGAGGGCTTGATGGCCCCCTTGACCAGAGCCACGTGGGCGCCGTGGTCCAGATAGTTCTCGAAGACGTGGGCAGTAAACTCCCCGAAGATGGTCGGGAGCTTGGCCTGAGTCACTTCGCGGACGAAGGTCTCCCGCTGCATGCGGTATTCGATCAGATCCTTGATCGTGATCAGCTTGAGGTTGTGACGATGGGCTATCTGCTGGAGCTGCGGCACGCGCGCCATCGTTCCGTCCTCATTCATGATCTCGCACAACACCCCCGCCGGCCGGAGACCGGCCAGCCGGGCGAGGTCCACCGAGCCCTCGGTCTGTCCGGCCCGCTTTAGGACGCCGCCTTTGTCGGCTCTGAGTGGAAAGATGTGACCGGGACGAGCCAGATCGGTCGGCTTGGTCTTGGAATCCACGGCGGCCAGGATCGTCACGGCCCGGTCCTTGGCCGAAATCCCTGTGGTGATTCCACGCCGTGCATCAATTGAGACAGTAAAGGCGGTGCCGAACGGCGCCGTGTTCTCGGCGACCATCGGCGGCAACTGGAGCTCCTCCACCCGCTCGGGGGTCAGAGTCAGACAGATGAGGCCGCGCCCATGTGTCGCCATGAAGTTGATGGACTCGGGAGTGATTTTTTCGGCCGCCATGACGAAGTCGCCCTCGTTCTCCCGATCCTCGTCATCCACCAGGATGACCATACGGCCATGCTGAATATCAGCGATCGCCTCTTCGATGGCGTCAAACTTCACGAACATCTCCTGATTGAAAGTCTCATTCTCTCATCCACACCCCCTGAGAAAAAGAGACAGGTTGAGATGAATACGCTATACAAGTTAACAATATAGAGATCCCCAGGGTCTGTGTCAAATGTGGGGGTCCGCCTCCCGCAGGCGGGGACGGCGGAACACGACGACCGTAGGCGTGATCAGGGCGCAGACTGATGCATAGATGGCAAAGCCGGTCGCGTAGGTCCCGCTGAGGTCCTTGAAGAGGCCTAACGCCGACGGCAGCAGGAATCCTCCTATCCCCCCGGCCGCTCCGACCAGGCCCGAGATGGTGCCCATTTCTTGCCGAAACCGATGGGGGACCATCTGGAAGATCACCCCGTTGCCCATTCCCAGACACGTCATCGCCAGCCATACCGATGCAAAAGCGAATGGGAAGGGGAGTATGAGCGCAGTCACGCCGGTTAACATCGCGATGGCCGGATAGAGGAAGGACAAGACCCGGAATCCCCCGAGACGGTCGGCCACGAATCCGCCCACCGGACGGGAGAAACTGCCGGCAAGGGCACAGGCTGCGGCAGCCCATCCCGCCTCCACACGCGAGAGCCCGTATTGGTCATGAAAGAAGATGCTGAGATAGCTGCTGAGGCCCACGAACCCGCCGAACGTAATGGAGTAGAGCAGGCAGTACCAGTAGGTCTCGGGCACACGAAGAATAGTGCCCAACCCCCTCCGGCCGACCCTTGATCCGTCCAGAGACCCGCCCGGAGGGGCATGGTCTCGCGCCAGCGTCACGTACGCCAAGGCGGTCAGGACCACGACCGGGATCATGATGCCGAACACGGTATGCCACCCAAAGCTTGCGGCCAGGAGCGGGGCCAGCGCGATACTGATGATCGCCCCACTGTTCCCCGACCCGGCGACACCCATCGCCAGCCCCTGGTGCGCCGACGGATACGCGCGACTGGCCAACGGCAAGGAGACGGCAAAACTCGCCCCCGCGATCCCCAGGAACAACCCCAGCACGAGCATCTGCGTAAAGGTCTCGGCGGCCAGCCAGGCCCAGGCCAGCGGTCCCGTAACCACCAGCATGCCGATGAAGCCGGTACGCCGTGGACCGAATCGGTCCGTCCACACACCCATCACCACGCGGACGAGCGATCCGCCCAGTAAGGGGACTGCGACCATGAAACCCTTCTGGGTCGCGGTGAGCCCGAAGTCCTCGGCAATGAAGATTCCGAGGGCTCCCACGAGGACCCAGGCCATGAAGCTGACCTCGAAATGGAGCCAGGCAGCCAGCAGGGATGGCCAATGGCCGCTTCGAAGAGCGCGCAAAATCGGCAAACGATTCTCCTTGTGCATCGTCCACAGAGGTGGCGGCACGTTATAGCGTACCCGTGACGCCATGCGCAAGGCTCGTGCGGGGAGGTTGTTGGGGCAATAGATTTTGCTTCGGAGAGAAGGTCCGATATAATAAATAACCTTAGAAAGGATACCCGCACCGCATGGACGAGACCCAACGTGACACGCCCAAGATCGAGGAGGCCGAAGTTCAGGAAAAGGACGTGATCGACGAGGGTGTCCTTTTCGATGAGCCGCTCGTCGAGGACGAACTCGACCTAGCTCAACCGGCCGTCGTGCAAGCGCGCGAGGACACGGCGCTTGTTCCTTACGATCCGCTGCAGCACTATCTCGCCGAGGTCCGGAGATACCCCTTCCTGACCAAAGAAGAAGAGCTGCACTTGGTCAACGACTTCCAGACGACCGGCAATCGTGAGTCGGCGGTCAAGCTCATCCTTTCCAATTTGCGCGTCGCGGTCTCCATCGCCCGGGAGTATCTCCACTCCGGCGCAGAGCTACTGGACCTGATTCAGGAAGGCAATGTGGGGCTCATGCAGGCCATCCGGAAGTTCGATCTCTCAAAGGGCGTGCGGTTCTACTCCTATGCCGCATGGTGGGTGCGTGCCTATATCCTTCGCTACCTCCTCAACACCTACCGGATGGTGAAGATCGGGACCACGCAGGACCAGCGAAAACTCTTCTACAACCTGAATAAAGAGAAGCGCAAATTGGAGCGCGAGGGTTTCGTGCCGGACACCAAACTCTTGGCAGATCGCCTCAATGTTCGTGAGCGCGACGTCATCGAGATGGGGCAGCGCCTCGGGAACTGGGACCTCTCCCTGGACGCGCCACTGGGACAAGACCAGGAGGGTACGCTGATGGATGTCCTGCCCGCGCAGGGCATCCCCGCAGACACGAGCCTGGAGCAGAAGGAGCTGCGCAACCTGTTCCAGCAAAAGCTGGCCGAGTTCGCCGCCACGCTGGATGACCGCTATGACGATATTTTGCGCAACCGAATCCTCTCAGACACCCCTTTCACGCTTGACGACATCGGTAAAAAGTACAACATCTCCCGTGAACGTGCTCGCCAACTGGAGGAGAAAATCATCAAGCGGCTACGGGACTTCATGAAAAAGGAGATCAAAGACTTCGAGCTGCTCAAGCCCTAACCCCCTACTACTCTGGAGAATCATCTTTCTTTAGGTTTGACCTGTCAGACAGTGAGCACCAGCGAGGTGATTTTTTATGGCTGATCTGCCACTCTGCATTTACTGTCAAAAGCCCGTCGACATAGTGGGCGGTACGGAGGAGTATGTCATTCCGAACAAAGAAACAGGGGTGAGCAAGGACCAATGGGAATACGCGCACCTGGACTGTCGCGAGGAGCGCAGGCAAGATAATGGGATCGGCACCTATTCGGAGTGCTGATTATCAACGAAGGAGCACGGCGGCGATGACGAGCCCGGCCAGCACGGCTACCACGGTGAGGTAGATCGGCACACTCCAATCCTCCCGCCAAGCGATCTGCCATTCCTCCGGATAGAACGCGGCGTCCGGCTGGTACCGGCCTTCCTCATACAACCCCAGCTCGCGCTCGATCTCAATCAGCACGTGCTTGGCCATCCGATGACGGGACCGCTGCTGGAGAATCAGATACGCCACGATCCCGAAAAACACGGCAATGCCAGTGCCGGTGAGGACCGTGGCAGTCCACTCGGGAGCGGCTGCGGTGGGAACAATCAGCAGGAGAACCAGAACCAGCACCAGAACTCCGCTCGCCGATCCGGTCAGCCACATCATCTGCTCGCGTCGTCGGAAGACCTCTTCTTTATACCAGAGGCATAAGGTCTTCAAAACCTCTAGGCGTTCCTGGCTCAGCTCCTTCCCTCCAGACATTCCCCTCACCCCCACCCTCTCCCCCGTAGGGAGAGGCTAATTAGGCGAACGCCAGGTCCTTGAGGCGCACCAGGATGCTGTGGCCGCGCATCTTCCGCATCAGCGCCTCGTCGGCGGTCACCAAGGGGTAGCCCAGCGCCGCAGTGTGTATTGTGATGGAGAATGATTGTGTTAACAAGTGGCAGTGGGCTGTTCGCAAACAACCCCACTACCGAGACACGGCAGTCGCCGGCGCCGACGGTGCATTAGACACCTGCGGCTTGGCCGTCGGTCTCCCCCGCCCCACCCGGTGCAGCTTGTCGCGCGTGTGATACGGCACGAGCCCTTCCAGCACCGAAGCCAGTTTGTCGCACGGCACATCCTCCAGCACTTTTACCGCCTGCTTGGGATCCGGCCCGGACCGCCCGCCGACGAAGACATCCACGGCATCCACAACTTCCCCCTTCACCTTGACGCGTTTACCCAAGAGCCCGATGTCCGCCACCAGGTGATTCCCGCAGCCGGCAGGGCACCCGGACCAATTCATTGTGATCGGTTTGATCCCATTGAGGGTCCGCTCCAGATGCTGGGCGGTCGCCAGCGCCCTGGACTTCGTCTCGATCACGGCCAGGTTGCAGTAGTCGTTGCCCACACAACTGACAAGGCCCTTGAAAACCTCGGACGCGTTATACGGCAAGGTCTCCAGCAGCGGTTCGTCCAGCAGACTCGTCAGCCGCCGGTCTGAAATGTTAGGGAGAATCAGGTTTTGCGCTGGGCTGAATCGAATCTCTCCGCTCCCATACCGTTCAGCAAGCGCCGCCACCCCGTGCAGATCCGACGCGGTGATCCGACCGACCGCAACCTTGAGCCCCACGTAGTTCAAGCCCGCCTGCTTCTGCCGAAAGATCCCGGCATGGTCGTTTGTTCCGGACTTCCGGGCATCAACACCGGCTGGCGGCAAAGGGCGCTTGAGTCGGTCTTCGAGCTCGGCGCGGAAGCGCGCCTCTCCCCACTCGTCCAGCAGGAACGCCAGCCGATTATTGGTCCGAAGCTCTCCTCGGGTGCCGTGATCGCGATAAATCAGCACGATCGCCGAACACACCTCGACGGCCTCGTCCGGTCGGACGAACACGTCCAACGACGAGGCAATGCGATAGCCCCCGGACCCCAACTTGCCTCCGACCAGAACATTGAACCCCACTTCATTCTTCCCACAGGCCTCGCGCGCGGCCGGGATCAAGGCGAGGTCTTGCGTTTCGGTGTGCAGGCAGTTTTCAGAACAACCGGTAATTGTCACGTTGAACTTTCGGGGCAAATTGGTGAACTCCCGGTTTCCCACGATGTGGTCCGTGAAGGCCTTCACCACCGGCGAAGCATCCAGAACCTCGTTTGGATTGAGCCCGGCCACCGGGCACCCCATGATGTTCCGCACGTTATCCATGCCCGTCTGCATCGAGGTCAGGCCTACCGCGTCCAGTTGCTCGAAGATGGCGGGCACCGACTCGATGCGGATATGGCGCAACTGGACCTGCTGGCGCGTGGTCAAGTCAATCAGGCCGTTCCCGTGCTGCTCCGCGATCGTGGCCAGCGCCCGCACCTGATAGGACGATGTCAGTCCGTTCGGAATGCGGACCCGGATCATGAAAAAGCCCGGCGTCGGATTTCGCAGGAAGATGCCGTACCACTTGAGCCGCTGGACGTCGTCTTCGGTGATCGCCTCCCACCCCTCGCGCGCGTAACGGGCGAGAGAGTCCCGGACGTCCAGCCCGTCCCGTTCGCACTTGAGCGTCTCGATCTTGTTCATGGCAACGGTTCCTTTCTTACCAACCCAGGCACCTTTCCGACAGGTACCGACTCGGGTGCCAGCGCCACCCGCACGGGGCTCACCATCCAGTACAGCCCGCCGACAAAAAGACCGCCGCCGACGATGTTGCCCAGTACCACCCAAGTCTGGTTCCACGCGAACCCCGCCCAGGAGATCCCCGCCTCATGCGGTAGGAGCAGCGCCAGCCCCAGAAGCGACTGGTTGGCGATGCTGTGCTCGAACCCGCTCCCGATGAAGGCGAACAGGCACCAGAAGATCAGGAGAATCTTGGCTGCGTCGCCTATCGCCCGTGCGGATGTCCACACCGCCAAGCACACCAGCCAATTGCATAAGATCCCGCGAATGAACAATTCCCAGGCGGGCAGGCTCATCTTCATGGCGCCGACCTTCAGGATCAGTGTTGACGAAGCGCTGCTGATCACGCCCGATTGGACCACCAGCCAGGCCACCACAAGCGAGCCGAGCAGATTTCCAATCAACGACCACAGAAACAACGCGCCGACCTGCGGCCACGTCACTTGCTTGGCCAGCGCGCCGATGACCCCGACCATATTGTTACCCGTGAACAACTCAGAGCCGGCGAAAATAACCAAGGTCAGGGCAACCCCGAAGGACACGCCCATGACCAGTTTCAGAGCCGCCGAGCCTTCGGCCGCGAACGGGGCGCCGATACTGAAGATCAAGGTGATGCCGAACCCCAAGTACACACCGGCCAAGGCTGAGAGGATCATATAGCCTAGTGGCGCACGCTCCAGGTAGGCTACTTTCTTAGACGATACCGAAACCATGCGTTGGACATCTGTGTCGTACATTGCCACCTCCTTGTAACCCTTACGCCAATAAAAAAGGGCGCCCATCCTTCTTGGATTGGCGCCCTTGCCACTTTATTGAGAACCGGGGTCGGCCTCGACCCCACCGGTCCCCTGGGGACGCAACCCTGCGCCTCCGCAAGACCGTCTACTACGCCTATGCTACCCCGAACTTAACAGCCGGTCAACTCTGTACTGCAATTACACGTCGTAATACAGGAAGAACTCATACGGATGCGGCCGAATCCGCATGGCATCCACCTCTTTGTCCCGCTTGTAGCTCAGCCAGGTGTCGATCACGTCCTGCGTGAAGACATTGCCCTTCAAGAGGAAGGCATGGTCTTTCTCGAGATTCCGCAGAGACTCCTCGAGACTTGCCGGCATCTGCTTTATCTTGGCCGCCTCTTGTGGCTCAAGATCGTACATATCCTTATCAACCGGGTGACCCGGATCGATTTTGTTCTCTATTCCATCCAAGCCGGCCATGAGCATGGCGGCGAAGGCGTAATAGGGATTGCATGCCGGGTCAGGAAACCGGACCTCAATCCGTTTGGCCTTCGGGTTCGGGGTGTACATCGGAATGCGAATCCCCGCGCTCCGATTCCGGCTCGAATAGGCGAGGTTGACCGGCGCCTCGAACCCGGGAGTGAGGCGTTTATAGGAGTTCGTCGTCGGATTGGTGAGGGCGGCCAAGGCAGGCGCGTGCTTGAGCACCCCGCCGATGTAATAGAGGCACAACTGGGAGATCCCGGCATATTCCTTTCCGGCGAAAAGCGGCTTGCCCTCTCTCCAGATGCTCTGGTGAGTGTGCATCCCGGACCCGTTGTCGGCAAAGAGCGGTTTGGGCATGAGGGTCACGGTCTTCCCGTGCCGTCGGGCGACGTTCTTGATGATATACTTGTACATCATCATCTTGTCGGCCATGTTCGTCAGGGCGTCATACCGCATATCAATTTCAGCCTGGCCCGCCGTCGCGACTTCATGGTGCTGCTTCTCGATCATGATTCCCATCTTCTGCATTTCCAGGACCATCTCACTGCGGATATCCAGTTGGGTGTCCATGGGCGGGACCGGAAAATATCCTTCCTTATGTCGAGGTTTATTGCCGAGGTTGGCCCCTTCCTTGCCTGAATTCCAAATACCCTCGTCGGAATCAATAAAGTAGTAGCCGCTGTGGCTGTTCTGATCGTAGCGGGCGCTGTCGAAAATGAAGAATTCGGCCTCCGGCCCCCAATAGGAAACGTCGCCGATCTTGGTCTGTTTGAGATACTTCTCCGCCTTCTGCGCCACATACCGCGGGTCTCGACTGTAATTCTCGCGGGTGATCGGATCCACGACGTTGCAGACCATGCTCAACGTGCGGACGGTGGTGAACGGGTCCATGACCGCGGTCGCGGGATCGGGAACGACCATCATGTCGCTGTTATCAATCGCCTGCCACCCACGAATGGAAGACCCGTCGAAGCCTGACCCCTCCGTAAAAACGGTGTCGGTCAACTCTTCGATGGGGATCGTAAAGTGTTGCCAGGTGCCCGGGAAATCCACGAATTTAAGATCAACCATGACGGCCTTATTCTTTTTCGCATACTCAAGCACTTCCTTCGCAGTCATACCGCCCTCCTTAGGATAAGATTGGCTCCCCTCAACCCCGCGTTATGAGAACCCGATGCACCACCGGACGTGTCGTCTGAACGCCGCCTAGGTATTCTTCGATCCGCGTGGTGATCGTTTCCCTCATTACCTCGCACCATTGCGGATCATTGACCTTGGCGCCTGCCTGATCCGTGACATAGAAGACATCCACGACCTGATCCAACTTGGTCGAAATCCGGGCCGCGTGCACCGAGAGGCCCAAATCGAAGATCGCTCGGGTAATCGCGTACAGCAAGCCCTGCCGATCATCGGCAAAGACGTCGATGATCGTATATTGGTCTGACGTCTCGTTGTCCACTTGAACGACCGTCGGCTCCCGGAGCGGCACGCCCTGACGACCCGCTCCGAAGCGAGTGGCTTCCTGCAATAGCGCCTCCACTTCACGGCGACCCTCCAGAACCGCCACGATCGTCTCGCTGATATCCCTCACCCGGCGAGGATGATGGGTGTCCGGGCAGTCGGGGTCCAGCACGCGGAAGACGTCCACCACGATCCCATCGGCAAGGGTGGCGATCTGCGCGTCCAGAATCTGGGCCCCCTTGGCCGCCAAAACCCCCGCGATCTTGGAAAAGATCCCTGGAGTGAGCCCGTCACGCGTGTACACCGTATACTCAGTGACCCCAAGGGCGACATCATGCTGCGAGTCCACGAGGACCGGAGTGCTGGACAGCCGCGACACCCATTCGAGGTGCGTGGCGATCCGCTCCGCCGGCATCGCCACAAGAGAACGGTCGGGCCAGGTTTCAAGCTGCCGGTCGAGCCACTCCAGGGGAAGGCGCTTTCCCACCAAGCGAATGACCGCTTGCCGGACCTCCTGCCTCCGCAGGCGAAGGGCATCAGCCGCCTCGACCCCTTCCTCCCCAGCCAGTTCGTTGAGCGACTTCAAGTAGAGTTCTCCCAAAAGGGTCTCTTTCCAGGGCGTGAGCACGCCCGGCCCAACCGCCGAGATATCGGCCGCCGTCAGCACGAAAAGCATCTTTAAGACCTCTGGGGTTCCGACCTGCCGAGCGAATCTCAACACCACCTTCTCATCAGAGGGGTCCCGCCGAAAGGCCGTATTCGCCATCAGAAGGTGGAATCGCACTAAAAAAGACAGGAGTTCGGAATCGTGGTCTCCCAGTCTGAGGCGCGCGGCCGTGTCGCGGGCAATGCGCTCGCCGATGAGGCTATGGTCCTCGGCCTGTCCTTTCCCTAGGTCATGGAGCAGGACTGCCAAGTGCAGGAGGTCTTTACGCTTGATCTCGCGGTAGACATGGGACAGCAGGCTGTTCCCGGCCCCGATTGCTTCGGCCTGCCCGACCGCCAAGAGCGAATGATGGTCCACCGTGTACTTGTGATACGCGTTGAACTGCATGAGCCCACGGACCGGACCGAACACCGGAATCAACCGCTCCAGCAACCGGACTCGATGCATCGCCGTAAGGGTGTCAGCCACATGGCCGGGTCCCGTGAGGATGGCCAGAAAGCTGCCGCTCGCCGCTTCGGAGAGGAACGCCGAGTCCGGGACGGCGGCCAAACGTTCCGGGAGCTCTTGGATGAGCTCGTCGGAGACCGCTAGGCCATACAGTTGCGCAAGCTGAAAAAGCCTTAGAATTCGGGACCCGTCTGCGAGGAACTCTTCCCGGAGATTTCCGGGCACCGTGATCGCGTCCCTGGTCAGGGCAAAAAAACGTTCGATCTGCCGGGCCGGAAGCCATACGGCCAGCCGCTGCCAGACCGACCTGATCATGGTCCGAGAGACGAACTGGTTGGTGACGTCCGCCACGCGGGTGGAATGACGATAATACTGTTGCATGAATTGCTCGACCGACAAGAGATGCTGAGTGTCCCGGAAGCCCCACAAGCCCGCGATGCGGATTTGCTCGTCAAACGTCAAGATGTCCTGCGCCCGCCCGGCATAAAAGTGCAGTTCGTTGCGGACGCGCCAGAGGAAATTCTGCGCCTCCCCAAGGGCCGTGGCATCGCCGGTGGACAATACCCTGTCTCGAACGAGGTCATCGAAAGAAGCGGTCCCATAGCGGGCCATCGCCGTCCACTTCAGCAGGTGCAGGTCCCGGAGCCCGCCACGGCCTTTCTTCAGATTGGGCTCCAGCAGAAAGTTGGTCGCCCCAAACCGGCCATACTCTCGTTGGCGCTCCTCCCGTTTTCGCACCAAAAACTCCTTGGCGGTCTTTCCGACGACCTGTGCCCGGTACATCCGCTTGAATTCATCAAAGAGTCTCTGATCGCCGGCCAACAAGCGAGCCTCCATCAGGGCCGTGCGAATGGTGAGGTCGGTCCGACCCATCGCCATGCAATCCGCCGTTGTCCTGAGGCTGTGGCCGACCTGAAATCCGAGATCCCAAAGCGCATGCAGGATCGCCGTTGAGACAGACCGGGCCTTTGCTTCCTGTGAGGGCGCAAAGAGAAACATGAGATCAATATCGGAGTAAGGCGCCAGCTCACGCCGTCCGTAGCCACCCAGCGCCACGAGACAGAGACCCCTCTCCATTGCCCTCTCCCCACCGGAGAGAAGGGAAGGTGAGGGGGCCTCCTCTACACACGCATCCTGATACAGGTCGAGGAGGATCTCATCCGCCAGGGCGGTCAAGGCGGCCACGACTTCGACACCAGTCGCTCCACGCGCATGGGAAGCCGCAATTGCCGCCCGGCGGGCCTCAAGGCTTTCCCGCCGCCAGTCGGTCCCAGTGCCACGACTGATCAGCACATCCTGCATGGACATTACAGCGCGCGGTCTCCGGTCTCACCGGTCCGGATCCGAACCACCCCTTCCAAGTTTTGCACGAAAATCTTGCCGTCGCCGATGCTGCCAGTTTTGGCGGTCCGAATGATCGTTTCGACGACTTTTTCCGAGAGCGTATCGGGCACGACTACCTCGATCTTTGTCTTAGGCACAAACTCGATCGTGTATTCGGTTCCGCGGTAAGCTTCCTTGTGCCCCTTCTGGCGCCCGAAGCCACGAACCTCGGAAACCGTCATGCCATAGACGCCGAGTTCGGTCAACGCGTCCTTTACTTCTTCCAGCTTGAAGGGTTTAATGATGGCCTCAATTTTCTTCATAGCGTCCACGCCTCCCTTTCATGCGCCGCATGTCATCACCCAGAGCTCCCCGCTAGGTGCTGCCGGGTCACTCCTTCGTATAGGCCCGTTCTTCGTGCTGGCTGAGATCCAGGCCGCGCTGCTCGTCTTCGGCAGTGATTCGCAAGCCCACCACTCCATCAACGACCTTTAAAATGATGAACGTCCCCACAACGGCAAAAACCAGTGAAACTCCGGCAGTGAGAAACTGCGTGCCAAACTGGCCGGGGTTGCCAAAGAATAGCCCGTCCGCTCCACCGGGGTTGATCGCCTTGGAGGCAAACAGACCAGTGGCCAGAATCCCTATGAATCCGCCGACCCCGTGTATACCGACCACATCCAGCGAGTCATCATAGCCCAACCGACCCTTCCACACAACTGCGCCATAGCAGGCGGCTCCGGCCACAAGGCCGATCAGCATGGCCGCGAACGGCCCCACGAATCCGGCCGCGGGGGTCACCGTTGCCAGGCCTGCAATGGCTCCGCTCGCGACACCCAGAACAGTGGGATTACCCCTGTGCAGCCATTCCGCCGCCATCCAGCTCATCGCCGCCGCCGCCGCCGCCGTATTCGTTGCCAGGAACGCAGATGCCGCAAGGGCATTTGCGCCGAGCGCGCTGCCGGCATTGAATCCGAACCAGCCGAACCAGAGTATCCCCGCCCCCAGCAACGTCATGGGAAGGTTATGCGGCGCAATGTACGTTGTCCCATACCCTTGCCGTTTGCCTAAAACGAGCGCACAGGCCAAGGCGGCCCACCCTGAGCTGATGTGGACGACGGCCCCGCCGGCAAAATCCAAGGCGCCCATTTTTGCCAACCACCCCCCTCCCCAAATCCAATGAGCCAGCGGACAGTAGATGAATGTAGCCCATAAAACGGAGAAGAGTAACAGGGCGCTAAACCGCATGCGCTCCGCAAAGGCGCCGGTTATCAGCGCCGGGGTGATGGCAGCAAACATAAGTTGAAACAACATAAAAACCTGATGAGGAATGGTCGGACCGTATGTCGCATGGGGTTCCCCGCCGACCCCATTCAAGCCGGACCACTCGAGACTGCCGATGAATCCTCCCACGTCAGGCCCAAACGCCAGGCTGTATCCCCAGAGCACCCAGGTCAGGCTCACCAGGCAAAGGATTATAAAGCTGTGCATGATGGTGCCCAGTACATTCTTGTTCCGAACCAGCCCGCCATAAAACAAGGCCAGGCCCGGCATCGTCATAGCCAAGACCAAGGCCGACGCCGTGAGGACCCAGGCCGTGTCCCCGGAATCAACCTTGAGCGGGAGTGTCCCCGCTGCTGTCCCCACCTGGGCGGGCGGGGTCGGCGCTTCTTGGGCCAAGGTAAACGGTGCCTCGAACACAATCAGCATGACCACGACGATACTCAAGACGGCAAAGCCCGAATCGCGGACTCGACATTTCTGCATGGGTAGCGACCTCCTTGTCGTCAGTGCCCCATTGCACTGGCAGAAGATACCCTCGCCTCTGTAGCGCATCAGCCTCTCGAATAAGCCCGCTCCTCATGCTGGGTTATATCCAGGCCGATCCGTTCCTCCTCCTCAGTCACCCGCAATCCTATCGTCCAATCCACGATTTTGAGAATTATCATCGTCCCAATGAAGGCAAACACCCAGGAGACCAGCACGGCCGTAGCCTGTATCAAGAGTTGCCCGGGGTTGCCAAAGAAGAGACCATCGGCCCCAGCCGGATTGATGGCCTTGGACGCAAAAAGGCCCGTTGCCAACGCGCCCCAGGTTCCTCCAATACCATGAAGGCCGAACGCATCCAGGGCGTCATCGTAGCCAAGCTTAGACTTCCAGATCACTGCGAGGTAACAAAAGACCCCCGCCCCTGCCCCGATGACGATCGAGGATAGGGGTCCGACAAACCCGGATGCCGGGGTGATAGCCACCAGCCCAGCCACCGCCCCGCTGGCCGCCCCCAACACGGTCGGCTTCCCTCGATACATCCATTCGGCCACCATCCAGGCCAAGGCGGCTGTTGCTGTTGCCGTATTGGTCACCACAAACGCGCTGGTCGCCAAGGCCCCGGAGGCTACAGCACTGCCGGCGTTGAACCCGAACCATCCGAACCAGAGCATGCACGCACCCAAGACGGTCATTGGAAGATTGTGCGGGGCCATATTCTCCTTTCCGTGTCCCACCCGCTTTCCGAGGATAATCGCACAGGCCAGGCCAGACACCCCGGAGCTGATATGCACAACCGTGCCGCCGGCGAAATCCAGCGCGCCCAGGTTTCTCAGCCACCCTCCCACCGCCCAGACCCAATGGGCGAGCGGGTCATAAATAAACGTGGCCCATAGGAGCGTGAAGACTAAAAAGCTGCTGAATTTCATTCGGTCGGCAAAGGCGCCCGTGATCAGGGCTGGGGTGATGACTGCAAACATCAGTTGAAAGATCATAAAGGCTTGGTGCGGAACCGTCGCCCCATAATCAGCATTTGGCTTGTCCATCGCGACGTCATTGAGTCCCGCCCACTCCAGCCCTCCGATAATGTGCCCATGGTCCGGCCCAAAGGCCAGGCTGTAGCCCCACAGCACCCACTGCACGCTGATCAGGCACAAAATGATAAAGCTTTGCATGATGGTCGCCAGAGCATGCTTCTCCCGTACCATGCCGCCATAGAACAAGGCCAACCCTGGGGCAGTCATGGCCAGCACTAATGCCGCCGAGACAAGAACCCATGCCGTATCCCCTGTGTCTATTTTCGGCGGTGGCGCCGGAGTGGCTGCTGGAGCTGAAGGCGGCGCGCCAGCGGGCGGAGCCGCCGGAGGCGCACCGGCCGCCGGAGGAGTTTCAGGAGCCTGCTGGGCAAGGGCTAATCCTCCAACAACCCAGGGCATGGCAATGAGGAGCAAGACTGCTGTCCACATCACACCCTGTCGTCGCATGAATTTCATGGCCAGACTCCTTCCTCAGGCGATCAGAAGTTGATATCCAGTTGGACGGTCCACTTCCACTGCCCGTTGATGACGTGGTCGTTGAACCAAACCGGACCGGTCAAAAGACTGATGTCCTTCGTGAAGTAATGATAGATCCCGACCCCTCCCCCGCCGATGAAGTTCTTCCCGCTGGCGTAGTCGCCCGCGAGCACCCACTTGTTGTATTCGTTGCCTTCCTTATCCTTGACCTTCCAGAACCCGTAGTCGTAGCCGACCAGGGCGCCGTCGTTGTCCAACTCCCCAAGGGGACCGTTCGGATCACCCCCGGCCGGGCAGGAAAAGAGTGGATTTGACGTGCCGTTCTTGCAGCCGCCTTCGTGCATCAACGCGGACCCCGGGTTGCCGTAATAGTACCCGGCGTGGAGCCGGCCGAACGGGCCGAGTGTCTTCCCCACCAGAATGTCCACGATATTCATGTCGGTGACTTCCTTTTTCGTCCCGATGTTGAAGATGCCCACATTGAAGGCCGGCGACCAGCTTGCCAGCGCGCCTTCGGGGATTCCGAGTTTGGCGTTGAACAGAAACTCGCTGCCGATCGAGCGGAGACTCGCGTGGGCTAAACGGCCGGGGAACAGAAGATCTGCCCCGACTTCAAGATTGAGCTTCTCGAAAGGCAGGACACCGACCGTGAGTCCGACATCAGTGGAGAATGAGCCTGACTGAACGTTGAGCCGCTCCTCCTCGGTCTGGTACAGGCGGAAATAATTGTCTACCCCGATGTGCCAAACATTGAACGGCTGGACGTCAGTTGTGGCCGTGGTCCAATACGTGGTCGAAGGGGTAGCGTGGGCCAAGACGCCGCCCCACATGATAACTATTATGACCGCCAACACGCCGCGCATTATCGTCTTCATAGTCTTGTGCCTCCGTAGTCCTTGATGATTTCTGGAGCCTCGTATCCCTACTGCGGCGACTTCTCTGTCTGTGTGGCACGCCGTTGTGTCGCCACCGTCGGTCCTACCAGCCACGGTACCGGTTCGTGATCGGCATTCGCCGATCCTTGCCCAACGCTCGGTGCGTGATTTTCACCCCCGGCGGTGACTGACGGCGCTTGTATTCGCTCCGGTCAACCATTGCCAGGACACGCTCCGCCATCCGACGGTCGAATCCTGCGGCCACCAAATCGGCCAGCCCTTGATCTTCCTCCACATATCCTCGAATGATGGGATCGAGGACCTCATACGGTGGCAGGGAGTCCTGGTCCGTCTGATGCGGGCGCAACTCCGCTGTCGGCGGACGGGTAAACATCCGCTTGGGGATCACCGGGTCCGCACCGCGACCGTTCCGCCACCGAGCGATTTCGTAGACCAGGGTCTTGGGGACGTCTTTGATCGCTGCAAACCCTCCGGCCATGTCCCCGTAGAGGGTGGCATATCCGACGCTCATCTCGCTTTTGTTTCCGGTGGTCAGGACGAGCCAGCCGAACTTATTGGAGAGCGCCATCAAAAGATTCCCGCGAATCCTTGCCTGAAGGTTTTCTTCGGTCACATCCGCACGCCGCGCCTTAAAGGCAACCGCCAGGGCCGCACGGTAGGACTGGAAAATCGGCGTGATCGGCAGGCTCATCAGCCGGATGCCGAGGTTGCGGGCCAAGGCGCGCGTATCCTCGCCGCTCTCATCGGACGAATAGGGAGAGGGCATAAAGGCGCCGACGACATTGCGGGCCCCCAACGCATCCACGGCGAGGACTGCGGTCAGGGCCGAATCAATGCCTCCGCTCAGTCCCAGGACGACCTTTTCGAACCCGTTTTTGCGCGCGTAGTCTCCGATACCCAACACCAAGGCGCGATACACTTCCTCCAGCGGCGAAGGCGCGGCCGGCATCCCCCCATGCAAGGGATGGCGGCGGTGGTCACGGTACCGCAATGAAAGGACGACCCGATCCACGGATACCCCCCGCCGCTCCAGAGCGCGACGTTCCAGCCGGCGGCGGGTGTCATGCAAGCGGGCCCGGAAGACCGCGTCCGCATCCACATCCGCGATGACGAGGTCTTCTTCGAACGCCCTTCCCCGCGCCACCGTCCGCCCGGTCTCGTCTACCACGAGGCTGTTCCCGTCGAAAACCAGTTCGTCCTGGCCTCCGATCAGATTGACGTAAGCCACCGCGACAAGATTATCCATGGCGCGCGTGGCCAGCATTTCCTCTCGAAACCGGAGTTTGCCCCGGTGGTAGGGAGACGCGCTGATGTTGACGATGACTTCGGCCCCACCAACCAACGCTTGGGCCAGCGTCGGGCCTTCGGGGTACCAAATGTCTTCGCAGATATTGATCCCAATGGTGATTCCGTTGAGGACGACCGTGGCCGACCGCGCCCCGGCTTGAAAATAACGGTTCTCGTCGAAAACGCCGTAATTCGGGAGATAGACTTTGTGGTGAGTCGCCACAACCCGCCCGTCACACACGAAAGCCGCAGCATTATAAATGTCACTTTGGCGATCCACGAAGCCGATGATGGCAGCAATTCCCTTTATCTTTCTGACAATTCCATTTAAAATATTGAGGTTGTCCTTTATAAACTGCGGGCGTAAAAGAAGATCCTCAGGCGGATACCCCGTGAGGGTGAGTTCAGGGAAAACCACCAGGTCGGCATGGGCCAGGCGGGCCTCCTCGATGCCCCGACGGACAAGGGCGGCATTACCGTCGAGGTCGCCGACGGTGGTATTGATCTGGGCCAACGCTATTCGCAACACCCGCATCCGCTACTCGCCATAAAAAAACCATCCTCCGGCCAGGGATCACGCGGGACCACGGACCTGAGGACGGCATCGTCCGAAAACACAAGACGGCGTCTTTCCACATAGAGCCCAGGAGTCTAGAGCCCCTGGTACATCAAGGACTTCTCGACTCCGCCCCGGACTCTATCAGGGAAAGACGCCGTCGTCACCGCAGCACTTCATCGTGCTACGGGCGGCCTTATAGCATGGGGGGTCTTGCGTGTCAAGTCTTTTTCAACGGCGCCTTTTCAACGACCCGCTTATCGAGTTCTCCGGCCAGCAAGATGGCTTCCGCGATGTCGCGCATAGACCGGCGGGTATCCATGCTCTGGCGCTGCATGACTCGGAACGCCTCGTCTTCAGAGATGTGCTTGGTCTGCATGAGCAAACCCTTGGCGCGCTCCACGATTTTCCGAACCTCCAGGGCCTCCTGCATCTCGAAGGACTTTTCCACCAGGCTAGTGTTCTCAATCGCGATCGCCGCTTGATTTGCCACCGCTTGGAGGACCTTGCGCTCTTCGGCCGTAAACACGTGCTCGCGCGCCGTGTAGCTGTTGATGACTCCGATCGGCTTGTCCTTGACCAGCATCGGCACCGACAGCAGCGAGCACAGCCCCTCCTTGCGCGCGAGGTCCCGGTACATGTAGTCCGGGTCCCGCGTCACGTCCAAGACCGCGATCGGCCGACGCTCCTTGAGCGCCCGACCGCTGATGCTCTGACCGACCTTTAAGTTTGGCTTGCTTCGGTACATCTCGCTGAGGCTCTGGGTCGCAGCAATGCGGAGTTCGTCGCGCTCGGAATCCAGGAGCATGATCGAGCAGGTGGCCGAACCCATCATCTCAGCCGTCATGGTCACGAGGAGATGCAGTATCTCCTCCAGCAACCGCCCCGAGGTGATCGTCGCGCTCACCCGTGAGAGGGTCTCAACTTGGCGGGCCTTCGTGGTGATCTCGGCGTGCAAGCGAGCCGTTTCAATGGCGCCCCCCACCTGTCGCCCCATCGTCGTCATAAGTGCGACTTCATGGGAGCGATGGTGGTGTGGGTTCTTGTGCTGGACGTTGATGACCCCGATTACATCGTGCTTGGCGATGATCGGAACGGACAGGAACGCCTGGTGACGATCTTCGGGCAGGTTGTGGAAGAACTTGAACCGAGGATCGTCGCTGGCATTGCTGGCGACGGCGACGGGACGTCCTTGCTGGGCCACCCAGCCGGTGATCCCCTCCCCGAGACTCAACCGGATCCTGCCGATCAATCTCGGGTGGGGGTTCTTGGAGGCCCTGAGAACAAGCTCATCCCGGCTCGGGCTCAGGAGGTAAATGAGACAGGAATCGGCCTTGGTGACCTGGACGGCAATGTCCACGATGTCCCGCAGGACCTCGTCGAGGTCGAGGTTGCCGATGACCTTCTCGCAAATCTCATGTAAGATTTCGGCTTCGTGTGTCTTCTCGCGCAGGGCGCGTTGGAGCGCAGCCGCCGACGCTCCTTGAAGCTGCTTCATCTCAGGATGGTTTCCATCAGAGCGGCCGACTATAGCATGAGGAGAGGCTCAGGCGCTAGGGCGCCCGGTCTTGAGGAATCTGCGAATAATCGGTTCGTCCACGGGCACGACCGCTACGCGGCCGATCTGATTCGGCAAGACAAAATGGATCTGTCGGTTCTTCACCTTCTTGTCCTGCCGCATGGCGCGAAGCAAGGCAGAGAGGGGGCAGGCGGGAAGGTCCACGGGAAGCCCGGCCCTTTTGACGAGGTGAACAATCCGCGATTCCACCCCCGCCTCGGCCAATTCCAGGCGCACCGCCAACCGTGCCGCTCCGACCATGCCGATCGCCACGGTCTCTCCGTGCCTGTAACGTCGGTAACGGGTCATGGCCTCGAGGGCATGCCCCAGGGTGTGGCCGAAATTCAGGATGCGACGGCGGTCGCCCTCCCGCTCGTCCGCGGAAACGACCTGGGCCTTGATCGCACAGGAGGTCCGGATGACCCGGCGGGTAACCGAAGGATTTAGACTCAGCACCCGATCCATATCCCGTTCCAGAAATTCGAAAAATGCGGCGTCCTGGATCACCCCGTACTTGATGACCTCGGCAAGGCCCGCCCGGTACTCCCGACTGGGAAGCGTCCCGAGCACGTTCGGGTCAATGAGGACCAGCTTGGGTTGGTAGAATGTGCCGATGAGGTTCTTTCCTTGAGGATGGTTGACGCCGGTTTTCCCTCCGATGCTCGAATCCACTTGCGCGACCAAGGTGGTGGGAACTTGTACGAACGGAATGCCTCGCATATACGTCGAGGCGACAAAACCCGCCAGATCTCCGACCACCCCGCCCCCCAGGGCAAGGAGCCAGGTTGCTCGCTCGCAACGTCGTCCGACTAGTTCATCAAGGATCGCGGACGCCCATTTCAGCGATTTGGCCCGCTCGCCGTCTGGAAGACCCAGGACGGTCGTTTTGAACCCCGCCCCTTTCAAACTTCGGAGGAGACGGGCGCCGTACAAGCGCTTGACCACGGAATTGGTGACGACCACCACCGCAGGGCCCAGCCCGAATGGTACGAGTTGCACCCCAATCCGATCGAGGAGACCGTCCTGGATCACGATGTCATAGCCACGGTCGGCAAGGTCGACACGGATGCGGTCGGTACCCGTCGGTGCGGTCACGCTAGGCTGGGATAGCATGGGGATCGGTTAGATAAAAGGGACCAGCTCAAAACTGTCTCATGTAGGCCAGATAGGAGTCGAAATTCCGGCGCATCTCCGCCAGGTTGTCCCCTCCGAATTTCTCCACCATGGCGACGGCCATCTCGTAGGCCACGACGGCCTCGCCCACGACGCCGGCGGCCGGGACCGTACAAATATCGGAACGCTCGATCGTCGCTTCACGGGGTTCTTTGGTCTGGATATCCACGCTGTGTTTGGGGTTGTAAAGCGTCGAAATCGGCTTCATCGCGGTCCGAAGGACGATCGGCTGTCCGTTCGTGATGCCGCCTTCCAGCCCTCCCGCGTTGTTGGTTCCGCGGGTAAACTGTCCTGCGGCTTTGTCGTAGAAAATGTCGTCGTGGACCTCCGAGCCGAACCGGCGCGCGGACTCAAACCCCAGACCCTCCTCTACCCCTTTCATCGCCTGAATGCTCATCAAGGCCATGGCCAGTCGGGCAGAGAGCCGGCGATCCCACTGTGCATAACTCCCCAACCCGATCGGGGGATTCATGACCACCACTTCAAAGACGCCTCCCAGGGTATCTCCCTTGTGCTTTGCTTCCCGTATCCGCTCGATCATCCGGGCTGACGCCTCGATGTCAGGGCACCGGACCTCGGATTCCTCCGCTCGTTGGAAGGCTTCTTCCGGTGTCTTCAGTCCGTCCAACGATGCCTTGACCCCACCGATTTCTACCGTATAGCTATACACCAGTATATTGAATTCAGCGAGCAAGCGTTTGGCCACCGCCCCCACAGCCACTCGAACGGCGGTCTCGCGGGCGCTGGCCTTCTCCAGCACGTTCCTGATATCCCGATGGTTATACTTGATCGCGCCCACGAGATCGGCGTGCCCGGGACGTGGGCAGGTCACCACTTTCTCGGTGGCCGGCGGTCCGGGGTCGGCCGCCATGATCTCTTTCCAGTTTTCCCAGTCTTTGTTGGCAACAAGGAGAGTAAGAGGGGTGCCGAGAGTCGCCCCTTTGCGGACCCCAGAGAGGAATTCGACCCGATCCTGTTCGATCCGCATCCGACCGCCGCGACCATACCCCTTCTGGCGCCTGGAGAGGTCCCGATTGATATCGTCGGCGGTCAGAGGAAGCCCGGAGGGAACACCTTCCAGGATTGCAGTGAGGCTCTTGCCGTGGGATTCGCCCCCATTGAGATATCGGAGCATGAAAGACGCACCTTAATCCTTCACTCCTTCAAGATTGTTGGAGTGACGAAAATTAACAGTTCAGTGGTAACATTGGAGATCCCCTCATTTTTAAACAGCCAGCCAAGAAAGGGAATCCTATTGAACCAGGGAATGCCCTGAGTGTTGTCAATCCGGGCTTCTTCAAATATTCCGCCGAGTACCGCTGTTTCGCCGTCCTGGAGGAGGATTTCCGACGAAGCTTCTCGCTTATCGATTGTAGGTCCCGCCGACGACACGCTTGCGCCGACGGCGTTTTTCGTCGTCTTGATCTCGAGACGAACCGTGTTGGCATGAGGAATCACATGTGGCGTGACGCTCAAGGTCAGGGTCGCATCCACGAACGTCGTCTGCGTTCCTTGAAGTGATGTCGTCTGAAAGGGAACCTGACTCCCCTGCTCGATCTTGGCGGACTTATTGTCCAAGGTAATGATTTTGGGCGCGGAAATTGTCTTGCTCATTCCGAGAGATTCGCCGGCCGACAGGCGCAGGTCGAGTACCGATGAGGTCCCGAAAAATCTTCCAATGGCGAGCCCGATGGCGCTGGTCGGAATCGAAACGCCGGTCGCGGTGGCGGGAAGGTTGACCAGGAATGTCGTCGGTATGGTGAACACTTCCTGACCGGCAGCGTTGGTTGTGACCGTAGCTAATTGGTTGGGCACCACACCCGGAGAGATGCCGATAACCTGCTTACTGCCCTGTGCGATGATCGGACCAAAGATTCCCCAATTGACGCCGAGGCCGCGCGCGAAGGACTTACTCGCCTGGACGATCCGGGCTTCGATCTGAACCTGCGGCGTCCGACGGTCGAGTTCGCGTACGATATTCGCAATCTTGCCGACGTTCTCCTCAATATCGCGTACGATCAGGGAATTGGTTCGGACATCAGTTTTGATTTCCCCGCGTGGACTGAGGCTGCTCTTGGCGACATCCACGGTCTTGGCCGCGTCGGCATAGTTGAGATAGACGATTCGTGTCACCAACGGCTGGGTCTTGAACGTCGCGTCCCTGGCTTTGAGTATATCCTCCTGCTGCTTGGCGATGTTCCCGAGAGTGTCGATCCAGAGAATATTCCCCTCGCGTAGCTGTCCAAGTTGGTTCAGCTTGAGAATCAGTTCGAGCGCTTGGTCCCAGGGAACATTCAACAGCTTCAGGGTCACCTTGGCTTTGACGGTTTCCCCAACGACCATGTTGAGGCCGCTGACATCGGCGATCAACCGCAAAACGCTGCTGATGTCGGCGTCCTGAAAGTCCAGTGAAATGCGCTTGCCCGTATAGCGGCCCGAAGGTTCGGGCGTGCCGTTCTCGGGCGAGGGAGTACCTCCACCCTGCTTGGGCTGTGCCAGGGAGGTCACCGGATCAAGCAACTTGAGCCGTTCGGGGATGGGCGCTGTGACGCCCTGCCTTGGGTTTTCTTTTCGCACCTTCTCGCCGCCAAAAGGACGGAGGGCTTCCAGGCTCCCAGGTTTTCGGGCTTGATCGGAGAGAGTGATCCGTACTTGAACTCCCGTTTTTTCCACCGTGTACGGCACGGATTGTCCCAAATCCAGCACCAGTCGCACCTTCTGCTGGGGTAGCTGGTGCGATCCAATGCGGATCTGCTTGATCAATTGATGTCCGACCAGGATATTCTGGCGTTTGGTGCCGTTCATGACTTCCACTAGATCCACCACGAGACGATTCCCGTCGAGCCGCATCACCTGGTAGGTCAAGTCGCCGTCGCCCGTGACAATCACGGCAACACGTCCGTCCTGCTGCTGAACCTCAATGTCCGTCAGAGTCTTGGCGGGAGCAAGCTGCCTGGCACTGTCTGGTTCAGTGGAAGGTAACGATTGGGAACCCGTTTCGGCGACTACCGGGCTTGTGGGTGTGTCGGTCTTCGATGAGTGGTCATCCGGAGAGGGCTTGCTCTCCGCTTTTGTCGCATCGGCAAGAGCCGCAGGTTGGGTTTCTGAGACGGCGGGATCACCGACGGGTTCCGGAAGGACGCATCCTTGCCCAACGCTTATAACCAAGGCCCCCAGCAGGCCCATCCAAAGATGAGAGGTTCGTATCTTCATTGGGTCCCCTCTTTCGTTCGCAGGAAAATTTCAACCTCCCGCGTGCTCCTCTTACCTGTCACTTCCATGGTCGGTTCGGACACAAGGATCCGCTTTTCGGAAATGGATTTGATGGTCCCGTTATTAGCTCCCAGAAGCATCCCTTCTTTGACGGTATATCCCTTTCCGTCGGGAGTTTGAATCAACCCGTAGTATCCATATCCGCCCCAGATGATCCCCAGCAGCTTCATATCACTGATCTCAAATCGCTGGAGGGGCGGCATCTCCGAGTGGGCCTTTCCGATTTTAACCATCAGGACCATGGACTGAAACGGATCTCTGCGGCTTTTAGGGTCATACGAATAGTCGTCCGCCACCGATTCCGGCCTTGCCGTTGGGAGGGAAGCCGGGCTCCCGGCCGGCATGGCCGGATTGAGCGCAGCGCCGGGCTTGGCCCCCATCGCTGGCTGAGAAGCCGAGGACTGCGTTGCAGACGTCGCCGCGCCTGCTTTGACTGGAGCCGATGACCCGGCTGGCGGTGCGGCCGGAACGCCCGACGGGGGGGGCGGCCCCGCAGTCTTGGGAGCGGTCCCGGGCACCACGACGGGGGCCTGACCTGCCGCAGGCGTTCCCCCGGTCGTGGCGGTCGGCGCACTCGGGCTTGTGACAGGCTTCGCAGGACTGGCCGGTGCTTTAGGCGCCTCTGGCTTCGGAGATGGGGTCGCAGGCGTCGGTTCTTCCTTTTTGCCCAACACCGAATCAAGAAGAGACATTGCGAGCAGGGTTCGCTCCCGATCGACCGCAGCCTGCGCTGGCTGAAGCGGGATGCCCAGCGTTCCCCACATCACAGCAGCCGCCACGACGAGTCCGCACCACACGCCGTCCTTTTTCTGTATTCCAGTCATGGAGCGCACCAACCCCTGTTATTAGTTCCCCGCAGGCTTGACGGCCGCGTCGGGTTTACCGGCTCCCGGCGCCGTGGCCGACGAGGAGGAAGACGCAAACGCCGTGAGTTGAAACGCGGTCTGGACGAACAGACGACCGCGCTCAATCTTCGCGCCCCCCATCCGAATCCTGGTGACGTTGATGATTCGCGGGAGTTTGCCGATCCGATCAAAAAACAATGCCACGGTATGATATCCCCCGCTTATCTCCACTTCGACCGGCAGGCGAACAAACAGCTTGGAGGCATCCTCGATACGGGGGTTCTGTTTCCATACTTTGAATTCAAGCCCGATCCGCACCCCGAGGTCGGAGAGTTGCTTCAGGAGAGTCGATGCCTCTTCCTCCGGAGGCAATTGTTCTTTGTTTTTGGCAAGCTGCCGCTCAAGCTCTACGGTTATCCGCTTCAGTTCGGCTATGTGCTTGACTTTGGCCTTGTTCGTATTGATCTCGTTATCCAGCGTCTGGATCTCGCCCGATAGGCGATTCAAAACATCTTGCCGGTCGGTCTCGACGAACTGATAAAACAGTCCGACGATCGCGACTGAGGGCAATGCCAGGAGAAATACCCGCTGCCACAAAGGCGTCGCCTTGAAAGCAGCCAAATTAGGGAGAGTCAGCGCCATGGCTCAGGTCTTGACCTTCAGCTTGATCTTGAACTGGTAGACGGTCACGCCCTCTTCGACCGTTTGCCGGCTCTCCTCCAAGAGGACGGAAGAAAAGAATTTCACCTGTTGCAGGTTCCGCGTAAACTCCACGATGTCGTCATTGGAGAGCGCCCGGCCGGTGATCGTGATGTCCGAGACGCCTTCCTCCACAGTTATCAACCACAATTTCAGAGGATCCAGGCTCTGGCTGAGAAAGTCCAGCAGGCGCACCGGGCCGGATTGATTTTTCCGCAACTGTTCGATGATCCGATTTCGGTTCTCCAATAAACTCTTCGTCTTCTCGTAGTTCTCTACTTCAACAACCTGCTTTTTGAGCTCCTCGACCTCTTTCTTCTTGTTTTCCTTGATGAGGGTCTGTTGGGCGATCTCGGACTCCAACATTTGCCAGCGATATCCGGCACCGCCCAACACGACGACCGTGACGGCCAGCCCGATGCCGATCTGGAGCGCCACCTCATCGATTGGTGCCGCCTTTTTGGCTCGCGCGACCGGAAGGAGGTTAATTTTGATCAACGGTCGCCCTCCCGCCGTATCGCCAACCCGACGACGACGGCCGCCGAGGGCGCGACTTCGGCGAGCTCTTCGGGACTCATCTTGAGCCCCGAGACATCCAGCGATTTGAAGGGATTCACCACGGAGGCCTCGATGCCCAACTGCTCCGTAATCCGCGCTGGCAAGGTTGGAATCTTCGCGCAGCCGCCGCTCAGGACGATTCG
>Ga0114945_10000035_pt1 | contig 69663 bp, 79 predicted proteins | sample OV2TP3_FD_87194 | JGI IMG/M metagenome (GOLD analysis project Ga0114945, IMG submission 87194) | Hot spring microbial communities from Beatty, Nevada to study Microbial Dark Matter (Phase II) - OV2 TP3 | ecosystem: Environmental > Aquatic > Thermal springs > Hot (42-90C) | place: USA: Beatty... | reverse complement strand
TACCTGGACGAGTTCACGTTCCGCTTCAACCGTCGCCGCACCCCGATGGCGGCCTTTCAGACGCTGCTGGGCCTCGGCGCCCAGCGGGCGCCGACCACCTACCGCCAGTTGTATGATGTGGAGGAGCGCCGTGAGGGGACCCCCATCCGCCCGGGACCCCGCGGGGCTCACCCGGTGCCACCCGCGGCGGTCCGACCGTGTCTACCGGGACGGCGTCGCTGCCGGCGCGGCTGCCGGCAGGTCCTGCTCGACGATGAAGGGGAGGGCCATCAGGGCGTAGACGAGCATCACGACCTCGCCGTCGCCGAAGTTGTGCTCGAACAGCCCGGCCACGAGGAACCCCGCCACGCCGCCCAGGCTCGCACACACGAGGGCCCGCTCGCGCGGCCGGTCGCGGCCGATGCGGCCGAGGGTCCGGCGCCCCTCGTGGAAGAAGACGACCCAGAGCCAGACCCACACGGCGAGCGCCGGCAGGCCCCGCTCCGCCGCGATCTGGATCGGGGAGTTGTGGAGATGGCCGGTGGACGGGCGCACCGCCTCCGGCCGGCGGTAGTGCTGGTACCAGGCGCGGACCTGCCCCGGCCCCACGCCGAGCAGCGGGTGGTCCGCGATCATCTGGAGCCCGCTCCGCCACATCGCCACCCGGTCGCGGATCGTCTCGTCCTGGAGGTTGGCCATGGAGCGGACGCGGTCGCGCAGCGGCCCCGGGGACACCGCCGCGACGACCAGCGTCACGGCGAGGAGGGTGATGAGGAGGCGGGCCGTCCGCCGCCCGGTCGCGACCAGTCCCAGGGTCCCCGCGGCGAAGCCGAGCCACGCGTTCCGGGAGTAGGTGAACGCGAGCGCCGCCACCGTCACCGCTCCCGCCGGCACCATCCACCACGCCCCCCGCCAGGAGACGTTGGCGAGGTACGCGAGGAAGAAGATCGCCCCGAGGAGGAGCACGCCGCCGAAGGTCATGTAGATGCTGAAGGGCCCGCGGACGCGCTCGGGGTGCGTACAGATGTCCGCGACCCACCGTGCCGGCAGGAAGCCCGGGCGCGCCCCGCAGACGTAGGCCTGGGCGAGGCCGTAGCACGCCATGAGCGTCAGGACGACCAGAAAGCCCTGCCAGAGGCGGAGGGCGTGGGTCGGGTCGCGCGTGTACCAGAGGACCAGGTAGAAGGTCGCGATCCGCAGCGTGTCGCGGGCGATCCAGAGGCTCCAGCCGGGATCCCCCGAGAGCGCGGCGGAGAGCACCGTGAGGCCCGTCAGGGCGAGGAGCGGCGGCGTGAGCGGGTGGCGGCGCAGCGGCTCGGAGTCCGTCCAGATCTTCAGCGCCACGCGCGCCAGGCACTGCCCGGTCCCGAGCCCCTGGATCACCGTCGCCCAGGGCAACACGAGCACGAAGAGCAGGGCGAGCAGGATCTGCGAGGCGCTGATCGAGAACGCGAGCGTGACGAAGAATGCCGCCAGGAGCGCCTCCCGGACGAGCCGGAAGGTTTCCCACGCGGGCGGCAGGGGGACCGGCTGGGCGAGCGCGGTCACGGCGTGAGCCCCATTGGCGCGAACTGGAGGGCGTGGAGCCGGCGGTAGAGCCCGTCGCGCTGGAGCAGCTCGTCGTGCCGCCCCTCCTCGACGACCCGGCCCTCCTGGAACACCGCGATCCGGTGGGCGAGGCGCACCGTCGAGAGGCGATGCGCGATCAGGAACACCGTGCGGCCCTTGGTCAGGTCGGCGAGGGCCTGCTGGACGATGAACTCCGACTCCGCGTCGAGGTCGGACGTCGCCTCGTCCAGGATGAGGATCGCGGGGTCCTTCAGGAAGGCGCGCGCGAGCGCGATCCGCTGGCGCTGTCCGCCCGAGAGCTTGACGCCGCGCTCGCCGACCAGCGTGCGGTACCCGTCGGGGAGGGCGACGATGAACTCGTGGGCGTACGCGGCGCGCGCGGCCCGCTCGATCTCCTCGGGCGTCGCGTCGGACTTCCCGTAGGCGATGTTGGCCCCGATCGTGTCGTCGAAGAGGAAGGTGTCCTGGGTCACGATGGCGATCTGCGCGCGCAGGGAGCCCTGCGTGTACTCCCGCACGTCCGCCCCGTCGAGCAGGATGCGCCCGCGCGCGACGTCGTGGAAGCGCGGGATGAGGTCGGTGAGGGTGGACTTCCCGGCCCCGCTCATGCCGACCAGCGCGACGACCTCGCCCCGGTGGACCGTCAGGCAGATGTCCTTCAGGACCATCTCGCCGTCCTCGTACTGGAACCAGACGTGGTCGAACTCGATCCGGTCGCGGAACGCCGCCAGCACGCGGGCGTTCGGCGCGTCGGCCACCGCGGGCCTGAGCGCCAGCACCTCGAAGATCCGCTCGGCCGAGGGCGTCGTCTGCTGGTAGAGGTTCGCGATCCGGGACAGCTTCCGGACGGGGCCGTACACCATGAGCGTCGCGGCCACGAAGGAGAAGAGCGTCCCCGGCGTCATCTCGCCCTGGATCACGCGGTAGCCGCCGTACCAGAGGATCGCCATGACCCCGAGCGCCCCCAGCACCTCCATGAGCGGCTCCGACAGCTCGTCCACGCGGTGGTCCTTCAGCGACAGCTCGAGCAGCTTCCGGTTGATCCGGTCGAAGCGGGTCTGCTCGTGCGCTTCGCGCCCGAACGCCTTCACGATCTTCGTCCCCGTGAAGGCTTCCTGGAGCAGCGTCGTGAGGGCCGCGATCTGCTCCTGGGTCCGCCGGTTGATCCGGTAGAGGCGCCGCCCCATCGCCCGGACCGTCAGCCCCACCAGCGGGAACGCGACGAGCGCGAGCAGCGTGAGCCGGGGGTCCTGCGCGAACATGACCGCGGCGAGGGCGACGACCGTCGCCACCTGCCGGAAGGTCATCACGAGGGCCTCCGAGGAGAGGCGCGCCAGCCGGCTCGCGTCCACGACCACGCGGGACATGAGGTCGGCCGAGTGGCGGCCGTGGAAGAAGGCGAGCGGCATCCCCTGGATGTGCGCGTAGAGGTCGCGCCGGATCGCCGCGATGACCCGCTCGCCGACGGCCGCCATGAGGTAGGACTGGCCGTATCGCCCGGCGCCCTTCGCCGCGTAGACCGCCAGGATGAGGAGGGGGAAGACCTTCAGCATCTCCAGATCGCGCCGGATGAAGATCCCGTCCATGGTGGGCTTGACCAGCCACGCGATGAGCCCGTCCCCGGCGGACACGACGAGGGCGAGGGCGGCGCCGGCGAGGAGCCACCGCCAGTGCGGACGGACGTAGGGCATGAGGCGGCGCAAGATCTCCACAGGGACTCCCGGTGCGGCTATTCTAGCAGGTCGCTGAAGAACACGAGAGCGCATAGATTGGTCCGCGCGCACCTGAGAGAAGCGTTCCGAGCGCGGGCTTTGCCCGCGCAACCTTTCCGAAGGGGGGAGGTTCGGCCCCCCGAAATAAAGGGGGGCGGAGCCCCCCTCCGAGGTTCTCTAGCAGTCCCGGCAGGGGCCGAGGCTCAATTGTTCGGGACGGCGAGGCGTCGGTAGAGGGCCTCCAGGCGCTCGACCTTCACCTTCGTGGAGAAGCGCTCGGCGACCCGCTGCCGCCCCGCGCGGCCCAGGGCCTGCGCCCAGGCCGGGTCGGCCAGGAGGCGCAGGATGGCCGCGGCGAGCGCCGCCGGGTCGCGCGGCGGGACGAGGAGCCCCGTCCGCTCGTGCAGGACGAGCTCCGGGTTGCCGGCCGCGTCGGTCGCCACGACCGGGGTCTCCATCGCGAGCGACTCCCGGAGCGTCCCCGTGATGCCGAGGCCGACGTGGGAGGCGTCCACCGACACGGTCGTGGCGGCGAGGATGTCCGGGACGTCGTCGCGATACCCCCAGATCGTCGCGCCGTGGTCGAGCCCGAGCTCCACGGCGAGCCGCCGGAGTCGCTCGGCCTTGTCGGGCGTGGCGCCGACGAGGAGGAGGCGCGCGTCCGGTCGCGCGGCGCGCACGCGGACGAAGGCGCGCAGGACGTCGTCGTTGCCCTTCGGCTCCCGCACGCCGATCTGGGTGAGGAGCGGGACGGCGGGTCCGAGGCCCAGCTCCGCGCGGACGCGACGCGCGTCCGCGCGCGCGGGGTCGAAGCGCTCGACGTCGGTGCCGGAGTAGACGACCTCGATCTTCTCGGCCGGAACGCCTTGCCGGACGAGGTCCGTCCGGATCGCCTCGCAGACGGCGACGATGCGGGCGACGAGCCGGCTCGCGTCGGCCCAGCGGCTCACGGGCGCGAGCGGGAAGCTCACCCCGCGGTTCACGACGAGCGGCGGCCGGGGACCGAAGAGCCGGGCGAGGAGCGTCAGGGTCCGCCCGCCGCCCTTGTGGGCGTGGACGACCTGGATCCGCTCGGCGCGGAGGAGGGCCGCCAGGCGCGCCGCGCCGAGGGGGTCGGCGGGAGCGCGGAAGACGCCGTGGTGGACGAAGCCGGCGGCGTGCGCCTCGGTCGCCCAGCGGGCGCTCGGGCGGGTCACGACGACGACGCGATGCCCGTGCGCGGCGAGCCCGCGGGCGAGGTCGCGGAGCTGGATGGCGGCGCCGGTGTGGAAGTCCCCCTTGGGGTAGATGTGGAGGACTCGCAGCGGCTCTCTCCCCCCGCCGGGGGCGAGGGGGGGCAACCCTAGTCCTCGGAGACCGGCAGGCCCGCCTCCATCCACCCGCTCATCCCGCCCCAGACGTTGACGAGGCGCGTGAAGCCTTGCCGGAGGAGGAGGCTTCCGGCCGTGCTCGAGCGCGGACCGCCGCGGCAGACCAGCGCGATCGTCTTCTCGCGCGGCAGCTCGCCCGCCCGACCCGGGACCTGCCGCATCGGGATGTGGAGGGCGCCCGGGACGTGCCCTTCCTGCCACTCGACCGGCTCCCGCACGTCGAGCACGACCAGGTCGCGCTCGGCCGCGAGCCGGCGCGCGAGCTCGGGGGCGGTCAGGTTGGGCAGCTCGGCGACGGGAAGGCCGGAGGCACCCACCGCCGGCGTGCCGGCGACGTAGCCGGGGACATCGTCGAGCCCGATGCGGGCCAGCGCCCCGAGCGCGCGCGCCGCGTCCGCCTCGGTCTCCGCGAGGAGCACGAGCGGCCGGTCGGGCGGCGCGAACCAGCCGACCCGGTCCGCGAACTGCGGGCTGTCGACCCAGACGTTCAGGCTGCCGGCGACGTGCCCCGCGCCGAACGCCCGCGGGTCGCGGATGTCCACGAGGACCGCGCCGGCCTCGAGCCGCGCGCGGAGCTCGCCCGGCCGGAGGCGCTCCGGCGTCGGGCGCTTGAGCATCACCACCCCCTTGTTCCTGGCGATGACCTGGTCCATGTTGGCGGGCCGCGGCGGGAGCCCCTCCATGAGCGCCCGGACGAACCCCCCGGGATCCGGATGGCGGAGCGCGGGGTTGAAGCGGCGCTCGAAGCCGATCGTCGAGCCGAGCTTCGCCGACATCGCGCGGCCGCACGCGGACCCGGCGCCGTGCGCCGGGTAGACCTCCACCGCGTCGTCGAGCCGCAGCACGCGCTCGAAGAGGCTCCGGTGGAGCGCGACGGCGGCCGTCTCCCCGCCGAAGTCCGGCCGCCCCACGTCCCCGACGAAGAGGGTGTCACCCGTCAGGACGAACCACGGCGCCGGCCCGCGGCTCGTGTCCGTCACGAGGAGACACATGCTCTCGGGGGTGTGCCCGGGCGTGTGCAGCACCTCGAGCTCCACCGAGCCGAGCCGGAGCCGCTCGCCATCCCGCAGACCCGTGTGGGGGAAGCGGACTTCGGCCGCCTCGTGCAGGCAGAGCGTCGCGCCGGTCCGGCCGGCGAGGTCGCGGTTGCCCGAGACGTGGTCGGCGTGGATGTGGGTGTCGATGACGTGCGTGAGGGTGAGCCCGCGCCCCCGCGCCAGCTCGACGTAGTGCTCCACGTCGGCGCGGCCGGGGTCGATCACGGCCGCGACGCCCGCCCGCTCGCAGCCGATGAGATAGGCGATGCAGCCGGCCGCCTCGTTCTGGATCGCCCTGAAGATCATGCCTCGTGGCTCCTCACGGTCCCGCGCTCACTCCAGGTGGTGGTAGCCGCCGTGGAAGTAGACGAGCGGCGGGCCTCCGGCGACCGAGACGCCCTCGACCTGGCCGACGAAGATGGTGTGGTCGCCGCCGGTATAGCGCTGGACGATGCGGCATTCCAGTGACGCGACCACGTCCTCGAGGATCGGCAGGCCCGCCCGTCCCTCCCGGAAGGCGACGCCGGCGAACTTGTCGGACCCGGAGACCGCGAAGCGCCGGGCCAGGTGCTCCTGGCTCTTGCCGAGCACGTTGACCGCGAACCAGCCGTGCGCGTCCACCGCCGGGTGGGCCGTGGCGGCGTGGTCCACGCAGACCAGCACCAGCGGCGGATCCAGCGACACGGACGTGAACGCGCTCGCGGTGAGCCCGCAGGGACGGCCCTCCCCGTCCCGCGTGGTCACGATCGTGACCCCGGCCGGGAAGTGGCGCAACGCGGAGCGGAACTCGTCGGCGCTGACGGGCATAAGCCCGCCTTCCTTTGTAACAGAACGGCCCCGGGGATTCAACGGCCGGGGGGCCGCGCCGGCCGGCCGGGCCTGCCTTGACAAGGGTGGGGCTGCTCGCTACCGTGGGCGTAGTCTCCGACCCGACACCGTCGCGAACGCACCACGGGCGAAGGGGCCTCGCCCCCCGGGAGGTCGAGCATGGAGCGACACGAGCGGATGCCCGAGACACCAACCGTCGAGACCCTGGTCAAGGCCTGGCGGGCGGGCGCCGTGCCCCGCCGCGAGTTCCTCCGCCGCGCGGCCTTGCTGGGCATCGGCGCCGCGGCCGCGAACACCCTCCTCGAGCGCGAGGCCCCCGCTCAGACGACGCAGAAGCGCGAGCTGGTGGTCGGCCAGGGCGGCGACATCTCGAAGTTCGACCCGCACTACTCGACGTCCGCGAACGACATCCGCGTGTCGTTCAACACCTTCGACAATCTCGTGAGCCGCCATCCGGACGGAAAGCTCTACCCCGGGCTGGCGACCGAGTGGAAGAGCACCGCGCCCACCACCTGGCAGTTCAAGATCCGGCAGGGGGTGCGCTGGCACAACGGCGACCCGTTCAGCTCCGCCGACGCCAAGTTCAGCCTGGAGCGGACGTGGGACCCGGCGCTCAAGACCCGGGTCAACACCGTGTTCACGACGATCGATCGCGTCGAGGCGCCTGACCCGGCGACGGTCCTCATCCACACCAAGCAGCCGGACCCGCTGCTGCCGGCCCGCCTCGCCTTCTACGGCGGCCAGATCGTCCCCAAGAAGTACATCGAGGCGGTCGGCAGCGACGCGTTCAATGCGAAGCCCGTCGGCACGGGACCGGTGCGCTTCGTGTCGTGGACCAAGGACGACAAGGTCGTCATGGAGGCGAACCCCGACTACTGGGGCGGCCGGATCGACGTGGATCGCGTGATCTTCCGGTCGATCCCGGAGAACGCCGCGCGCGTCGCGGCGCTCCTCAAGGGCGAAATCGACGTGATGGTGCTGCTGACCCCTGACCACTTCGACCGCGTGAACCAGCACCCAACCACCCGGGCGGTCGGGGTGCTCTATGCCGGGCTGTACGTGCTGGCCGTCAACTCCAAGGTGCCGCCGCTCAACACCCCCCTGGTCAAGCAGGCGATGTCGCTGGCGGTGGACCGGGAGGCGATCGTCAAGGAGCTGTGGCGCGGCCGCGGGATCGCCCCGAACGGGCCGATCGCCAGGGGCGACAACCACTACGACACGACGCTGTCGCCGTTGGCGTTCAACCCGAAAGAGGCGAGGGAGCGGCTCAAGAAGGCGGGGTACAAGGGCGAGCCGATCTACATCGAGACGACCTCCGGCTACATGGCCAACGACAAGCCGATGTCCGAGGCGATCGCCGCCATGTGGAAGGACGTCGGCCTCAACGCCGTCGTCGAGGTGCTGGAGTACTCGGTGCGCGCGCAGAAGAACCGGGAGCGGACGTTCAAGGGCGTCTGGTGGTCCGACCCCACGTCGACACTGGGCGATCCGGACGGGATGATGTGGCGGCTCCTGTCCCCGGGCGGTCCCCAGGACTACTGGCGGCACCCGGAGTTCGACGAGCTCGGTCAGGCCGCCCGCTTCAGCCTCGACGAGAAGTTCCGCGGCGAGGCCTACAAGAAGATGACCCGGGTGTTCCTCGAGCACTTTCCCTGGATCCCGGTGATCCAGTCGTACGAGGATTACGGGCTCCAGAAGTACGTCGAGTTCACGCCGAACCCGAACCAGCAGTTCGAGATCCGGCGCTTCAACTCCCGCATGCGGCGCGCCTAGCGCCGGCCCCCGGGGGCCGGCCCCGGGCAGGACCGCGGCCGGCCCACAGGGTTCTCCATGCGCGCTGGCTTCGGCGGCTTCCTCGCCTACCGGCTCTTCCGCGCGCTCATCGCCCTCTGGCTCGTCTCGACGGTCGTCTTCGTCGTGATGCGGCTGTCGGGGGACCCGGCGCCGCTCCTCCTCCCGCCCGACGCCCCGATCGCGGAGATGAACCGCGTGCGCCGGGAGCTTGGGCTCGACCGGCCCCTCCCCGTGCAATACGCCGTCTACCTCGGCAACGTCGTCCGCGGCGACTTCGGCCGCTCCATTCACTTCCGCGAGCCGGCGATGCGGGTCGCCTTCGCGTATCTGCCCGCGACGTTCGAGCTGGGCCTGACCGCGTTCGTCATCGCCGCCCTCGTCGCGTTCCCCGTGGGGGTGTTCTCGGCCGTGCGGCGGAACTCGCTGCTCGACCACGCGGCCATGGGATTCGCGCTGGTGGGCCAATCCGCCCCGACCTTCTTCATCGGCATCCTGTTCATCCTGATCCTGTCGCTCCGGCTGGACCTCTTCCCGACGTCGGGCCGGGGGGAGTGGCGGCACCTCGTCCTGCCCGCCCTGACCCTCGGCGCGTTCGCGATGGCGTCGATCGCGCGGATCACCCGTTCGGCGGTTCTCGAGGTGCAGCGCGCCGACTACATCCGGACGGCGCGGGCGAAGGGGGTCGGGGAATTCGTGGTCGTCGCCAAGCACACCCTCAAGAACGCCGCCCTTCCGATCCTCACCATCACCGGCCTCCAGTTCGGGACGCTCCTCGGCGGGGCTGTGGTGACGGAGACGGTCTTCGCGTGGCCCGGGATGGGCCGCCTCGCGATCCAGTCGATCTACAACCGCGACTATCCCGTCGTGCAGTCCACGGTGTTCATCGCCGCGGCTCTCTTCATCGTCATCAACCTCGTGCTGGACGCGCTCTACGGGGTGTTGGACCCGCGGGCTCGGGAGAAGGCGGCGTGAGCGCGGGCCGACCGTGAGCCGCGTGTTCGAGCAGCCCGCCGCCGTCCCGCTGGCGCTGCCGGCTGTCAGGCGGCGTCGGCGCCGCGTCCCGTGGCTCTTGATCACCTCGGGGGCCTTCGTCGGCGCGCTCGCCGTCGTGGCGGTGGCGGCGCCGTACCTCGCCCCCCAGAACCCCGAGCGCGGCTCGCTCCGCGCCCGCCTCGTCGCGCCGACCCTCGAGGCGTCGGACGGGAAGGCCCACCCGCTCGGCACCGACCACCTGGGGCGGGACGTCCTCTCGCGGGTCATCTACGGGACCCGGGTGTCGCTCACGATCGGCTTCGCCGCGGTCGCCGTGGGCGGCCTGGTGGGCGGGCTCCTCGGGCTCCTGGCCGGCTTCCGCGGCGGCTGGCTGGACGAGGTCATCATGACGGTCGCCGACGCCCAGCTCGCCTTCCCGTTCATCCTCCTCGCGATCGGCATCATCGCCGTGCTCGGCCCGTCCTTCCCCAACCTCATCGTCGTCGTCGGGCTGTCGGGCTGGGTGACGTACGCCCGGGTGCTGCGCGCCCAGGTCCTCTCGCTCCGGCGGCGCGAGTTTGTGGACGCGATCGTGGGGCTGGGCGGCTCGATCCCGCGGGTCCTCCTCCGCCACATCCTGCCGAACGTCGGCTCGACGCTCATGGTCATCGCCACGCTGGAGCTGGCCCGGGCGATCGTGCTGGAGGCGACGCTCTCCTTCCTCGGCCTGGGCATCCAGCCGCCGACGCCGTCCTGGGGGGGCATGATCCACGAGGGGCGGGAGTACCTCGACACGGCGTGGTGGATCTCGGTCGCACCCGGCCTCATCCTCATGCTGACGTCGCTCGTCGTGAGCCGGACCGGCGACTGGCTGCGGGATGTCCTGGACCCGACCCTGCGGGGCGAGTAGCACCGCGGGGAGGAGTGCCGTGGGGAGTAGTGCGGCGGTATCACCCCGCGCGTGCCCCCGTGCCTTGCATTGGCGCGGGCACGCCGGTAGGCTGGTGCACGCCCGAGAGAACGTCGCCCGGGGCGTCGGCCCCGGGGCTCACCAAGGAGTGACACATGCTCGCCGGCGCCATCGCCTACGAGTTCCTCAAGAGCTACGCGTACAAGTACGCGGCCTTCACATGGCAGATGACGCTCGGGGTCACGATGCTCCTCATCATCCTCTTCGTGCCCGGGGGGCTCTGGAGCGTGGCCGGGCGGCTCTCCCGGCGGGAGCGCTGATGGCGGTCGTCCTCGAGACCGAGGGGCTCACCAAGACCTTCGGCGGTGTGCTCGCCGTGGACGGCGTGAGCGTCGCCGTCGCCCCGGGGCAGATCGTCGGGATCGTGGGGTCGAACGGCGCCGGCAACACGACCTTCGTGAACCTCGTCACGGGGTACCTCAAGCCCGACCGGGGCCGCATCGCCTACCTCGGCCGCGACATCACCGGGGAACCCCCGCGCGAGGTGTGCCGCCTCGGGATCGCCCGGTCGTTCCAGATCCCGCAGATCTACGCGAGCCTCACCGTGCTCGAGAACGTCCTCATCGCCCTGGCCGCGCGGGAGCGCGCGACGCTCCGGGCGTGGGCGCCCCTCCGGACGCCGGCCCGGGTCGAGGAGGCCCTCGCCCTCCTCGAGCCGTTCGGTCTCACCGAGCACGCCGGCCGGCCGGTCAGCGAGCTTCCCGAGGGCGGGCTGAAGCTCCTCGACATCGCGCTCGCGGGGGCGCTCGAGCCGCGGCTCCTCCTCCTGGACGAGCCGACGAGCGGGGTGAGCTCGAAGGAGAAGTTCGCGGTGATGGACACCCTCGTGCGGATCCTCCGGGCGCGCGGCGTCACGGTGATCTTCGTCGAGCACGACATGGACGTGGTGACGGGCTACGCCGAGCGGGTGCTGGCGTTCAGCGAGGGGAAGATCCTCGCCGACGGTCCGGCGGCCGCCGTGCTCGCCGACCCGGCCGTCCGCAAGGCGGTGCTGGGATGGGCGTAGCGGCCCTCGAGATCCGCGGCCTCGAGGTCCGGCTCGCCGCCTTCGTCGCCCTGCGGGGGGTGAGCCTCGAGGTGCCCCCCGGCCGGACCGTCGGCCTGGTCGGGCGGAACGGGGCAGGGAAGACGACGACCCTCAAGAGCGTCGTCGGGCTCGTCCCCGTCGCGGCGGGCACGATCCGGGTGTCCGGCCGCGATCTCAGCGGCGTGCCGCCGCACCGACGGCCGGAGCTGGGCGTGGGCTATCTGCCGGAGGATCGGCGGCTCATCGGGTCGCTGACGGTCGAGGAGAATCTGCTCCTGCCCCTCTGGGCGCGCGGCGGCCGAGACGGCGGCCGCCGGCTCGAGGAGATCTACGCGCTCATGCCCGAGCTCCCGCCGCTCCGCGGGCGGCGCGCCGGGGCCCTCTCCGGCGGCCAGCAGAAGCTGGTGGCGCTCGCCCGCGCGCTCGTCTCCGGGACCACGCTCCTCCTCCTCGACGAGCCGTTCGAGGGGCTCTCGCCGCTCCTCTCGCGCCGGCTGGCCGAGGTGATCCGGGGCCTGCGGGAGGTCGCCGTGCTGGTGACCGAGTCGGACCTCGTCCGGATGCGGCTCCTCACCGACGCGATCTACACGATCGAGCGCGGCGAGATCGTCGGGGACGCGGGCGGCGCGTCGCGCTGACCTTCTTCCGAGTCCACCGGGCGGGCCACTCGATCGAGGCCTTGCCAACTGTGGTATGATGGGGTCATACCGACAACGGGGCAGGTGCTGGCCCGGAGGCCCGGCCTTCGCACACCCCGATGGAAGGAGGTCCGCGCGATGGGACGCAATCGAGTGGCGGTGACGATCTCGATCCCCCCTCGGTTGGCGGAGGACTACGACCGGCTGGCCAGGATCACAGCCAAGAACCGCAGCCAGCTCTTCCGGGAAATGTTCGAGCTGTACCGCCAGAGCCAGGAGGAAGAGGCGTTCCGAAGCCTCCAGCGTTACGGCCGTCGCAAGGCCCGCGAGCGAGGCATCCTGACCGAGCGGGATGTGGAGCGCCTGGTCTTCGAGGGTCGGTGAGTGCGCGTCGTGTTCGACACCAATGTGTTCGTCTCGGCCCTGGTCATCCCATCAAGCCTCAGCGAAGAGGCGTACTGCCGAGCCATTGCGCGGGAGTTCCAGCTCGTGACTTCCGTCGCGATTCTCACCGAGCTCGCCGGCACGCTGCGGGCCAAGTTCGGGTGGGAAGGTGCGCCCGTCACCCGAGCCATCAAATCGATCAGCCGAGTTGCCGAGGTCGTGAAGACGGTGCCACACCTCGAGGTCGTGCGTGATGCAGCCGACAACCGGATCCTCAAATGTGCCGAGAAGGCCGCGGCCGACCTCATCGTGACCGGAGATCCTCATCTCCTGAAGCTCCGGCGGTTCGGCACGGCCGGCATCGTCAAAGTCTCGACGTTCCTGCACACGCTGGGCTGACGACCCTCGCGCTACTCCGGCAGGTCCGGCTCGGAAGGCGCTTGACGTCGGGTCCCGGTTGGTCTGACATTAGCGTCCAAACCGCGAGAGAAGCGGCGCTGGGGCAGACACAGCCTGACAGGAGGCCGACCATGAGGGAGACAGAGACGAGGGGGCCGAGCACTTCGCGACGCAGCTTCCTGAGGGCGGGAACCGCGGCCACGCTGGCGGCGGGCCTGCCGGTCGCGTGGACGTCCCGTGCCGCGGCGCAGGGGCCGCTCCGCCTCGGCTTCCAGGTCCATCGAACCGGGATCGGCGCGGTCTACGGCCGCTGGTACGAGCGTACGACGACGGCCGCCGTGAAGCTCATCAACGAGAAGGGCGGCATCGCCGGACGTCCGGTCGAGATCGTCGCCGAGGACGACGGCACCGATCCCAAGCGGGGCGCGGAGGTGGTGGAGAAGCTCGCCGTCCACCACAAGGTCGACTTGATCTTCGGCACGCTGTTCTCCCACGTGGTCATCGCGTCGGCGCCGCGGGCGGGCGAGCTGAAGATCCCCTACCTGGTCGTGAGCGAGGGCTACCACGTGGCCTCGGGCCGGCTGAACCGCTACGTCTTCCAGCCGGGCATCACCGACGTGCGGGCCCAGGTGACGGCGGTCGCCCCCTGGATCCTGAAGAACCTCGGCAAGAAGGTGACCCTGATCTTCCCGGACTACGCGTTCGGTCACGACCACCGCGACTTCTTCGGCCGGGTGGCGACCGCCCAGGGCGGGACCATCCGGGCGCTCGTCCCGATCCCGCCGACGGAGACGTCGTTCACCAAGTACTTCCCGCGCGTGCCCGCCGACACCGAGGTGCTGTACCACGTGATGGTGGGGCCCGGCGTCCTCACCTTCGTCAAGGAGCTGGGGGAGCACTTCGGCGCGCGGCGGCCGCAGATCTTCGGGTTCATCGACTCCCTGGAGGGGGTGGACTTCGCGAACCCGGGCCTCGAGTTCCTGGAGGGGACCTACTTCTGGGAGGCCCTTCCCCGGTACGCCGGGCCCGACGCGCCCCAGCACGTGCGCTTCTTCCGGGAGCGCGTCGGCATCAACGACGTCGGGGCGAGCGTCGCCGACCCGAAGGACGTCGCCACGGTCTCCCACATGTTCGGCTGCTGGGAGACGCTCTTCGTCATCAAGCGCGCCGTGGAGCAGAGCGGCTACAAGCGGCCGGGGCCGGACTACAAAGCGTTCGTCGAGACCCTGGAGGGCTTCCAGGCCTTCCCCGAGGGGATCGAGCACCCCCAGGGGCCCAAGCGGTTCGTCGGCCGGCTCCACCAGGTGTTCGGCCAGCAGATCATCTCCAAGGTGGACAGGCGGCGGTTGACCGTCCTCCACCGCACGGCGATCGAGGACTCGATGTACCCGCCCGAGGCCGACTATACGAAGCAGCCGCTCTAGGACATCGAGGGGGGCCGCGGCGGCCCCCCTGCAGCACCCCCCTTCGCGGTGACCCTCGGGGCGCACCTCTTCCTCGCCCTCCTCGAGGGCACGGTCGGCGCCCTCGTCCTCGCGCTGACGGCGCTCGGCCTGTCCCTGGTCTTCGGCGTCATGCGGATCGTCAACGTCGCCCACGGCGAGTTCTTCATGCTGGGGGCGATCGTCACCTGGTACGTCGCCGCGACGACCGGAAGCTTCCTGCTGGCGCTCGTCGCGGCCCCGCTCGCCGTGGCGACCGTCGCCGTCCTGGCCGACCGGCTCGTGCTCCGGCCGATCGGCTACGAGCCCGAGGGCACGATCGTCGCCACGATCGGGATCCTCTACATCCTCCAGCAGCTCGTGCTCATGACGTACGGGCCGTACGCGCGGCCGGTCGCCGCGCCCGTGTACTTCCGCGTCGACTTCCCGTGGTTCGGCTACTCCGGCTACAAGCTGGTCGTGGCCGGCGTCGCAGCCGTCCTGCTGCTGGCGACGTGGGTCGCGCTCTCCTGGACGCGGCTCGGGCTCTACCTGCGGGCGACCCAGCAGGACCGCGAGATGGCCCAGGCCTTCGCGGTCCCGGTGGAGCGTGTCTACACGATCGCCTTCGGCGTCGGCGCCGGGCTCGCGGCCGTCGCCGCGGCCCTCATCGTGCCCGTCCAGCAGGCCCACTACCTGATGGGGCTGGACGCGCTGCTCCTGTCCTTCGTGGTCGTGATCCTCGGCGGGCTCGGGAGCCTCCGCGGCACGGTCGTCGCGGCCTTCGTCGTCGGGCTGAGCGACGGCCTGATCTCGGTCCTCTTCTCGCCGACCCTGGCTAAGATCGCGGCGACGCTCCTCGTCGGCCTGGTCCTCGCCGTGCGCGGCCGAGGGCTCTTCGGCGAAGAGGTCGCGTGAGCGCCGATCGGCCAGGACTCACGCTGGCGCTCCACCTCGGGCTGCTGGCCGTGCTCGGCGGCCTCCAGCTCGTCCTGCCGGCGTTCCACCTCGCCATGCTCGCCCGGATCATGGTCCTGGCGTCGTACGCCGTCGGCTACAACCTCCTGCTCGGGTACGCCGGGCTCATGAGCCTCGGGCACGCGATGTTCTTCGCGGCCGGCATGTACGGCACCGGCCTCACGATTCAGCATCTCGGCCTCGGGGTCGCCGCCAGCCTGCTGGCCGGCCTCGTCTCCGCCCTGATGGTGGCCGCCGTGGTGGGCGCGATCACGCTGCGGACGGCCGGCCCCGCGTTCCTGATCGTGACGATGATGCTGGCGCAGGCGTTCTACCTGGCCACGCTCTACTTCAACGACGTGACGGGCGGCGACCAGGGGTTCATCCTCTCAGGACTCGGCCTCGAGCTGGGCGGCCGCCGCTGGGCCCTCGCCGATCCCGGCGTCAAGTACAACGCCGCGCTGATCGTCTTCGGCGCGTCCCTGCTCCTGAGCCTCTGGCTCGCACGCTCGCCCGTGGGCCGCGTCCTGGTCGCGATGCGCGAGAACGAGGAGCGTACCCGCCTGCTCGGCTACAACACGCTGCGCCTGAAGCTCTTCGCCGTGGTCGTCTCGGGCCTCCTCGCGGGCCTCGCGGGCTCGGCGTACACGCTGCTCTTCTCCTACGTCGGCTCGACCTTCGCCGGCGTCCTGTACTCGATCTACCCGCTGCTCTGGACGCTGCTCGGCGGCGCCGGGACCACGCTCGGGCCCCTGGTCGGCACGCTCGTGATGACCTACGTGGTGGACGTCGCGAGCGGCATCACCACCGGCTACCTGATCGTGGTGGGCGCGGCGCTGGTCGTCATGACGCTCTGGGCGCCGGCCGGGATCGTCGGCGGAATCCGGGCGCGGTGGGCCCGGTGGCTCCCGTGACGCGGCTCCTCGAGACGCGCGCGGTCTCGAAGCGCTTCGGCGGGCTCGAGGCGGTGAGCGCCGTGGACTTCCGCGTCGACCGCGGGGAGGTGCGCGCGCTGATCGGGCCGAACGGGGCTGGCAAGACCACGCTGGTCGGCCTCATCAGCGGGCGGCTCGACCCGACCGCGGGGCAGGTCTTCTTCCGTGAGCGCGACGTCACCCGGCTGCGGGCCTGGGACCGGGTCGGCCTCGGCATCGTCTATACGTTCCAGGTGACCAGCATCTACCGGCGCCTCTCGGTGCGGGACAACGTCGCCCTGGCCGTCCAGCGCCGGCGCCTCAGGCGGCTCCTCGACTGGATCGCGCTCGACCGCGACGGGCTTGCGCGCGACGTCGAGGCTGCGCTGGCGAGGGTCGGTCTGGGAGATCTCGGCGGACAGCCCGCCGGCGCCCTGGCCTACGGGCACCAGCGCGTGCTGGAGGTCGCGATGGCGCTCGCCCTCGAGCCCGAGCTGCTCATCCTGGACGAGCCCACGCAGGGGCTGGCCGCCGGCGAGATCGACGCGCTCTGCCGGCTGGTGCGTGACGTCGCGGGGACGGCCACCGTGCTGCTCATCGAGCACAACCTCGGGGTCGTGCTGGAGCTGGCCAGCCGGGTGACGGTCATGGACCAGGGCCGGATCATCGCCGAGGGCACCCCGCGCGAGATCGAGGCGCACCCCGAGGTGCAGCGGGTGTATCTCGGACGATGAGCCACGCTGGCGGGAAGCTCGGGGCGCCCCTCCCCCCCTGAGGGCCGCCGGAGGGACGGGACGTCGCGAGGGCCGTAGGCCCGAGCCGTCCCGGCGATCTGGACAAAGGGGGCGGGGGTGCGGGGGGACCCGATGACGCTGGTGGTCGACCGGATCAACTGCTACTACGGAGACGTCCACGTCCTGCGGGACGTGTCCCTCCAGCTGGGTGCCGGCGAGATCCTCGGGCTGCTGGGCCGGAACGGCGCCGGGAAGACGACGCTGCTCCGGGCGATCATGGGGCTCGTGCGGCCGCGGTCCGGCAGCGTCACCCTCGACGGCCGGGAGCTCCGGCACCTCGCGCCCCACGAGATCCCGCGGCTCGGGATCGCGTACGTGCCCCAGGGCCGCCGGCTCTTCCCCCACCTGACGGTCGAGGAGAACCTCCGCATGGGCCTCCTGGTCCGCGGCGGCGGTGAGGAGACGCTCGCCCCCGTGCTCGACCTCTTCCCGATCCTCCGGGAGCGCCCGCGGCAGCGCGCGGGGACCCTGAGCGGCGGCCAGCAGCAGATGCTCGCCACGGCGCGGGCCCTGTGCGCCCGGCCCGCGGCGCTCCTCATGGACGAGCCCAGCGAGGGGCTCATGCCGAGCCTCGTGGATCGTCTGCTCGAGACGATCGTCGCGCTCAAGGCGCGCGGGGTGGGCATCCTCCTGGTCGAGCAGAAGGTCGACGCCGTGCTGCGCGTCGCTGACCGCGTCGCCCTCATCGAGAACGGGCGCATGGTCAGGGAGGCTACGCCGGCCGAGCTCCGAGCCGAGCCCGAGGTCCTCCTGCGGCACGTCGGGGTGCGGCGGCCAGCCAGCCCCCCGGCCGCGTCAGGCGGGCCCGTCGCCCGCAACCCGCGGTGACCTGGCGGCGTGCACCGTCCTCCGCGGTCGGCCGTCGTGCGAAGCACAACGTGGGACACGGCGGCTCGCGTAGAGGTGCCAAGCTGAGAAAGGGCCGGGACGGCAGCCGAGTACTCTAGCGCCGCTTCCAGGGCGCGCCTGGCAACCGCTCGATGAAGGTGCGTCACACTAACTCGAGGGCCTCTCCCGCGTCGTAGGCCACGCCGGGCGCGAGCATCGGGTTCACCTCCGTGAGGAACGCACGGCTGAGCCCTTTGGTAGCCAGATTCCGCTCGAACTCGGCCCGCGTAACCCGCAGGTTCTGCGCCCCAAGGTATGCCTGGAACGCTTCGATCACCCGCACCGGGCCCACCGTTCCCCGGCGGCAGGCGTCCCAGAGATCGAATAGGTCACGCCCGCGGCGGCGTTGGTAGAGGGCTCGGAGCTTCGTGGCGAGCAACTCGTCGAGCTCGAACGTCCGCACGTCGACGTGTCCGCTGAACCATCGGGACTCCACCGTCAGTGGGCGGGTCACATGCCCGAACACGGCGGCGTGCTCGCGCGTGTTGATCTCCACCTTCAGCCGCAGGCGCCGGACGGGCGGGATTTCCGCGCTGAACCTGTAGAGGAGCGCGACGCTCGCGACCGCCTGGTCGCGGCTGGGCTCGCCGAGCCAGGGATCCAGCCGCCCCCGGATGGCGTCAAGCAGACCCCCGATCGGCCCCGGGTCGACCTGGACGAGGTCCAGGTCCTCCGAGTAGCGGCTTGCCGGTGGGACCGCGAGCTTCTGAAGGGCAGTACCGCCCCGGAACGCGAGGCCCCGAGCCAACGCTGGCTCCGAGAAGATCTCCACCACCGCCCGTGACAGGACGAGGTCCTGCTCCACCATCCAGTCGTCGGCCCACGGCGCGGCTTGGCGCCAGGCAACGATGTCCGCCTGCGGGATCACGCTTGCGCCTCGTCGCGTTCGACCTCCTCGTTCACCGCCACGCGCCAGCGTGCGTCGCGCCGCGCACCAGCCATCCGCTGGCCAGGCGACAACGGAGTCACCCGCGGCGCGCGGGCCACGACCCACGCCGCCAGGGCTCGCGCCACTTCCTGACGTCCGACCAGGTCGAGGAGGTACCCCAGCCGCTGCGCGTACGCCACCTCGCCGTCGGCCTCGGCGACCCGCGCGAGCTCGCTGCCGTCCAGGCGCTCGCCCAGCTCATGGAGGATGGTGGCGACGTTCGAAAGGCCACCACAGTGCTCCGGGTACCGGACCAGATCGAGCGCGGTCGCTTCCGGGGTTGAGACGCGGATGTCGCCCGTCGGGGTCTTGATCCCGACGGTCGGAGCGCTCGCGAGGTGCGCCTTCTTCACGAAGCGGATCCGCACGCGACCAACCTCGATGGGGCCCAGCGGGCGATCGGTGACGACCTGGAACTCCTGTGGCGCCTGGTGCGCCGCGCCGTGCAGGGAAGCAGCGGTGAGGAGGCCCACATAGTAGGGGCGGCCCAGGTAGTCCATGAGATCGCGGATGAACCAGGGCGCGGGGAGCGACCGGGCCACGCGGTACTCGGGGGGCACGATCACGTAGAACCCCCGGCGTGGTGACGCCACGCGGCCGGCCTTCGCCAGGCGCCAGAGCGCGTTCTTGAGCGCGACCTTGGAGAGACCGAGCACCTTGGCCGCATCGGCCCGGGTGAAGGTGTACCGGCCGGAAGCCTGGAGGGCATCGAGGAAAGCCCTGGGGCTCCCAGGTTGCTGTGGAGATCGAGAAATGTCGCGATTTCTGCGACCTTTCTGAACTGATGCCGCTCGACGCTTCTTCATCAGTCATGTATGGTCGCATAATCTGCGACTTTTCGGAACAGCTACAGATCGCGTCCAGTAGCTGGACGGTCCCGGCCCCGTAGCACGACGAGCTACGGGGCCGGCCCGGGGCCCCCGCGACTGGCTCAGCTACGGGACGGGCGGGCGGTCAACGGCCGTTGACCCGGAGTTCCGGCGGGGACCAAAGCGGTCAACGGCCGTTTACCGGGGTAGACCGGCCCCCAAGGGAGCAGCCCGGCCCCGCCCGTGTCCCGTAGCACGCTGTGCTACAGACACCCGGGGCCGGGAGCCCGAATGCCGCCCCTGCCTCACGCCCCGACCCATCGTCCCACCCGTGGGGGTGACTGTCTCAGTCCTGGCCCCGGGGCCATGAGGCGCGACACGCAAAGCTTCGGAGGCTCTCGGGCGCGCGGCGCAGCCCTGCGCATCGGGACCGGGGTAATGCGTCTCAGGCTGCGAGCGGCTCGCGTGGGCGATTGTTGTATAGTGGTTGGCGTGACCAAGAAAGCTGGTCGAAAGACCAAGAAGACTGGTCGAACCAAGAAATCTGGTCGAACGACCAGAATCTTTGGTCGGCGGCCTGGAGAGGTTCTGCCGAGGGGCAGAGCTGATGGCCTGGGCCGTGTCTTCGCGGGACGCGCCTTGCTGCCCTTGCTCAAGGTGTTCTTCTTGTCCCCTTCGCGAGACTTCTACCAGAGGGAGTTGACTGTCACTCTCGGCGAGAGGCTGTTCGTCATCCAGACCGCTCTCAAGCGCCTGATCGAAGCAGGCCTCATCGAGCTCCGCGCACGCGGCAACAGAACGTACTATCGCGCGAAGCAGAGTCATCCAGCCTTCCCGGACCTGAAAGCACTCGTCCTCAAGACGGTCGGCCTGGGAGAAAGTCTCCGAGCGCACCTCCGTGGGCTAGAGGGCAGGGTCAAGGTCGCCTTCGTCTACGGCTCCGTCGCGCGCGGGGAGGAGGGTGCGGCGAGCGACGTCGATCTCATGTTCGTCGGTGACATATCGGGCCGGGAACTCGCGTCTGTGCTTGCGCCGGCTCGCAAGTCATTGAATCGTGAGATCAACCCGACGACTTATACTCCTGACGAATTGAGACGCAAGGTCCGGGAAGGGTCCCCGTTCATCCGCGAGGTCCTCGCGGGCCCCAAGATGTTCTTGCTGGGTGACGAACGTGCCCTTGCGAGACTTTCTCGCCGACGGCTCTCTTAGGCGGCATCGACCGAGCCGGAGCGAGATGCGCAATCTGCTGCGTGTCGCCGACCGCGACCTTGGGGATGCCAGGGTCGAGGCGGTGTCGGTCGACACGCGGTTTCGTCTCGGCTACCAAGCTGCATTCGCGCTGGCTACGATCGTGCTAGCGGCCTCTGGCGTGCGGACAACCGGAGTGAGACACCATGTGGTGACATGGCAGGCCTTGCCTGAGTTGCTCGGGGCTGAGTTCCAGGACTTGACCGGATACTTCGATCAGGTCCGCAGCAAACGGAACGTGGCGGACTATGACAGGGCCTTCGAGATCGCAGAGGTCGAGCTTCGCGAGTTGATCGAGGAAGTGAGGAAGTTTCGACCGGTCGTTCTCGCTTGGCTGAAGAAGCACCATCGCTCGCTACAGCCGTGAGGCGAGGCGCGAGAACTGCATCCGTGTCGGGCCGGTTGCGGCACGACATCGCTTCTGACAGAATCGGGGTCCGTCGGCGGCCGGCCGGTGGCGAGGGCACGATAGACCCGCGAGCAAAGGAAACAGCATGAAGACCTTGATCCGCAACATCGGCACGCTGGTGAGCGGCGACATCGACCGACCGGTCCTCGACGCCGACTCCATCCTGATCCGTGACGGCGTGATCGCGGCGGTCGGGCGGAAGCTGGACGACGACGCCGATACCGTCGTGGACGCGCAGGGCACGACGGTGATGCCCGGGCTCATCGACTCCCACGTCCACCCCGTCTTCGGCGACTTCACGCCGCGCCAGCGCACGCTCGACTTCCTCGACTCGGGGCTCAACGGGGGCGTCACGACGGCGATCTCGGCGGGCGAGGTCCACCTGCCGGGCCGACCCAAGGACCTCGTGGGGCTGAAGGCCCTGGCGATCGTCGCCGCGCGCGCGTACCAGAACTTCCGGCCCAGCGGGGTCAAGGTCCACGCGGGCGCCCCGATCCTCGAGCTGGGGCTCACGGAGGCCGACTTCGCCGAGATGGCGGCGGCCGGCGTCAGGCTCGTTGGCGAGATCGGCCTCGGGTCGGTCAGGACGGGGAAGGACGCCGCGCCGATGGTCGAGTGGGCCAAGCGGCACGGCATGACCGTGACGATCCACACGGGCGGCCCGTCCATCGCCGGCTCCAACCCGATCAGCGCCGACGTCGTCCTGGAGACCCGGCCGCACGTGGTCGGGCACATCAACGGCGGCACGACGTCGATGAGCCCCGCCGACATCGAGCGCCTGGTGGCCACGGACATGGCGCTGGAGATCGTCCAGTGCGGCAACGCCAAGACGGCGCTCCACACGCTGCGGACGACGATGGACGCCCGGGCCGCGCACCGGATCATCCTCGGCAACGACGCGCCCTCGGGGACCGGCGTCATCCCGCTCGGGATCCTGCGCACGATCAGCCTGCTGGCGGCGCTGGGTGGCCTCGGCGCGGCCGAGGCGATCTGCTGCGCGACCGGCAACACGGCCCGTGTCTACGGGCTCAACGTTGGGACGATCGCCGCGGGGCGGGAGGCGGACCTGGTCATCTGCGACGCGCCGGTCGGCAGCGTCGGGATGGGCGCGCTAGGGGCGCTCGCCGCGGGCGACCTGCCGGGCATCTCGATGGTGCTGATCGACGGCACGCCTGTGATCGGGCGGAGTCGCAACACGCCGCCGGCGGCGCGTGCCGCGCAGGTTGTGAAGGGGCAGGGGCCGGGGGCGGGCGGCCACTAGCTAGGATCGGGACCCGCGGGGACCTGCCGAGAGGAGATCGCGCATGACGAAGATCCGCAAGCTCGTCACCGTCGTCGAGGAGACGCTGAGCGACGGCGGCCGGGAGGCCAGGCGCCCGGTCCGGAAGGCCGCCGCCGTCGCCGTCATCGAGAACCCGTTCGCCGGGCGGTTCGTGGACGATCTCGCGCCGCTCGTCGAGGCCGGCGAGGAGCTGGGGGCGCTGCTCGCGAAGAAGGCCACCGAGGCGCTCGGCGCCCCGGCCGAGTCGTACGGCAAGGCCGCGATCGTGGGCGAGCGCGGCGAGCTGGAGCACGCGGCGGCGCTGCTTCACCCGAAGCTCGGCGCCCCGCTCCGCGCCGCGGTGGGCGGCGGCAAGGCCATCATCCCGTCGGCCAAGAAGCTCGGCGGGCCGGGTACCGCGATCGACGTGCCGCTCCACTTCAAGGACGCGGCGTTCGTCCGCACCCACTACGACGCCATGGAGGTCCGCGTCCCTGACGCGCCACGCGCGGACGAGATCGTGCTGGCGATCGTCGTCACCGACGGCGGCCGGCCCCACCCGCGCATCGGTGGGCTCACGAAGGAGGAGGCGAAGAAGGAGGACGGCCTGCGATGAGAGCAAGTCGGCCACGCAACGGTCACGAAGACGCACCGTGCTCCCCTCCCCCCCTGAGGGGCGGGAGGGGGCGGGGGTGTGGGGGGACCCGATGAGGCACGGCCTGCGGCTGCCCTCGTTCGCGCTCGGGCCCAGGACGGCGACGCTCGCGGAGATGGGGCGCTACCTGCGCCGGGCCGAGGACCTCGGCTTCGACTGCGCCGTGACCATCGATCACCTGCTGCTCACCCCGCCCGCGTACGCCTGCACGTGGCTCGAGCCGCTCACGCTGCTGGCGGCGCTGGCCGGCGTGACCCGCACGATCAAGCTCGGGACGATGGTCCTGGTGCTGCCGCTCCGCAACCCCGTCTACTTCGCCAAGGAGTGGGCGACGCTGGACCTCCTCTCGGGCGGCCGCACGATCCTCGGGATCGGGGTCGGGTGGCACGAGGAGGAGTTCCTCCTCATGGGCGTGCCCCACCGGGAGCGCGGCCGGCGCATGGCGGAGTGCCTCGCAATCGTGCGGGCGCTGTGGGCGAGGGACGACGTGAGCTACGAGGGCCAGTTCTACCGCTTCCGGAACCTGACGATCGACCCCAAGCCGGCGCAGCGGCCCCACCCGCCCATCTGGATCGGCGGCGGGACCCAGCCCTCCGAGAAGGTCTACGGGCAGACCGTCAAGAACATCGACCCGGTGCTGCGCCGGATCGCGCGCTACGCCGACACCTGGGTGCCGCACTCCTCGTCGACGCCCGAGATGGTCAAGGGCGACTGGGTGAAGGTGCAGGGGTTCGCGCGGGAGCTGGGGCGGGACCCCCGGACGATCGGCCGGGTCTACTCGAACTTCGTGTGGGTGCTCAAGCCGGGGGAGAAGCCCGAGTCGGCGGCCCCCCACTTCTCGGTGTACTCGGGGATGGACCTGGACTACTGGCACACGTACTACCTGCTGGGCGAGGCCGAGGAGCTGGCGGAGAAGATCTCGGCGCGGATCGCGGCGCTCGACGGCGGCGTGGACACGATCGTGCTGAACCCGCTCGACTGGGGGCTGGAGCAGCTCGAGCTCTTGGCCGGGGAGGTCCTGCCGCGGGTGAAGACCTCTCGGTGACGGGCGGCGCCGTGGTACCCGGGCAACCAGAGCCGCCGCCGATCCGGCTGACCGGCTGCCGGACATGCACGTGCGGTTGGTGATGATCGCTTGACCCGAAGTCCTCAATAGCGCCGGTGTGGCCGACGTGCTGCGATCTCACCACCACCGTCAGATGAGGTCCGCCGGGCCGAGGTCTATCGGGTACGCCGTTCAGCGAGACGACACCATGCCGACTACGAGGCCCGACGCACGATCTCAGCGCCCGGCGCGCGGCTGGCGGAACGCCTCCAGGCGCGGGAGGAGATCGCGGAGGAGGAGCCGGCGCTTGAAGGGCAGCACCGTCGCCGGGAGTCTGCCGGCGCGGGCCGCCAGGTGACGGGGTACGGCCACGACGAGATTCACCCCGCGCGCCGCCGACAGCTTGCCCAGCTTCTCGGCCAGGTACTCGGGTGTCCAGTAGCCGACGATCTCCAGCAAGACCTCGGTGCCATCCTGGTGGTGAAACACGAAGTCGGGGACCAGGAGGCTCCTGCCCACGTCGAGCACCGCGCCCTCCCGCACGAGGCGCCACCCGCCCCGCTCGCGGCCGAACTTGCGGGCGATGGCCTCCTCGAGGCTCGAGTCGAACTCGGGCGGCGGGGCCGCGCCGACTCCCAGGCCATCGGCCGAGCTGAGCGCGAACACGAAGGGCCGCCAGCCGCGGCGCAGCTCGATGTCGGCCTGGAGCCGCCAGTCGCCGAGCCGGACCAGCGCGGCCAGGAAGCGGGCGAAGTCCACGCCGTAGGCGCGCGTCCGGCGCAGCACCGAGTTCGGGCCGTCCAGCACGAACCGGTAGCCACCATCGGCGGCGGCCGGCGACGGCGCGACCCGGCGACGCCTGCGCCGCGCGGCCCGGGGGCCTGGCTCCCCCTGGATCCGCTCGACGCGGTGGAGCAGGCGGGCCAGGCGCGCATAGCGGAGGATGTGCTTGAAGTCGCGCCCGGCCTCGACCGTCACGCGCGTGGCCGAGTAGAGCAGCGCCTGGGCCTGGGCAAGGTCGTAGTCGGCCCTCAGCGCCGCCGCCGCGTAGTCGGCCGGGAAGGCGGCTAGGCGGTGGAACTCGGGGTAATCGGCGTAGAGGAGCGCGACGGCCTCGGCTTGGTCGGCCGGCGGGGGCGTGAAGCCGGCGAGCAGCTCAGTCGCCGCCGCGGCCTCGAGCAGGGGGTGGCGGCCAGCGGCCCTCTCGAACACCTCGACGCGTCGCTCGGCGCAGCGCGCCGATGAGGGCCACTCGTAGGTGGCCACGTCGTCGAGGAGCTTCACCACCGGCTCGACGCGGTCGGGCCGGAGCCCGTCCAGCGCCCGGCGCGCCGCGTTCCGGACCTGACCGCGCGTCTGGTCGACCCGCTCGCGATAGACGGCGAGCGCCGGCTCGAGGGCGGGCAGCGCCGCGTCCTCCAGCCGGTCAGAAGAGATCGAGCTGCTTCGCCTGTCCCAGTGATAGACGCGGAGCGCGGCGGTAAGCATCCGTCTTCCCCCGGCGCCGCGCGCGGGCGACGTCGGGGGTCTCCTGAAGGACGACCTCGTAGAGCCGGGCGGTGCGGTCGCCGGATTTCCGGAGGAGCCGGCCCAGGCGCTGCACGGCCTCGCGGACTCCTTTCTCGCCGCCCAGCACGACGCCCACCTTCACGGCCGGCGCGTCCCAGCCTTCGTTGAGGACCTCGCAGGCCGCCAGCGCCTTGATGCGGCCGGCGGCGAAGGCGTCGAGCACCCGGTTGCGCTCGTGCTTGTCGGAGTGGGCGGTGAGGGCGGGGATGAGGAACCGCGCCGAGACGTCGAGGGCCATGCGGTTCGAGGCGGTGAAGACGACGCAGGGCTCGTCGGGGTGCAGGCGGAAGACGTCCTCGAGGACGCGGAGCTTCTCGGCCGAGCGGTGGACGATGGCCAGCTTGCGCCGCCAGCCCCGGAGGATCTCCCGGGCGGGAGGGTCGGTGCGCGAGCGCCGGGCGATCTCCCTCCAGTCGAAGGCGCCCTCCTCGCGCTGCCGCGCGGCCACGTACCGACGGATGCTCCGCGACAGCTCGTCGAACTCCGCCTGCTCCGCCTCGGTGAGGTAGATCGGCACCCGGACGATCACGTAGTCGGCCACCGTCCGGCCCCGGGCCTGGGCGAGGTCCTCCTCGTACACGACGGGCCCGATCAGGTCGGCCAGCATGGCGTCGCGCCCGTCGGCCCGTCCGGGCGTCGCGCTGAGGCCCAGCCTGAGCGGCGCGAGGCAGTCGAGCGCGCTCTCGTGCTGGGTGGGGCCGGGCAGATGGTGGGCCTCGTCGTAGACGATCAGCCGGTAGCGATTGCCGATCTCCTTCATGTGGATCCAGGCGCTGTCGTAGGTAGTGACCGTGATGGGCCAGACCTCCTGCCGCCCGTCGCCCAGCACGCCGGCGTCGAAGCCGAGCCCGGTCTTGATGCGCCGCTGCCACTGGTACATGAGGTCGCGGAGCGGCGCGACGACGAGCGCCGGCGCCTGGTGGCGGGCGAGGATCGCCAGCGCGATCTCGGTCTTGCCGGTGCCGGTGGGCTTGACGACCACGCCGCGGCCGCCCGCCCGCTCCCACGCGTCGATCGCCGCGTGCTGGTCGCGCCGGAGCGGGGGCAGGGCCGGCCGGAGCGCCGGGGCCGGGAAGAAGCGCGCGGCCCGGTCGCTCAGGGTGAGCCGGAAGGCCGCGGCGTCCTCGCACACCCGGAAGTGGTTGAGGGCGGCCGTGCGCCAGGCCCCGACCCGCGCGTCCCAGACGAAGTAGGGCGGCACCCGGGCCGTCGCGGGCGCCTCCAGGCGCAGCGAGCCCCGGTCGAAGCTCAGCGCGTGCGCACGTGCCATGGGTGTATGTGTATCGGAGCGCTCGCGCGCATGCAAGCGGGTCACCGGGGCTTCGGGACTCGAGGTGCTGACCACGGGCGGCAGGGGCCGCAACTCTAGAGTGCAGATCCAACGAAATTCGGCGAAGAGTCCCCCGCGGGTGGCGCCGGTGAGGACCCCGGCGCGCCGAGGCAGAGGGGGCCCCTTCGCGGTCCTGCCGCGAGGCGCGGACTCGGGACAGGGCGCGAGCGGGTGACGGCGCCGAGGCGCGTCCGGGGCGAACCGGCGCCAGGACCCGCGGGGGTTCGCCGGGGATACTCGGATCGGCACTCTAGGGCAGGCGAGCGGACGCGCTCACCGCGTGGCGGGAGGCGGCCGCGCCCGGGCCGGTCCTCGGGGGTCGCTCCGTCGGCGAGAAGCTCGCTGGCCGAGCGCCTCGCCGTGTTCTTCTACGCTCAGGGGACAGTATACGCGCGGCCCCGGCCCGGCCATCCGGGGCGGGACGTCACCCGGCCGCCCGCTGTGCCTCGGCCAAAGGGGAGGCATCCCCTCGAGCTTTCTGCACTACACTGGGGCCGGTGAGGGCAGAGACCGGACGCCGAGTTGCACGGTGGCGCTGGCTGCCGGACGCGGGCGCCATCGTCACCGTCGCGGCGCTCGTGCTGATCAAGTGCTGGCCGCTCGTTCGCCCCTGGGAGCGCGAGTACATTGGTGGCGATTTCGCACTCAGCATCGAGCCGCACTTCTACCACTGGCTCAAGCGGGGAGTGGTCCTCCTCTGGGACCCGACGATCGGCACCGGGTCCTGGCTGCTCGGCGGCGGTACCCACCCCCGGTTTCCGGTCATTGCGAACCTCCACCTTCTATCCATGCTGCCCTCGGGCTGGGCGCTCTGCTGCTGGCTTTCGGCGATCACTTCACCCTCTACCGGCTGGCCTTCGACCTGGTTCCGGGAGTGGCGTTCTTCCGGATCCCGGCGCGGATCCTGATCCTCTTCAACCTCGCGGTGGCCATGCTCGCCGGCGTGGGGGTGCATGCCTTACTCGGCAGGCGGGACCTTCGCGGCCTCGGGCGCTTCGTGCGCTGGGGCACGGGGCTTGCCGCCGCGGCTGCCCCGGCGATGTACCTGCTCCTCCTCTGGAGCGCCGAGGAAGCCCTCGCCAGCGCCGCGGCGACCCTCGTCGATCAGTACGTGCTGCTCCTCCTTGTCCTGGCTGGGAGTCTCGGGAGCGACCGCGCTGGCGCTCGCGCTCGGCGGCGTCCTGGCTTGGCGCCGACGGGCCGATCCGGTCCAGGCGCAGTCGCCGGAGGACGATCACGCCACGCCGAGGTAGGGGCGCCTCTCCGGATCCGCCGTGCCCGCCCCGGCCCTTGCCGGGCCGGCCGGCCGCGCGCTAGAAACAAGCGGATAAGCAAGAGACTCCTTGACGGGCCCAAGTCTGCACGAACCTGTCAGACTCGATCACGAGCAGTCGCGTCGGGGGCAAGAGTCGAGCGGCGCGCCGACTGCCAGGTATGACGCTCCGAGCGCGCACCCGCGCGGGGGTGCTGCGCGCCTCGGGCGCAGGTACCCGGCCCGCGCAACCCCGTCCTGGAGGAGCCTTTGCAGGGGGCTGCCTCCCTCAGGGGGGCGCCGGCGCGACGGGCCCGTAGAGATGGCACTCGACGCGGGCGCCCTCGGCCGCGACCGGCTGGGGCGGGACGGCGCGGCACTGCGGCAGGCGCTCCGGGCAGCGCGGGTGGAAGGCGCACCCGGAGGGGGGGTCGAGGGGGTCCGGGAAGCCGGCTCCCAGGCGGGTCTCGGGGATGCCGAGGCCGGGCTCGGGCGTGAGCACCGAGGCGAGGAGCGCACGGGTGTAGGGGTGGCGCGGGCGGCGGAACAGCTCGTCGGTTTCCGCCTCCTCCACGATCCGCCCCAGGTACATCACCGCCACCCGGGTCGCCATGTGCTCGACCACGGCGAGGTTGTGGCTGATGAGGATGTAGGTCAGACCGAGCTCCCGGCCGAGGTCGGCGAGCAGGTTCAGGATCTGTGACTGCACCGACACGTCGAGCGCGGAGGTGGGCTCGTCGCAGATCACGACCGCCGGCTTCATGACCAGGGCCCGCGCGATGGCGACACGCTGGCGCTGGCCCCCGGAGAGCTGGTGCGGGTAGCTGTCGACGAGGCGCCGGGACAGGCCCACCAGGTCCATCAGCTCGAGCACCCGGCTCCGCCAGTCGGCCCGCCCGCCGACCCGGTGGACGCGCAGCGGGAGCGAGACGATCGCGCTCACCGGCTTGCGCGGGTTGAGCGACGAGTACGGGTCCTGGAAGACGGGCTGGATCCGCCGCGCGATCTCCCGGCGCGTGAGGGTCGCGAGCGGCCGGCCGTCGAGCCGCACCTCGCCGCCGGTCGCCGGGAGGAGCCCGAGCAGGATCCGGGCGAGGGTGGTCTTGCCACAGCCCGACTCGCCCACCAGGCCGAGCACGCCCCCGCGCTCCACGGCGAGCGAGACGCCGGCGACGGCGCGCAGGGGCCGCGCGGGCCGGAGCAGGCCGGTCCGGACCGCGAAGGTCTGCGAGACGTCGCGGGCCTCCAGGATGGGCGGGCTCACGCCGTCACTGGCTCCGGGGGGCGCGCGGTGCGTTCGCCGGGCGGGAACAGGCAGCGGTAGGCGCGCCCCGGCGCCACCGCCGTGAAGCCAACGTCGGTGGCCGCGCAGGCCGGCTCCGCGTAGACACAGCGGTCGCGGAAGCTGCACCCGGCGAGCCGGCCGATCAGCGTCGGCACCATCCCGGGGATCGAGCCGAGCCGCTCGCCACGCCGCGTCCGGCCGGGCACCGGGACGCAGGCGAGGAGGGCCTGCGTGTAGGGGTGTAGCGGGTCCGTGAGCACCTCGCGGACCGTCCCCGTCTCCACGACCTGCCCGGCGTACATGACGGCGACCCGGTCGGCCACCCGCGCGACGATGCCGAGGTCGTGGGTGATCAGGATCACGCCCATGCGGAACTCGCGCCGGAGGTCGGCGAGCAGGCGCAGGATCTGCGCCTGGATGGTGACGTCCAGCGCCGTGGTGGGCTCGTCGGCGACCACCAGGTCGGGCTCGCACATGAGCGCCATGGCGATCATGACGCGCTGGCGCAGGCCCCCGGAGAGCTGGTGCGGGTACTGGCGGAGCCGGCTGGCGGCGGCCGGGATCCCGACCTTGTCCAGGAGGAAGACGGCCCGGTCGCGCGCCGCCCCGCGCGAGACCCGGCGGTGGCGGCGCAGCACCTCGACCAGCTGGTTGCCGATGGTGTAGGTCGGGTTGAGCGCGGTCATCGGCTCCTGGAACACCATCGCCAGCCGGTCGCCGCGGAGGTCGGCCATGCCGCGCTCCGGGAGGCCGAGGAGGTCCTGGCCCGCGAAGACAAGGCGCGCCGCGCTCCGGCGGGCATTCCGGGGCAGGAGGCCCATCACCGACAGCGCGGTAAGCGACTTCCCGCAGCCCGACTCGCCGACGATGCACAGCGTCTCCCCGTGGTCGACTTCGAAGCTCACGCCGCGCACCGGGTGGAGCACCCCGGCCGCGAGCGGGATCTCGACCCGCAGCGCCTCGACCTCGAGGACCGCGCTCAGGCCCGGGCCTCCGGCGCGGTGACGTCCCGGATGCCGTCGCCGAGGAGGTTGATCGACAGCACGAGCAGGAACAGCGCCACCCCCGGCATCGCGATCAGGGACGGCTTCACGAACATGAACTGCTTGCCCTCGGCCACCATGAGCCCCCAGGACGGGAGCGGCGGCTGGACGCCGAGCCCGAGGAACGAGAGCGCCGCCTCGAGCAGGATGGCCTGGGCCATCTCCAGGGTGGCGACGACGATCAGGTGGTTCATGGTGTTCGGCAGGATCTCCGACAGCACGATCCGGAGCGGGGAGCAGCCCGCCGCCTGCGCCGCCGTCACGTAGTCGAGCACCCGGGCCTGCTGCGTCGCGCTCCGCATCACCACGGCGAAGCGGTCCCAGAGCAGGAAGCCGAGCACCGAGATCACCACGCGGAGCGAGCTGCCGACGAGCGCCACCACCGCCAGCGCCACCAGCACCACCGGGATCGACAGCCTCGTGGTGACGAGGAAGGTGATGGCGAGGTCGGTCCGGCCGCCAAAGTAGCCAGCCGTGATGCCGAGCGTGGCGCCGATCAGCCCCGAGATCACCATCGCCGAGACGCCGATCAGGAGCGAGATCCGCGAGCCGTAGATGACGCGCGAGAGGTAGTCGCGCCCGAGGTTGTCGGTGCCGAGCGGGTGCGCCCACGTGCCGCCGGCGTGCCAGCCCGCCGCCAGCATCCGCCGCGACAGCTCCTGATCGTAGGGGTCGTGGGGCGCGAGCCACGGGGCGAGGAGCGCCAGCCCGAGGATGAGGAGGAGCGCGCTCCCGCCGAAGACGATCCCGCCATGTCGGAGGGTCCGGCGCCGGAGGAGGGCAGCCGGTGTCGGCGCCGCCGCGGCGGCGTCGAGCAACAGGGCGGGGGGCGGTCCGGGCGCCGGCACGCGCGCGCTCAGCCCACCCGGAGGCGGGGGTCGAGGAGGGCGTTCAGCAGGTCGGCCAAAAGGTTCAGGCCGACGTAGAGGAGGGCGAGGATCAGGACGATGGCCTGGACCAGCGGGAAGTCCGAGCGGGTGATCGACTCCCAGGCGAGGAACCCGATCCCGCGCAGGGCGAAGACGGTCTCGATGACGACCGAGCCCCCGAGCATGAAGCCGAGCTGGACGGCCGCCAGGGAGACCACCGGGATGATCGCGTTGCGGAGGGCGTGCTTGAAGAGGATCCTCGGGGTGCGGATCCCCTTGGCCCGGGCGGTGCGGATATAGTCGGAGGCCAGCACCTCGAGCATCCCGGTGCGCGTGAGCCGCATGAAGGCCGGCGTGGCGTAGTAGCCGAGGGCGATCGCCGGCATGACGAAGTGCGCCCAGGTGTCGCTCCCGGTGATCGGGAGCCAGCGGAGCGCGACGCCGAAGAGCAGGATGAGCATGAGCGAGAACCAGAAGCTCGGCATGGCCTGGCCCACCACCGACAGCGTGAGCGCCAGGCGGTCGAGCCAGGTGTTCGGCCGGACGGCGGCGAGGACGCCGAGCGGGATGGCGAGGACCACGGCGAAGCCGAGCGCCAGGCCGCCCAGGGTCATGGTCACCGGCAGCCGCTCGCCGATCACCTCCGAGGCCGGGAGCTGGAAGTAGTAGGACTCGCCGAAGTCCCCCCGGACGACCCGGCCGAGCCACTCGACGTAGCGGATCAGCACCGGCCGGTCGAGGCCGAGCTGCCGCCGGAGCGCCTGCACGTCGGCGGCCCGCGCCTCGGGCCCCGCGATCGCCTGGGCGAGGTCGCCTGCCAGGTTGAGGAGCAGGAAGCTCAGGAGCGACACGGTCGCCGCCACCAGGAGAGCGAGGAGGACGCGCTTGCCCGTGTATCGCAGCATGGCGGTTTTCTCCGGCGCGCGCGGACCGGTCCCCGGCGGCCCGCGCGCGGGGCAGGTCCGGGCGCGCGCTCCGGGGCGCCTGTCCCGGGCGCCTAGCGAGCCACGGCGTCGGCGCTCAGTTCACCCTCGGGGGGAGCGACCGCCACTCCACCCCCTCAGCCGGCGGCGATCACTTCCACTTCGCGCGGAAGAAGAGCGGTGTCTCGTCGGGACTCGGCGTGAAGTCGAGTTCCTTCGCGTAGGCGTAGTTCATCACGTAGGTGAACAGCGGCACCCAGTAGGCCTGCTCCGCGATCCGTTGCAGGGCCTTCGCGTAGTTCTCCTTGCGCCCCGCCGCGCTGGTCGAGGTGTCGCCGGCCTTGAGCCACGCGATGACCTGGGGGTCCCGCGCGAGGTCGGCGTCCTCGCCGCGGAAGAAGTGGCTGGTGATGGCCGACACGTCCCAGATCGAGCTCGACCCCCAGGCCATGAAGTAGAGCTCGGTCTTCCCCGCGTGGTTCTTGTCGCGCAGGACGGGGTAGGTGTTCCACACCAGGTTCGCCTTGATCCCGGCCGCGCGCAGGTAGCCGATGATCGCCTCGGCGTACGGCCGCTCGCGGTAGGCGTAGATGTCGGTCTCGAAGCCCTGCGGGTACCCCGCCTCGGCCAGCAGCGCCTTGGCCTTGGCGGGGTCGTAGGCGTAGCGCGCGACCTCCTCCGTGCAGCCGAACTGGCCCGGGTAGCAGGCGGCGTGGACCACGCGCGACTCGCCCTTGACCAGGTTGCGCGCCATCGCCTCGCGGTCGATGGCGTGGGCGACGGCCTGGCGTACCTTCAGCTTGGTGAACGGGTGGTTCTTGCCGGTGCGGTTGGCGGCGTCGAAGCCGACGTAGCCGATCCGCATGATCTCCCCCACCTTGGTCTGGAACTTCCCCTCCGCGGCGAGCTTCTGGGCGTCGTCGACCGGGACGCGCCAGATCCAGTCGAGGCCGCCGGCGCGGAGCTCGGCGAGCCGGGTGCTGCCGTCCGGGATCGATCGGTAGACGATCTTCCCGATCGACGGCTTGCCCTTCGGGCTGTCGGCGAAGTAGTCCTTGTTGATCTCGAGGTGGACGGCGCTCCCGGCCTCCACGCGGGTGACCCGGTACGGGCCGGTCCCCACCGGCTTGACGCCCATCCCCTTGGGGCCGACCTTGGCGTAGTACTCGTTCGGATAGATGGTCAGCGGACCGGAGAGGTACTCGAAGGCGGGGGCGAACGGGGCGGCGAGGTGGATCCTGACCTTGTAGTCGCCGAGCTTCTCCGCGCCCTTCATCCAGTTGTAGTCGCTCGAGGTGGGGATCTTGTGTTCGGGGTTGATGACGAAGTTCACCGAGAAGACGACGTCGTCGGCGTCGAGCTTCTCGCCGTTGTGGAACCGGATCCCCTCGCGCAGCTCGAACTCGAGCGTCAGGTCGTTTACCCAGCGGAAGGACTTGGCGAGGAGCGGCTTGTACTCGCCGGTGGCCGGGTCCCGGAACAGCAGCGTGTCCCAGATGTGGTGGGCGAGGATCAGCCCCTCGCGGGAGGTGTCGTAGTAGCGGTCCATCACCTTGATCTCGAGGTCGGACGCCCAGCGCAGGGTGTCGTCCGCCTTGCCCGCCGTGGCGGGCGGCACGGCGGCGAGGAGCAGGGCGAGCACGAACGAGGCGGTCGCGAGCCGTCGGGACGTCATCGGAGGATCCTCCTCTGGGCGCGTGTTGACCGGAGCGGGATGCAGGGCAACCTCACCGATGGGGCATGATAGGGCGAAACGGCTCCCGGCGGCAAGAGGGCGCGCGTGGTCCAGGGGCCTGGCCGGTCCGCGGAGTGCCGGGAGGACTCGGGAGGGGAACGATGGGGATGTCGCTGGTGCGGGGGAGGTACCTGGTGTCGCGGGTGGGGGCGACCGGCGCGGTGGTCATCGAGGACGGCGCGCTGGTCCAGCGGGACGGGGAGATCCTCGCGATCGGGCCGTACGGCGAGCTGGCCGCGCGCTACGCCCCGGACGAGCTGATCGGGTCGCCGGAGCACGTGGTCTTCCCGGGTCTGGTGAACGCCCACCACCACGTGGGCCTGACGCCGTTCCAGCTCGGCTCGCCGGACCTGCCGCTCGAGCTGTGGCTCGCCTCGCGCCTCGGGGCGCGGGACGTCGACCCCTACCTCGACACCCTGTACTCCGCGTTCGAGATGGTCGAATCCGGGGTGACCACCGTGCAGCACCTCTGGGGGCAGCGGCGCGGGCCCGCGGCCGCGTGGCCCGACCGGGCGCGCCAGGTCCTGAGGGCGTACCAGGACCTTGGGATGCGGGTCAGCTTCGGGTTCATGATCCGCGACCAGAACCAGCTCGTCTACGGCGGCGACGACGCCTTCGTCCGGAGCCTCCCGTCCGGGCTCCGAGGCGAGGCGGCGGCCGCCTTCGCAGGGATGCGGATCCCGGTCGACGAGTACTTCGAGCGCCTGTTCGTGGACCTCTACGAGGCCGCCGGGGAAAACCGCGCCGAGCGGGTCCGTATCTGGCTCGCCCCGGCCAACCTCCACTGGTGCTCGGACGGGCTCCTTGCCCGGATCAAGGCGCACGCGGCGCGCTACCGGGTCGGGATCCATATCCACCTCGTCGAGACGCCCTACCAGCAGCGCTACGCCGAGCGGCGGTCGGGCGGGACCGCCGCCGGCCACCTCGCCGCGCTCGGCTTCCTGGGGCCGGAGGTCACGCTCGGCCACGCGGTGTGGCTCACCGAGGCCGACATCGACCTGGTGGCCGGCGCGGGGGCCACGGTTTGCCACAACGCCAGCTCCAACCTGCGCCTGCAGAGCGGCACCGCCCCCGTCAACCGTCTCCTCGCCCGCGGCGTGCGCGTGGCCCTCGGGATCGACGAGGCGGGACTCAATGACGACCGCGACATGCTGCAGGAGATGCGGCTGGTGCTGAGGCTTCACCGCGTCCCGGGCCACGATGCGCGGGCGCCCACGGCGGCGGAGGTCTTCCGGATGGCCACCGAGCACGGGGCCCACGCCACCGGCTTCGGCGACCGGGTCGGCGCGCTCGAGCCTGGGCGCGCGGCGGACGTCGTCGTCATGCGCCTGGGGAACGTCGCTTACCCCTACCTCGACCCCGCGGCGCCGGTGCTCGACGCCCTCGTGCACCGGGGCCGGAGCGCCGACGTTGAGACGGTCATGATCGCCGGCGAGGTGGTGATGCGGGACCGCCGCTTCACGCGCGTCAGCAAGGCCGACGCCCTCGAGGCGCTCGCGGCCTCGCTCCGGGTGCCGCTCCGCCCCGACGAGGTGCGGCGCCGGGAGCTGGCGCAGGCGCTCCTGCCTCACGTCCGGCGGTTCTACCACGGGTGGGAGGTCCCTGAGGGCTCCAGGGCGTGACGCTCAGGAGAGCGGCAGGCGAGAGAGCGCCTCGCCAAGCAGGTCCGCCGGTACGAGGCTCACAGTTACCGGGCCACCTTCACGCTGCCCCCGGCTTTCCGCCTGGCCGAGCTGGTCCTAGAGCGGATCGCGACCGGGAGTCGGCTGGCGATCGAGGCAGTCCGCCTCGACGGCCAGACCCCCGAGCCGCGGAGACCCTACCGCCTGGTCCGTCCCGATCTCTACGAGAACGACGCGGCGCTTCCTAGTGTCAGCGAGCCGGTCCTCCTGATCTTGAGCGACACCTACGATCGTGGCTGGCAAGCGTGGGACAACGGTCGCCCGGTTCCGATCCTGCGGGCCAATCACGCGCTCCGCGCTGTCCATCTCGCCCCGGGGAGCCACGTCGTGGAGTTCCGCTATCGCCAGCCGGGGTTCTGGGTGGGGCTGGGAGTCTCGGGAGCGACCGCGCTGGCGCTCGCGCTCGGCGGCGTCCTGGCTTGGCGCCGACGGGCCGATCCGGTCCAGGCGCAGTCGCCGGGGGACGATCACGCCACGCCGAGGTAGCGGCGGCTCTCCGGATCCGCCGTGCCCGCCCCGGCCCTTGCCGGGCCGGCCGGCCGCGCGCTAGACTCCGGGCACGCTGGCGAGGCCCCGTCGGGGGTGAAGCCGGCCCGGGGTGATGCTCAGGAAATAGGGTTTGCGCAGGCGTACTCCCTGTACGTTGAGGCTCGGCGACGACCGAGGACGCCGGGATGCGACGGGGATCGGCCATGCCGCTAGAGCGCGGCTGTACCGCCGCTGAATGCCCCCGGCCGCCGTCAAATTCCATCCTGCAGCCGCGCAGGAGGCGGAGGCGGCGTATGACTGGTACGCGGCTCGAAACCCTCCATCGGCAGCGCGTGGACACGATCGTGCTGAACCCGCTCGACTGGGGGGTGGAGCAGCTCGAGCGGCCGGCCGGGGAGGTCCTGCCGCGCATGAAGACGGTCCGGTGACCGACGGCGCCGGGGTGCCTGGGCAGCCGGAGCCGCCGCCGATCCGGCTGACGGGCGCGCGGGTCAAGCGCCTCGAGGACCCGCGGTTCCTCCGCGGACTCGGCCGGTACGTCGACGATCTCGTGCTCCCGCGCCTGCTGTGGGGGGCGTTCGTCCGGAGCCCCCACGCCCACGCCGAGGTGCGGGCCGTCGACGCCGACCAGGCCCGGGCGCTGCCGGGGGTGGCGGCGGTGCTGACCGCAGACGACCTCCGGGGGCTGGCGCGACCGCTCGCCCCCCGGCTCGAGGGCGGCGGCTTCACGCCGACCGCCTGGCCGCCCCTGGCGGACCGGCGCGTCCGGTTCTGCGGCGAGGCCGTCGCGCTCGTCGTCGCCGAGAGTCCGTACCTCGCCGCGGACGCCCGCGACCTGGTCCGCGTCGACTACGCGCCGCTCCCGGCCGTCACCTCGATCGACGCCGCGCTCGCGGCTGGGCAGGTGCTCTTCCGCCGCGACTGGCGGCACGGCGACGTCGACGGCGCCTTCGCGCGCGGGGCCCATGTCGTCCGCGAGACGTTCGCCCACGGGCGGTGCGCGCCGTCGCCCATCGAGCCGCGGGGCCTCGTGGCCGACTGGGACGGCGAGACCCTCCACGTCTGGGCGGGTACCCAGACGCCGAGCATCCTCCGCGCCGCGCTCGCCGAGGCGCTCGGCCTCGACGCGGCCCGCGTGCGCGTCGCCGTCCCCGACGTGGGCGGCGGCTTCGGCCTCAAGATGCACGTCTTTCCCGAGGACGTCGCGGTGGCCGCTGTCGCCCGACGGCTCGGCCGACCCGTGAAGTGGATCGAGGAGCGGCGCGAGAATCTGACCGCGGCGTCGCACGCCCGCGAGCAGCATCTGGAGGTCGAGGCCGCTGCCGACGCCGCGGGGCGGCTCCTGGCGCTCCGGGCGCGTGTGGTCTCCGACGCCGGCGCCTACCATCTCTACCCGACGACGGCGGCGCTGGAGCCCCTGGGCAGCGCGTCCATTCTCCCGGGCCCGTACCTGACGCCCGCCTACGCCTACGAGGCGGTCGCCGTCGCGACCAACAAGCCGCCGATCGGCGCCTACCGCGGCGTCGGCATGACCATGGGGACGTTCGCGATGGAGCGCACGCTCGACCTCCTGGCCGAGCGCTGTGCGCTCGACCCCGCGGAGGTGCGCCGGCGCAACCTGATCCCCCGCGAGGCGTACCCGTTCACCTCCGCGAGCGGCCTGCGCTACGACAGCGGTGACTTCCCGGCGGCCCTCGCGCAGGCGCTCGATCTGGCCGGCTACGACGCGCGCCGGCGGGAGCAGGCGGCGGCCCGCGCCGAGGGCCGCCTGATGGGGATCGGCATCGCCTGCTACACGGAGTACACGGGCACGGGGTCCCCGGTGTTCCGCCGGCGCGGCATGGCGGACGTCCCCGGCATCGAGGCGGCGACGGTGCGCGTGGACCCCGACGGCACCGTGCGCTGCCTGGTGAGCTTCCCCTCGCAGGGCCAGGGCCACGCCACCGCGCTCGCGCAGGTGATCGGGGACCGGCTCGGCGTCGCGCTGGAGCGCGTGCGCGTCCAGCCGGTCGATCTGGACGCCGCGCCGCTCGGGAGCGGGACGTTCGCGAGCCGCGGCGCCGTCGCGATCATGGGGACGGCCGCGGTCGCCGCCGACGCCCTGCGGCGGAAGGTCGAGGCGCTGGCGGCCCACCTGCTCGAGGCGAGCCCGGCCGACGTCGTGCTGGACGGCGGCCGCGCCCACGTGCGCGGCGTGCCCGGCCGCGCGGTGGCGCTTGCCGAGATCGCGCGTGCCGCCTACTCGCCGCCGGCGCGCGGGCTTCCCGCCGAGCCGGGGCTCGAGGCGACCGTCTACTTCGACCCGCCCGGCCCGACGTTCTCGGGCGCGGTCCACGTCGTCACGGTCGAGGTGGACCCCGAGACGGGCCGGGTCCGGGTGCTGCGCTACGCGCTCGTCGAAGACTGCGGGCGGGTCATCAACCCGCTGCTGGTCGAGGGCCAGATCCATGGCGCCCTGGCCCAGGGGCTCGGCGAGGCCCTGCTGGAAGAACTGGTCCACGACGGCGAGACCGGCCAGCTCCTCACCGGCACGCTGATGGACTACGCGCTCCCGCGCGCCGACGACCTCCCCGAGCCCGCCATCGGCCACCTCGAGATACCGGTGCCCGGCATGCCGGGCGGCGTCAAGGGCATGGGCGAGGGCGGGACGATCGGGGCCCCCGCCGCCCTCGCCAACGCCGTGGCCGACGCCGTCCGCCCCCTCGGTCTTGCCATCACCCGCCTGCCGGTCCGGCCAGAGGCCCTCGCCGTGGCGGCGCGGCGCCCCCGGCAGACCCGATGACTGGCCTCGAACCCTGAGGGCTCCTGCGGTATCTTGGGGTGAGGCGGTAGGTCCATGAACGATCCGGCGAACCCCACGGCCCCCCCCGTTGCCGACGGCGCGGCCCGGGTCTCGCTCCCCAAGCCGCCGCCAGGGCGGCTCGACGTCCCCGGCGTCGTCGAGGCGTTCGCTCACCAGATGATGTATTCGGTCGCGAAGGGCGAGCACACGGCCAGCCAGTTCAACGTCTACCAGGCCCTGGCGTTCGCCGTGCGCGACCGCCTCATGGAGCGATGGTTCCTGACCCAGGACACCTACTACCGGCACGACGCGAAGCGGGTCTACTACCTCTCCATGGAGTTCCTCATGGGCCGGGCGCTCCTCAACAACATCCTGAACCTCGGCGCGTACGACGCCCACGCGCGGGCGATGGAGCAGCTCGGCTACCGGCTCGAGGACCTCCACGCCGAGGAGTGGGACGCCGGCCTCGGCAACGGCGGCCTGGGGCGGCTGGCGGCGTGCTTCCTCGACTCGGCCTCGACGCTCGCCCTGCCGTTCTACGGTTACGGCATCCGCTACGAGTACGGCATCTTCACGCAGAAGATCGTGGACGGCTACCAGGTCGAGGCCCCGGACAACTGGCTCCGGTACGGCAACCCCTGGGAGATCCCGCGCCCCGACGCCCTCCACCCCGTCAAGTTCTACGGCCGGGTCCAGCCCTATCGCGACGGGCACGGCCACGAGCGGCTCGAGTGGGTGGACACCGAGGACGTGATGGCGATGGCCTACGACACCCCGGTGCTCGGCTACCGGAACGACACCGTCAACACGCTCCGACTCTGGGCGGCGAAGTCCACGCGCGAGTTCGACCTGGCGAAGTTCAACGCCGGGGAGTACGTCCGGGCCGTGGAGGACAAGAACGAGACGGAGAACATCTCCAAGGTGCTCTACCCGGCGGACGACCAGTACGTGGGCAAGGAGCTCCGGCTCAAGCAGCAGTACTTCTTCGTCTCGGCGACGCTCCAGGACGTCCTCCGGCGCTTCAAGAAGCGGGACCGCCGCTGGGACACCTTCCCCGACAAGGTGGCGATCCAGCTCAACGACACGCACCCGGCCGTCGCGATCCCCGAGCTGATGCGCGTCCTCGTGGACCAGGAGCACCTGGACTGGGAGGAGGCGTGGGCGATCACCCAGCGGGTGTTCGGCTACACGAACCACACGGTCCTGCCGGAGGCGCTCGAGCGCTGGCCGACGGAATTCTTCGGCCGCCTCCTCCCGCGCCACCTCCAGATCATCGAGGAGATCGACCGCCGGGTCCGCGAGGGCGTGCGCGCGCGCCATCCGGGGGACGAGGACCGGGTCCGGCGGATGGCGATCATCGGCGAGGATGGCGCGCGCAGCGTCCGCATGGCGCACCTCGCCATCGTCGGGAGCCATGCGGTCAACGGCGTGTCGGCCGTGCACGCCGGGCTCCTGAAGACCTCGATCTTTCCAGACTTCCACGCGTTCTTCCCGGGGCGCTTCACCGCCAAGACGAACGGCATCACGCCACGCCGGTGGCTCCTGAAGTGCAACCCCGGCCTCGCCGGACTCGTGACGGAGGCGATCGGGGACCGGTGGACGACCGACCTCGACGCGCTCAAGGGGCTCGCCCCCTTCGCGGAGGACGACGAGTTCCGGACGCGATGGGCGGCGGTCAAGCGCGCGAACAAGGTCGCCCTGGCCCAGAGCGTCCGCGATGGCGGCCTCCCGCCGCTCGACCCGGACACCCTGTTCGACTGTCAGGTCAAGCGTCTCCACGAGTACAAGCGGCAGCTCCTCAACGTCCTCCACGTCATCGCCCTCTACCACCGGCTCCGCGAGGGGGCCGCGGGCGACGAGCCGCCGCGGACGATCATCTTCGCGGGCAAGGCGGCGCCGAGCTACGTGATGGCGAAGCTCGTGGTCAAGCTGATCCACGCGGTGGGCGACCTCGTGAACCAGGACCTCACGGTGGCCGGGCGGCTGCGGGTCGCCTTCATCCCCAACTACAGCGTCTCGCTCGCCGAGCAGATCTTCCCCGCGTGCGAGCTCTCGGAGCAGATCTCCACCGCCGGGACGGAGGCGTCGGGCACCGGGAACATGAAGGCCGCGCTCAACGGCGCGCTCACGATCGGCACCCTCGACGGCGCCAACATCGAGATCCGGCAGGAGGTCGGGGACGCGAACATCTTCATCTTCGGGCACACGGTCGCCGAGATCGCGGCGCTCCGCGCGGGCGGCTACAACCCCCGCGCCTGGGTGGAGGCGAACCCGGAGCTCCGCCGGGTGATCGAGACGCTCGCGGTCGGGGCGATCGAGCAGGCGCACCCCGGCCTCTTCCGGCCGATCGCGGACGCGCTCCTCGGCCAGGACCGTTACTTCCACTGCGCGGATTTCGCCTCGTACCTGGAGTGCCAGCGGCGGGTCGGGGAGACCTATCGGCAGGCGGACGAGTGGATCCGCATGTCGATCCGGAACGTGGCCGGGATGGGCCGCTTCTCGAGCGACCGGACGGTCCGGGAGTATGCGGAGGAGATCTGGGGCGTCCAACCGGTGCCCGTCCGGTTCGGGACACCGCCGTCCGGCGACGGGGGCGAGCCGCGGTGACGAGCGACCCCGGCGCGAAGCTGATGAGCCTCGCCCGGGCCGCGGCGCTGGTTCCGGACGGCGCCCACGTCACGCTCGGCGGCGTCATGCTCCACCGGATCCCCGCGGCGTTCGTCCGGGAGTTGGCGCGCCAGGGCCGCCGCGGGCTGCGCCTGTCGAAGCCGTCCCCGTCCTACGACCTCGACCTCCTGTGCGCGGCCGGCTGCCTCGCCGAGGTGGGGGCCGGAATCGCCTCGTTCGAGGCCGCGTTCGGCGGGAACCTGCCGAACTACCGGCGCGCGGTCGAGGCCGGGCGCGTCCGTGTCCGCGAGTTCTCCTGAGTGGGCGTCATGACGGGGTTGCGGGCCGCATCCCTCGGCGTGCCGTTCGAGCCGCTCCCGGGCCTGCAGGGAACCGACCTGCCGGCGGTCGCCGACCTCCGGGCGGTGAAGGACCCGTGGAGCGGGGAGGAGGTCTACGTCGTCCCCGCGATCCGGCCCGACTGGGCGATCCTCCACGTCCAGGAGACGGACGCGCGCGGCAACGCCCGGATCTACGGGTCGCCGGGGTACGACGTCCTGATGGCCCAGGCGGCGGACCGCGTGATCCTGACCGCGGAGCGCGTCGTTCCGACGGAGGAGCTGGCGCGCGTGCCGGAGCTGACCCGGATCCCGGAGCTCGCGGTCGCCGCGGTCGTCGAAGCGCCGGGCGGCGCGCGGCCGGGCGACTGCGCCGGCTGCTACGAGGTGGACGAGGCGGGGGTTCGCGCCTACCTCGCCGCGGCGGAGGATCCCGAGAGGCTCACGGCCTACCTCCGGGCGCAGGCGTGAGGCGTCTGATTTCCCCTCTCCGCCGCCGGGGGAGAGGGAAGGGTGAGGGGGCGATGAATCGGCCCCACCCTCACCCCTGCCCTCTCCGTCCCGAGGGAGGGAGAGGGGACAGATCATGACGGTCGGCCCGCCCGAGCTCGTCGTCGTGGCGCTGGCCCGGCTCGTCCGGGACGGCGAGGTCGCCTGCCACGGCGTCAACTCCAGCGTTGCCGCGCTCGCGCTCCTGCTGGCCCGCCGTCTCCACGCCCCGCGCCTCCGCCACGTTTCGATCGGCGGCGGCCTCGATCCCGCGCCGGCGACCCTCCCGCCCTCGTCGTCAGGCCCGGCCTGGCTCGTGGGGTCCCCGGTCGTCCTCTCCAACGTGGACGTCTACCAGCTCGCGCTCCGGGGCCGGCTCGACCTCATGCTGCTCGGGTGCGTCCAGGTGGACGTCCAGGGGCGGGTCAACTCGACGGTCATCGGGCCCTTCGACCGCCCGAAGGTGCGGCTCCCGGGCGGGGGTGGCGCCGCCGTGATCTTCCGGGTCGTCCGACGGATCGTCGTCTACCGGACGCGCCACGATCCCCGCTCGCTCGTCCCGCGCGTGGACTTCGTCACGGCGACCGGAAACCTCGACCGCGTGGTCACGCCGCTCGCGGTCTTCCGCGCGACGGCCGACGGCCTCCGGCTGGAGGGGCTCCAGCCGGGCGCCACGCTCGCCGAGGTCGAGCGCCAGACGGGCTTTCCCGTGGTCCCGACCGAGGACTGCGCGCCGATTCCGCCGCCGACCGACGCCGAGCTGGCCGCGCTCGAGGCGCTGGATCCCGAGCGGCTCCGCGCCCTCGACTTCCGCTGACGCAGCGCGAGACACTCCCCGGCGCGGGATCGAGCGCTTGCGTACCGCGTGAGTCGGTATTACGATGGCGGCAGTCGGGTATCACTCATGCGCGCCATGAGGACGCTCTCGGTGAAGCTCCCTGCCGCCCTGGAAGCCAGGCTTGCCGCTCTCGCCCAGCGGCGAGGGGTGACCAAGTCCGCGGTGATTCGTCGGGCCCTGGAGTGGACGGTCGCGGACGATCGGGGACGGGGCCGGGCGGGGTCGTTCCTGGCGCTGGCCAAGGACCTCGCGGGAAGCCTCGCCGGCCCGGCGGACCTGTCTCACAACAAGCGGCGACTTCGCGGCTACGGGCGGTGACGGTCCGGACCCTGCTGGACACCGGACCTCTCGTCGCGTTCCTCAACCGGCGCGATCGGTATCACGCCTGGGCGCTGGCGCAACTTGCCGAGCTTCCTGCTCCACTCCTGACCTGTGAGGCGGTGCTGTCGGAGGCCTGTTTGCTTCTGCGGCACCTGCCGGGTGGCGGCCGGGCGGCGATCGAGCTCGTGACCCGAGGAGTGTTGAAGATCGGCTTTCGGCTGGAGGAGGACGCCGCGTCGGTCGGTAGATTGCTCGGGCGCTATGCGAGCGTTCCGATGTCCCTGGCAGATGCGTGCCTGGTCCGTATGGTCGAGAAAGACCCCGGAAGTCGCCTTCTCACGCTCGATCGCGACTTCCGCGTGTACCGGGCGCACGGTCGCCAGGTCATCCCGCTGACCATCCCGAGCGACCGGTGACCCGAGCGAGGCTGGCGGTTGGATGCCCCGCGGCTTGACCGCCCTCTGACGGCCCCGTATAGTGGACCCTGCATGGCGATTTCCGGCGACAAGAGCACGGTCACGGAAGAGGCCGTCCTGACCGCCCTCCGCGCGATCCAGGATCCCGAGGCGCGGAAAGACGTCGTGAGCCTCGGCATGGTGAAGGACCTCGCGATCCAGGGCGGCCGGGTCACGTTCACCCTCCAGTTCACCACCCAGCCGGCCATGACGAAGGTGGAGCTCCACAGCCAGGCCCGCCGCGCGGTCGCCGGGCTGCCGGGGGTCTCCGACGTGAAGGTCGCGATGGGCTCGGCCCAGGCCGCGGCCGCCGGGCGCCCGGCCCACGCCTCCGCCGAGAGCGTCATCCCGCAGGTCAAGCATACGATCGCGGTGTCGTCGGGGAAGGGTGGGGTGGGCAAGTCCACGGTCGCCGTGAATCTCTCGCTGGCGCTCCACGAGATGGGCCACGCGGTGGGGCTCGTGGACGTGGACGTCTACGGCCCGAACATCCCGCTCATGGTGGGGGCCCGCGGGCGGCCGGGGATGTTCAACAACCGGATCATCCCGGTCCAGGCGTACGACGTGAAGATCATGTCCATCGGGTTCTTCGTGAAGGAAGGGGACCCGGTGATCTGGCGGGGGCCGATGATCCACTCCGCGGTCCAGCAGTTCCTCCGCGACGTCGAGTGGGGGGAGCTCGACTACCTGATCTTCGACATGCCGCCCGGCACCGGGGACGCGCAGCTCTCGCTCTCGCAGGTGATCCCGCTCTCCGGCGCGGTCATGGTGACGACGCCCCAGGACGTCTCCCTGCTCGACGTCCGGAAGGGGCTCCAGATGTTCCGGAAGATGAACGTGCCGATCCTCGGCGTCGTCGAGAACATGGCGGGATTCGTGTGCCCCCACTGCCACGAGATGACGCCGATCTTCGGCGAGGGGGGCGGCCAGAAGCTCGCCGACGAGTTCGGGGTGCCCGTGCTCGGCTCGATCCCGCTCGACCTGGAGACGCGCGTCGGCGGCGACACCGGCGCGCCGATCGTCGTCGCGCGGCCGGCCTCGGCCCAGGCCGAGGCGTTCCGGAAGGTCGCGGCGTCCGTCGCCGCCCGTGTGGCCTCTCTGGCGGGCCTGAAGCTCCCCACCATCAGCTAGGCGCTCAACTGGACGCGGCCGTCCTCATCCCGATCTTCCCGCTGCCGGACGTCGTCTTCTTCCCGAACACCGTCCTGCCGCTCCACGTCTTCGAGCCGCGGTACCGCCGGATGGTGGCCGACTGCCTGGCCGGTGACGGCCGCCTGGCGGTCGTGATGCTGCGGCCCGGCTGGGAGCGCGACTACTACGGCCGGCCGCCGGTGCACGCCGTCGCCGGGGTGGGCGAGATGATCCAGTGCGAGCGGCTCGCCGATGGCCGGTACAACATCGTGCTGGACGGCCAGATGCGCGTCCGGCTCGAGGACGAGGTGCGCCCGGAGCTGCCGTACCGGGTCACGCGCGCCCGTCGCCTCGCCGAGGTCTTCCCCGAGGGCGGGCCTGCGGCCCTCGCGGAGCGGCTCAGGGCGCTGCGCGCCGCCCACGCGAAGCTGCTCGACGTCCTCGGCCGGGGGCACGCGGACCTCGTGGGGCGGCTGACCGTGGCCGGGGCGACGCCCGGCGCGGTCATCGACCGCATCGTCTCGGCCGTCGTCCCGGACGCGGCGGTGCGACAGCGGATTCTCGAGGCCGTGGATGTGAGCGAGCGGCTCGACTTCGCGACAGCCGCCCTCGCGGACCTCCTCGCCATGGTCTCGGGCTCGGAGGCCGAGGATGAGGGCGCCGAGGCCTGAGGCGGCCCGACCGCCCCGGATCGGGCGCGTGGCCTGCGCGCTCGCGCTCGCCCTGGCGGCCGCGCTGCCGGTGTGGGCAGGCGAGCGGTGGGGGTGGCTCGGGGTGCGGATCCGCGACCTCTCGGAGAGGGAGGCGGAGGAGCTGTCGGCGAAGCTCGGGCTCGCAGAGGGCTACGGCGTCGTGATCGAGGAAGTGCTCAAGGACACGCCGGCCGAGGCTGCCGGGCTCCGGAAGAGCGACCTCGTGGTGGCGATCGAGGGACGGCCCGTCGTCGAGACGCGGGCCCTGCAGCGGATCGTCGGCGACACGGCGGCCGGCCGGGAGCTGCGCCTCGTCGTGCTCCGGGAGGCGCAGCGGCATGCGCTGCGCGTCCGGGTGGGCCAGATGCCGCCCGACGTCGTCGCCGAGCGGGTGGCCGCCGAGTTCGGGTTCTTCGTCCGCGAGGGCGAGGAGGCGGCGCCCGGCGCGGTCGTCGGGGCCGTGGCGGAGCGGAGCCCAGCCTGGCGCGGAGGGCTTCGGGCGGGGGACCGGATCCTCGCGGTCAACGGCGAGGCGGTCGGGTCGGTCGAGGCCGTCCGCCGCCGGCTCCAGGACATCCTGCTGCGGGACGAGATCCGGCTCCGGGTCGGGCGCCAGGGCGAGCCGGTCCCGCTCGTCCTGCCGCCCGCCAAGCCCGCGCTTCTCCCCCAGTGACCACCAGGGGTTCGGGCGCCGTCTGAGATGCAGCGCCGTCGCGACCAGGGCCGCAGCCTCCTCGCGGCGGAGGTCCTGGGGCTCCACTCGGGCACGCTCGGGGCGGGCCCGCCATTCGCCGTACCGGGCGACGCGGGCGAGCGCGCGCGCCGCATCCTCGGGGAACGCGTAGGAGGGGATGCGCTCCTCCGCGCTCCGGAGCGCGTCGGGCACCCCGCGGGCGGACATGAACACCGTCAGGAGCGGTCCCCGGCCGCCCAGCGCCCTGGCCCCGTCCACGATCGCCTGCGCCGCGTCGGTCGCCCGCGTCACGAGCGGCGGGATGAAGATGACGATCAGCGCGTCGATTCCCGGGTCCTCGCCGACGATGCGGATGGCCTCACGGTAGTGCGCGGCCGTGGCGGAGGCGATCATGTCCACGGGGTTGGTGATCGTCGCCTCGCGGGGCAGGAAGACGCGGAGGCGCGCCTGGGTGTCGGCGCGAGGATGGGGACCTCGAGCCCTTCGGCCTCCAGGGTGTCGGCGCAGAGAATGGCCGGGCCCCCGGAGTTCGTGATGATGCCCACGCGGCGGCCCCTCGGCACCGGCTGGTGGGCGAGCAGGGTCGCGACGTCGAAGAGCTCCTCCAGGGTGTCCACCCGGATCACGCCGGCCTGGCGGAACAGCGCGTCCACGGTGACGTCGGAGGCGGCGAGCAGCGCCCCGGTGTGCGAGGCCGCGGCGCGAGCCCCCGCACGCGTCCGACCGCTCTTGACGGCCACGATCGACTTCCTCCGGCCGACCCGGCGCGCGATCCGCGAGAACTTGCGCGGGTTACCGAGCGATTCGACGTGGAGCAGGATCACCTCGGTATCCGGTAGTTCTCGGGGAGCACCGTGGCTTCGAGGACCCGGACCCCGTTCGCCGCCGCCGCCTCGGCCAGCTGTCCGAGGAGGATGGTGCCGAGCCCGCGTCCCTGATAGTCGTCCGCGACGGCGAGGGCGACGTCCGAGTGATCACCGTCCGTGGCCACCACGCAGAACGCGTGCCCGACGACGCGCTCGTCCAGGCCCGCGAGGGCGAGGAGACCGAAGGTGCGCCCATGGTCCACGTCAGCCTCGCGGCGCGCCTCCCCGCGGAGGAAGACATCGGTCGTGGCCGAGAAGAATCGGAAAACGCCGTGGCCGGGAGCCCGTCCCAGGTTGACAGAGGCTCCCGGGCCGGCCGATAATCCACCCGCTCTCCCCGAACCCGCCCGGGCGGCGGGCCGTGCTCGCCGCGGTCAGACCAGCCGACCGCGTGGCGCGCGGAGCAGGCGCCTCGGAAAGGACGGCGGACCATGGCAGACCTTCATCGGATGTTCATCGACGGTCAGTGGGTCGAGGCGGCATCGGGCCGGACCTTCACCGTCACCGACCCCGCGACGGGGGAGCCGGTCGGCGAGGTGGCCGACGGCGGGGCCGCGGAGGCGGGCCGCGCCATCGAGGCCGCGCACCGCGCCTTCCGGGAGTGGGCGGCGATGCCGGCGAAGGAGCGCGGGCCCATCCTGCAGCGGATCCAGGCCCTGATGGAGGCCCGCCGGGACGACCTCGCGCGGCTCGTGACGCGGGAGAACGGCAAGCCCTTCGAGGAGGCGCGCCGCGAGGTCGGCTTCGCCCTCGGATACTTCGGCTGGTTCGCCGAGGAGGCGCGCCGGACCTACGGAGACCTCGTGCCGTCCCCGTTCCGGGACCGGCGCCTGTGGGTGATCCACCAGCCGCTCGGCGTGGTGGGCGCCATCACCCCGTGGAACTTCCCGGCGACGATGGTCACCCGGAAGATCGCGCCGGCCCTGGCGGCGGGCTGCACGGTCGTGCTCAAGCCGGCGTCGGCCACGCCCCTCACGGCCCTGGCGCTCGCCGGGCTCACGGCGGAGGCGGGCCTGCCGGCGGGCGTCTTCAACGTCGTCACGGGCGCGAAGTCGCGGCCGATCGGGGACACCCTCGTGAGCCACCGGCTGGTCCGGAAGATCGCCTTCACCGGCTCGACCGACGTGGGCAAACAGCTCATGCAGGGCGCGGCCCGCTCCCTCAAGCGCGTCTCCTTCGAGCTCGGCGGGAATGCCCCCTTCGTCGTCTTCGACGACGCCGACCTGGACGCCGCGGTCGAGGGGGCGGTGGGAATCAAGTTCCTCCGCGTCGGCGGGCAGTCGTGCATCTGCGCGAACCGCATCTTCGTCCAGGAGACGATCGCCGAGCGCTTCGTCCCGCGGTTCGTCGAGGCCGTCCGGGCGCTCCGGGTCGGTCCCGGGTTCGAGCCGGGGGTGGTCGTCGGCCCGCTCATCAACGAGGAGGCGCGCAAGCAGGTGCACGGCCTCGTCGAGGACGCGGTGGCCGGCGGGGCGCGCGTGGCGACGGGCGGCCATGCGCGGGAGGAGGGCGCCCTGGCGCGCGGGTACTTCTACGCCCCGTCCGTCCTGCTCGGCGTCCGGGACGAGATGCGCGTCTGCCGCGAGGAGATCTTCGGGCCGGTGGCGCCCGTCCTCACCTTCCGGACCGAGGCCGAGCTGATCGCGCGGGCGAACGACACCGAGTACGGCCTGGCGGCCTACCTCTACTCCCGCGACCTCGGCCGCGTGACTCGGGTCGCGGAGGGGCTCGAGTACGGCCTCGTCGGGGTCAACGACGCGGCGGGGTATACGCACGAGGTCCCCTTCGGAGGCTTCAAGGAGTCGGGGCTCGGGCGGGAAGGGGGGCGGGAGGGGATCTACGAGTACATGGAGGTCAAGTCGATCGTCGTGAACCTCCCGCGTTGAGGGTCAGGGCGGGGAGGGGGCGACCCGGAACCCGTACTTCCAGAGGGGGTCCGCGTCGTTCGGCATCTGGCGGCGGTCGGTGCGCCGCCGCTCCTCCGCCGCGCTGTCGCTGGTCCGGCGCCGCTCGCCGTGCCGCCGGTCGACGAGCACGGTCACTTCCGGCTCCTGGAAGTGCTGCTGCAGGTAGGTGTAGAGCGGCTCCTCGTCGCGCTTCACGATGACCAGAAACGCCATGGCGCCTCCCCCCGTCGGTCGCATGTGAGCACCCGCCGCACTCTAGCAGACAGGTGCGGAGGCCTGTCAAGAGCGAATCGCGTTCCCCTCGCCCGGGCCACCCCTTGACCGCGCCCCGGGCGGCGGTGTATCAAGAAAGGAGCGCGGCGTGACCACCCCGAAGGTCCGGAACGCGACTCCAGAGAGGAGGGAGGGCAGATGCCTCTCTACGAGTTCCGCTGCCCCCGGTGCAAGAAGGAGATCTCTATCACGCTCACCGTCAAGGAGCGGGAGAGCGGCACGGCCAAGTGCCCCGACTGTCGCGGGGATCTCGAGCCGCTGATGGCGACGTTCTATTCGAAGACCTCGAAGAAGAGCTAGCGCCGATCCCGACCGGGTCGGCTCCAGGGAGGATCCATGCAGCTGAAGGGCAAGCGAGTGGCGGTCCTGGCGGAGAACATGTACCAGGAGATGGAGCTCTGGGTGCCGTACTACCGGCTCAAGGAGGAGGGGGCCGAGGTCCAGGTCGTCGGCGCCGGCGGGGCGAAATCGTACGCCTCCAAGCACGGCTACCCGGTCCAGGTCGACGTGCAGGCCGAGCAGGTCAACGCGGTCGAGCTCGACGCCGTCGTGATCCCCGGCGGGTTCGCGCCCGATCTCATGCGGCGGTCCCCGGCGATGGTCAAGCTCGTCCGCGAGGCCTTCGAGCAGGGCAAGGTCGTGGCGGCGATCTGCCACGCGGGCTGGATGCCCGTCTCGGCGGGGATCCTCCGGGGCAAGCGCGCGACGAGCTTCTTCTCGATCAAGGACGACCTGGTCAACGCCGGGGCGACCTGGGTGGACCAGGAGGTCGTCGTGGACGGGAACCTGATCACCTCCCGGAAGCCGGACGACCTGCCGGCGTTCTGCCGGGAGATCGTAAGGGCCCTCGCGAAGAAGTAGGCCGGGCGCCGGCGCGCCCTCACACGGGGGGAGGCCCGACGGCCTCCCCCCGCGTCGTTTTTCGGGCTCCCCCGCGGGACCCCCGTCCCGGCCTGGGGCGGTCGCGCCCCAATGCCCCCGCATGCCACGCTCCGCTCCGGTGTAACCCCGCGTCGTTGCGATGCCCAGTGCTGGCACCCGCGTTGCACCCGCGGTCGACTGGAGGAGGCCGGCGTCAGCCGGGACGATGGGGTCCGCGGAGATGCCGGAGCAACTGGCCCAGGTGATGTGGGCGACGTGACCCATGGCCTCGGCGGCCGACCCCGGGGTGGATGAGAGGAGGCTGACGGTGGCGAAGCGCATCCTTGTCCCGCTCGATACGTCCCAACTGGCCGAGTCGGCGCTGCCGTTCGTGGCGGACGCCGCGCGCGGGAGCGGGGCGACGGTCCGCCTCTTGCACGTCGCTCCCTTCCCGGAGACCCGGATGACCAAGGACGGGCGCGTCATCGCCTACGCCGACCAGGAGCGGGAGCGGCTCCAGGCGGAGGGGATCGACTACCTGCAGACCGCCGAGTTGCACCTCGAGGGTGTCCCCGTGGAGTGCGCCGTGCGCTTCGGGGATCCCGTGGGGGAGATCCTCCGGGAGGCGGAGGCGTTCGGCGCGGACCTGATCGTCGTGACCACGGCGGGCCGCGGCGCGATCCGCCGCGCGATGCTGGGAAGCGTGGCCGAGCAGGTCTTCCGCCGGGCCGACATCCCGGTGGCGCTCTTCCGCTTCGCGCGCCCGGCCGAGTGACCGGCAGGGGCCCCGGGAATGCACGAGATCCGCGACGTCACGGTCGGGGAGCTGATGTCGAAGCCCGTGGTCACCGTGACCCCCGAGACGAGCGTCGAGGCGCTGACGGCGCTCATGGCGACGCACGAGTACAACGCATTCCCCGTCGTCAACGAGACGGGGGTCCTCCAGGGGCTCGTGACGCGCCTCGATCTCTTCAAGCTCTACCTCCTGCCGTACCGGCGCTTCATCGCGGCGCTGGAGGAGACCTGGGTCTCCTCGGTCGGCGGGATCATGACGCGGGGTGTGATCGCGCTCTACCCCGTGGAGCCGGCCATCAAGGCGATGGCGTTGATGGTGGAGTACCGCATCCGCACGATCCCGATCGTGACCGACGCCCCGGCGGGGCGGGTCGTGGTGGGGGTGCTCACGCGGCGAGACCTGGCGGCGGCGCTCAAACCCTGACGGTGGGTCGAGGTGTTCCGCATGAAGACTCGGTGGCTCGCGCGCGGTGCGGCAACCGGGCTCGTCCTGGCGCTCGGCGGCCTGGCGGCCCTCGCCCAGGAGCCGGGCGCCTTGGCGGCCCGGGGGCAGCGGCTCTTCGTGGAGCACGGCTGCTACGGGTGCCACACGGTGGGGGCGGCCGGCACGCCGATCGCCGCCGACCTCTCGCGGATCGGCTTCAAGTACCCGGAGTCCTACCTGGCCCGGTGGCTCCGCGACCCCGCGGCGCAGAAGCCGACCGCCCACATGCCCAGGCTCGAGCTGAGCGAGGCCGACATCGAGGCGCTCGCCGCCTATCTCGCGGGGCTCCGCGGCGGTGCCAGGCCGTGAAGCCCGGCGCGCGGCCCCCCCGCCTCCCCGACGCGTCCGCGTGATGATCGGGGGTCCGGCGGGGCGGGACACGCCCGAGATCGAGCGAAGCCCCGCGGCCCTGGGGCACGCCCTCCCGCGTCGGGGCATCGCCGCCTCACCCGCGGGTGGCCCGGCCTTCGGGCTCGCGCCCCTAACCACCCGAAAGCAGAAGGCTTCCCTCGCGCAGGGGCGTGGCACCCGGGTTGCAGCTGGCTCGGACGGCGGCGCGGTCCGGGCGCCCGCGAGGGAGGCCTGCGATGGCAGGGTTTTGGCTCCCGTGCCGGAGTGGCGAGTGGCCGAGCGAGAGTCAGGCCGACGGGCCCGGCCGTGAGAGCGCCGAGACCCTGGAGCGTCCGCAAACGAGAGGAGCACCCATGTACCGGCGTGTGTTGATTCCCCTGGACGGATCCGAGCGGGCCGAGGCGATCCTGCCGTTCGCCGCGAAGGTCGCCGGGCCGCTCGACGCCGAGCTCCTCCTGCTCAGGGTCGTCGAGCCGATCTCGCCAGTCGTGGCCGTGGCCGGGACCGGTGTCGCGAGCCTGGATGTACTCGAGATGCGCGAGATGGAGGCCCGGCAGTACCTGGCGGCCCTGGCCGAGCGCCTCGAGGCGAAGGCGATCCGGGTCCGGACGGTCGTGCGGCTCGGCTGGCCGGCGACGGAGATCCCCGCGGTGGCGGTGCGGGAAGGCGTCGATCTGATCGCCATGTCCACGCACGGCCGGACCGGGCTCGATCGGGTCCTGTTCGGCTCGGTCGCCGAGGCCGTGCTGCGCGCGGCGCCCGTGCCGGTTCTCATGATCCGGGCGAAGGCCGGGCAGGCGGCCGCGGTCCCCGGGAGAGCATGACCATGGCGCGCATCCGGAAGATCCTCTGCGCCACCGATCTCTCCCCGGCGTCCGGGCCTGCCTGGGCCCACGCACAGCTCCTGGCGGGGCTCCTCAAGGCCGAGGTCCTGATCCTGCACGTCGTCCCGCCGCTCCCGATCCCGACGGCGGGGTACTTCCCGCCCGACCTCTACCAGGAGGTCCTCACCGCCAGCCGCCGCGACGCCCAGGAAGGCCTGGACGGGCTGCTGCGCGGGAGCCCGGATCCCGGGGTTCGGGCGGCGACCCGGATCGAGGAGGGCGGGGTGGCGCAGCGGATCCTCGAGGTGGCCCGCGAGGAGGCCGTCGACCTGCTCGTCATGGGAACCCACGGGCGCACCGGGGTCGGGCGGATCCTGCTCGGGAGCGTGGCGGACGCGGTCGTGCGCTCGGCGCCCTGTCCCGTGATCACGGTCCGGGCCGATGGGGGAGTCGCGCCCGGCGCGGTGCGGCAGATCGCTCGCATCTGCTATGCAACGGACTTCTCACCGGCGGCGCGCGCGGCCTGGCCGTGGGTCCTGGCGCTCGCGGAGGCGACGGGCGCCGACGTGGACCTCGTCCACGTGACCTTCGAGGCCGTGGCCGACCGGCACCTCTCGCCCCAGACCCTGGCCGCGATGGCGCGGATTCTCCGGAAGCAGGGCGAGGCCGAGGCCGAGCGCTTCCTCGAGGGGTGCCCGCTCCCGCGCGAGCGCGTCCACCTCGTCGTCACGAGCGGCGTCGTGGGAGACCGGATCGTCCATCACGCGCAGGCGCGCTCGGCCGATCTGGTGGCGATGGGGACGCACGGCTGGTCGGGCCTCCTCCGGTGGATGCTCGGCTCGGTCGCCCACCAGGTCATCCAGCGGGCGCCCTGTCCCGTGCTGACCGTGGGCCCCGCGGAGCAGAGGGAGGAACGTCGCCATGGCGCCTGACATCTCCATCGTCCCGGACGTGCTCAGCGTCACCGAGATCCGCCGGCGGCTCTCCGCTCGGACGGTGGGCTGCCAGATCTGCGTGTACGGCGAGGTGCCGTCCACCAACGCGGTCCTCCGCGACATGGCGCGCGCGGGCGCGCCGGAGGGGACCGTGGTCCTGGCCGAGGGCCAGAGCGCGGGGCGAGGCCGCGGAGGCAAGACCTGGTTCTCCCCGTTCGGGGTCAACCTGTACGCCTCCGTGCTGTTCCGTCCGGCGATCCCGCCGAAGTCGGTGCCCGTGTTCTCGTTCATCGCGTCGCTGGCGCTGGTGGACACCATCGTGGGGATCGGCCTGCCTGCCGCCATCAAGTGGCCGAACGACGTGCTGGTCGACCGCAAGAAGGTGGCCGGGGCCCTGGTCGACCTCGCCACGAGCGACGAGCGGCTCGAGCACGTCATCCTGGGGATCGGCGTGAACCTCAACGTGTCGCGCGCCGACCTCCGGGCGGCTCTGGGCGACGCCGGCCGGGCCGCGGGCTCGCTGCGCGAAGCCCTGGGCCGCGAGATCGACCGGAACGCGTTCACCGCGGCGTTCCTGACCTTCCTCGACCGCTGGCTCACCACCTACCGCGAGGTCGGCGAGGGCGCGGTGCTCCGGGCCTGGCGCGACCGGGACATCCTGACCGGACGGCGCGTCGAGGTGCGGGAGGGGACCTCGGTCTTCGAGGGTCGCGCGATCGGGGTGGACGCCTGGGGTCATCTCCAGGTCGAGAACTCGCGCGGTGAGATCCTTCGCGTCCTGGCGGGCGAGGTCCGCATCGTCGAGTGACCGGGAGGATGTGAATGACCTTGCACCGTCCGGGCGATGGTGACAGGGAAGATCGGCGAGGCCTGTCTGCGGGAGGATACCCCCTGGAGCCGCTGCGCGCCGCCGAAGGCGCGCGAGAGGAGTCCGAGCGCCCGGCCGCGGTGTCGTGACGACGGCGGAGCTCAGTTCAACTTGGGGCGGGAGCGCCTGCTGCCGCTCCCCCCCAACCCCCCCCACCAGCCTCTGCTGCCCCCCGTCGTCGTCGCACGCCCGGTTCCCACATCGATTCGTTCATGGGCTCTCAGCCCGGCGCGGGATCGGTCGGGGTCCGGGGCTCCAGGAGGAGCGCGGTGATCGGGCCTTCGGCCCGGCGCTCCACGACCATGATGGTGAAGAAGCGCTGGTAGGCGGTCTCGGGGCTGAGCCGCGCGTAGAGGGCCGTCAGCTCGGGCTCGTCCTCGGGCTGGATCGGTCGAACGGTCACCAGCATCCCGTCCCGGAGCGTGACGCGCGTCATCGCGGGTCCTCCCAAGGATACCGTCGGATCGCGGACAGCGGGCGGGGCGGCGCCGCCCCACGCGGGACCCCGCCGCCTCACGCGGCCGCCGTTCGGAGCGCCGAACGCCCGTGCTTCCGCGGAGTTAGGCCTGAAGCCCCTGGCACCCGGGTTGCACCGGTTCCGGGTGGCCAACGACGCGGGCGGCGACCGGGCCGCCCGAGAGGGGAGGGACCGGGCTCGTATGCGGGCGCACGCATTCTACCGCCGGGTGAGCGACCGGGCGGGTGGCCTGGCGGGGGGAGCCCTCGAGCAGGCGACGGCGGCCGTCCTGCAGGCCCTCCGCGACCGCCTCACCCCCGGGGAGGCCGCGCACGTGGCGGCGCAGCTGCCGGCGGAGCTCAAGGCCGTCTGGCGGGACGGCGAGGCGCTCGGCCGCACGCCGACGAAGATGCACACCGGCGACTTCTACGACCGGGTGTGGCGCGGGGCCGAGCTCGGCTCGCGCGAGGACGCCCGCGCGGCGACGGTGGCCGTGTTCGCGGCGCTCAAGGAGCAGCTCTCGCCGGGCGAGGCCGAAGACGTCCTCGCCCAGCTCCCGACCGACCTCAAGGCGGTCTGGCGCGAGGCTCCGGCCCGGGCGGTCTCGGGCGCGCAGACGCTCCCGGTCGAGCGGGTCATGACGGCCCGCATCGTGATGATCTTCGAGGACATCCCGATGGCCGAGACCCGCGCGCTCGCGGCCGGCTACGACTACAACGCGTTCCCGGTGGTCAGCCGCGAGGGCCGCCTGGTCGGCGTGGTCTCGAAGGGGGACGTCCTCCGAGCGGTGCGCGCGAGCGTCGCGAACCCGAACGTCTGGCAGGAGTCGGTCTCCCGCTGGATGGCGCACCGGGTGCTGACCCTGCACCGGCGGGACTCCATCGCGACCGCGGTGGCGCTGATGAGCGACTCCGGCTTCCGCAGTCTGCCGGTCGTGGACGAGGGCGGTCGGGTGGTCGGGATGGTGTCCCGGACGGACCTCGTCCGGGCGGTGGAGGGAGGGGTGGAGACATGACGCGACGGGCGAGGCGACCGAAGACGGGGCGTCGCGTGCGCCCGGGGCGTCGGCCCGGCGGGCTCGAGGACCGGGGAGGGATCACCGGGCTCGCCCGCGAGGTGGCCGGACATCCGGAGACCGGGCCCACGCTCAGCGGCGGCGACGTGGACGCCGACTGGCTGCGCGCGCACCTGTCCGGGGAGGAGGCGGTCGGCGGGAGCGTCGCGACGCCCGACCAGGACGTGGTGGACGAGATCGGCCGGGCGCTCGGCGTCGAGCAGGCCCCGGACGCCGAGGTGCAGACCTCGGGGGAGATCCTGCGCGCGCGGGATCGCCGGCGCTGGCATCTCGAGCGGGAGCAGGGCAAGGAGGGGTGACTCCGATGCTGGTTCAGGACATCATGGAGCGCCAGGTGGTCACGATCAACCCGCGCACCGCGCTGCCCGAAGCGCTCCGGCTGCTCCAGCAGCGCCGGATCCGGCACCTCCCGGTGCTCGAGAACGGGGAGCTGGTCGGCATCATCTCGGACCGGGACCTGAAGCGGGCGATGGCATCGCCGGCGACGAGCCTGACGGTGCACGAGCTCCAGTACCTGCTCGACCGGCTGCGGATCGGCGAGATCATGACGCGCGGCGTGATCACCATCGGGCCCATGATGCCCGTCGAGGCCGCGGCGCGGCTCATGGTGCAGGAGAAGATCAGCGCCCTGCCCGTCACCGATGGCGCGCGCCTGGTCGGGATCGTGACCGAGACGGACCTGCTCCAGCTCCTGGTCGAGGCGATGGGCGCGGCGGAGCCTTCGAGCCGGCTCGACGTGCTGCTCGGGGACCGACCCTCCGCGCTGGTCGAGGTCGTCCGGGCGGTCGAGGACGCGGGACTCCGGATCTCGAGCATCGTGACGTTCCCGGCGCGCGGCGGGATGAAGACGGCCGTGGTGCGGCTCGCCACGATCGACCCCGGCCCCGCGGTCCGGGCGCTGGAGGCCAGGGGCTACGCGGTCCGCGAGACCTGGCGCTCCGCGTGAGGCACGCGATGCGCGTCTTGCCGGCCACGGACGGCTCGAGGGACGCGAGGACGGCGACGCGGTGGCTCGCGCGCTTCCCGCTGCCGGCCGGCACGACCGTCCGGGGGCTGACGGCCGCGGCGACCCCGCAGCTCGCCGTGGACGCCAATGGTGGTGGTGGGCGCCCGCGGGGTGGGTCCGGTGAAGCGGCTCCTTCTCGGGAGCGTCTCGGAGGGGGTGTTGCGGGCCGCGCGCTGCGCGGTCCTGATCGTCACGCGGCCACGCAAGGCATGAGGCCGTACCACGTCAGGGAGGACGTCATGAAGCTCGACACGATCCTGGTTCCGCTCGATGGCTCCTGGCTCGCCGAGACCGCCCTGCCCAGGGCGGTGGAGTTCGCCCGCGCCTCGGACGCCGAGCTCCTCCTGATTCGGGCCGCGGAGGCCCACAGCCTGCCGGGCGCGGACCCCACGGAGGGGCAGATCAAGGTGATCCGGGAGGCGGAGGAGTACCTGGCCGGGGTCCGCGCGCACCTCGCGTCGCTGGGGTTCACCAAGGTGGAGACGTCGGTCTGGTACGGGCCGGCCGCGTACTCCATCGTGGAGGCGGCCCGGTTGCGGAAGGCCAACCTCATCGTGATGACCACCCACGGCCGCAGCGGCCTCGGGCGGTTGATCATGGGGAGCGTGGCGGAGTCGGTCCTGCGGGGGACCACCATTCCGATCCTGCTGCTTCGGGCCCCCGAGGCGCCGATCGAACCGCCGGGGAAGGAGGGCGAGGCGCGGCCCTGGTCGACGCTGGCGCATGTATAGCCGCGTCCTGATACCGCTCGACGGCTCCGAGGTCGCGGAGGCGGCGCTCCCGCTCATCGAGGGGATCGCCGCCCCGCTCGGCCTGGAGGTCGTCCTGGTCCGGGTCGTTCTGCCGCATTCGCGCGACCTGATCGGGGTCCCGGCGGCGGTCGCGGAGGACGAGCGCGTGGCGCGGCTCCGGGAGGCCAAGCGGTACCTGGAAGGGCTGGCCGCGACGCTGGGCGAGCGCGGGGTCCGGGCGACCGCGCAGATCCGCGTCGGGGCGCCTCCCGCCGAGATCGTCGCGGCGGCGATCGAGACCGGGGCCGACCTGATCGCGATGACGACCCACGGCCGGAGCGGCCTGGGACGGCTGCTGTTCGGCTCGGTCGCGGAGTCGGTGCTGCGAGGCGCTCCGATCCCGGTCATCCTGCTGCGGCCCACGGGGGCCGCGGCGCGAGCCGCGCGCGACGAGGCGCACGCGTGAGGCGGGCCATGGACGTCCGGGAGCGGCTGACGGAGCTGGCGCGGATCACCAGCGGGGTGTCGCCCGTCGTGAGCGTCTACCTCAACACGAGCTGGCGGGACGAGCACCAGCGCGAGCGCGTGCGGGTGTTCCTCAAGAACGAGCTCCGGCGGGCGCGCCAGGGCGCGGAGCCGGCCCTCGGCGAAGATCTCGACTGGATCGAGGCCGAGGGCGAGTCGCTGATCGACCAGGCGCGGTTCCCCGAGGCGCGCGGCGTGGCGCTCTTCGCCTGCCGGGCCCTCGGCCTCCGCGAGGTCCTGCCCGTGCGCGAGCCGTTCGACGACGCCTTCGTGGTGGCGGAGCGGCCGTTCCTGCGCCCCCTGGCGGTGCTCGCGGAGCGGGTGCCGGCAGCCCTCGTCGTTTTCGTGGACGGCGAGAGCGCGCGGTTGATCCCCGTCGGGGCCCTGGGCCCCGGCGAGGAGGTCGCGCTCGAGAGCGAGGTACCGGGGCGCCATCGTCGCGGCGGCTGGGCGCTCCTTGCGCAGTCGCGCTACCAGCGCCACGTCCAGGATCACCGGGGTCGCCACTTCGAGGCGGTCACCGAAGCGCTCGCCGCGCTCGCCGAGGCCAACGGGCTCGACCGGATCGTCCTCGCCGGCGAGCCGCGGACGGTGGGGGAATTCCAGCGGCATCTGCCCGCGCGCCTCGGCGAGCGCGTCGTCGGCAGCGTGCCCGCCGCACGGCACGAGCCCGGCGCCACGCTCGTCGGCCGCGCGACCGCGCTCCTCCACCGGTGGCGGCGCGAGCGCCAGCACGCCGCCGTAGACGCCGTGCTGACGGAGGCGGCCAAGGGTGGCCAGGCCGTCGCCGGGCTCGGGGAGACCCTCGAAGCGGTCGCGCGCGGCGCCGTCCAACAGCTCTACCTCGCCGCGGGCTTCCGCGAGCGCGGGTGGCTCTGCGGTGAGTGCGGCGCGCTGCAGCCGGGACCGACCGGGCCCTGCCGCCGCTGCGGCAAGCCGACCACGGCGATCGAGCTGGGCGAGGCGATGGTCGATCGGGTCCTGGCGACGGGCGGGGCCGTGGAGACCATCGAGGCGCATCCCGGCCTGGCGCGCGTCGGAGGCGCGGCGGCGCGCCTCCGCTATCCGCTCTGAGCGGGGCGGCTACAGCGTCGGCAGCACCGCTGATCCTCGACGGGTCCCACGGCGAGGGTGGGGGCCAGATCCTCCGGACGGCGCTCTCGCTGGCGGTGACTCTGGGCCGGCCGGTCCAGCTGACCGGGATCCGCGCGCGGCGGTCCCGGCCCGGCCTCCAGCCGCAGCACCTCACGGTGGTGCGGGCCCTTCAGGCCATGAGCGACGCCGAGGTGGCCGGCGACGCGCTTGACTCCACGGAGCTCGCCTTCGCGCCGCGCGCCCTCCGGGGCGGCGAGTACCGCTTCGACGTCGGGGCCATCAAGGGGAGTGCGGGCTCCGTGAGTCTCCTCTTCCAGGCGCTGCTCTTGCCGCTCATCCGGGCCCCGTCCCCCTCGCGGCTCTCGCTCCTGGGCGGCACCCATGTGCCCTGGAGCCCGCCCGTCCACTACCTCACCGACGTCTTCCTCCCGGCGCTCGGGTCCCTCGGCGTCAACGCGCAGGTCGTGCTGCGCCGTTGGGGATGGTACCCGGCGGGCGGCGGCGAGGTCGGAGCGGCTATCGTGCCGACGCCGGCGCTGGAGGCGTTCACCACCGAGGAGCCCGGCGCCCTCGGCGCCGTCACGGGGCTCTCCGCCGTCTCCCGGCTTCCGCGCGACATCGCCGAGCGCCAGCGTCGGCGGGCGGAGGAGCGCCTCCGCGCCGCGGGGGTGTTCGCGAGCCTTCCGGTCGAGGAGGATGTCACGGCGCGCAGCCCCGGCACGTTCCTCTTCCTCGCCGTCCGCGGCCGAGCCGGCTTCTCGGCGCTGGGCCGTCGGGGCGTCCCGGCCGAGCGGGTGGCCGACGAGGCGGTGGATGCGTTCCTCGCGTTCTGCTCGAGCGGTGCCGCGGTGGACGAGCGTCTGGCGGACCAGCTCGTTCCGTTCCTCGCCCTGGCCGGGGCGCCGTCGCGGTTCACGTGCCCGCGGCTGTCCTCGCATCTCGCGACGGTGGGGTGGGTGGTCCAGCAGTTCCTCCCGGTCCGGGTCGAGCTCGACGAGGGGCCGCCCGCCCGCGTCCGGATCGGCGGGGCCGGAGGCCCGTGAACCGCGGCCCGCAAGCTGGCAGACCCTTCGGGGGGAGGGACTACGGCCCAACGACGTGCGCCCCGCGGTGTGGGCGTGCGGGGTCGTTCGGCCCGGTCTCTGCGAGGCGCTGCCGGGCCTCCGCGCTCGACAGGCCCTGCGTCGTGGCGCCAAGGCGCTCGAAGAGCACGGCCAGCGGCACCGTGGCTGCTGTCGCGGCGATGGATGGGCTCGCCGCACGCGACGAGCGCTCAGGGCGATCGGGCCACGCCCTCATGGCAGTTACCCGCTGGCTCAGGCGGGCACCCCGACCCGCGGGCCGGATGCCTCGAAGGCGCTGATCACCTGGCGGTAGCGGACCCGGGCGATCTCCTGCCGCTGGTAGTAGTCCAGCAGCTCCTGCCACGGCTCGTCGAGGCGCTCGTAGGCGGCGAGCACGGCGACGAGGCTCCCGAGGTGGAAGGACCCCGGGCGCGCGATGATCAACCATCCGCCGAAGAGGAGGAGCGCGAAGGGGCCGAACTTGGCGAAGAAGTTGCCGATCCCCTTGATCAGATACTTCACGCGGTAGGCGCGCACGCGGACCCAGTAGGTCTCCCGGAGCCCGCTGGCGAAGCGGGCGGCCGCCGTCTCCTCCGCCCCGGTGTCCGGAGCGTGGAGGCGGCGCTCGAGCGTCTCCTGGATCTGGTCGGAGAGCTCGCGCGAGTTACCCGCAGCGACCCGGGCGCCTGTGGGGCGTGCCGGCCCGCACCGGGGCGCCGGCGCCCCACCCCGCCAGATCCACCGCCGCGGGCTCCGCCGCAACCCCTCGATATCGGGCGCGTTTCTCGGGGGGCGGGGCGGCACCACCGTTGCACCTCCGTGTCACGGGCGAGACTCCGCGCCCGGTGAGGAGGGGGGAGACGTGAGAACCATCCGCCAGCTTCTCTGCGCGACCGACCTGTCCACGGGCTCGGAGCCGGCGTGGGCGGAGGCCCAACTCCTGGCGCGCCTGCTCCACGCCGAGATCCTGCTCCTCCACGTCGTCCCGGTGCCGTCCCTGCCGCCGGACGCGTACCTCCCGGCACGCGTCTACCAGCAGGTGCGGGACGCGGCGTACCAGGAGGCGCGCGACGGGCTGGCCCCGCTGGTCGAGCGCGCCGCGGCGTCGGGGGTGAAGGCGCGAACGCGGATCGAGGAGGGACCCGTGGCGCATCGCATCCTCGCGGTGGCGCGCGAGGAGTCGGCCGACCTCCTGGTCATGGGCACTCACGGCCGCACCGACTTCGGTCGGATCATCCTGGGGAGCGTCGCCGACCGCGTGGTGCGGCTGGCGCCGGTCCCGGTCCTCACGGTGCGGGCCCAGCTCGCCGGGCAGGGGCGCGACCTCCGGCGCCTGTGCTACGCCACCGACTTCTCCGCGGCGGCGCGCACCGCGTGGCCCTGGGCCGTGGCGCTCGCGGAGGCGTCGGGGGCCGAGATCGACCTCCTGCACGTCACGCCGGACGTGGTCCCCGGGGGCGACGCCACCGCGGAGGCGGTGGGAGAGATGTCCATGCTCCTCCACCGGCGGGCGGAGGAAGCGGCGGAGCGCTTCCTGCACGAGGCCGGGCTCGCGCGCCAGCGCGTGCACGTCCTCATCGGCCGCGGCGCCGTCGGTGACCAGGTCGCGCGCTGGGCGGAGGAGCGGGACGCAGACCTCATCGTCATGGGGGCGCACGGCTGGTCGGGGATCGTCCGCTGGACCCTCGGCTCCGTCGCGCACCGGGTCATCCAGGTCGCGCCCTGTCCGGTGCTGACCGTGGGGCCGCCGGAAGAGCCCGCGCGACCCGAGCCATCGGCGCTGCCGGCCCGATGACCCCGGACGCCACGGCTTCGCCTGAGCGGGCGGCGTAGCGTCGCCCGCCCGGACGAGCCCTACTGTTCCGGGATCGGTCGCCGCGACCCTCGCGACTCCATGTCAAGCCCCTCTCGCCGAAGAGACTCCCGCCGCTCGCGCCGCCCCCGGGCTCGCCGCCGGTAGGTAGCGCAGAAACCACCCTCGCGCGAGGTCGGCGACCTGCTCGAGGGCGCCCGGCTCTTCGAACAGGTGCGTGGCTCCCGGGATGACCGCCAGTTCTGCCGTACACGAGAGGGCCTGCCGAGCCTGCTGATTCAGCGCCAGCACGAGGTCGTCTCTCGCGCCGACGATGAGCAGGGTGGGTGCGGTCACCGCGCCGAGCCGCGGGGCGGCGAGGTCGGGGCGGCCGCCTCGTGACACGATGGCGGCCACGCGGGCGCCGGGTTCGGCGGCCGCCCACAGCGCGGCGGCGGCCCCGGTGCTGGCGCCGAAGAAGCCGAGGCGGAGCCCGTCCGCCTCGGGCTGGCCGCCCAGCCAGCTCGTCGCCGCGGCAAGCCGCGACGCCAGGAGGGCGATGTCGAAGACGTTCCGGCGGTCCCGGGCCTCGGCCGGCGTCAGGAGGTCGAAGAGCAGCGTGGTCAAGCCGGCCTCGTTGAGGATGCGGGCGACCTGCACGTTCCGGGGGCTCAGCCGGCTGCTTCCACTACCGTGGGCGAAGATGGCCGCGCCAGCGGCCGTCGACGCCGCAACGAGATCGCCGGGCAGATGCGCCGGCCCGGCCGGAATGATCACCTCACGGTGGCTGAGATGTCGCACGCGTGCCATCGGGTCCCCTCCCTAGGTCTTGTCGGCTGTCACGGGGATGCGGAGCGAGACGGTTTCCGGCGCGGCTGTGACCGTGGAGGGATCAGCCCGCCCGTGTCCCTGCGGGCCGATGAGGCGCGCAGGCCTCCTGGAGCAGCTCCTGGACCTCGGCGTCTTCCGTCGGCTCGAAGTGCTCGTAGAAGGCACCGACGGCGAAAAACGCCTCCGGCTCGAAGAGGCACACCACGTCGTCGGCTTCCGCCCGGAGGGCCGCGCACGCCTGCTGTGAGCCGACCGGCACAGCGACCACGAGCTTGGCCGGGCGCTGAGCCCGCACGGACCGGACCGCCGCCCGCATGGTCGCCCCGGTCGCGAGGCCATCATCCACGACGATCACAATACGCCCCGTCACCCGGGCCACGGGGCGCCGGCCCCGGAATCGCTGCTCCCGGCGGTGGGCTTCGGCCATCTCGCGGGCCGTCACGCCGCCGAGGTAGGCCTCGGGAATACCGAGCTCTCGGATCAGGTCCTCGTTCAGGAATCGGCCTCCATTGGCCGTCACGGCACCGATGGCCAACTCCGCCGAGAACGGCGCGCCGAGCTTTCGGGCCACGACCACGTCCAGCTCGCCGCCGACATGCAGGGCGACTTCGGCGGCAACCGGGACGCCCCCACGCGGGATGCCCAGGACCAGCACGTCCTGCCCGCGATACGCCTCGAGAGCGTCGGCCAGGCGGCTGCCCGCCTCCCGCCGGTCGCGAAACAGAGGTTGATCCGCCCTTCGCGGCGAATACCGCTCCATAGCGACCTCCGGTGAGATCCTCGCGCAACCGCTCTGCCAGGTTTCTGGCCTAGGGCCTGAGCCGTTTGTCATGTCGATCTGAGGCGCGGGGCTCTTGGCCGGACGCGGCGCTGGGGCAAGTGTGAACGCGGTGGGGCGGCAGGTCCCCACGACCTGGTCCAGTCAAATCCCCAATCGATCCGGCAACCACGCGCCGCTGCTCGACATGCTCCCTGGCAGGTCAGTTGCACGAATGGTGGGCCGGCGGACCAGCGATGAACCTTGCCCTCTTCGCGGGGTCGGCTAACGTCCTCTTGGCGGAAGCGATCGCGGAGCGCCTCGGTGTCCGAATGGGGGGCCGCATGCTCGATCGCTTCCCGGACGGGGAGCTGCACGCCGCGGTCGTGGACAACGTGCGCGGCGACGACGTGTACCTCGTCCAGCCAACGAGCCCTCCGGTCGACGCCAACCTCCTGGAACTGCTACTCCTCGCCGACGCGTGCCGCCGTGCCGGGGCCAGCCGCCTGACCGCAGTCGTCCCCTACTTCGGGTACGCGCGCCAGGACCGCCGATCGCGGGGGTGCGAGGCCGTCGGCGCCCGGGTCGTCGCCGACCTGGTCCGAGCCGCCGGCGTGGAGCGCCTGGTCGCGGTAGACCTCCATACGCCGTCGCTCGAGGGCTTCTTTGCCATGCCGGTGGAACACCTGACCGCGGTGTCGCTGCTCGTCGACCACGTCCGGTCGGGGACCCCGGCCAACCCGGTCGTGGTGGCGCCGGATCTCGGCGCGGTCAAGCTCGCCGAGCGCTACGCGCGGGCCCTCCATTGCCCCGTGGCGACCGTGCACAAGACGCGGCTCACCGGGACCGAAGTCAGCGTCCGTGCGATCGCCGGGGAGGTCCAGGGCCGGGCTCCCGTCGTCGTGGACGACATGATCAGCACCGGCGGGACGATCGAGGCGGCAGTCCAGGGCCTGCTGGCCGCGGGATGCGTGCCGGAGATCACGGTCGTCGCGACCCACGCGCTGTTGGTTGGCCCGGCGGTCGACCGGCTCCGGGCACTGCCGCTCCGGCGGGTGGTCGTCGCCGACAGCGTCCCGGTAGCTCCGAACCTCCCGCTGCCCCTCGAGGTCGCGAGTCTCGGCCCGCTGCTGGCGGAGGCGATCAAGGCGTTGCACAGCGACCAGTCGCTCGGCGCGCTGCTCGCGGGCGGGTGAGCCTCATGCGCGTCGCCTCGCACGGGCTCGGGAGACCGTCCGTCCCGAGAAAGGAGCCGATCCCATGGATGCCCAGGTCTTCTACCGCAGGGTGCGCGACAAGCTCGGCGGCTTCGCCTGGGAGGACGCCAAGCGGGGCACCGCCGCCGTCTTCCACACGCTCCGCGACCGCCTGACCCCCGAGGAGGCCGACCAGGTCGTCACGCAGCTCCCGGCACCGCTCAAGGTCGTCTGGGAAGCCGGCGAAGCGCCCGGGCGGGAACCGCTCAAGCTCCACCGGAGGGGTTTCTTTGCGCGGGTGCAGGAGGAGGCCGGCCTCGCGTCCGACAAGAAGGCCGAGTGGCTCGTCCTCGCGGTCTTTGGCGCGTTGAAGGCGCAGCTCTCGCCGGGCGAGGCCGACGACGTCCTGGCGCAGCTGCCGAAGGACCTGAAGGAAGTCTGGCTGGAGGCGACATGAACGCGCGCCTCGCCGAGTTCCTCGCCGCGCACCTCGCCCGGTACGAGGTGGTCGCGCACCCCGAGGGCTTCACCGCCCAGGAGCAGGCCGCCGCGACCCACGTCTCGGGGTGGTCGTGGGCCAAGGTCATCGGGGTCAAGTCGGAGGAGGGTTACGCGCTGGCGGTCCTCCCGGCCTGCTGCGTCATCGACCTCGGACGCCTCCGGGGGTTGATCGGGCGCGGCGAGGTGAGCCTGGCGACCACCGAGGAACTCTTGCGCCTCGCACCCGGCTGCGACCCTGGGGCGATTCCGCCCCTCGGGCGGCTCTTCGGCGTGCCGACCTTCGTCGACCATCGCCTCGTCAACCAGCGCGAGATCACCATGCCCGCCGGCGACGCTCGCACCGCCATCCGCATGCGCGCCAAGGAGTACCTCCGGCTGGCCGCGCCGCGGATCGGATACTTCGCGGTGCACGAGGCGCTCGCGGCGCCGGGGCGTTGAGCCGGGGCACGCAGTGGGGGGAGAGCACCATGCGCTCGGCCGGGTGCGCGGTCGCGGGCGACCACGGTCATGCCCGTGCGCCGGCCTCGCCTGAGAACAGTCCGGATCGCGGCGCGGCGGTCGGTCCGACGGTCAGCACCGGGCACGAGGCCGCCTGGAGGACGCGCCGGGTCACGCTGCCGAGCTGCCAGCGCAGAGCACGCGCGCCGCCCCGGGTGCCTATGATGATCAGCAAGGCCCGGCGTGAGTCCGCCCAGTCGAGGATCTGCGCGGCCGGATCGCCGTGGGCCAGATGCACGTGCAGCTGACTCGCGGCGCCGCCTGAAGGCGCCGAGCCCTGGTCGAGCCCGCCCCGGGGTTCGGTGGGGTCGCCACTCCGCGCCGGGATCGCTCCTTGGCGGAGCGCCGACTCGGGCGGTTCTTCCTCGACCGCCTGGGTCACCACGTGGAGCACGTCGATCTCCGCCCCGGTCGCGGCCGCCAGCCCTTGGACCCACAGCCACGCCGACGTGGACGCCGCCGAACGATCGAACGATTCCGCGTCGGTTCTGGCCGTGGCCGGGGGGACCGGCTGGGGTGACGACCTCCCAGGTGGGGCAGCGGCGGGACACTCCGGCCGGCGGGCCCTGGTCCGGAACGGCCATAGACTTCGGGAGTTCGGAGGCATCAGGCTGTGGCAGCCCCCTTGCGCCGCAAGGGGGTGGGGGGCGGCCGATCCGGGCCGTCTGCGCCCGTCTCGTTGAAGGAGGCCACGATGCGGCACCCCAGGCGGTCCATCACGCGGGCGATCCGGACGCGTCGGCCGAAGCGTCGGGGGCGGGAGCTCGAGGAGTTCGAGGCGCTCGGCTGGCCCGAGGCGGCGATCCGGGTCCGGGACGTGATGACCCCGGCGCCGTTCACACTCCGCTGGGACGCGACGATCGGCGCCGCGTGGAAGGCGATGAAGGCCCGCCGGATCCGCCACATCCCCGTGCTGGACGCCGGCGACCGGCTGGTCGGGATCCTGACCGACCGGGACCTCCGCCAGGTCGTCCTCGATCCCGCGATCCAGGCCGAACTGGGAGGCGCGCCGACCGCCACCGAGGACGTGATGGTGCGCGAGGTGATGACGTGGGGCGTGATCACCGTACGCCCGGACGCCGACCTCCGGCAGGCGGCGCGGATCATGCACGAGCAGCGGATCGGCGCTCTCCCGGTGGTCGAGCGGGACCGCGTCGTCGGGATCCTCACCGAGTCCGACCTCGTGCGGACGCTGAACCGGCTGCTGGCCGAGGGAGTCCTCGCGGCAACCGAGCGCTGGGGCCGTGAGGCGTGAGGGCAGGGCGGTGACGCTCAGGGTCAAGGACATCATGACGCCGGACCCGGTCACCATCGAGCCGGAGGCGCCCCTCGCGGCCGCCATCGCGCGCATGCGGGAGCGACAGTGCCGCCACCTCCCCGTCGTGGACGCCGACGGGCGCCTCGTGGGGATCGTGACCGACCGGGATCTCCGGCAGGCGAGCTTCGCGCGGCTCCGCGCCCTGCGCGAAGCGGAGCAGGACCTCCAGGTCCAGAGCGTGATGACCTGGGCGCTCGTCACGATCCACCCGACGGCGACGATCGCTCATGCGGCGCGGGTGATGTTCGAGCGCCGGGTGGGGAGTCTCCCCGTCGTCGAGGACGGGCGTCTGGTGGGGATCCTCACCGAGCGCGACTTGCTGCGCGCCCTGATGGAGGAGTACCCGGAGCTCGAGCCCGGCCCCGAAGCCGCGCTCTGGTGAGCCGCCGGGCGAGGGAGGAGGAGGCGATGACGCCGCGGAGGTCCGTGCTCGAGCCGCCGCGATCCCGGAAGGCGGGACGGCCACCCGAGGAGGCTGCGGTACCGCCTCGCCTCCGTCGCCGCGCCAAGCGCGCGACCGCCCTGGTGCGGAAGGGGACGACCCTCCTCCAGACGGAGCGCGGCCCGCGCACCGCCCGCGGTGCGAAGGGCCCCCAGATCAAGAAGCGGTAGGCGAGGCGTTCGCCGCACTCGACCACCGCTATCGAACGCTCGCCGTGGACGGGGGACGGGGAGGCCGGCGCGGGAGCCCGTCCTCCGTCGCCCGCCGTCACCGCCGAATGGGCCGACCGTGATCTTCCGCGTCCTCGCCTGCGACTACGACGGCACCCTGGCGTCGGAGGACCGGATCGGACCGGAGGCGCTCGCCGCGCTGGAGCGGGCCCGGGACGCCGGCCTGCGGCTCGTCCTCGTGACCGGGCGGACGTTCTTCGAGCTGACGCGGGTCTGCGAGCGCCTCGACCTCTTCCACGCGGTCGTCGCCGAGAACGGCGCCGTGATCTACGTCCCGAGGGCCGGCATGATCCGGGATCAGGCGCCACCGCCCCCGCCGCGGCTCCTCGCCGAGCTGGATCGCCGTGGCATCCCCTACCAGGTCGGGCGCGTGATCGTGGGGGTGTCGCGGGCCGATGAGGGGCCAGTCCGGGAGGCGCTCAGGGCGACCGCGGTGAGCCTGGAGCTCGCGTACAACCGCGGCGCCATGATGCTGCTCCCGGCCGGCGTCTCGAAGGGGGCCGGCGTCCAGCAGGTCGTCCGCGCGTTCGGCCTCTCGCCGCACGACGTCCTGGCCCTCGGCGACGCCGAGAACGACCTCGAGCTGTTCGAGGCGTGCGGCTGGGCCGGCTGCCCGGCGAGCGCCGTGCCCGCGGTCCGGTCGCGCGCCGACTGGGTGTTTCCCGGGCAGAACGGGACCGCGATCGCCGCGGCGATCAGCGGCCCCGTCCTCGGCGGCGGGCTTCCCGTCGACCGCTCGCCGCGGCAGCGGCTCGAGCTCGGCTGGGCCGTCGAGACCGCCGAGCCGGTGACGATCCCGGCGCGCGGCGTGAACCTCCTGATCCACGGCGACTCGCTCTCGGGGAAGTCGTGGCTCGTGGGCGCGCTGGTCGAGCGGCTCGTCGCCCGCCGGTACGGCGTGTGCGTCCTCGACCCCGAAGGGGACTACCACGTGCTCGCGCGCCTCGGTGGCGTGAGCCGGGCGGAGATCGGGGACGAGGCTCAGGTGGACCGGGCGCTGGCGCAGTTCGAGCGGGAGCCCTCGGCCTGCGTCGTCCTGGACCTCTCCGATCTTCCGCACGCGCGCAAGGTGCGGGCCATCGAGCGGGCGCTGGGGCGGCTGCGAGAGGTGCGGCGACACGCCGGGCTCCCCCACTGGATCGTCCTCGATGAGGCCCACTACTCCCTCCACCGCGAGGGGGTCGGCGAGCCCGCGCTGGGCTCGGAGGAGAAGGGCTTCTGCCTGGTCAGCTACCGCTCGAGCTGGCTCCGCGAGTCGGTCGTGCGGAGCCTCGACGTCTGCGTGCTGGCCCGAACCACCGCCCGGGAGGAGCTCGCGTTCCTAAACCGAAGTTCCCCCTCGGGTCCGAGTGTACCGCGTTGATTTTCTTGACGAAGGCATGGCTCTCCGGCCGGGCGTTTTGGCTACACGCTGAGGGAGACCCCGAGCCGATCGAGGGCGCGCTGCTG
>Ga0114945_10000033_pt1 | contig 70591 bp, 69 predicted proteins | sample OV2TP3_FD_87194 | JGI IMG/M metagenome (GOLD analysis project Ga0114945, IMG submission 87194) | Hot spring microbial communities from Beatty, Nevada to study Microbial Dark Matter (Phase II) - OV2 TP3 | ecosystem: Environmental > Aquatic > Thermal springs > Hot (42-90C) | place: USA: Beatty... | reverse complement strand
TTCTCGATGGCCACCGGGGTGATGAGCTCGACCGCCATGTTGACGTTGTCGCCCGGCATCACCATCTCCACCCCCGCGGGCAGCGTCACCGACCCGGTCACGTCCGTGGTGCGGAAGTAGAACTGCGGCCGGTAGCCGTTGAAAAACGGCGTGTGCCGCCCGCCTTCCTCCTTCTTCAGCACGTAGACCTCAGCCTTGAACTTCTTGTGCGGGGTGATGGAGCCGGGCTTGGCAATCACCTGGCCGCGCTCGACGTCGTCCTTGTCGATGCCCCGCAAGAGCAACCCCACGTTGTCGCCGGCCATGCCTTCGTCCAGCAGCTTGCGGAACATCTCCACTCCGGTGACCACCGTCTTGCGGGTGTCGCGGAAGCCGACAATCTCCATCTCGTCGCCCACCTTCAGTTTGCCGCGCTCGACGCGGCCGGTCACCACCGTGCCGCGCCCGGTGATGGTGAAGATGTCCTCAATCGGCATCAGGAAGGGCTTGTCGATCTCCCGCTGCGGCTGGGGGATGTACTTGTCCACCTCGGCCATCAGGGCGTCGATGGTCGGCTCCCACTTGGCGTCGCCGTCGAGCGCTTTGAGCGCCGAGACGCGCACCACCGGGATCTGGTCGCCCGGGAAGCCGTAGGTCTTCAAGAGGTCGCGCACTTCAAGCTCGACCAGGTCGAGCAATTCCGCATCGTCCACCATGTCGCACTTGTTCAGCGCCACGATGATGAACGGCACCCCCACCTGGCGCGCCAGCAGAATGTGCTCGCGCGTCTGCGGCATGGGGCCGTCGGGCGCCGACACCACCAGGATGGCCCCGTCCATCTGCGCCGCTCCGGTGATCATGTTCTTGATGTAGTCGGCGTGCCCCGGGCAGTCGATGTGGGCGTAGTGCCGGTTGGGGGTCTCGTACTCGACGTGGGCCACGTTGATGGTGATGCCGCGGGCCTTTTCTTCCGGGGCGTTGTCAATCGACTCGAAGGCCCGGAACTGGATCTTGGGGTTGTTCTTGGCCAGCACCTTGGTGATGGCGCTGGTCAAGGTGGTCTTGCCGTGGTCAATGTGCCCGATGGTCCCAATGTTCACGTGCGGCTTCGACCGCTCGAATTTCTCCTTCGCCATGCTCTTCTCCTGTTTATGACCTCAGGGGCTCCCTTCGCTTCGCTCAGGGTCTCCGCTCGCCCGTCCCGACTTCGTCGGAACGAGCTCGCTTCGAAAAGCCCAAAAACAAACTTTGCTTCTCTACGGCGGGGTTAAAACCCCGCCCTTCCAAAACCCTCTTGCCTCGCCGACGGCGGGGCCGAACCCTTATCAACCGGCGCCGGTGGCGGCCATGACGCCGAAAATGAGGCCGACGCCCAAACCCATCGCCGAGCTCAGATTCAGTCCCACGGCCAGCAACTCTTTTCCGCCGACAAACAAGAAAATCGCGGCAACGACGCCGTACACAATCCGCTTGGCCAGCTTGGCGGTCATCGCAAACCTTGTCGCGTTCCAACCTCAGGGGCTAAAGCCCCGGAGTTTCTGAGCTCCCTTTCGGCACGGCTAAAGCCGTGCCCTGACGAAAACCTCTCCCGCGCGTTACTTCACCAGCTTGCCGGTGGCGCGGGCGACGACGTCTTCAGCCACCTCGCGCGGCACTTCGGCGTAGTCCTTGAAGTGCAGCGTAAAGGTGCCGCGGCCCTGGGTGCGCGAGCGCAAATCAGTGGCGTAGCCGAACATGGTGGCGAGCGGCACGGTGGCCTTGATGACCTGGGTGCCGGCGATGCGCTCCATGCCGGCCACCTGGCCGCGGCGGGCGGAGATGTCGCCGATGACGTCGCCCATGTACTCTTCGGGGACGACGACTTCGAGGGCCATCATGGGCTCGAGCAACGCCGGCTGGGCGCGGTGCGCGGCGTCCTTGAAACCCATGGAGCCGGCAATCTTGAAGGCCATCTCGGAGCTGTCGACTTCGTGGTAGCTGCCGTCGGTGAGCCGGACGACGACGTTGACCATTTCGTAGCCGGCCAGGATGCCGCCTTCCATGGCTTCGAAGACGCCGTCTTCGACGGCGGGGATGAAATTCTTGGGGATGACACCGCCGACGATTTCGTCGATGAAGACCAGGTTGTTTTCCTTGTGCAGGCGGGCGCGCTTCTTGTCGATGAGCTTGAGGATTTCTTCGCCGGGGTGGTGGGGGTTGAAGGGCTCGACAACGAGCTCGACGTGGCCGTACTGGCCGCGGCCGCCGGTCTGGCGGATGTACTTGCCCTCGGCTTCGGCGCGGCGGCGGATGGTTTCGCGGTAGGCCACCTGGGGCCGGCCGACGTTGGCGCCAACGCCGAACTCGCGCAGCATGCGGTCGGTGAGGATTTCAAGGTGCAGCTCGCCCATGCCGCTGATGAGAGTCTGGCCGGTGTCGGGGTCGGTGTGGACGCGGAAGGTCGGGTCTTCCTGCTGGAGCTTCTGCATGGACTCGCCGAGTTTTTCCTGGTCGGCCTTGGTCTTGGGCTCGATGGCGACGCTGATAACCGGCGTGGGGAACTCCATGGCTTCGAGGATGACGGGGTGCTTTTCCTCGCAGAGGGTGTCGCCGGTGGTGACGGCTTTGAGACCGACGACGGCGACGATGTCGCCGGCGTAGGTTTCCGGAACTTCTTCGCGCTGGTCGGCGTGCATGCGCACCAGGCGAGCGACGCGCTCTTTGCGATCCTTGGTGGCGTTGTAAATGTAGCTGCCGGCCTTGAGCCAGCCGGAGTAGACGCGCATGTAGGTGAGCTGGCCGATGAAGGGGTCGGTCATGATTTTGAAGGCGAGGGCGCAGAAGGGTTCCTTGTCATCGGGGCGGCGCGCGAGCAGCTCTTCGGTTCCGGGGATGATTCCTTCCACGGGGGGGATGTCGAGCGGGCTGGGGAGGTAGTCCACAATGGCGTCGAGCAAGGGCTGGACGCCCTTGTTCTTGAAGCTGGAGCCGCAGAGCACGGGGACGAGCTTGAGGGCGATGGTGGCGCGGCGAAGGCCGGCGCGGAGCTCTTCGGGGCTGATGGGGTCGCTGTGGGAGTATTTGTCGAGCAGGGCTTCGTCGTGCTCGGCAATGTAGGCGATGGCCTTGTCGCGGTGCTCGTGGACGAACTCGGGGGTCAGGCCGCCGGCTTTGACCGCGGCGGCGACGGCGGGGCGCTCCTTCTGGAAGGCGGGGTCGAAGATCTTGTCGACGGGAAAAGTTTCGTAGGTGGCGCCGAGCGACTCATCGTTCCAGATGAGCGCGGTGTTTTCGATGAAGTCGATGATGCCGATGAAGCTGTCTTCCTTGCCGAGGGGGAACTGGACGGGAGCGGGGTCGGTGCTGAGGCGGTTGCGCATGGAGCGGATGCAATGGTCGAAGTCGGCGCCGACGCGGTCCATCTTGTTGACGAAGGCGATGCGGGGGACGCGGTAGCGGTCGGCCTGGCGCCAGACGGTTTCCGTCTGCGGCTGCACGCCGGCGACGGCGTCGAAGATGGCCACGGCGCCATCGAGCACGCGCAGCGAGCGCTCGACCTCGACGGTGAAGTCGACGTGGCCGGGGGTGTCAATGATGTTGATGCGGTGCTTGGTGCCCAGGCGGGTCCAGAAGGTGGTGGTGGCGGCGGCGGTGATGGTGATGCCGCGCTCGCGCTCCTGCTCCATCCAATCCATGGTGGCGGTGCCTTCGTCCACTTCGCCGATCTTGTAGGTCATGCCGGTGTAGTAGAGGATGCGTTCGGTCGTAGTGGTCTTGCCGGCGTCGATGTGCGCCATGATTCCGAGGTTGCGCAATTTTTCCAGCGGTACTGCCCGTGTCATGACCGTTTCGTATCCTCAATCTCACCGGCTAGGGCCTCGCACTCCCGAAGTCTCGGGAACGACCTACCGGCACTTCCCTACATTCGAGCTCGACCCGAACGACGCCGCCGCGCTGCCCGCCTTCTGCGCGCTACCAGCGGTAATGCGCGAAGGCTTTGTTGGCTTCCGCCATCCGGTGCGTGTCTTCCTTCTTCTTGATGGCGCCACCGCGGTTCTGCGCGGCGTCCATCAATTCTTCCGCCAGCTTCTCGGCCATGGAGCGGCCAGCGCGGGCGCGGGCGAAGTCGCGCAGCCACCGGAAGGAGAGCGAGATCTGCCGGCTGGCGTTGACTTCGATCGGGATCTGGTAGTTGGCGCCGCCGACGCGCCGCGTCTTGACCTCCAGCAGCGGCTTCGAGTTCTCCACCGCGCGCTGGAAAATCTTGAGCGGGTCGTCGTTGGCCTTGGCCTTGATCATGTCCATCGCGGTATAGAACGCGCGCGCCGCCGTGGCCTTCTTCCCGTCCCACATCATCGAGTTGATGAACTTCTCCACCAGCTCGCTGCCGTAGACCGGGTCGGGGGCGATTACCCGACGGTCGACTCTGGCTTTTCTCGGCATCTCGTTCCGCTCCTTACGCCGCCGCAGCCTTGGGCCGCTTGGCGCCGTACTTGGAGCGCCCCTGGCGGCGGCCGTCAACGCCCTGCGTGTCCAGCGTGCCGCGGATGATGTGGTAGCGCACGCCCGGCAAGTCTTTGACGCGCCCGCCGCGGATCATCACGATGGAGTGCTCCTGCAAATTGTGCCCGATGCCGGGGATGTAGGCGGTCACTTCCATCCCGTTCGAGAGCCGCACACGCGCGATCTTGCGCAGCGCCGAGTTGGGCTTCTTCGGCGTCATCGTCTTCACCTGCACGCACACCCCGCGCTTCTGCGGGCAGCGCGACAGCGCCGGCGACTTCGTCTTCGAGCGCAGCGGCCGCCGCCCGTACCGCACCAATTGCGAAAACGTAGGCACGTCGCCTACCTCCTTTACCCTGAGGCTGGCTCCACCAGCCGAAGGGCAGTGGCCTGAAAGCAGGCGCACACCGCCTGCCCAAGCTCAGTTCACTTCGGGATCCGGTTCCCTCGGTGGCCGTGCGGCCCCACGGAACCGTTTGGAGTGTTGCTGCTGCGGGCTTGCCCTGCTTGCCCCTCACAACCGGGGCGAAGGACCCACTACAAACAACCACCCCGCCCTAGCTGCAGCGGGGCGTCTCCCGAAACCCTATGACTATACCAGCCCCACCGAAAAACTGTCAACAACAACCCCAGGCAGACCCCGTGCTAGAATCCGCCCGGCCTGAACAGGGCAACTCCGTGGCCAAGCGAATTCACTTCACCACGCACGCCCACGAGCAAATGGGTGCCCGCGGCGCGTCGCCAGAAGAAGTCGAGTCCACGATCCGCACGGCACCCTGGCAGTGTATACTTTCTTTTCGCAGCGCGCGGTTGAGCCGTGAAGATTACCTATGACGCGGAAGCCGACGCCGTCTACATCACCCTGAAGGGCCACGGGGTGGACCATACCGTCCGCGTCGGGCCTGACCTCGCTCTCGATTATAGCCCCGACGGCGAGCTCCACGGCATTGAGATTCTCGCCGCCAGCCGCCATCTCGACCTCTCCGGCTCCCCGCCGGAAATAGTTCTCAACAACTTCAACCCCGTCCCAGCCAAGTAGCTGACCCCGGGCCGGTCGCGGCTGCCTTCGGCCCTGCCTCGAGCGACGGGTGAACGGGCCGCCCATCCGTGGTTTCAAGCCGCCCGGCCACAACATGCGGCCTCTGTCAAAAAACGCCCTACAGCATATTGACACCGCCGGGGCGACCCGCTACTATCAATCCGCACGCGCCAGAGGGACGGGTTGAATTAGGAGCAAGCTACTGGCACCCCCTCGCCCCGACGACTCGGGGCCGCAAACACCCCCCTCCCCCCGGGGGCAGGAGAAGTTCCCTCAAATGAAGCCGCCGCCGGGCGGAGACATAGGCGAATTCCTGCTCGACCTGCTCATTGACACCCTGGAGCAGCTCGAACCCGCCCACCAGGGGCCCTTCCTGCAGAAGTTCCTGAAGTCGCTGGCCTCGGTCGAGGTGTCGGAAGAGGAAAGTATCGTCCATTGGGACGAAGTCCTGCAGCGGCGCAACGAGCTCTCCGAGCGCCTGGGCCGCGCCGTCAGCCTGCGCACCGCCGCGGTGGACTACTTCTCCGCCGGCTTCATCCTGCGCAACCCCATCCTGCTCGAATACAACGAGCTCAAGCGCCTGCGGCGCTCCGCCGCCACCGACTCCCTCACCGGGCTCTACAACCGCCGGCTGTTCGACGAGCACCTGGCCCGCGAGCTCAACCGCTCCCGCCGCTACGACTACCCCATGACCCTGGTGCTCTTCGACCTGCGCAACTTCAAGCAGGCCAACGACGCCTTCGGCCACCCGGTCGGCGACGCCATCCTCCAAGCCCTGGCCTCCGCCTGCACCGAGAACATCCGCGGCGCCGACTATGCCTGCCGCATCGGGGGCGACGAGTTCGCCATCATCCTCCCGCAGGCCGAGACCGCCAGTGGCCGCCTGCTGGCCCAGCGCATTGTGCAGACCTTCGAGCAGGGCGCGCTCGGGCTGGCTCCGCAGGTGGAAGTCGGGCTTGACTTCGGCCTCGCCACCTTCCCCGAAGACGGGGACACCGGCGAGCGCCTCATCGAGCTCGCTGACCGCCGCCTCTACGAGTACAAGAACCAGCGCAAGCCGGGCAATGGCGGCGAGGGTGTCGAGCCGCCTCCGCCCCCGGCTTCGCCCAGGTCGGCGACCCCGCCGCCGGAGCCGCCCGCAGCTCGGCCTTCGCGCTCGGCGCGGCCGGAACCCAAGGGGGAGGAGCCGAAGGGGAATGAGCCTCGAGGCCGGCGCCAGAACGCGGAGATATCTCCCGCCCCGCCGCCCGCGCCCGAGCCGGTGGAGTTCACCGCTCCGGTGGAAGTCTCCGCCTCGCAGCGCCGGCGCTACGCCCGCATCTCGCTCGCCGGCACCAACGCCTACGGCGTGCTCAAAGGCGGCTTCGGCACCAAGGTGGCTCCTGTGCTCGACCTCGGCTTCGGCGGCGTCAGCCTGCTGCTCGACGAGCCCCAGCAGCTCCCCGAATCCCTCGCCGTCCGACTCCAGGTCTCCGTCCTCCCCGCCGCCGAGTACAAGATCACCCGCATCTACACCCAGCGCCTCCCCCAGGGCCTGTGGCGCATCGGCTGCCGCTTCGCCACCTAAAGAAGGTCGAAGAGTCTCAGGGTCCAAAGAGTCCCAGAGTCCCGGAGTCAGGAATTCTCTGCGCTTTCTCTGCGGCCTCTGCGCCTCTGCGGTAAGTGTTTCTTCCAGGCGGGTCAACCCTCCGACTCTCGAAGCGAGGCGAAGCTGAGCGCAGACCCGGAGTGAAGCCCCGACGAAGTCGGGGCGAAGTCGAAGGGTGTGACTTTTCGACTTTCCTCTACGGCACTTTGTTGCTCGGGAATCCGCCGACGATGGGCTCATAGGAGCGCGGCAGCCCCGGCAGCTTCCCGCGGCCGTTCATGCCTTCGTCGCGCACGAAGTCAATGTCTTGGAACTCCACCGCCATCCGCCGCAGCACCTGCTCCAGCCGTACCACCCGCGCCCGGCAGCGCGCCTGCAGCTTCACCGGCCCGAACAGCCCGCCGCGCAGCGGCAGCCTCACTTCCACCGCCGCGCCGACCGGCGGCGTCTCCACGCCGCCCAGGCAGATGCACAGCCCCGAGCCGCTGATGTTCTCTAGCTCCGGCTGCCGCGTCAGCTCCAGCGCCTGCCCTTTCCACGACACTTCCACCGGCAGCAGCGAGGGCAGGGGAAAGCGCGTGAGGATGCGTCGCTCTTGAGGATGAGGCTCCGCTAGCTTGGTGAGAGGACTAAAGGTTTGGGCCACGGTCGCATGGGGTGGCGTCCCCTGCAACCCGCAACGTGTCTGGCAACCTGCGGCTCGACCCTTGTACCCGGTTGCGGCGGGAAAGTCAAGCTTCTTCTGCCTTCTCATTCTGCGACTCTCCCACCCTGCTACTTCTGGTATTCTCCTTGCCCCATGCGCGTCTGTCCCAACTGCGCCGCCGACATCCCCGCCGCGCGGGTGCTGCGCGCCGGCGGCCTGCGCCGCCTGGTCTGCCCCGCGTGCGACGCCGCCCTCACCTCCTCGTGGATCGCGCTGGTGCTCTACGCTGTCGTCGGCACCCTGGCCGCCGGCTTCGCCGTCTTGCTCCGTCAGTTCGAGCTCGGCCGCCTCATAGAAACCCTGGGCATGACGCTGGCCTGGCTGGCGGGCTGGTGGTTCCTCGTCCTCCGCCTAGCTCCCCTGCGTCTCCGCAAACCCCGCCAAGAATAAAAGGGCAGGAAGGCCCTAGAACCCCTCCCACCCACCGGGGGGGAGCCTACCCCCAGCGGCCGCCTGATATGCGTCAGGAGACGCGTCAGGACGCCTGGAAAGGCCATTGTGGGATGCCGTCTGATCCAGGGGTCATCTCCTCATAAGTGTAAAGCAAAGAAAACACTAAGCTAATAATGCTTGACAATAAGACAAGTATAGTTTACATATGGGGCCGATACTAACAACGATGGCGGAGAACAAGATGAGCTGGCCTTGGAACCCTCTGGTTGTCCTCCCGGTGTTCACCCTCTGCTTCCTGGTGGCCCGCCTGGTGCCTCGGGAGCTCGCAGGCAGCAGCGAGTTGCGTCTGTTTCTCGCCTTGCTCATTGTTCCCGCCCTGCTTTATCTCTTCCTGGCCCAGCGCCACTGGGTGCGGCAACTGGACGAGCTGCAGCGGCGGATCCACCTGGAGGGCTACGTCGCCGCGCTGGCCGTCATCCTGCTGGTTGTCTTTACCCTGCACTTTGTGCAGAAGGCCGGGTTCGTGGTCCCGAGCCTCGAGTTCATCGACGTGGTCGCTCTGGGCTACGTGGTCGGCTTTGTCGCCGGAGTGTTCTTTGCCCGGCGCCGGTACCTATGAGCGAAAGGAGCCTGCTCCTGCCCAAACCTCCGTGGTTCACCCATCCCGTCCTGGGGGCGGCCGTGCTCGGCGCCGGCCTTTTTGGAACCAACCTCCTGCTCGAAGCCGTGCAGGGCGGCAGCGCGCCGCTCCGCCTCGCCGTCGTTCTGGTCCCCGTGTTTGCCTTCCTCTTCTGGGTGTGGACCCTGGCTACGTGGTACAAGATGGCCGACGAGATGTGGCAGCGCATCCTGCTCACCGCCTGGACGTACTCCTTGGTGGGCAGCGCGCTCGGGGCGCTGGTGCTGCACTACGTGCAGCGCGCCGGCTTCTTCCCGCCCGCCGACTACCCCACCCTCGAATACTGGGGCGACGTTCTGCCCTATTCCTTCGCTCTCGGCTTCTTAATCGGTTGGCTCCGCGCCAAGAGGCGGTATCAATGAAGAACCGGCTGCGCGTGCTGCGGGCCGAATACAACTGGTCGCAGGCCGAGCTGGCCGACCGCGTCGGCGTCAGCCGCCAGACCATCAACGCCATCGAGACCGAGAAGTACGACCCCAGCCTGCCGCTGGCCTTCGCCATCGCGCGCCTGTTCGCGAAGCCCATCGAAGAGATCTTCCTCTACCCGGCCGACGGCCAGCCCGCCGCCGGGCCAACCACCCCATGAGCGCGCGCCCTTGGCTTTCCTGCAACCCGTGCTGCCCTGGTTCGTATATCTCCCCGGGGATTCCCAAGGGAGCAACCGATGATTGAAGCCCGGAACCTGACCAAAGTCTTCCGCGACAAGAAGCGCGGGGAAATCCGCGCCGCCGACGGCGTCAGCTTCACCTGCCGCCCGGGGCAGATCTACGGCCTGCTGGGCGCCAACGGCGCCGGCAAGACCACCACGCTGCGGCTGCTGGCCACCATCCTCCAGCCCACCGACGGCACCGCCAAAGTCGCCGGCTTCGACATCCTCGACGAGGCGGAAAAAGTCCGCGCCCACGTCGGCTTCCTCTCCACCGCCACCGCGCTCTACGGCCGGCTGACGGCGCGGGAGATGGTCGAGTATTTCGGCCGCCTGAACGGCGTCTCCGACTCCGCCCTCCGGAGCCGTGTCGACGAGCTCTTCCAGCTCCTCGACCTCAACGAGTACTCCGACCGCCGCTGCGACAAGCTCTCCACCGGCAACAAGCAGAAGGTCTCCATCGCCCGCACCCTGGTGCACGACCCGCCGGTGATGATTTTCGACGAGCCCACCGTGGGCCTCGACGTCATGACCGCCCGCACCATCGTCGGCTTCATCCGCGACTGCCGCGCCCGCGGCAAGACCGTCCTCTTCTCGACCCACGTGATGAGCGAAGCCGAAAAGCTCTGCGACACCATCGGCATCATCCACAACGGCAAGCTGCTGCGCGAGGGCACGCTGGCCGAGCTGCGGCAGCAGACGGGCCTGACCGACCTGGAAGACATCTTCGTCCAGGCGGTGGAAGCCGCCGGCCCTGTGCCTGCGCAATGAAGCTCTCCAACGTCGCCATCATCTACCGCAAGGAGCTGGTCGACACCCTGCGCGACCGCCGCAGCCTCTTCACCTCCATCGTTCTCCCCATGCTCGCCTTTCCGGTCCTACTGGGCGGGATGATCGGCCTGATGGTCTTTTTCGCCCAGCGCGCCAGCCGCGACGTGACTCCCGTCATGCTGTTGGGCGAAGAGCACGCCCCGGCGCTGGCGGCCAGGCTGCGCGCGGTGGAAAACTTCAAGATCGTCCCGCCCGCCGACGACTACGCCGCGCGCATCAGCGACAAGAAGCTGCGCGCCGCGGTCGAGTTCCCCGCAGCGCTGGAAGAAAACCTCACCGCCCGGCCGGAGGAGACCCAGACCGTGACGGTCTACCACTTCGAGGGCGAGTTCCGCTCGCGCGAGGCCCTGCGCGCGGTGCAGCGCGCGGTGCGCGACTACCGCGACCAGGTGGTCGAGCAGCGCCTGGCCGCCCGCGGGCTCTCCCCCGACGCCCTCCAGCCCTTCGCCTGGGAGAAGGAAAACGTCGCCTCCGCCGAGCAGGTCACCGGCGTCATCGCCGGCATGTTCCTGCCCTACATGGTCATCCTGCTGGCCTTCACCGGAGCGCTCTACCCGGCCATCGACCTGAGCGCCGGGGAAAAAGAGCGGGGCACGCTGGAAACCATCCTGGCCAGCGCCGTGAGCCGCACCGAGCTGGTGGCGGGAAAATTCCTGCTGGTGTTCAGCGCGTCGCTGCTGACCACGCTGCTGGCGGTGGCCTCGCTGGCGGTGACGCTGCTGGCGGGCGCGCAGTACCTGGGGCGGCTGACGGGCGGGTTCGTGGTGGCGCTCAGTTGGAAGGCCGGCGCCACTGTCTTTTTCCTCATCGTGCCGCTGGCGGTAGTTTTTTCGGCGGCGCTGCTGGCCATTGCGCTGCTGGCGCGCAACTACCGTGAGGCCCAGTCCTACACCACCTCGCTGAGCTTTCTGGTCATCCTGCCGGCGCTGGGGTCGCTGGTGCCCGGGGTGGAGCTGAACGCGCGGCTGGCTCTCGTGCCCATCCTCAACATCAGCCTGGCGGCCAAGGACATCTTCGTCGATCGCTACCCGTGGGCGCTGCTGGGGCTCATCTTCCTTTCCACCTGCGTGTACGCCGCGGTGGCGCTCTGGGTCGCCGTGCGCCAGTTCCACCGCGAAGAGGCGCTCTTCCGCACCTGAGGGTCCACGATGAGACTCGGAAACATCGCCATCATCTACCGCAAAGAGCTGATCGACGCGGTGCGCGACCGCCGCACGCTCTTCGCCACGCTGGTCTTCCCCGTGGTGCTCTTTCCGCTGATGAGCGTGGGGCTGGGCGAGGTGATGGAAAGCAGCGTCAAGCGGATCCGCACCGACACCGCCCGCATCGCGCTGCTGGGCGAAGAACACGCGCCCGCGCTGGCCGCGCGCCTGCGCGACCACGAAGGCTTCGAGATGGTGGCCGCGGCCGAGGACTTCAAGCGGCAGATCACGGACAAGAAGCTGCGCGCCGTAGTGGAGTTCCCGTCCGGCTTCGACGCCGCCCTCGCGGCCGGCGAGTCGCCCGCGCCGGTCAAGGTCTACTTTTACAGCGCCGAGCCGCGCTCCCAGGCCGCCCTCCGCCGACTGGAGGAGGCGCTGCGGGAGCACCGCGACCAGGTGGTCGAGCAGCGCCTCAGCGTCGCCGGGATTCCGCCCGCCATCCTGCATCCGGTCGAAAGCCGTGACCAGAACGTGGCATCCGCGGAAAAGGTCGGCGGCTTGAAACTCGCCGGCCTCCTGCCCTACTTCATCATCCTGCTCACCCTGGTGGGCGCGCTCAACCCCGCCATCGACATGACCGCCGGCGAAAAAGAACGCGGCACGCTGGAAACCATCCTCGCCAGCGCTGTCCGCCGCACCGAGCTGGTGGCCGGAAAATTCCTGCTGGTGCTCACCGCCTCGCTGGTCACGTCCGCTCTGGCGCTGGCCTCGTTCGCCTTCACCATGCAGTTCTCGCGCGCCTACGCTGAGGAGATGACCCGCGGGCAAGCCACCTCCATCAGCCTGGTTGCGGTGGCGGCGGTGTTCTTTCTGGTGCTGCCGCTGGCGGTGCTGTTCGCGGGGGTGATGCTGAGCCTGGCGCTCTCCGCGCGCAGCTTCAAGGAGGCCCAGGGGTACACCGGCCCGGTCATCTTCCTTGCCATTATCCCGGCGGCCATGGCCCTGATGCCGGGCGTGGAGCTCAACCTACGGCTGGCGCTGGTGCCGGTGGTCAACGTCAGCCTGCTGGCCAAGGAAATCTTCGCCGGCAGCTACCCCTGGAACTCCATCGCCGTGGTCTTTCTCTCCACCTGCGTCTACGCCGCCGCCGCGCTCTTTGTGGCCGTGCGCCAGTTCCACCGCGAAGAGGTTCTCTTCCGCTCGTAGTGTGAGAGAATCGGCCCATGAGGCTGCGCAACGTCGGCATCGTCTACCGCAAGGAGCTGATCGACCAGCTCCGCGACCGCCGCACGCTCATCTCCATGATCGTCATCCCCATCCTGCTCTTTCCCGTGCTGGGTGTGGGGTTCACCGCGCTGGCGGTCAAGATGCTGAAACGCGCCCAGGAGGAGGGGCACACCGTCATGGTGCTGGGCGCGGAGCACGGCCCCGCGCTCACCGAGGCCCTTGGCGGCGCGGAGGGCGTGCGCCTGGTCGAGCCCGCCGCGGATTACGCCTCCCAGATCATCGACAAGAACCTGCGGGTGGCGGTGGAGATTCCCGAGGGATTCGAAGAGCAGATGAAGACGCCCTCCGGCGGAATGCCGGAGGTCAAGCTCTACCACTTCCAGGGCGAAGTGCGCTCGCAGCTCGCCCTGGTGACCGTTCAGAACACCGTCCAGAAATATCGCCAGCAGGTCATTGAGGAACGCCTCACCGCGCGGAACCTCGACCCCGGCCTCCTGAAACCGTTCGAAGCCAAAAACGAGAACGTCGCCCCGCCGGAGAAAGTCGGCGGCACCCAGCTCGGCGCCTTCATCCCCTACTTCATCATCATCCTCACCCTCACCGGCGCCATGTACCCGGCCATGGACCTGACCGCGGGCGAAAAAGAGCGCGGCACCATCGAGACCATCCTGGCCAGCGCCGTCAGCCGCGCCGAGCTGGTCTTCGGCAAGTTCCTGATGGTGCTGACGGCCTCGGCGGTGACCACCGTGCTGTCGCTGGCTTCCTTCGCCGTCACCATCCTCTTCGCCACCGGCGCCGCCAGCGACGCCCTCCGCCAGAGCCCCCAGAAGCTCACCTTCGTCATCAGCACCAAGGCGATGGCGGCCGTCTTCTTCATGGTGCTCCCGCTGGCGGTGACTTTCGCGGCGGCGCTGCTGGCGATTTCCCTGCTGGCCAAGTCGTACAAGGAGGCGCAGAGCTACATCTCGCCGCTGATGATTGTGGTGATTCTCCCGGCCATCGTTTCCCTCCTGCCGGGCGCGGAGCTGAACGCCAAGCTGGCCCTGGTGCCGGTGCTCAACGTCAGCCTGGTGTCGAAGGAAATCCTCAGCGGCAACTACCCCTGGGGAATGATTGCGCTGATTTTCACCTCCTCCTGCGCCTACGCCGCCGCGGCCCTCTTTGTCGCCGTCCGCACCTTCCAGAACGAATCCGTCCTCTTCCGCACCTGATACGGCGAAGCTTCGGTGCGTCGGCTACTGCGGCGGCGAGGCCGTTTGCGTCAGCGCGCCCAGAATCTCGCAGACAGCCACCGATTCCTTCACTTCGATCTCATCGCTCTTCCAGTTCTTCCTGGCCACCTGTTCCAGCGCCGGGCGGTGCTTCCCCACTTGCGCCGCGAAACGGCTGGTGGGCGGGAGTCCAACCAAGGCGGCCGCGACGTCCATCAGGTGCGCCCCCACGCCCCGCACCACCAGATTCTCTTCGGCCTCCGTCAGCTCATCTTTCCGCCAGTCCTTGTGCGAAATGCGCTCGACTTCGCCCCGGTGGGTTTCCCGATAAGCGGAGAAGTTCCCGGTCGTCGCCGGCGGGACACGGAGGAAGGCTTCGGCCATATCCACCGCCCGGGCCAGATTGCCGCGCCGCATCGCGGCAATCTCGCTGTCGTCTATGTCGTCCTGGCGCCAGTTCTTGCCGGCCAGCGACTCAACCCGCTGGCCCTCCTCTCGGAAGAAGTCGGCGAGCTTCCCGCTCTTCCGTTCCCGGGCCGCTTCGGCCAGGGTCGCCGCCAGATCGATTCCTTGCGCCACCTGCGTCTGGCGAATCGCCCGCCGCTGCGCGGAGGTTATCTCCCCCGTGCGCCAGTCCATGTTGGCCACCGCATCGATGTGGGCTTTGTTCGTCTCCATCGCCTCGATGAAATTCCGGTTGATGTGTTTCTCGCAAACCAGCTCGGCCGGGAGCCGCTGGACCACCGCCGGCGGCGCTTCCGCCGGCTCGCTCCCCTCGCCGCTGCTCAGGGATCCAAGGCCGGGGATTCCGTAGCGGTAGGCTGCCAGCCCAAGCCCCAAGCCCGCGACTAGTGCCGCGGCGACCCATACCTTCTTCGCCATCGGCTCACCTCCGGAGAATCGCCCGCAGGACCGCTAGAGCGAGCAAGGTTCGGGGCGTTGAGGGGGATGCTAGCACAATGCCGCAGTAAGCTGAAGCGGCCGGCGAGAAAACGTCTTCGGGCAGGGAGACACGATGGAGGAGCTCAAGGCGATGGTGCAGGACGCGGTGCGCCGGAGGAAGGGGTGACCATCGGAACCACTCTGCGCGAGCTCGAACGCCTCAACGGCAAGCCTTTTAGGATGTTTGGGTTTTGGTGGGACTACGGTGGGGAAGTGTCTTCGTGGGAGGGCGGCGAGTTGGAACGCGAGTTTTTCCACGAAGCGGGATCCCAACTGGTCGTGAGGCTAGGCGGTCGCGAGTGGAGCAGCGCACTTCTCACTGAAGAAGAAGCCGGAGCTGTCTCGGGCGAGAAGGAAGTTCCCTCCGACCATCCCGTGATGCAGAAAATCAATCCCGAAGTCGTAGTGCTGCTTTTCTCGTTTGCAGAAGAATAGTAACTAGGGTTAGAAGCGGCGGAGGACGCCGATGACGCGGCGCGCTCAGAAGCGCAGGAGGTAGCGCACCGAGAGGCTGCGGCCGGCCGCGTCCACGCCCCAGTTGACGCCGCGGTAGTTGCGGTCGCCGATGTTCTCGAAGTTGAGGATGACCTCGTGGCTCTCGCGCAGCGTGAACCCTCCCCGCAGGTTCACCGTCAGGTAGCCGGGGAGGGCCGGGAACAGCGGCGCCGAATCCACGCCCGGCCCCAGCACCCGGTCCTGCACCTGCGCCAGGGTCTCGCCGGTGGCCAGCAGAATGTCGTCCGCCGTCCCCAACACTCCGTCCGGCCCCGCGCCGATCAGCCCGCGGGCGCGCGCGCCGTGGCGGAAAAAGCTGGCGATGCCGGCGCGCGTGCGCATGCCCCCGGTGCGCCGGTCCTCCAGCGCCAGGCTGGAGAGGTGGTCCTGGCGCTCAGCGGCGTGCAGGTAGGGCTCGATCCACCAGCGCCGCGCCGGCGGGGCGTAGCGCAGCGTCGGGTAGGCGTCGGCGGCCGGCGAGCCGCCGGAGATGTTCGAAGGCGCGCCGGTGCGGGCATCCTCAAGCCGCGAGAAGGTGGAAACCGTGCGCAGCCGCAGCGCCGCGCTCACCTGCCAGACCAGCTCGTGCTCGAAGCCGAACGAGCGCGCCCGGTCGAGGTTGGCGCGCACCAGCACCGGGTTGGTGGCCGCGGCCACGAACACCACGCCGCTGGGCAACTGCGCGATGATTTCCTCGCCGCCCAGCGTCAGCCCCACCGCGCCCGGCGGCAGGATGAGCGCCTGCTTGGTGATCTCGTTGCCGAGCGCGCTGGAGAACCCGGTGACCTCGACCGAGAGGCGGCGGCTGCGGTAGCGCGCGGTGACCTCGTAGCTCTGCGCCGTCTCCGGCCGCAGTTGCCGCACCCGCAGCCCGGTCGACACCGCGTCCGATCCCGCCGTGGTCCCGATCTCCCCGCCCAGCCCGGCCACGTCGGCGGCGGAGACTTCGAACCCCGTCCCCGTCAGCCCCAGCGTGCCCAGGTCAGTCAGGTTGGGCGCGCGGAAGCCGCGGCTGAAGTTGGCGGAAAGGCTCCAGGCCGCGGCGGGGAAGACGGTGACGCCGGCGCGGTAGGTCCAGTTGTCGACGCGAAGGGAATCGTCCACCCACAGCCGCTGCCCGTTGACCAGCGGGCTGTCGGCGGCGCGGGCGCGGTAGGAGGCGTAGCTCCAGCGCAGGTTGCCGATGAGGTGGACGCGCTGGGGCACGAGCTGGAAGACGTCCTGCAGGTACACTCCGGCGCTGCGGTAGCGCGCGTCGTCCGGCACGCGCGGCCGCCGCAGCCGGACGGTTTCGGTGACGGGGTCGAAGCCGTAGGCGGGCGCGTCGAGGCTCTCGTGGTAGTACTCGGCGCCGGCCAGCACGGTGTTGCGGGCGCCGGCCTGCTTGGTGGCGAAGAGCTGGAGGCCGTGGACGCGGGTCTTCTCGTACTCGTGGTTGAGGGAGGCGGCGGGGTCGCCGTTGCCGCCCTGGTTGTCCCGCTCTTCGCGCTGGGCGTTGAAGGAATAGATGGCTGTGAAGGAATCGAGCCAACCGGCGCGCACCTTGTCGTAGCGCACGTAGAAGAGGTCGAGCATCAGGTTGCGCAGGTCGGCGACCAGGTTGCCGTCGCCGCCCAGCAACTGGTCGGTGCGCTTGCCGCCATCCTGCTGGCTGCGGCTGTAGCCGACGATTAGGTTCGAGCCGGGCGCCGGCGCCCAGGAGAGCTTGAGCAGCCCGCCGTACTGGGTGAAGGCGGTGTCGCCGCGGCGGCCGCCCTCGACCCCAGTGGAGGGCAGGCCGAGGAAGCGCGTGACGGCGGAGTGCGAGTCGATGCCCTTGCCGGTGCGCAGCCGGTTGCTGCGGCGGCCGGCCAGCGCGGCGAGCAGGGCCCAGCGCCCGCCCGCCACCGAGGCGCTAAGGTGGGACCCGTAGCCGGCGTCGGCGGTGTTGACCAGCGTCCCGTAGGAGCCGCGGGCGGTGAGACGCTCGGGCGAGAAGGCCGGCGTGGGGGTGATGAAATGGACGCTGCCGCCGATGGCGTCGCTGCCGTACTGCGCCCCCGCCGGCCCGCGCAGCACCTCGACCGAGTTCAGGGTGGAAGGCTCGATCAGGTTGAGGAAGGTGCTGATGCCGCCGCGGGCGGCCGAGGTGGTGAAGCGCACCCCGCCCAGGTAGAGGTTCACCTTGGCACCGGTGAGGCCGCGGACGTAGATGCCGCCCAGGGTGGGGCTGGTGCGCTGCAACTGCACGCCGGGCTCTTCCTGGGCCACCTGCGCGGTCACCGCCAGCGCGCGCAAGCGGATGTCCTCGGCGTCCACCACGTTCACCGCCTGGGCCACGGCGCCGGCGTCGGCGGCCGCGCTCGGCTGGGCCGTGACCGTCACCTGCTCGGCGAGGGGCTGCACCGCCAGCTCGACGCGCAGCGGTTGGCCCGGGCCAGTCGGGGCCGTCACCGCCAGCCGCCGCTCGCGGAAGCCTTTGGCGTTGACGACCAGCAGGTAGGAGCCGCGCGGCAGGTCCGGGAACTCGAAGCGGCCCTCGGCGTCGGTCAGGCGGGCGCCCAGCGGGGCCTGCGAGGCTGTCCACAGCGCCACCTCCGCGCCCGCCACCGCCCGCCCCTGCGGGTCCACCACCTGGCCGGCAACCGCGACGGGCTGCGGCGCCTCATCGGCGCAAGCGCCGGCGCCGGCCACAGCGGCGAAGGCTAGACACAGAACGACTGCCGGTGGGGAAGCTAGGCGGAGAAGGAGCACCCGGGGAGGGGTGTTCGGCGATGGCACCAGAACCTCGTCGCGAGCTCCGTGGCTGGCCGGCGATGGAGACGGCCATCGTACCACAGGTTTCTTGCGCGCCGGCGGCGCGCCGGCGGGAGCGCCAGGCCGGCCGGTTAGAAGCGGCGGAGGACGCCGATGACGCGGCCCTGGATCTTGACGTCCTTGGCGGCGAGCACCACCGGCTCCATCTGCGCGTTGGCGGGCTGGAGGCGGATCTTGCCGCCGGCCTCGCGGAAGAAGCGCTTGAGGGTGGCCTCCTCGCCGTGCACCAGCGCCACCACGATGTCGCGGTTGTTGGCGTTCTCGGTCTGCTCGACGATGATGTAGTCGCCGGAGAGGATGTGGTCGTCGACCATCGAGTCACCCTTCACCTCAAGTACGAAGCAGTTGCCCCCGCGCACGAACTCGCCCAGCGAAACCGTCTCCGGGTTCTGGATGGCCTCGACCGGATGCCCGGCGGCGATGCGCCCCATCAGCGGCAGGTCGACGGCGTGGCGCACCACCTGCTCCCGCACCGGCCGCGGCAACTGCATCACCTCGATGGAGCGGCTGCGGTTGTAGCCCCGCCGGATGAACCCCTTCTTCTGCAGCGTCTCCAGGTGCTTGTGCACCGTGGCCACCGAGGTGATGTCGAGCCCCTCGGCGATTTCCTCGAACGAGGGCGAGTAGCGGTGCCGGTCGATGAACTTGACGATGTAGTCCAGGACTTGTTTTTGCCGCCGCGTCAGGGCCATGGTTTTCTCTCCCACCCCATTGTGGGCGAAAGAAAGGCGAAGTGTCAAGCCCTATCTTGCGGCGCTTCAGGACAGCCGATCCCACTGATCGAGATCGATGTGGGCTTGGTTGAGAATGCTGCGCAGCGTGCCCACCGCTATTTCGCGCTTCTTGGGAACAATCGCCGTGTCGACAGTGTCGCCCATCCGGCGGACGAGTTTGACGTGACTGCCTTTCTGGCTGGCTTCGAAGAACCCCGCGGTTTCCAGGCGGCGTTTTGACTTCGCGGTAGGGGAGGGGCCTAATCCGCCCCAATCTCGACCTCGATCATGCGGACTTTTGGAGGACGGGTGGCGCGCGGGGGCTCGAAGTACAGTTCCAGGGCTTCCTTGAGATTGGCAAGAGCCTCCTCTTCGGTCTCGCCCTGACTGGCCACGTCAACGTCCAGACACTGCGCGACAAACCAGTCTACCTCGCGCCAAACTGTGGCGGGAAACGAGCGCTTCATGCGCCTATTCTCTCACAAGTGGCCCTCGAATGAGAACCGGCGCGCAACCAAAGCCTTCTACGCGCCGGGGAGGATGAGGCGGGGAGCATCGGGCTCGAGGGCGGCGGAGGGGAGCTGGGCGCGCATGAACTCGAGGAAGCGGCGCGAGAGCGGGCGCCCGTTCGCTTCCATCTGCCCCAGCCGCCGCAAAAAGACCAGCGCGCGCAGGGTGTCGCCCGGGCGCAGGCTGGCGCCGAGCTTCTGTTGCTGCTCCTGAGAGAACTGCTCGAGCCACTGCCGCACCGCCGCCGCCACTCGTTGCGCCGCCGGCGTAGCCGCCGCCTGCTCGTAGTAGAGCCCCGACTCGAGCGTCTGAAAGCTTTGCGCCAGGGCGTCGAGCGCGGCCAGGACTTCCGGGTCGCGGACGTCGGCGTGCTCGCGCGCGAGGCGCACCAGAAACAAACTCAGCCCGACCACCAGCGGCTGCTGGTCTTCGACGAACCGCCGCTCGACGACGACCTTATGGAAGGGCATGTCTTCGGGCTTCCTAGGCTGCCCTTCGCGCGGGCGCTCGGCCTCGTAGCGGTGCGCGGCCATCAGATACGAGCAGTCGGCCGGGCAGTCAATCGCCACCTCGCGCTGCTCCCCGCAGCACGGCGCGCAGATGGATTGCGTTGAACTTCCACTCCAGCGGCTGCGCGGCAGTCCGGGACACAGCCGCTTGGCCCGCCGCTTCTCGCAGATGGGACAGGTCGCTGCCATGGGTACGTAGTTTCCCACAGACTCGCACAGAATTGGAGTCTCGCCCGAACAGGCCAGACCTAGTGATGTTTAGCCCAGCGGCTCCCGCCGCTGGGAATCCCCGTGGCAGGAGCCACGGGGCTGAACTTTCAAGTATACCGTCCGGAAAAAACCTCAGGCGGGGTTGGGGTCGAGCGCCGAAGCCACGCGGCGGTAGTAGTCGGACTGGAACTGGGCGAGGTCCTGCTTCACCAGGTTGAGGCCGTAGACGCAGAGCTCGAAGGTCTCCGACAGCCGGCGGAACACCGGGGCCTCCTCGCGGTACTCGAACTGGTCGAAGGAGGAGACGATGAAGTAGGACTCGCGGCCGGCGCGCACGAAATCAAGCAGCAGGTCAAGCCGCGGAAACGCCCGCCGGCGCTTCTGCGCCGCCACCGCTTCCGGGAACATCCCGGTCATGAACAAGGTGTAGTCGCCGACGTGCTTGCGCACGGCGCGCTCGCGCTCGAAGGAGCCTTCCGGCCCCAGCGGGTCGCCTTCGAGCAGCATCTCGCCCACGTCGTCGAGCTTGCGCCCCCGGGCGTCGCGCAGCCGGTAGAGGTTGTCGATGTGGGTGAAATCGGCGAGCACGCCGGAGACGTAGTTGGCCACGCGCGGGTCGCGCACCTGCACGTCGCGGAAGAAGCGCCGCTCGACCAGGTCGGTGAACAGCCGCCGCAATGGATGGTTGCGCATTGCCCCTCCTACGCCACCCTCCAACTGCTCGCTCATTCTAGTTAGATGCGCCTCGCGCTTCAACCGCTTTCCGGCCCAGTCTTCCCGGGGGGCCCGGCGCCGCCGGGCCCGGCGCCAGGGGCTAAAGCCCCATTCCTTTTTCCCTTTCGCTGATGTCGCGGCTGAAGCCGCGACCCCAGAGCGGGCTCAGGCGGGAGAAAAACCGACGACGAAGGCCACCCCGGTGGGGATGAAACGCCATCGTCGCCGCTACCGCTCCCAGCGGCAGGAGCCGCTGGGCTGAACAAAGGAGGACACCGGGCGGGGCGAACTTTTCACCACCGCGCAGCCAGAGCTTCGTGCACAATAGCCGCTTCATGCGCTTCCGGCCTTCGAGGACGACGTTTCGCCGCCGCGCTCGGCTTGGCGGCGCATTGCTGGCCCTTGTTCTTGCGGCCGTTGTCCCCGCGGCCGCGCAGCAGCTCGTCTCCTTTCCGACGCAGGACGGCGGGCTCATCTACGCCGACCTGTATGGCGAAGGCGCCGGCGGCGTGGTGCTGGCTCACGGAGGGCGGTTCAACAAGGCCAGTTGGGAAAGACAAGCGCGGGTGCTGGCCAAGGCCGGCTTCCGCGTCCTCGCCCTCGACTTCCGCGGCTACGGGGAGTCACACGGCCCGGGCGACTCCGACCCTCTCGCCGCCCCGCTGCACCTCGACGTGCTGGCTGCGGTGCCCTACCTGCGCAGCGCCGGGGCGAAGACCGTGTCGGTGGTCGGGGCCAGCATGGGAGGCAGCGCGGCCGCCGACGCCTCGATCCAGGCTCCCGGCGAAATCGATCGCCTGGTGGTATTGGCGGCCAGTCCCAGCGGGCCACCTGAAAAGCTTACGGGGTCCAAGCTGTTCATCATCGCCCGCGACGACACCCGCGGCGACGGACTCGTGCGCCTGACCAGGATTCGCGAGCAGTTCGAGAAAACTCCGGAGCCGAAGGAACTGGTCATCCTCGAGGGCGCCGCCCACGCGCAGTTTCTGTTCGAAACCGATCAGGGCGAGCGGCTGATGCGAGAGCTCCTGCGGTTCCTCTCGGCGCCGACGGCTGAGCCGGAGCCGCCCCCGGCGTTGCCGGTGCTGGATGCTGAGTTCGAGCCGCTGCGGGAGGCGTTCAACCGCGACGTCGCGCGCGTCCGCCTGCTGCTGCTGCTCGACCCGACCTGACCGAGCTGCCTTCGGGGGGCCTCCGAAGTCCAGAAGCAAGTCATCGAAGCGTTCCCGGACGAGCGGCTGCGCGTCTACCTCGTCTGGTTCCCGGTCATCAACCGCATGAGCCCGGAAGCGCTCACGAGCCTGGCGGAGGCGCGCCGGCGGCGCTTCCCCGACGCGCGCGTGTCGCACTTCGTCGACCTCGACACCCGCCTTGGCGCGCGCTTCGCGCCCGCGCTCGCGCTCCCGGAAGGCCAGCTCGCCTGGGATGCCTACCTGCTCTTCGAGCCCGGCGTCGAGTGGGGCAAGGCCGCGCCCAAGCCGGCCTTCTGGATGCACCAGCTCGGCCGCGGCCCGCCGGCGCTGCGCTTCGACGCCGCCCGTCTGGCGGAAGCAGTCGAGAAACTTCTCGCGGCGCAGGAACAACCTGCAGGGGAATAAAAGCCGGCCCGGAGGAGTTCTCTACAGTGAGAGCAAGTGGTATAGAATCATAAAGCCTGCACCGCGGGGGAGCTCGCGAGCATCTCATCGGAGATGAAGGACAGACAGCTATGACCGGGATCGAACCCGCCTACGTGCTCTTCGCCTTTGTGGGCGGCGTGCTGTCGTTTCTCTCCCCGTGCGTGCTGCCGCTGGTGCCGGGCTACATCTCGATGATGTCCGGCGTGAGCGTGGACCAGTTGCGCGAAGGCGGAGCGGGCCGAACGCGCACCGTGCTCCTCCACGCGCTGCTCTTCGTGCTCGGCCTGTCGGCCGTCTTCGTGGCCATGGGGGCGTCGGCCAGCACGGTGGGGCAATTCCTTCGCGAGCACCAGACCCTGCTGGTGCGCATCGCCGGCGTCCTCATCATCCTGCTGGGGATTTTTCTGCTCGGCCTGTTCAAGTTCTCCGCCCTGTATCGTGACGCCCGCTACCACCGCGCGCTGCGGCCGGGCAAGGTCAGCTCCTTCTTTCTCGGCGCCGCCTTCGCCTTCGGCTGGACGCCCTGCATCGGGCCCATCCTCGCCGCCATCCTGCTGCTGGCCGCCACCAAGGAAACGGTCGGGCAGGGAGTGCTGCTGCTGTCCGTTTACTCCGTGGGGCTGGGCGTGCCGTTTCTGCTGACGGCGGTCGGGGTCAACGCCTTCCTGTCCTGGTACCAGGGATTCCGCCGTTACCTGCAGTGGGTCGAGCGGGCCGCCGGGGTGCTGCTGATTGCGGTCGGCGTGCTGCTGGTGGCCAACCAGTTCACCCGCCTCTCCGGCTACTTCGCCTTCATGAACCGCTGGAACCCGGAGGTGCTGCTGGCGGAGTCCAACCCCATCAAGGCGGGGCAAGCAGAGTTCCAACCGGTGCCGGCGCCCGACCCGCCGCTCGAGCGCCCCGACGGCTCGACCTTCCGCCTGAGCGAGCTGCGCGGCAAGGTGGTGGTCGTCAACTTCTGGGCCACCTGGTGCCTGCCCTGCCGGCTGGAGATTCCCCACTTCAACCGCGTCTACGCCGAGACCCGGGACCGCGGGGTCGAGTTCGTCGGCATTTCGGTGGACGAAGCCGGCTGGAGCGTCATCGAAGAGTTCGAAAAGGAAATCCCCATCGACTACCCGGTCGTGCTCGACAAGGACAACAAGGCCGACGCCGCCTTCGGGCCGCTGGTCGGCCTGCCGGTGACGGTTTTCATTGACCGCCAAGGGCGCATCGTGCAACAAAGTATAGGCATCACAGATATAGACACGCTGCGCGAGAACATCGAAGCCGCGCTGAAGGAGTGACGATGGTCCGCCGCTTGACGCTCGCCGCCGTGGCCGCCGCCCTGCTGCTGCCGCAGTGCGGCTCGGCGCAGCTACCGCGCGCCGAGGAGGTGGTGCAGGTGCGGGTCGAGCCGGCGAGCGTGAAGGCGAAGGCCGCCGCGCCCGCCAGCGCCACGCTGGTGGCCGTCATCCTGGACGGCTTCCACATCAACTCCAACCAGCCGACCGAGAGCTACCTGATTGCCTCGCGGGTGGAACTGGTGGAGGCGGGGCCGTTCACGCTCGACAAGATTGAGTATCCCAAGGGCGAGCTCAAGTCGTTCGACTTCGCGCCCGACGAAAAACTTTCCGTCTACGAAGGCACCCTCAAGCTGGCGCTGCGGCTGCGCGCCAAGGCCGGCACGCGCGGCAGCCACACGCTGCGGCTGGCGTTCCACTACCAGGCGTGCAACGACTCGGTCTGCCTGCCGCCCGCCAAGAATGAAGCCGCGCTCAAGGTCGAGCTCGAGTAAGCGCGCCGATGGCGGCGAAGATTCAGGTCGAGAAGGTGCGCGAGGGGGAGTACCGCGTCACGGTGGAGGAGGCCGGGGAGCGCACGACCCACCAGGTGACGCTGAGCCCCGACTACCATCAGAAGCTGAGCGGCGGGGCGGTGGCGCCGGAAGAGCTGATCCGGCGCTCCTTCGAGTTCCTGCTCGAGCACGAGCCCAAGGAGTCCATCCTGGGGCGGTTCGACCTGCCGGTCATCGCCCGCTACTTTCCCGAGTACGAGCGGGAAATCCGCCGCCGCTTGGGGTAGAATCCCGCCATGGCAGCGCACATCCCGCCGGCCAAAGTGATGTCGGAGATGGTGGCGCCGTTCACCGTGCGGGGGCGGCTGACGGGGGAGGAGTGGAGCGTGCGCTTCTCGCACCTGTGGTCGGCGGTGGCGACGCGGCACTCGGACACGATGGACGCCAAGTTCTTGGTCAACGGGCGCGGTTTGATTGTGGCGCTGCCGCACCCGGCGTTTGTGGATTTCAAGCGGCGCGCCGGGCGCTCGCTGCTCGACCAGGAAGCGGCGCAGATTGCCGCCGCCTGCCTGCGCGAGTACCTCGAAGCCGACAACGACTCCAGCGTCGCCTACCTCACTATCCCGCACGAGGACGTCCTGCGCGTGGCGCGGCAGCTCGGCTACCTGCGCTGAGATTGAAGGGCGGGGGACACTTCGGCAAGCTCAGTGCAAGCAGGCCGCTGCCCTGCCCACAGCCCCAAGAACTAGAAGCTGTTTCCAAACCTGTTCTGTCGCATTGTGTAGCGCCGGCATCTTGCCGGCCGTTTCCTACACAGCAAGAAAAAAAGCCGGCTGGAAGCCGGCGCTACCAAAAGAAACTGCTTCTAGGCGTCGGAGAGGTCTTCGTTGAAGTCGGCTTCCGGCTTGGGAGGCTGGTCGAGCTCGGCGGCCTCGAAGAGCTGGCCGCAGTCCAGGCATTCGACGTAGGTGGCGGCGTCGTCCTGGGCGATGAGGCGGGTGCGAAGGTGGCGGCAGGAAGCGGGCATTGGGATCTCGCGGAATCTCGATTATAGCCTGCCTGCGATTAACCTCAGTGGCTAAAGCCCTGCAACTTACGAGGCTCGTGATGTCAACCCTGAAGGGTTGACCCGCCTTGCTCTTGCGGGCTTGATAAAGCGGGGCGGGCGACAGATAATCGCCCCGGTCTCAAACATCCGGGAAGAGTCTCCGGCCGAGGAAACGAAGCCCAATGGAGCGCTCGCTGCTGACAGTGCTGGTAGTCCTGCTGGGCTACCTGGTCTACCTGGTGTTCGCGCCGTTCCTGGTGCCGCTGGCCTGGGGAGTGGCGCTGAGCATCCTGCTGTTTCCGCTGCACCGGCGGGTGCGGAAGCTGGTCAAGCGCGAAAACCTGGCGGCGCTGATCACCACGCTGGTGCTGGCGGCGGTGATTGTGGCGCCGGCGCTGGTGGTGCTGGGCGCGGTCACAACCCAGGCGGTGCAACTGGTCGACTACATCCAGACGGAATGGGAAGCGGGGCGGCTGCCGCTGGCCAAGCTGTGGTCGTGGATCCCGCTGCAGCGGGGCCTGGACTGGCTGGCGGAGCACGACATCAGCGAGCAGCAGGTGCGCGAGCTGGTGACCAAGAACGTCGAGCGCGTGGCCGGCTTTCTGGCCACGCAGACCGGCGTGCTGGCCCGCAACATCCTGGTGTTTTTCTTCGACCTGTTCGTCATGCTGCTGGCGGCGTTCTATTTGTTTCGCGACGGCGGCGCCTTTCTGGAGCGGGTGCGCCAAGCTTTGCCGCTGGACGACGCCTACCGCGAGGGGCTGTTTTACATCACGCAGAACGTGCTCTACGCCAGCGTGGTGAGCAGCATCGTGGTGGCGGTGGTGCAGGGCATCCTGGGCGGGCTGCTGTTCTGGGCGCTGGGCATCAAGGCGCCGCTGGTGTGGGGGATGGCCATGGCCTTCTTCGCCTTCCTGCCGGTGGTGGGGCCGTGGGTCATCTACGTCCCCGCCGTGCTGTTCTTCCTGGTGAGCGAGGAGTACACCAAGGCCATCGTGCTGCTGCTGGTGGGCACGTTTGTGGTGAGCGGCGTGGACAACATCCTGCGGCCCATCCTGGTGAGCGGGCGCTCGCAGTTGAATGGATTGCTGGTCTTTATTAGTCTGCTGGGGGGACTGTTCGCCTTCGGCGCGCTGGGGCTGGTGCTGGGGCCCATCCTGGTGGCGTTGGCCGACGCGGTGCTGGAAGTCTACGCCGCCCGGCAGACCCGGGAGCGGCTGGCGGCGGCCGCTGCGCCCGATTGAGAGGAGACGGATGGCGAACGATGGGGTGAAGAAACCGGAGCGGCCGTTCCGCGAGGTGCTGCCGGAGCAGTTGCGCTGGCGCTGCGACCCCGCCGCTTTCGACTTCGAGACCACGGCCGACCTGAAGCCGCTGGAAGGCATCATCGGCCAGGAGCGCGCCGTGCGGGCGCTGCAGCTCGGGGTCGAGCTCTACGGCCCGGGCTACAACATCTTCGTCTGCGGGCTGAGCGGCACCGGCCGCGCCACCACCATCCAGCAGATGCTGAAGAGCATCCGGCCGGTGTGCCCGCCGGCGCCCGACCGCTGCTACGTGCACAACTTCCAGCACTCCGAGCAGCCGCGGCTGCTGACGCTGCCGCGCGGCACGGCCAACAACTTCCGCAAGGACATGAACCGGGCGCTCGACTTCCTGGCCACGCGCCTGCCGCAACTGCTGGAAGACGAGCAGTACCAGCGCGCCCGCGGCCGCATCCTGGAGCGCTACGGCGCGCAGGAGAAGGACATGCTGGATACCTTCTCCGAGCAGTTGAAGAAGGACCGCTTCGCGCTGGCCGAGATCGGCGGGGTGGGCACCACCGTGGTCCCGGTGGTGGCGGGCCAGCCGGTGCCGGTGGACAAGCTGGACGAGCTGGTGGCGGGCGGCCAGGTGGAGGAAAGCCAGGCGCGGGTGCTGAGCACGCGGCAGGCGCAGCTCCAGAAGCAATTCATCACCATCTACCGCAAGACGCTGGAGCTGCAGCGGGCGATGAACTTCGAGCTCGAGCTGCTGGAGAAGGAAACGGCATCGGTGCTGGTGGACAGCGTGGTCGAAGACCTGAAGGAGAAGCATCCCCACGCCGGGGTGGCCGAGCACCTGGAGGCGGTGCGCAGCAGCCTCCTCGACAACCTGACGCTGTTCAAGTCCCAGCCCGAGAGCGAGGAGGGCGAAGGCCCGCGGCCGCGGCCGGGGCCGCCCGCCGACCCCTTCCGCATCTACCGGGTCAACGTGATGCTGGCGCACGAGACCGAGGACGGCTGCCCGGTCATCGTCGAAACCTCGCCCAACTACACCAACCTCTTCGGCGGCGTGCAGCGCAGCTACGACATGCGGGGGGTGGCCCACTCCGACTTCCTCGACGTGCGCGCCGGCTCGCTGCTGGAAGCCGACGGGGGCTACCTGGTGGTGAACGCCCTGGACGCGCTGATCGAGCCGGGGGTGTGGAAGGCGCTGAAGCGCACGCTCATCCACGGCAAGCTGGAAATCCAGGCGGTGCCGGAGTGGATGATGCCGTTCGCCACCAGCGCGCTCAAGCCGGAGCCCATCCCGGTGAGCGTCAAGGTCATCCTGATCGGCGAATACTACCTCTACGACCTGCTCTACGCGCACGAAGAGGACTTCAAGCAAATCTTCAAGGTCAAGGCCGACTTCGACTCGGAGATGAACCGGAGCCAGCCGGCGGTGCGGCAGTACGCGCTGCTGCTGCGCAAGCTGTGCGAGGAGGACAAGCTGCTGCCCTTCCACAAGGAGGCGGTGGCGGCGGTGGTGGAGTACGGGGTGCGGCGGGCGGGGCGGCAGGACAAGCTCAGCACGCGCTTTTCGGAGATCGCCGACCTGGCGCGCGAGGCGACCTACTGGGCGCTCAAGCAGCCGGCGACCAACGGGGTGGTGATGCGGGCGCACGTCGAGCGCGCCATCGCCGAGCGCATCGAGCGGCACAACTTGGTGGAGAGCAAAATCCAGGAGCTCATCGAGAAAGGCGTGCTGCTGATTGACGTGGCCGGCGAGCGCATCGGGCAGGTGAACGGCCTCTCGGTCTACGACATGGGGAGCTACGCCTTCGGCAAGCCGGTGCGCATCACGGCGTCGACGGCGATGGGCCGCGCCGGCATCATCAACATCGAGCGCGAGGCCAACCTGAGCGGGCGCTCCTACGACAAGGGGGTGGCCATCCTGAGCGGGTACCTGCGGCAGAAGTTCGCGCAGAACAAGCCGATGTCGCTGGCGGCCAGCGTGTGCTTCGAGCAAAGCTACTCGGGGGTGGACGGCGACAGCGCCAGCTCGACCGAGGTGTACGCGCTGCTCTCCAGCCTCTCGGGGCTGCCGCTGCGGCAGGAGATTGCCGTGACCGGGTCGGTGAACCAGAAGGGAGACATCCAGGCCATCGGCGGCGTGAACTACAAGATCGAAGGCTTCTACGACGTCTGCAAAGCCAAGGGGCTGACGGGCACGCAGGGGGTCATCCTGCCCATCGAGAACGTGCCCGACCTGATGCTGCGGCCGGACGTGGCCGAGGCGGTGCGCGCCGGGCGCTTCCACCTTTACCCGGTGGCGACGGTGGAGGAAGGAATCGAAATCCTGACCGGCGTGAAGGCGGGGGAGGCGTTGCCGGAGGGCGGGTTCGAGCCGGAGACGGTCTACGGACGGGTGGACGCGCGGCTGCGGGAGCTGGCAGTGGGGCTCAAGGAGTACGAGGGGCGAGCGGGGAGCTAGGGTTTGGAACCGCCCTTCGGCTGCCGCTCAGGGCAAGCGGATGAACACGGATAAAGAGCCGCCGGCGCGAGGGGGGAGCGGCGAATCTCAGATTTGAAATCTCAAATCTCAAAAGAAGGAAAGACAGAAGCGGATTCCTCACCTGCCCTCCCGCTGAGCGGGAGGACAGGTTCGGAATGACAATTCCATTTGGATCAGTCGACTGTCGCCGCTGAAGCGGCGACCCCATTCCCAAAAAGAGGCCTCAAGGGCTAAAGCCCATGTGGCCTGGGCGGGTGTGGTTGTCAACCCTGACCCTTCGGCGTCGCCTGCATTCCGACAAGCTCGCTCAGGGCAAGAGGGTTGACCCGCCTTGCCGCCGCCGGCCAGCCGGGCCGGGCCTGGGGAAATCAGCACAGGCAAGAGTGCCTGTGCCACGGGTTACTGGCGGCGAAATCAGCACAAGGCAAGAGTGCCTGTGCCACGGGTTACTGGCGGGCGGCGATTTCCTTGGGGACGCTGAGGTAGCCGACGACGCGGTCTTTGTTGACCTCGAAGACCACCAGCTCGAGCAGGTGGCGGGTGCCGGCCATGTAGAACTGGACGGGCTCGAGCAGGGTCTTGTCCTTCTTCTCGATGACCTTGTCGTTGGCGAGCAGGGTGACGGTGAACTTCTGGCGCTTGGTGTCGGTCTTGTTGAGGCGGACGGAGACGAGGCCGACGCGGGTGTACTGCTTGGACTTCTTGAGGTCGAACTCGAAGTAGTCGCGCTCGCCGCGGCGCTTGAGCTCCTGGAGCTCGTCGGAGTTGCGGGCGATGAGGCCGCTCTGCATGCCGAGGTCGCCGATGGTGCGCTCGAGCTTGGATTGGGTCTGCTGGAGCTCCTGCTTGGCGGCGGCGACGTCGGTCTTGACCGTGCCCACCTCGCCGGAGAGGGTGCCGAGCTGGGCCTCCTGCTCCTTGAGCTCGGTGGAGAGCTCGGCGGCGGTGCGCTTCTGCTCTTCTTTCAGTTGGGCGGCGACGGCGCGGGCGCGGGCGAGCTCGCTCTGGGTGAGGCCGAGCTTTTCGCCGGTGACGTCGAGCTGACCCTTGAGGTCGGCGTAGTTGTTCTCGAGCGTGGAGGCGCGCGTCTCCAGGTTGGTCAGTTTCTGGTTGGCCTGCTCGAGCTGAGCGGCCAGATGTTTTCCGGTGCTCCACTGGGCGTAGGCCAGGACGCCCAGGAGCAGCGCCAGAACCACCAGCAGGGCGACGATCCAGCGCGGCGTGGCGGCGGTAACGGTTTCAGCCGGTTGCTGCGGGTTGGTGCTCATCGGTTGTCTCGCTTCCCCCTTCGCGGGCGGGCGCTCGGTCGACCCGACACCCTTCACCTGCGTCCTGTATGATTATCGCGCAGCGCCGCAAGGTTGTCTATCCAGTCCAAAAGGAGCGAGCATTCTCTTGGTTCGCACGCCGTCGGCAGATCCCCTCCGCGTTCAGCCCTGTGGCTCCTGCCACAGGGGAACCCAGCGACGGGAGCCGCTGGGCTGAACGAAACGGGAACGCTGATGAGGAGGGGGAAAAAGAGTTTCGCTTGATTTTGAGGAGGGGGTTGGGGTAGGTTGACACCGCCGCCCGCGGCCGGCGCGGCGTGCCGGCTTTCGCAGAGCGCGCCCAAGGGCCGCCGGCAGGCTCAACACATCCCCGCAGGTGAGGGTTCCGTGGACATCAAAGTGCGCAAGACGGGAACCGCGGCCATCCTTGACCTGAAAGGCCCGCTGAAGATGGGCGAGGCGGAGCAGGCGTTCAAGGAGCAGGTGTCGCAGTTGATGGAAGCGGGGACGCGGAACCTGGCGGTGAACCTGGCGGAGGTGCCGGAGCTGGACAGCTCCGGCATCGGGGCGCTGGTGCGCGCCTACACCTCGGTGAAAAACTCCGGGGGCAAGTGCCGCTTCTTCGGGGCCACCAAGCGCATCAAGCAGACGTTGCGGATGGTGCGGCTGGACTCGGTGCTCGACATGGTCGACGACGAAGCCGCCGCGCTGGCCGACCTGTAAGCTTCCTCCGTTCTAGCTTCCGTTGCTTCCTACAATGAGCGGGTGTCGAAGTGCGTTCGCGGTGTCGCGTGTTGCGGGGTGGCGCGGGGCGCGGCGAGAGCGCGGCTGGTTGTGCGCGGAAGGCGGGGCGAATGGCGCACAAGCGGCGCGAATCCATGTTTGACCGGAGCGGCGGGGTCAGGGTTCGAGGGTGCGGCCGGCTTTGATGGCGGCGAGGTCGTCGGCCAGGGCGCGGGCGCTCGCGTAGCGTTTGTCCGGCTCCTTGGCCAGGCAACGGTTGAGCAGCACTTCGACCGAGGCCGGCAGGCGCGGGTTGAGCTTGCAGGCCGGCGCGGGCGGCATCTGCACCACCTTGAAAATAATTTCGGTCACCGTCTGGCCGCCGAAGGGCATCATGCCGGTGAACATTTCGTAGAGCACGGCGCCCAGCGAGAAGAGGTCGCTGCGCGCGTCGATGCTGCCGCCGGAGAATTGCTCGGGCGACATGAACGCCGGCGTGCCGATCAGTTGCCCGGTCTGGGTAATCTGCGTGCCTTCCATCTTGGCGATGCCGAAGTCGGCGATTTTGGCGCGCCCGTCGTTGGTCACCATGATGTTGGCGGGCTTGATGTCGCGATGAATCACGCCGCGCTTGTGCGCGTAGTCGAGCGCCTCCGCCACCTGGATACCGACCTCGAGCGCCTGTTCCAGCGGCAGCCCGCTCGGCGACGCCTCCAGCAAATCCTCCAGCGGCTTGCCTTCGATGAACTCCATCACCAAAAACGGCTGGCCGCTGGCCGCGTCTTCGCCCATGTCGTGGATGGTCACCACGCCCGGATGCATCATCCGCCCCGCTGCTTCCGCTTCGCGGTAGAAGCGCTTCTTGTAGTCCTCCAGCGCCTGCGGAGTCAGGTTGGCGGTGAGGATGACCTTCACCGCCACCGCGCGGCCCAGGTTGGGGTCGCGCGCCTTGTAAACTGCGCCCATCGCGCCGCGGCCTAGCTCGCTGATCACCTCGTAGCGCCCGATGCGCTTGGTGGCGCCGGCGACGTCGACCGGAACCACGAAGCCCGAGGCCGTCCCCGGCCCCGCGGGCGGCGGCGCCAGCAGCGTCCCTTCCGGCCCGGCCGCCTCCGGCGGCCCGCTCGGCCGAGCCGCCACGGTCGAGCGGGGCGGCGGCGGAGCCGGTTTCGGGGGCGCGGAGGCGGGCTTGGACGGCGCAACGGTTCGGCGTGGCTCGTGGCGCGGCGGTTCGGGCGCCGGCGCAGGCTCGGGGCGCGCAGCGTACGTGACCCGCGAAGCCGTCTCTCGCCCGGGCGCAGGCCCCGCCACCCGCGGCAGCGGCGTCAGGCTCCACAGCAACCGGTCCACTCCGACTCTCACTCCCACCGTCACCAGCGCCAGAACCAACGGCACGAACTTGGCCACGCCCGACCCGGCGCCCAGGCCCAGCCACCCGCTCACCAGCCGCACCACCGGCATGCCCAGGCTCCGGAGCTGGACCACGGGCCACAGCCGGTCGAGCCCCGGTACACGGAAGATCTCCAGAATGAAAAGAACGAAGAAGCCGGCGGCCGCCGCCCAGAACCCCGCCCGCACGATTCTTCGCAACCATTTCATCATTGGAGCGAATCCCTTCCCCGAGGAAAACGACCGGCTGCCACGGCAAGGATACTCGATGCCGGTAGCCGAGTCCACCTCAGCCGGGCGCAACCTTCTCCAGGTAGAGAACCTTCTCCAGGCTCAGAAAGCCGAACAGGCCCGCGCGCCGGCGGACTCGGAGGCCAAGCTCCCGCGCCAGGCTTTCCAGCTCGCTCGGCCACAGCGGGTAGGAGTGCACCGTTGCGCCCGAATGCCGCCCCAGCCGCCACATCCTCCAGCGCCAGCGCAGATAGGTCAGCGGGTTGAAGAGCGCGAACGACACCACCACGCCGCGGCGCGCCACCCGCGCGAACTCCGCCAGCGCGGCGCGCTTCGCCTCCGGCGGCAGGTGCTTCATCAGCGCGAAGCAGAAGACCAAATCCACCGAGCCGTCCGCCAGCGGCAGCCGCTCCGCCTCCGTGCGCGCCAGCCCTTCCGGCCCCGCTGCTTGGCCGCGGGCTTGCTCCAGCATCGCCCAGGAGATGTCCAGCCCGAAAACCTTTCCCCCGCGCTCGCGCAGCACCGGCGCCCACCGGCCGATCCCACAGGGAATGTCCGCGATGCGCTCCGCCGCGGGCGCCGCCGCCAGCGCCCGCCGCACCGCCGCCCGCTCCCGCCGCCATCTCAACCGGCCCACCGGGCCTCGGAAGCGCACCTCCTCGTACTCTTCCGCCGCTTGCCGCTGCTGGTAGCCGGTCCGGGCGGTGTAGGCTGACCGCGTTCGGCGCCGGTCGTCAACGGCTCGGACGTAGGTTTCGAGCTGCTTCTCCACCACGCGCTGGTTCGAGTAGCGCTCCAGCACCCGCTGCCGCGCCGCCTCGCCCCCCTCCCGCCGCTTGCTCGATTCTTGCAGCTGCGCCAGCGCCTCGGCCAGCGCCGCAGGCGCGGAAGCAGGAACCAGCAGGCCCGCGCCGGAGAGGATTTCCGGAATCACCCCTGAGCTCGTGCCGACGCAGGGCAAGCCGCAGGCCATCGCTTCCAACAATGCATGCGCGTCGTGCTCCTCGTGCGTGGGAAGGACGGCGCTGGGCAGTACGAAAACATCCAGCGCCTGCAGGAACGACGCCACCTCCGCGTGCGGCACCACACGGTGCAGGACCAGGTTTTCTCCGGCGCCGGCTTCCAGCCGCGCCCGCAGCGGCCCCTCGCCCAGCAGCGCCAGTTGCCACCGCGCTCCCGGACGTCTCTGCAAGGTCTCCATAGCCTCACGCAGGTCGAGCAGCCCCTTCTCCTCGACCAGCCGCCCGCAGTAGCCCGCCACCACCGCATCCTCCGCCAGTCCCCAGCGCCGCCGGCGCTCGCGCCGCTCTTCGGGCGTGGCGGGGCGGAAGTCGTCGGTGTCGACGCCGAGTTGGAGGTTGGGAGTGATTCGCTCCGCATTGACTCCGAAGCGCTCTTCCAGGATTCTGCGGCTCCCGACGTTACCCGCCAGGAAACGGTCAACGCGCGCGACGGCGCGGCGCCCCAGCCAGTCCTTCACGCCCGTCAGCGCGCCGTAGCGGGTGTAGGTGTTCTGCCGCACCGTGCACACCACCGCCGCCTCGGGCGCATGCCGCCGCGCGCACCGCAACGCCTGCTGCGCCAGCAGCGTCCACGGCTCGCCCTCGATGTGCACCACGTCGGGCCGGAAACGCCGCAGCCCCAGGTCGCGGCTCCACAACACGTACCGCGCTGGGATGCCCGCCGCGGCGGGCAGCGGCCGGAAGAACCGCATCGTATAGCCGTCCTGCTCGATCACCGCCGGCTCGATGCGGTAGCGAAACAGCGGCGTGCGCGCCCGGTCGGGCGACACCACCTCCAGCTCCGCCTCCCGCGCCAGCAGCGCCAGCTTCTTGCGGTTCTCCTCCGCCAGGTAGGCGTGCGTGACCAGCGTGACCTTGAGCCGCGACACCGTTTGCGTCCAACCCCTTCGGCGTATCGTACTCGATTCAGCGGTATAATACCGGCGGGTTGGCGTATTCGTGGCGGCTCAACCCATCCCATGACCGCCCGCTCTCCCATCGTTCTCGACCTCGGCTGCGGCACCCGCAAGACCCCGGGCGCCATCGGTGCCGACCGCGTCCCCACCCCCGGCGTGGACGTGGTCTGCGACCTCGACGCCGGCCTGCCCTTCGCCGACGACAGCATCGAAGAAGTCATCCTCAACCACGTCGTCGAGCACCTCGACGACCTCTGCGCCGCCATGCAGGAGGTCTGGCGCGTCTGCCGCCCCGGCGGCACGGTGCGCATCTGGACGCCGCACTTCTCTTCGGGGATGACCAGTTGGTCCGACCCCACGCACAAGCGCACTTGCACCAGCCGCACCTTCGCCTACTTCGCTCCCGAGAACAACTCCCACTACGCCCGCGCCCGCTTCCGCATCCAGACGCTGCGGCTGCACTACAAGCTGGGCGGCGCCAAACAAGCCAGCCCCAAGTTGCGGCACTGGCTCGACTACCAGCTTGGGCGCCTGCTCGAACGCTGGGCCAACCGCAACCGCATCAACATCGAGCGCGCCGAGCGCTTCGTCGCCCGGCTGGTGCCGTTCGACGAGCTCTACGTCGAGCTGCGCGCGGAAAAAAAGTCCGCCACCGCGCCCCCGCAGCCATGAGCGCGCCTCCCCTCGTCGCCGTCATCGTGCTCAACTGGAACAACTGGCCGGTGACCGCCGAATGCCTGGAGTCGCTTCAGCGCATCTCCTACCCCAACGCGCGCCTGCTCCTGGTCGACAACGGCTCCAGCGACGATTCCGAGCGCATTCTGCGGGAAAAGTTTCCGGGCGTCGAAATCGTCCAGACCGGCGCCAACCTCGGCTACGCGGGCGGCAACAACGCCGGCATGCGCCGCGCCCTGGCGCTGGGCGCCGACTACCTCTGCATCCTCAACAACGACGTGGTGGTCGAGCCCGGCTTCCTCGAGCCGTTGGTCGCGGCCATGGAGGCCGACCCGCGCCTCGGCATCGCCGGCGGCCTGCAATGCGCCTACGACGAACCCAGCCGCATCTTGAACAGCGGGTCTTTCTTCAGCTGGTACACCGGCACGGTCCGCGAACCGTACGCAGGTCAGACGGATAACGGCCAGTGCGGTCGGATCCAGGACGTGGACTTCATTTGTGGCGCCGCCCTGCTCGCCCGCGCCCAGGCCGCGCGGGCCATTGGGTTGTTGGATGAAGCCTTCTTCCTGCTCGGCGAAGACGCCGACTGGTGCTTCCGCGCCCGGCAGGCCGGCTGGCGTGTGTGCTACATCCCCGGCTCGAAGATTCTCCACAAAGAACGCGCCACCCGTCGTTCCCAGCCCGCGATGGTCTCCTATTACGGGCTGCGCAACCGCATCTGGCTGGTCCGCCGCTACGCTTCCCCCTGGCAACTGGCCGTCTTCGTCCTGCTCTTCCTCACCTACTTGTTTCCGAAGATGCTTGTGGGACGACTGTTGAAGCGAGAAGCTCCCTTGTTCGCGCGCTTGCTGGAGGCTTTCTTCCATGGATTCGGCCGCATGCCCCCGGCCAGTCCCGTGACTCCCGGCGGTAGGTGAGCGGAATGCGCGTTCTCGTGCTGGGACCCGTGTTTCCCGACTCATTCGCGCGCAACGTCGCCGTCACCCTCCAAGACATGGGCCACGATGTGCGCGCACTAGGTGCGTGGAGGCCCCCCGATTGGCTGCCCTACGCCGCCCGGCATGCCTTGATGGCGGCCTCTCGGCGGGGTTGGATCGGCGGAGGCTCCCGTCCGCTGCTGTCCACGGTCCGCCGATTCGACGCGGAGCTCGTGCTGAACTGCTATACTGATCTCTCTCCTGAAGCCGTCGCCCATCTCCGCCGTCAATCAGGGTCGCGGCTGGTGGCCTGGTTTCCGGACCACGTCGGCAACCTGCAGCGCCAATACCTCGTCGCCGCTCCCTACCATGCCGTCTTCTCCAAGTCGCCCACGATCGTACACTTGCTCCGCCAGCAAGTGGGCAGCGCTGCGTTCCACCTCCCCGAGTGTTGCAATCCCAAGTGGCACCGCCGCGTGACGCTGACGGCGTCTGAACAGGCCCTGTACTCCTGTGAAGTCGCCACCGCCGGCAACCTGTACTACTACCGCGCACACGTGCTCGAGGCGCTTTCGGACCATGACTTAAAGATCTGGGGCACCGGCTTCCCTCCCTGGCTCGAGTCGCCCTTGCGCCGCCGCCACCAGGGCCGCTTCGTCGCCGAGCTCGAGAAGGCCAAAGCGCTCAACGCCGCCAAGATCGTCGTCAACACCCTCCATCCCGCCGAGGTAGGGAGCGTCAACGCCCGCCTCTTTGAAACGGCCGGCTGCGGCGCCTTTCAAATCACCGAACATCGCGACTGCCTGGCGGAGTACTTCGAGCCGGAAACCGAGGTGGTCACGTTTCGCTCCCGCCGGGAACTGAAGGAAAAAGTGGAGTACTATCTCGCCCACGATACGGAGCGGCGAGCCATTGCCGACCGCGCCTATGCCCGCGCCCACCGCGACCACACCTACGAAAAACGCCTCCAAGAGCTGCTGTCCGTGGTCGCCGCTCAGCCCCGCTGAGGCCGTGCTAGACTACTGAGCGTTCCAGGGAGGAGTGCGGGTGCCCTATCGCCTCTCACAGTCGAATATCCACCTGCTGATTGGCGCCGGCCTGCTGGCGCTGGCAGGGGTGGCGGTTTCCCTCTTCCTCTGGGTTCGCACCCTTGAACAGGCCATCGACCTGGCCTTGCTGCTGTTGTTCGCCGGACTGGTGGGGGCGCTGATGGTCCGCCGCTGGCTCAAGCGCGAGTTCGACTGGTTCGAGCCTGGCGTCTTCATCGCCATCGTCTACCTGGTCTTCTTCGGCTTTGCCGGGCTCCGCTACATATTCGACCCCACCCTGCTGCATCCGTTCCTGCAAGTGAATCCGCGCTGGCTCACGCTGGCGCTGCTGTTTGTCCTCCTGGGCGTGCTGGCCTTCTGGGCGGGCTACTACGGGCGCATCGGTTTGGCGCTCCACCGCCTGACCGTCCGGCCGGCCCGCGAGCAGGTGCGCGCTCACGCCACCATCCGCGGAGGCCTGGTGGCGGCCTTGTATGCCCTGGGCCTGATCGCCCGCATGGTGATGCTGCGGGCGGGCCTCTACGGCTACCTCCGGGACCCGGAGTCCTACGCCGCCGTCGGCTACGCCGAGCTCTTCGTGCGGCTGGAGGCGTTCTGCGGCTACGCCCTGGTGCTGGCCTGGCTCGACTTCTACAGCCACCCCGGCCACAGGTTGCGCCGATGGTTTGCCTGGGGCCTGCTGGCCTCCGAGATGTTCTGGGGGTTCTTCTCGGGGATGAAGATGCACGTCATCCTGCCCCTGCTCTTTGTCGCCATTATCCACACCTATAAACGCACGCGGATTGCCGTGCGGTATGTGGCGGCCGCGCTCCTTCTGGTCGTTGTCCTCTATCCGGTCAACACGGTCTATCGCCAACTCGTGCGCGGCGGGGAGGTGGAAATCCGCAACCCCATCCAGATGGTCGCCACCAGCCCCAGGCTGATCGAAGAGGTTCTCCTCAACTTCGACGACCCCAATCTGTATGTGGAGTCCGGATACCAGGCCGCTCTCGGCCGCGCCTCGCTGATCCAGAACTACGCCCTGCTCCTCCGCTACCTCGATGCCACCGGCGACTACTGGCACGGCCGCTACGTCTGGATCCTCCCCGCCCTGATTGTCGTTCCCCGGGCGGTGTGGCCGAGCAAGCCGGTGGCCAACACCGGCTACTGGTTCGCGGTCAACGTCTGGGGCCAGGACCCGCACGTGCAGAGCTCCATCGCCATCACCTACCCCGGCGACCTCCACCTGCAGTTCGGGTTGCCCTCGCTGCTGATCGGGATGTTCCTCACCGGCGTGGCCTTCCGCTGGCTCTACGAGCGCTACGCACGGCCCCGCTCCGACTACTCTATCTTCTTCTACATCTTTCTCTTCTACCACCTGGGGGCCCACGAGGTGGACCTGGCCTTCAAGGTGGCGGGCACGGTGCGCATCTTCCTCATCCTTTTCGTCATCAGCCTGGTGGTCTTTCGGTTTCCCCGTCTGGTTCGCGTGCCGGCTCCGGCGGCGCAAGCGTCGCCGACGCTGGTCCCGCATCGCGGCGTGGGCGCATGATTGAGGAACCGTGCGGCTGCTCGTCGCGCTCACGGCTGTGTTCGCCACCGACTGGGGCATCGCCATGTTCAACCGCGCCCTGCTCCACGCCCTGGGCAGCTACTGCGACCTGCACGGCGCCCAGGCCTCCGTGCTGGCCCTGAATGACTCCCCGGGGCGCGAGGACGCGCGCTACCTGAGCTCCCCCCGCCTCCGCCTGCGCGGCTTCGCGCGCAACAAAACGGCCTTCGCCCTCGCCTTCGGGCGCGAAGCCTGGGCCCGGCCCGACCTCACCCTTCTCGGCCACGTCAACCTGCTGCCGCTGGCCGCGCCGCTGGCGCTGCGGCGCCGCCCCCTCTGGCTCATCGCCCACGGCGACGAAGCCTGGCGGCGCCTGCCGGCCCTCTCGCGCTGGACATTGCAGCGCGCGCAGACCGTGCTGGCCGTGAGCGACTTCACCCGCCGGCGCCTGGCGGAGGTCAACGGCCTCGACTCCACCGGCTGGCAGCTTTTTCCCAACACCCTCGACCCCTTCTCGCCTCCGGTGGCCGCGTCGCCCGCCGCCAACCCCGCTGCCCTCACCCTCCTGAGCGTCAGCCGGCTCGAGGCCGGGGAGCGCGCCGCCAAGGGCGTCCTGCACGTGCTGGAAGCTGTGCTGGAGCTGCGCCCGCGCTTCCCCGGCCTGCGCTACGTGATCGTCGGCGATGGCGACGACCGCGCCTGGCTCGAAGCCCGCGCCCGCTCGCTCGGGCTCGACGACTCGGTGACTTTCACTGGCCACCTCTCCCGCGAGGAGTTGAACCGCTGCTATGCCGCGTGCGACGTCTTCGTGCTCCCCAGCAACAAGGAGGGCTTCGGCATCGTCTTCCTCGAAGCCATGGCGCACGGCAAGCCGGTGGTGGCTGCGCGCGCCGGCGGCGCGCCGGAAGTGGTGCGCGACGCCGAGACCGGGCTGCTGGTGGAGCACGGCAACCGTGAGGCGCTGGTCGGCGCGCTGGCCACTCAGCTGGCCGACCCGGAGCAGCGCCGCCGCCTCGGCGCCGCCGGCTTACGCCGACTGCAGCAGCAGTTCACCTTCGAGCAGTTTCGCGAGCGGCTGTGGGGCCTGTTGCAGTCCGCCGCGAGCGGGCGCGGGCGATGACCGTCATCGTCAACGCCGTGGCCGCCAAGATGGGCGGGGGAGCCACCTACCTGCGCGAGCTGGCGCGCGAGCTGGCCAGCCGCCCGCTCGCGCACCGCTTCATCTTCTATGTTCCGCCGGAGCAGGCCGGTCTGGGCGCGGACCTGCCGGGGCACATCGAGTGGCGTGTCACCGGCGCCGGACACTCCGGCGCCCTGCGCCGATTCTGGTGGGATCAGGTGACGCTGCGCCGGCAACTCAAACGCGAGCGCGCCGACGTGCTCGTGTCGCTGGCCGATTTCGGCCAACTGCACTGCCCTGTCCCGCAGCTTCTCACCGTACAAAACTCCACCCATTTCTCCGACCTTTTTCGCGCACACGTCCTGACCCGGAAGGGCTGGCGATTCCGCCTCGCCTTTGGGCTGCGGCGCTGGCTGGTTTGTCGCCTGGCGCGCGAGGCGGACGCGGTCATGACTCCGAGCGCCAGCCTGCTGGCGATGGTGCGCGGCGCGGTGCTGGTCCCTGACGGCAAGGCCATGGTCAATCCCTTTGGCGCACCGGCTCACAGGGAGGGCGACAGCATTCCATCGCGCGACTACAGTGGGACCATCCGCCTGCTGTTTCCCACCTACTACGCCGACAACAAGAACTTCCGCACCGCCCTGCAAGCCCTGCGCTTGCTGCGGCAGCGGCACGAAGCCCGCTTCCGCCTGGTCACCACCGCCGACCCGCGCTGGGAGCTCGCCCGCACCACCGCCACGTGGAAAGGCGACCTGGAGCTGCTGGAGAACCTGAGCCGCGAGGGCGCGGTCGAGACCCTCGGCCTGCTCCCCCACGACCGGCTGCTGGCGCTCTACCGGGAATGCCACCTGATGTGCTATCCGACTTTGACCGAGTCGTTCGGCCTGCCGCTGCTCGAGGCCATGCAGGCTGGATTGCCCGTGGTAGCTTCGGACATTGCTGTGAACCGGGAACTGGCGCGCGATGCCGCCGTCTACTTCGACCCGCTCGACCCCGCCCAACTGGCGAGTCGGATTGAAGAAGTCGCAGGCGACCCCGCCCTGCGCGCCGCGCTCCAGGAGCGCGGCGAACGCTACGCCCGGGAGTTCTCCTGGGCACAACACACCGACAGGCTTATCCGCCGCTTGGAAGAGCTGGCCGGCCAACCGGCCCCGCCCGCGGAGCGTCCGGCAGGTGCGCCATGAGCACCGCGCGCGGCTTCTACGACCGCTACTGGGAGGACCCGAACGCCGCTCCCCCGGCGCATGACCCGCTGAGCGACAAACGCTTGCAGGTTTTCCTCTCTCTGGCCAAGCCCGGGGGTCGCCTCCTCGAGGTCGGCTGCGGTGCGGGCTTACAGACACGCACGCTCGCTGAACGCTGGGAAACCGTCGGCCTGGACCTTTCGCCACGGGCCCTGGCCGCGGCCCGGCAGACGGTCCCCCGGGCGCGTTGGGCCTGCGGCGCTGCCGACAGCGGGCTGCCCTTTGCCGCCGCGTCTTTCCAAGCAATCTACTGCTGCGAAGTCATCGAGCACCTCCTCGACGTCCGCCAAGCCTTGGGCGAGATGCACCGCGTGCTGGCCCCGGGCGGCCTCCTGTTTCTTTCCACGCCCTACCACGGGCTCCTCAAGAATGTGGCACTGGCGCTGTTCGGGTTCGAGCGCCACTTTGACCCCACCGGGCCGCACATCCGCTTCTTCACCGCCCGCTCGCTGACCGAGCTGCTGCGCCAGTCGGGCTTCCGCGTGGAAGGAGTGCGCTGCCTGGGACGCTTCTGGCCGGTGTGGATGAACATGGTGGCGTGGGCGCGGAAGGAGTAGCCCGAATGGCCGGCGTTTCCGTCCTGGTGCTGACCTACAACGAAGAGGCCAATCTACCCACCTGCCTTGCGAGTGTCCGCTGGTCAGACGATCTGCATGTAGTAGATTCCGGAAGCACCGACCGCACGCCGGAAATCGCGCACAGCTTCGGCGCTCAGGTTTACGTACACCCGTTCAAAGATTTTTCCGACCAGCGCAACTGGGCGCTGCGCCACGCCCGCCTGGCCCACGACTGGGTGCTGGTCCTGGACGCCGATGAGAGCGTTCCCTCCGAGGCCGCGGAAGAGATCCAAGCTGCGGTCCGGCAGGCGCCCGCCGGCGTGGCCGGGTTCGAGCTCCGCCGCAAGGTCTACTTCCTCAGCCGCTGGCTCAAGCGCGCCGGGCAGTTTGACGCCTTCTGGTTCCTGCGCCTGTTCCGCCACCGCGGGGCGCGCTACGAAGACCGCCGCGTCAACGAGTACCTGCTGCTGGAAGGGGAAATCCGCCGGCTGCACGGCGCCTTGATTCACGACGACCGCAAGCCCATCGAGTTCCTGCTGCAGCGCTTCAACCGCTACGCCACCCTGGAGGCGGAGGAGACGATTCGCCTGCTGCGCGGGGAGTCCCACACGGGTCTCCAGGCCCGCCTGCTGGGCACCGCGGCCGAGCGGCACCGCTGGCTCAAGCAGCTCCATCTGCGGCTGCCGCTGCGCGGGACGCGCAAGCTGCTCTACCTCCTGCTCTGGCGCCGCGGCCTGCTCGACGGCCGCGCCGGTGTGCTCTTCTGTTCTCTGATGGCTGCGCAGGAGTGGATGCTGTCGGTGAAACTTGCGGCTCTCAAGCAGGGCCTGCCGGTGCGCTCGGCCCCGCTGGGCGAGAACAGCTAATACTGCGCCAGGGTGCCGGTCCTCTTGGCGCGGCGCACCGACCAGCGGAACGCCGCCAGCGCCACCGGCAGCCCCACCACGGCAAACAGCAGCAGGATGAGGGCCTCGCGCTGCAACTCGCCCAACCCCGCGCCGGCCAGCAGCGCGCGCCGCACTCCTTCGAGCGCGTGCGTGATGGGCAGCAGTTGCGCCAGCTTCTCCAACCACGGCGGCAACGCGGACACGGGATAGAAGATCCCGCCCAGAACCCCGGAGGCGCTGAAGAAAACCCACGTGAACGGGTCGCCCTTCTTGAACAGCACGACGAAACAAGCGGAGAGAATTCCCAGGCTGCTGAAAGCGCCCACCGACAGCGCCAGCAGGACGACAGCGGCGAACCAGTTGGCCTGCGCCAGCGGCATGCCGAACAGCGCCATCCCGACCAACAAGTAGGCAGCCAGACGGAGGGTGGTGGTGGCAAAGGCGTAGAGCGACGAGCCCAGGATGATCGTCTCCAGGCTGGTCTGAGTGACCAGCAGAACCTCCAGCGTCCCCGCCCATTGCCCTTCGCGGATCGTCTGAGAAAAATTGTGCAGGGCCGTGCCCAGGTAGTCGAACAGAGCCAGGCCCAGAACGACAAAGGAGAAATAGTCGCGCGCAAACGGAGCGATGCTCTCCACCCCTTGCTGGCGCAGGAACCGCGCCATGAAAAAGGCAATGGTGGCGATGAGGACGATTTCGGCCAGCTGGGTGGCAAAAGCCAGCCGGTAGCTCGCCTCGGTAAGGAAATCCCGCCGGAGGAAGGCAGCGGCTTTGCGGGTCAGGGCGCTCACAAGGTCGGCTCGGTGGGCGGGGTATCGCTGCCGGCGAACCGCGCGTAGGCGTCCTCCAGCGAGCCCCCGGCCTGCCGGCGAAGCTCGGCGGGAGTGCCGACGGCGCGGAGCTCTCCCCGGTCGAGGATGGCCAGCCGGTCGCAAATTGCCTCCGCCTCCGCGAGGTTGTGCGTCGCCAGCAGGACGGCGCGCCCTTGCCGACGGGCGAGCTCGTCGCGAAGGTAATTCCGCAGCCACAGCGCCGCCAAAGGGTCGAGGCTGCGCGTCGGCTCGTCGAGGAGCAGAATCTGCGGCTCGTGCAGCAGCGCTCGGGCGAGCGACAGCCGTTGCAGCATCCCGCTGGAGTAGTTGCGCACCGGCTCCTCCGCCGCAGAACCCAGGCCAAGCTCCTCCAGGAGCGCCGGGGTTCGACGCGCCAGAACATCCGACGAGAGATTGTTCAGGACGCCCCAGAAGCGCAGGTTCTCCCGCGCGCTCAACCGGAGGAAGAAACTGCGCTCGTTGCCGGGACAGTAGCCCAGCCGGCGGCGCGCTGCCGGCGCCTCGCGGACAACCTCATGACCCAGAATCGCGGCCCGGCCTCCATTGGGCTCCAACAAGGTGGCCAGAATCTTGAGCAGCGTGGTCTTGCCGGCGCCGTTGTGGCCGAGCAGCCCGAAGACCTCTCCCGCGGACACGGAAAGGCTCACGCCCGCCAGCACGCGCTTGCGCGCAGGGAAGAAGGGCGAGCGCAGCCACGCCCAGGAATCCGCTGCAGCGGGGAAGCTCTTCTGAAGGTTTTCTACGACGATGGCTTCCGACACGGCCGCCCATCTTACCGCGACGACGGCGGAGGTGAAAGACGCGGCCCGCCCGGCGGCGATTCTGGATATGATAGGAGGCGTGGCAGAGCGTTCTTCTTTCTGGGGCGCGGTGCGGCCGCGCCTGCGCCGGCTGTGGTACCTATTCTTCCGGCAGCGTCCCTACTACTATGCCGGGGCGCTGTTCTGGGCAGCCATGAGCCTCTCCGAGCGCGAGCGGTTCCGCACCGCTCGCTTCCGCAGGGGCACCTCCCTCGGCTGGCGGGAGAACTGCCTGCGCGCCTATGCCGACGCTCGCTACTACGCTCGCTTCGCTTCCTCTCCCACCCTGACGCCGGAGAACCAGGAGCGGTGGTCGGGACCCACGGCGCTGGAGTATCACGAGGGCATGCGGCAGTACTACTCGGAACGCCCGGAAGAGTTCGAAATCCAGCATGAGCATCTGCTGGCTCAGTTGACGGAGCTGTTCGCCGCCGAGGACTACCAGTATGTGGTGGAAATCGGCTGCGGCAACGGCCTGCTGCTCGAGCGGGTGGCGACCCTGGCGCCGCGCTCGATCCCGGTTGGGCTCGACATGAACCCCGACATCATCGCCCTGAACCGTGAGCGGTATCCTCAGTCCCGCGCGCAATACTGCGAAGGGACGACGGTGCAGGAGTTCCTGCAACGCGTTGGCCCCGAATCCGCGCTGGTGTACGGCAGCGGCACCTTCACCTTCTTCACCCCCAACGAGTTCGTCGAGTGCTTGAGGTGGCTGCAGGAGAATGTCCCACGCGGCGCGGTGGTGGCGGCGGATAGCACGTTCCTCCAGCCCGACCTCGAACGCACGTCGCAACCGGCGGACGGGCACGGCTTCCGGCACAACTATGAGCAGCTCCTGCGGGAGGCCGGATTGGAGAACCTCCGCAGCCGGCTGCAGCCTTTCCCCGACTACGGTGCCAGCCGCATCGTTGCCTCCGGCACCTGGAGCCGCCGGGGTACCCGCTCCCGGCCGAGCCGCGAAGCTGAACCCAGAGCCGAGCGGGCATGGCCCCGCGACTGAAAGGCAAGCCGCCAAGTGAGCGCAATCGCAGGAATTGTTTCGCTGGAGGGCGGCGCCGATCGCCGGCGGCTGGAACGGATTCATCGCGCACAGGCCCACCGGGGGGGCGACCACGAGCGCCTGCACATCGAAGCGGGCCTCGGCTTGGCCTATCGCGGCTGGGCCGGCGACCCCTCAGCCCGCCCGAGCCCGCCCCCGGCGGCGTGGGGCGGCTTCCACCTGGTGACCGACGCCCGCCTGGACAACCGGGCCGAGTTGGCGGAGAGACTCGGCGTCGAAGCCCCCTCTCTTTCCGATTCGGACTTGATCCTCCGCGCCTACGGTCGCTGGGGGCCCGAGTGCTTGGACCAACTCGAAGGGGATTTCGCCTTTGCGCTCTGGGATGGAGCGCGGCAGTTGCTTTTCTGTGCTCGGGATCCGCTGGGCGTGCGGCCGTTCTTCTACCGCTGGGACGGGAAAACCTTCGTCTGGGCGTCCGAAGTCAAAGCCCTGGCCGCCGACCCGGACTACTCGCCGTCTCCCGACGAAGCCATGGTGGGGGAATTCGTGGTGGGGTGGAGCTCGTTCCCCGATACCTCCGCCACCTTCTACCGTGACCTCCGGCAACTCCCGGGCGGCCATTGCCTGACGCTGCAGAGCAGCCAGCTCACGATCCGGCGGTACTGGGATATCGAGCCCACCAACGAAGGGCGGTTTCGACGGCCGTTCGAGCAAAACGCCGAAGAATTCGGGAGGTTGTTCGAGCGGGCGGTGCGGCAGCGGCTGGCGCGCACCGAGCGCGCCGGAATCATGGTCAGCGGCGGACTCGACTCCACCTCGGTCGCCAGCCTCACCGAACACCTGCGCCGCAATGGAGCTCCTCACCCGACGCTCCACTACTCCTCCTTTTACACGGAGTCGCCCGGCGGGGACGAGCGCTCCCACGTGCAGGAGTTTGCGCGGAAGTATGGTTGCCGAGTCGAATTCCACCGCACCGAACAGTTTCAACTCCTGGAGGGAATCGAGGAGGCGGCGGATTTGAAGGAGAACCCGCTCCTCGACCTGGGCTGGAGCGTCATTCGACCCTGGGGTGGGGAGCTTCGTGCCCGCCGCTGCGATGCCATCCTGAGCGGGTTCGGCGGCGACAACATCTTCCCCGCACCGGACCCCAGCTACGCGGCCAGCCTCTGGAAGCAGCGCGGCCCCCGGGCTGGCTGGCGCGCAGCGCGGCAACTGGCGGAAGACTTCGGCAATCCTCGCGCACAGGTGTTGGTCGCCGCGCTCCGGCTTCTGCTGCCTGCCACTGTGAAAAAGTGGGGCAAGCGCCTGCTGCGGCGCGAGCTGCCGCCGTGGGTTCGGCGTGATTTTGCCCGACGCAGCGGCTTGCTGGACCGCCTGCGGAGGTCACCACCCCGGCGGGGATTCTCGACCCTCTCCCAGGAGCTGGACTATCACCACCTCAACAGCGGCCGTTTCGGCCTGCAGGTTTCCTTCTTCGACCGCTTCGGGGCGGCGCACGGACTCGAGTTCCGTCATCCCTTCCTCTTCCCGCCCCTGGTCCGACTCGCCGTCCTGACACCGCCGGAGCAGAAAATCTCCGGCCGCGAAACAAAACTCTTGCTCCGGCAGGCCATGACGGGCATACTCCCCGAGGGCGTGCGCCAGCGACGGGACAAGGGCACACCCGACCCGTTCCTGCTGGATTGGATCCGGCAGCACGACGGCCCGCGCTGGCGACAACTGGCCGAGAGCCTCAGCCTGGGGGGCCGGTACGTCAACCGGGAGCAGGTTCGGGGGCTCGTCGAGCGGTTGCTGGGGGGCGACGACCTGGCTTTGAAGCCGGCGTGGAGTTTGCTTGCATTGGAACTCTGGCTTCGGTACAATTTCGGCGCCGGCAGAGGCTGAGGGGTACCGCGAGGGAGGAGACCACGGCGATGGAACGCAGGGGACAACCGCGAAATGGAAGCAGCACTCGGCAACCTTATGAGCCGCCCCAGTTGCGCGAGTACGGGTCGCTGAGCCGCATCGTGCAGGCCAAGCCGGGCGGGTCTCACGACAGCCTGACGTGCGGCAACACCAAAACCACGCCCTAGAACCCTGGACCGTTCACCGGTGGGAGGCCGTTTCCTCGGTGAGGCCCGGCTGCCTGTTCCGCGGCGAATCCGCCTAGGCCCGCCACCCGCGCTGGCACTTGAAGTCCGTCGCCGAGCGCTCCTTTCCCATCCCGGCAAGATCATTCATCGGGGCGAAGTGTTCCCCTACACGCTCCATCGGCCCCGCCCGGACACTCTGTTCGTCCGGTGGGAAAAGATCGGCAACTACCTGATCTTGCGACGCGGCCGGAGGATCGTGGCCCGCCCCGATCCAGCGGCTCCCTGGGGAGAGTTCCGCGACCTCCTGCTCACCACCATTGCCTCCTTCGCGCTCCTGGAACGCGGGCTGGAACCGCTGCACGCAAGTTGCGTCGGCCGCGGGGGTCGGGCCATTGCTTTCCCCGGGTGGGGCGGCAGCGGCAAATCCACCCTGGCCGCGTTCCTGGCGCGGCGCGGGTGCGAGTTTTTCTCGGACGACCTCCTGCCGCTGCGCGCTCGTGGCCGACACGTCCTGGCCTATCCATCGGTTCCGGAGGTCAAGCTGCATCCAGAGGCCACTCGGGCGGTGGGACTGAGTCCAGCGCGTCTGCCGATGGTTGCGCGAGGTTTTCAAAAACGGATCTGGCGGGTGCGCGGCGCCCACGGTCCACTGCCGCTCGAGGCCGTCTATTTCCCGCGGCTCTCCCGCACCGCGCGACGGGTCCGCCTGATTCCGCTTTCGCGCTCACAGGCGTTTCACACTCTGCTGCGCTTCAACTTCAACCCTCAGTTGCAGACCCGTGCGCGCCTGCGCCGCCAGTTCGCGCTTTTCGGCCGCCTAGCCGAGAGGGTGCCGGCGCGGAGGCTGGTCATCCCGCGGGGCTGGAAACACCTCGAGGAAGTGGCGCGACGGATCGAAGCTGACTTGGAACGAATCCGGAGCTAGCCCCGTTCCAACTTCTGCGAGTGACCCTAGTGCAAGACTCGGATCGAATAGCGGAGTTGGAACGGGGCTAGAAGGAAAGGACCACGTCGTAACTGGCGGCGTCGCTTCGTCCCGCGTTGCGCGACTCAGCGCTGGCCGGCGCGGTCCGGTCGGTCTCGGTCCAGGCGTGGCCTTCGAGCGCGGCCTGGTTCCTGCGCAAGCCGATGCGCAACTGGCAGGGAATCCCGCGGGCGCGCAGCAGCCGGTAGAGCACCAGGCTGCGGGTCAGGCAGGTGGGCTCGACCGGCAGGCGGCGGTAGACGGCGTCCACCAGATGCGCCACGCGGTCAGCCGCGGCCGTGGACGCCGGCGAAGCCGTCGGCCCTTCGGCTCCGCTCCGGGTCTTCGAAGGAGCTGAATCGGGAATCGCCGGCAGCCAGCGCCGCGGCGACCGCCAGCGCACGCTCAGCTCCACCGCGGGAATCACCCAGGCGCAGTCCACCAGCACGCTCCAATCGGAGCGGCTCAAGCCGCGCAGCTTGCGCCAGCTACTCATCGTCGAACTCGACCAGGCCTTTGGCGCGCAGGGCTCCGAGCAGCTCGCGCAGGTCGCCTTCGAGCTGCGCGCGGCTGGCGGCGTACTCCCGCTCCAGCGCTTCCACGACCCGCCGCGGGTCTTTCAGCTCCACCAGCAAGGTCCACATCTGCGTGCCGGTCTCGTTCAATCCGTAGTAGACGCCGCTCTTCAGGTTGAGCAGGACCATCTCGCCGCCCAGCTCGCGGAAGACGACGTCGCGCGCCGGGCGAATCCGCCCCTGAGGCAGAGAGGTCATGGGTGAGCGGTCCCGAGGTTTCGGGGCTGGCGCTTCCAGCCGTCCTTGAGCAGGCCGCTCAGCCGCAGCCAGCGCACGCCCCAGTAAAGGAAGCCGAGGCCGCGCGGCAGGTGCAGCGCCGCCAGATCGCTCGCCGTCGGCCGCAGCAGGCGCGCCGCGTAGCGGGCACGGTCGCGGAAGCGCTCGCGCAGAACCCGGCGCAGGCGGTGGTGAGCGGCGGGGCTCAGGGCCTGGAGCGGCAGGAACGGATTGGCCACCGCCGCCGCCGGGAGCGACCGGGGCCGCCCCGAGGCCAGCGCCGCGGTGACCGCCGCCGGCGCTTCGACTCCAAAGTAGACGCCGAGCGCATCGAGCGTGAGGCACACCATCCGCCGCAAGCCGAGCCGCGCGGCCAAGCTCAACACGCCCTCCCACTCCGGAGGCTCCCGCTCGAGCCAGTGGGCCAGGTCGCACACCAGCTTGAGGGAGCCCCAGCGCTGGGTGGCGGCCTTGAGGCACACATAGAGCAGGTTCAGGTTGCGCGGCAGTCGCGGCGGAAGCTGCGCGGTCAAAGCGGCGCGCAGCTCCCGGTCGGAGAGCGGCAGGATTCGCCAGTGGAGCTCGAGCAGCACGGGCATCCCGCCTCCGGCCGAGACCAGTTGGCATTCGCTGGTGAACTCATCGCCCGTGCGCGCCAGCAGCGCAGGGGGAACAGCGGGTTCAGGCGGGCGGTAGCCGGCCTCCTGCAGAAGGTCGAGCGCGGCGGGCAGGTCGCGGGGGGCGACGTAGAGGTCGAGGTCAACCTGGGAGCGTCGCGCCAGGTCGCCATACGCCAACTCGGCCAGCGCCGTCCCCTTGAGGGGAGCGGCGCAGACGCCGGCGCTCGTGAGCACAGCGAGCAGCCGCGCCTGCTCGTGATGGAAATAGAGGTTGCGCGCCGCGTTGGCGCGAAAGCGCTCCTCCCACTCGGGATCGAGACCCGCGCCGGACTCCCGCAGGCCATGGAAGGCTACGGGGAAGAGGCCCAGCGCCGCGGCCCGCGTCAACAGCGCGTTCACGTCCGCACTGGCCGGCGGTGCAGCGGCCGGCGAGCCCCGTTCCAACTGCTTGAAGGGAGAACCGGACGGGCCCCCGGAAAAGCAGTGGGAACGGGGCGAGCAAAGGGCGAGCACCTGACGGTCAAGGTCGCTCTGCGGAAAAAGCGGGAAGCTCCATCGGCGCGAGGCCGGCATGAAGACCTACCGGATGGGCCCCCAGATGGCGAGCCCGGTGGTGATCTGGAGGATGGCCTCCCCGACGCGGCGCATGCCCCGCTTGAACTGGCTGTCGGGGATGAAGAGCACGTCGTTCTCCTGCAAGGCCTGGTCGGGAGCCTTGCGGGAGAGAATCTTGGCCACATCCACGGGGATGGTCTCCTCGGTGTCTGTGCCGGGCGGGCGGCGGACGATGAGGGCGTCGCCGGGCTTGGCAAAGGGCGTGACGTATTCGGCCAGCGCCAGCGCCTGCAGCACGGTGATCTGCTCGCGGCGGTCTTTGAGGACGAACCCGCCCGGCCTCTTCACCGCGCCCACGACGTAGATGATGCCGCCGCGCGGGACGGTGACGGCGTCGCCGGCAAAGATGGGCACGTTGGCGGCCGGGTCCTTGGCTTCCATCAGCTCGCGCAGGTTGATTACGATGACGCGGGGATTGTCGGGCGCCGGCTCGGTAGCCTCCGCGGGGTTCGGCGGCAACTCGCGCAGTTGCGCGCCGCGGGTGACGTAGATGAGCGGGCCGGCGTCTTCGGTGAGGCCCTCGGCGGCGGAGAGCACTTCCAGCAGCGTCATGGGGCCGAGCACGGAAATCATCTGCGGCTTCCGGACCGCGCCCACCACGGCCACGGGGCGGCTCTTGTACTCCTTCACCAGCACGCTGACCTGCGGCCGGCGCAGGATTTCCCGCGCTTCGAACTCGCGCGCGATGACCGCGGCCAGCTCCTCCGGCGTCAGGCCGTCGGCACGGATGGGCTCGGGCAGCAGCGGCAGCAGGATGACGCCGCTGGTGCTGACGCGGACGTCGCGGGAAAGGTCGGAGGCGTCGTAGACAGTGATGGACAGCAGGTCGCCGGGGCCGATGACGTAGTCGCGAGCCGGCTCTGCCGGCGGCGGAGTCGTTATCGGCTCCTGCGCTCCCGCGGGAACGAGAATCAGCAGAAAAAGGAAAACACCCAGGACCTGCCTTGCCATCGCCAACACCCCACTTCCCTCTCGGGGACCCGCCCGAGAGGGTAGAAGGAATCCTAACACTCGCCTGGAGGCGGGTCAATCGCGGCGCGGCCGGGCGCAGCGCGAAAGCAGGGCCTCGTACTGCGCAGTGCAGATGGGACGGGCGAGGTGGGCGCGGGCGAAGGCGCGGCCGCGGGCGCCGAGGTCGGCAGCCTGTTGGGGATGCTCGAGCAGGCGGCGCACGGCGACGGCCAGAGCCTCGGCGTCGCCCGGGGGGACGAGCACGCCGCCGTCGGCCTCGCGGATGAGCGCGCAGGCATCGCTCTCCGGGTTGAGGCTCGCGACGACCGGGCGCGCCGCCGCCAGGTAGGTCGCCAGCTTGGAGGGCACCACCGGAGTCTTCATCGTTTTCTTGAGCGTCACCAAGCCGACGTTCGATGCCGCCACCAGCGCCGGGTAGTCGGCGCGGGCGACGAACGGCAGCAGGCGGACGTTCTTTAGGCCGAGCTCGAGCACGCGGCGCTCGACCCCTGCGCGCTCGCTGCCCTCGCCGACCAGCAGGAATACGACGCGCGGTTCATCGGTCAGTCGCGCGGCGGCCTCGACAATCATCTCCATGTCCTGCGCGTAGCCCATTACGCCGGCGAAAAGCACCACGAAGCGGTCCTCGAGGCCGAGCTCGCGGCGGAGGCGATTCCCGGCGTCCTCCCCTGCAAACGCCTCGACGTCAACCCAGTTGGGGATGATGTGCAACTTGTCGGCTGGAATTCCCTGCGCGCGGAGCCAGGCAGCGTTGCCGGGGGAGTGCACGCTGAGGGCCGCGGCGCGGCGGTAGACAAAGCGCTCGAGCCACCGAAAAAAAGCAATGAGCAGCGGGTGGCGCAGCGCCCCCAAGTCGATGGCGTTCTGCGGGAACAGGTCCTGGACGTTGAGGACGAAGGCGCTGCGCCAGCGTCGCGCCAGCCAGTGTGCGGCCACGCCGAGGGTGAGCGGGGGCGAATACACGAGAATGGCGTCAGGCCGCGCCAGCCGGCGCGCAGCGCGGTAGAACGCCACCGGCAGCAGCAACTGCCCCAGGCCGCGGCGCCAGTGGGAGACGTGGTGGATGGCCGGCGCGGGGACGCGCAGCACCTCCACTCCGCTCACCTGCTCGCGCGCGCTCCAGCCGCGCTCGCGGTCGCCGGGGGCGAGGTTGTAGCGCGGGGCGCAGGTGACGACGGCGACCGAGTGGCCGCGCCGCGCCAGGTCCTCCGCCAGCTCGAACATCAGGTGCGACGAGGAACGCACCTCAGGAGGAAAGGCGTCGGTGAGCAGCAGAATCCGCATCAGACGTCCGCCGGCAGGGTGGCCGGCACGAGTGCCGTTCCAACCACTGAAGCTGGGACTCCTCTGCACCACTGGCTTGGTTTCTCCCTCAGTCCGATCCTCCTTGCGAAACAAGTTGGAACGGCACGAGCAGCGAGAGCGCGTCGGGGACGAGGGTGAACTCAACCGGCAGGAGTCCGGCCAGCTCGCCGTCCGTCTGGGCGTAGACGCGCTGGGCCAAGGGCCGGGCCACCACGCGCTGGGCGCGCAGGAAGCGCACGCCGCGGCAGCGCTCGAGCAGGCCGACCCACTGCGCCAGGAGATAGAGAAGGTAAACCGGGCGGGGGCGGCGCGGGAAGAGGGCGACCTCGAAGTCGTCGCCGAAAAGGCTGGCGCCGCGGGTAATTTGGATGGGGCCGCCGTAGTGGCGGGTGCGGCCGACCACGACCAGCGTCGCCGGCAGGCCCTGGCCGTCCGCCTGCACCATGAACTCGCGGAAGTCGTAGCGGAAAAGCTGGCGAAAACCCTCCAGCCAGAAGGAGAGCATGCCCAGGCGGAGCTTCTCCTTCTGGCTGAGGCGGTAGATCAAGTTGGCGTCGGCGCCGGCGCCGGCGACGGCGATGAAGTGGCGCTCGCCCCACTCGGGCGAGGCGGCGCGGCCGAGGGCGATGCGGCGGACGACGCCGCGCGGGATGTATTCGGCGGCGCGCCAGACGTTCCAGGGCAAGCCCAACTCCTTGGCCAGCACGTTGCCGGTGCCGGCGGGGAGGATGGCGAGCGGCACTTGAGAGCCCACCATGCCGTTGACGATTTCGTTGATGGTGCCGTCGCCGCCGCAGCCGATGAGGAGGTCGCAGCCGGCGGCGAGCTCGCGGCGGGCCAGCTCCGCGCCGCTGCCGGGTCCGCTGGTGGCGACCAGCGTGACCGTGAGCCCGTGAGCGGCGAGGAAATCAACGGCGCGGGCGAGATCGCGCAGGCGGCGGTCGCGGCGGCGGCCGGCCAGAGGGTTGTAGATGAGCGCAGCGGTGCGGAAGCGGACGGCGCCGGCCATAGTGACGCCGCCATTCTACGGGAAGCGGGTGGCGGGTCAACGCAGGCGGAGAAAGAAAAAGGGCCCCGCAGGGCGGGGCCCGTGGGACTCTCCCCCAAGGGCGTTACTGCAGAGTAACCGTGAAGCGAATCGGCATGCTGACAAGGCCGAAGCTGGTCTGCTTCTTGCGGCGGATGACATTGAGCATGGCCGTGGAACTGGCCTGGAAGCCCGGGTCGCCGGGGATGTCGGCCGGGTCGGAGGTCACCAGCCACTCGGTCTCCGACAAGCGCATGACCGCCAGCGAAGGATACTCCAGTTCGTAGGTGGTGGGCGAAGGACCGCAGCAATGGAACTCGAGGTCGGCCTGAACCTGCGCGGTGGTCCCGATGTCCATGTCGCGGTAGCGGCCCCAGTAGTTGATGCCGAAGAGGTCCATCTCGGAATCGATCACCGCCGGAATCCCGGCGGCGGCCAGGGCCGGCGAGGCCGGATCAAACTCGAAGTGCATCATTCGGCCGGAATCGTACGTGACCAGGTCGACGTCTTTGCCGCCGACGCCGAAATAGGCCTGCACACCGTCCTTGGTGTGGCTGTAGAGCGGGTCGCCGTCGTCGTACACACCGGTGCTGCCTGCCGGCGTGCTCATGACGGCGTCGAGTGTCTGGATGCCCCCGGTCTTCTTCTTCTGGGCCCACGCGCTACCGGCCAACGCAAGCGCCAGCAATCCCACCAACACAACAACCCCACTCTTGCGAATCATGGTCGTTTCTCCTTCAAACCTCCGGTCGCCGTCTCCCGGCGCCGAGTACAAGACCCCAAAGACAAATCCAGAGTAGTGGAAGCCTCAGCATAGCACAATAGAGAACAGGTCACCATCTCAAGGTCACCCGTACTCCTAGTACCTGACGGCACATTAGTACTAGCACTTTGGTGCAGGCGGCGGAGCGAAGATGGTGTGGATTCGCAGCCAAACCGCGCCATTCACCGCCGGGACGACGACAATTGGGAAATCGTCGCTGTCCACAGGGCCGGGTCCTCCTGTCCCAGCCGCCAGGCGGAGAAGCCTCGCAGGCGGTAGCGGCGCGCGAGGGCGATGCGGTCGGCCACCGCGTCGGCGTCGCTGAACCAAACCTGGTTGGCCCCCTCGCCATTGCGGAAGGTAAACGTCTTCTCCCGGTGGAAGGGGTGGGTCTCGATGCGCGCCTGCGTTTTCTCCGCCAGCTCCACCGCCTGGGCGTACGTGCCTTCGTTGACCTTGGGCCCGCTCCAGTGCCGGTAGTAGAACGGCACCCCGAGCAGCAGCTTCTGCCGCGGCACGAACTTCAACGTCCGCTGCAGGCACGCCTCCACCCAGGGCAGGCTGGCGATGGGCCCGGGGTCGCCGGCCTGGTAGTGCATGTCGTAGGCCATGAGCGAGATGAAATCGGCGTGGCGCGCCAGCGCCTTCAGGTCGAAGGCGAAGGCGTCCTCGTTGGCCACCCAGCGCTGCGAGTCGGGCGCGCGCGCCGGGAGCAGCGGCGGGTGGACGGCGATGCCGAGGCGGCGGCCCCCGCGCCGCAGCCCCGAGGCCAGGGCCGCCACGAACCGGGTCAGGTTATCCCGCTGGGCGGCGGGGACGCGCTCGAAGTCGACCACCAATCCGGCAAAGTCGTGCTCCGCCGCAGCGCGCACGAGCTGCTCCACCACCTCGCCGCGCCGGCCCTCGCTGGCCAGCACCGCGGCCGCCACTTCGGAGCGGAAGTCGCGGTTGACCACCAGCGGCATCAGCGGCACCCCGCCCGCTCGCGCCCACTCCACCACTTTGGGATCGACCTTTGACTCCAGCCGCCCGCTCTCCTCCACTACAAACCAGTCGGGCGAAACCAGGCCCAGCTGCCGGCCGTGCTTCTGCAACGAGCGCCAGGAGGTGGGCTCGTTGACGTAGTAGGAGTGCGCCACGAACTCCGGCGTCTCGCAGCCGCTCAGACACAACAGCACGGCCGCGCACGCCAGGCCCGCCAGCGCCCTCCGGAGACGACACGTCTCCGCGGCGGTACCGGAGCGCATTGATTTTCCCCACTGCCCACCGGACGAGGCCGCGTTTCTCCCCCGCGACCACCGTCCTTGACAGTTCGTGTGAGGCGTGAGTATAAGGCAGGGGCCATTCGAAGCAAATCTTTTTTTCTGAGAGGCCGGTGAAAAAAGGAATCGCCCTCTTCGCCCTCGGCCTGATCGTCGGGGCGGCGTCCGCGTATGTGGTGCTCGAAGTTCTGAACGTCGGCCACTACCGCACCCTGCTGCCGGGCCGCATCGAGCCCGAGCCCCCCACCGTCTGCTACTCCTGCTTCTGGGAGGGCTACGAGCCCGCCCTGCGCCAGCAGGTGATTGACTTCTACCAACAGTTCGAGACCCCCGACCCGTTTGTGCAGGCCGACACCGGCTACATCCTCTGGCGCGCCGGCGGCAACCCCAACTGCGACGCCCGCGCCCTCTACCAGCAGGCCGCCGAGCAAAGCCCCGACCCCTACCGGCGGTTGCAGGCCCTGGCCGCGCTGGCCTTCAGCGGACCGGAGTGCGGCTGGGACAGCGCCTCCGCGCTGGCCGAGGCGGCGACGGCGGCGCAACGGGCGGGACTGCCGGGCGCCGCCGAGCAACTGCGGCTCGCCGGCGAAAAGGAACTCGTGCCTCGCCTGGAGGACACCAAGATCCGGACGAGCCTGCGCGTGCCGGGTGGCGCGCAGACAATCATCCTCGGGGCAAGCGCCATCGAGATCTCCCCTGGCCTGCGCGTGGGCGCGCAAGTCGACCGCACCGCGCGCGACTGGCTGAGTTTCCAGATGCGCTGGGACCTGACCGCACAGCCGGCCCCGGCCACCGTGCTGGTGGACTACCACGAAGGCAAGCTGCTGAAGACGCTGCTGGGCGCCGCGCCGGTGGAGGTCTACCCGCTGGCGGGCGCGCTGGCGGCGCGGGTGGGCGAGGGTTGGCGGGCGGCCGACGAAACCGGCGCGTTCCGCTTCGAAGTGCTCAACGACAAGCTCCAGTATCCGACCGCGCACGCCGCCGGCAGCCTGGCGTGGCTGGTGGACACGCACGGCCTCTCCGCCATCGCCGGGCAGGCAGTGGAGCGCAAGATGCAGCTCGTGGTGGCCTCGGCGGACGCCGAAGGCGACGCCCGCGCCGCCTACCACCTGGCGCAGAAAGGCATCCACGCCCTGTTTCCCGGCGACCGCTTCCAGGATTTGCTCGTCGGCTACGAAGGCGCGGGCGTCCTGCTGGGCACCGCGCCGGTGAAGCAGGAAGGGCCGCGCGCGCTCCTCGGCGGCCAGCCGGTGCGCTTCTCGCTGCGCGAAACCTTTGTGGCCCAGGACAGCCGGGCGGCGCTGCCCGCGGCCTACTACGACGCCCCGGCGCGCTACTTCCGCCGGCTGGCGGAGCTGGTCCCGCTCCGGGTGGAGTACGTGGACGTGGACGGGTCCAACCAGATTGAGCGCGTGCTCGACCGCGCCGCCCAGCTCAAAGCCACCGCCGTCGGCGTGCGCGTGGCCACCAATTACGAGTACGACCGCCTGCGCGAGTGGCTGCGCCGCTCCCCCGCCAACCGCGCCGTCCTCTTCCACTCCGGGCTCTATCCCTACGCCCAGCCCCTCTTCGACGAGTTCCCTCGCCAGGTCACCTTCGGCGACCTCCGCCCCCGCTTCGAGTGAAGCTAGCGGTAGACCTCGCGGCGGTGCCCGATCTTAATGATCTCCACTACGCGCTCTGCGTCGTGTATCGAGTACAGAACGCGGTAATCCCCCTGGCGAATGCGGTAGAGGTCTGTGCCCGCAAGTTTCTGGCAGCCCTGGGGGCGGGGTTGCAGGATGAGCTGGTCGATTCGGTTCTTCAGCAACCGGACGGCCTCGCGGGGAAGGTGTTCGAGCTCGCGCTTGGCGCTTCGAGTGAAGACGAGGCGATACGGCTCCGGCATGCGCAGCGCCGGCTAGAGTAGGTCTTTGCGCTTCAGGTCTTTCAAAACCCGCTCATAGGGGATGCGAGGTTCATGCGCGCGAGCGCGGGCGGCTTCTATGTCAATGGCATCCTCGCGCAGCGACTCCCGCACGGCGTCGTTGACCAAGTCGGAGATGGACTCGTCGGTCACCGCCGCCTTGATCTTCAACGCCCGGTAGACCTTGGGCTCGAAATAGACCGTGCTGCGCTTGCTTTCCGCCATGGCCAAGCCAGTCTAGCATCAAAACGTCATAACGTCAAGACGTCCGAGGGCACGGGGCGGGCGGAAGGCTACCGGCGTGCCGCTAACACCTCGCGCCGCTTAGGCGTCCTCTCCAGCGAAAAGGAAGGCGCGGGCATCCCATCCACGGAAATGTCCGCGGGAGGTCAGCATGAAGAAAGTGTTTGCGGTTGCGCTCGCCTTCGGGCTGGCGCTGGCCATCCCAGGGGGCATCTCCGCCAAGGGGCCGACGGCAAAGATCATCAACACCGGCGGCCGACTCTCGTTGCCGCTGGAAGTGACGGCGGCGGAAGTGGTCAGGCAGTTCAACCCTTGGGGCCATGAATTCCGCGACGGGGCCCGCAGCGCCAAAAAAGTAGACTCGCCCGGCAGGTACCCCCAACCCTACGAGGTGCAGTTCTACGTCAAGTTCTCAGAGAAAGAGACTCGGATGAAGTATGTGATCTACTACCGGCCAAGTACCGCCAACCAGCGGGGCTACATCTACGTGCCGGTCAGAGGAGAGCCGTGGCACTGGCACAATGCGGAAACCATCATAACCACCACCGGGTGGTTCCAGGCCTCGCGGGAATGGGATCGGTTGGTCAAGCCGTTGATTGAGGCCGCCGAGGCGGCACAGCGCCGCTAAGCGGTGCGCATACTCTAGCGGTAGATTTCTCGGCGGTGCCCAACGCGGAGGACCAGCACGACCAAGCGGTCGTCTTCGATCCGGCAGATGAGCCGGTAGTCACCCGCGCGGTACCGCCAGAATTCTCCCAGCTCTGAGCCGTGCAGGGCTTCTCCGATGCTGCGCGGGTCGTCCAGGACAGCCACACGGCTCCGCAGGAACTTCAAGATTCGTTTCCTGTGCTGTGGGTCGAGTTTGGCGAGATCCCGATCCGCCGTCTCGGACAGCTCAACGGTCCACGCCATGACGTTTCATGACGTGTTTGAGCGGGAGGGTTCGCTCTTCGCCGCGGCGGATGCGCCCCAGCACGCCTTCCGCCAGGTACCGGTCTTCGAGATCCTCCAGGTGGTCCAGGATGGCCTCCCGAACGTAGAAGGTCTTGGTGCGCCCAGTGCGCCGGGCGAGCTTCTCCAACCGTTTCTCGATGGAGGGCGAAAGGCGAATGGCCAGCATGGGATATCCTCGCTATACAAGTATAGCACATCGGGGTTTGCCAGGACACAAGAAGCGCAGCAAGAGGTGCGGGTGACTCTTCGACTCTTCGGCTCTTGGACTCTTCGGCTCTTGGACTCCGCGACTCTTCCCTAGAACCGGATGCGCAGCATCACGTAGACGGAGTTGACGTGGTAGGCCCCGGTGCGGGCCGTGGGGGTGAAGACCTGCCCGGCGCCCGCGGTGCTGAAGTAGTCGTAGCCCAGCGTGAGCGTGGCGCGGGGGCTCAAGGTGAAGTCCATGCGCGTCCCGCCGGTGGCGCTGAAGCTCTGGTCGGAGCCGTGGAGAATCTGCTGCGGGCCGACGGTGCCGTGCAGGTCCCAGGCCCACCAGTTGGTGGGGCGATAAAGGGCGCGCACCAGCCCGGCGTGGCGCTGGTAGAAGTTGGGCGTGAAGAAGCCCGGGTTGACGAAGAACTCCTGCGTCGGCAGCCCGCCCGCCGGGGGCAGCCCGAAGGGGTGCGTGTAGCCCAGCATCGTGCCGGTGTAGCCGGCCTCGAACTCGCCCCGCTCCCCGCGCCAGAGGACCCGGGTGGCGTCGAAGGTGCCCCCGGTGCCGCGCTGGCGGAAGATGCGGCCCTCGAAGCCCGGCAGGTCCTGAATCTCGAACTCAGGCCCCAGGCGCCGGTGCCAGAGGTAGAGGGCGACCCGGGTGCGGTCGTCGGGCCGGTAGACGACGTTCAGCGACCCTTCGTCGTAGTGCGTGGTCTGCGCGATAGCTTTCGGCGTCCAGGGCGCGTACTGCCGGCTGTAGCCGGGCGTGAACTCCCAGCGCCCGGCGCGGAAGGTGGGCGCGATCATCCCCACCAGGCGCGTGCGCGAAGAGGGGAAGCCCGGGAAATCTCCGGCCAGGTTGCCGTGGCGCAGGGTGACGGTGCCGATGGCGGCGGTCCAGCGGAACCAGGTGTTCACCTGCATCTGGGCGCCGAACATCACCTGCACGGCCGACTGCCGCACGCGGTCGCTCGGCAGCAACAGCACCCCGGCGGGAAAGTCGGCTTCGGTCAGCAGGCCCGGCGCGGGGACGAACGGCTCGACCGGGACGTGGGCGGCGAAGCGCAGCCCGCCCGCCGTGTCCACCCCGTAGCCGAAGAAGGCCGCGGGGCCGGAGCTGGGCAGGAAGTCCACGGTGACGAAGTTGCGCAGGCGCGGGTGGAGGCTGAAGCGGAAGTCGGCCTGGTGGCCCCAGGTGTTCAGCCGCTCGGTGTCGCGCGCCCAGCCCCAGCGCAGGCGCAGCTCGGGGCGCTGGCGGGAGCGGATGCGGTCGCGCAGGATCTGGACTTCGGTGTTGCGGGGCTCGAGGGTGGCGGCGCGGTCGAGCAGCTTGAGCGCTTCCTGCGGGCGGCCGGAGGAATCTTCGGCGGAAGCCAGCGCCACCATCACCGTGGTGTCGTCCGGGTTCTGCGCGTGCAGCTCCTGGAGCAGGTTGCGCGCCGGGCCGATGCGCCCGGCCCAGAGCATGGTCTGGGCCTTGCCGGTGCGGGCCTCGGCGTTGTGCGGGTCCAGCCGCAGCGCGTTTTCGTAAGCGAAGAGCGACTGCTGCCACTTGCTCTGGTAGGCGTGTACGCGGCCCTTGCCCACCCAGGCTTCGATGTTGTCGGGGTCGTTGCGCAGCACGGCGTTGAACTCGGTCACCGATTCGTCGTACCGGCGCGCCCAGCTCAGCACCCGCGCCAGCTCCAGCCGCACTGCGGTGCGGTTGGGCTCGCGCTCCAGCACGCGGCGATACTCGGCGATGGAGTCGTCATACTGCAGCCCCCAGCTCAGCACGCGGGCGAGCTCGGTGCGCACTTCCAGGTCGTCGTTTCGGCTCAGCCAGTCGCGGTAGTGTTTGGCCGACTCGCCGTACTGCTTGTCCCAGCTGTAGACGCGGGCGAGCTTCAGGCGCAGGGCGTCGTCCTCGGGCCGCACCCGCGCCGCTTCGTTGAGCTGCTCCAGCGCGCCCTTGTAGTCCTCGCGCCGCAGCAGCGCGTCGGCCAGCTCCAGCCGGTAGGTGGCGTTCCCCGGCTCCTTTTCCACCAGGGCGCGGAAGTACTCTTCGGAAGCCCCGGGAGAAATCTCGCGGGCGGCGGCGCGCTGGCCCTGCATCGTCTCGCGCGTGCGCTCCAGCACCGCCACCTGCGGGTCGCCGGGATAGAGCCGCTCCAGCTCGGCCAGCTCCGCGCCGGCCTCGTCGAGCCGGCTCGCCCACAGCAGCGTCTGCGCCAGGCCGATGCGGGCCTCCTTGTGCTCCGGCCGGGCCGCCAGCACGCGGCGGTACTCCGCGACCGACTCCTCGTAGCGGCGGCCGAACGCCAGAACCCGGGCCAACTCCACCCGCGCTTCGGTGTCGTCCGGGTCGAGCTCGAGCGCCCGGCGGAAGCTCGCCGCCGACTCGTCGTAGTGCCCGCTCCAGTTCAGCACCCGCGCCAGTTGCAGATGGGAATTGATGTCGTCGGGATGCCGGACCAGGAGGTCGCGGAGAATCTTCTCCGACTCGTCGAACTGCTTGTCCCACCCCAGCACCCGCGCCAGCAGGAAGCGCGCGGCATCGTCGTCCGGGTGTTCTTTGAGGTGGGCGCGATAGTGGGTGATGGCTTCCGGGAAGCGCCCCGCGGCTTCTGCTTCCTGCCCGCGCAGGAATTCAGTGGTGGCCACCGAAGGCGCGGGCGCCGGAGCCTCCGGGCGCTCCTCGGGCCGCGCCGGCCTCTGCGCCAGCAGCCGCAGCCCTTCGCGCACGTCGGCGTTGCGCGGGTCCTCCTTCTCCAGCTCCTGGAACAGAGCGCGCGCTTCCTCGGTCCGGCCCAGCCCCAGCAGGTCGTAGGCCTTCACCAGGCGCGCCGGGAAATCCTTGGGGTTCTCGGCCAGAATCCGTTCCGTTTCGCTCAGGCTGTTCTGGTACTGCCCCGACCAGCTCATCATCTGCGCCAGGCCCAGCCGCGCCTCGGCGTTCTCCGGCTGGAAGCGCAGCACGTAGTTGAACTGCGCGCTGGCGCCGGAGAAGTCCCGCCGGCGCCCGAGCAGGCGGCCGAATTCATTGCGCGCGCGGAAGTCCGACGGGTTGCGGTTGATGTAGCTCTGGTAGTGCTCCACCGCCTCCTCGTCCTTCCCCGCCCACACCAGCACGCGCGCGAACTCCAGGATGTAGTCGGCGCGGGTGGTCTTCTCCAGCAATTGCCGGTAGAGCGGGATGGCCTCGTCGAACTGCCGCTGCCAGCCCAGCACCTGGGCCAGGTCGTGCAGCACGTCAAGGTTGTTCGGGTTGGCGCGGTAGGCGGCGCGGTAGTGCTCGGCGGCCTTGGCGTAGTCGGGCTGGGCGCGGTTCATGTAGAGCCAGCCCAGCCGCTGGTTGAGCACGAAGTCGCGGGTGAAGTAGGGATAGACGCGCGCGTAGATTTCGAGCGCCTGCACGAAGTCGTAGCGGTCGTAGGCGCGGTCGCCCTCGGCGCGCAGCTTCTCCGCCTGCTCCTGGGTGAGCACCTGGGTGACCTGCCCGCCCTGGTCTTCGCCGTCGGGCGACGCCAAGGCCGCCGCCGGTGCCAGCAGCGCCAGCGCTCCCATCAGCGCAACTGTCCGAAGTATGAACCGAGACATGACCCTTACCTCCCTCTTCCCCTGCGCCCGGTGATCTGCTCGAACTCCTGGCGCAGTATCTCAAAACTCTTCTTGGGCACCGTGCGGTACTCCACCCGCTCCCATTTCGGCCACAGCACCGTCGCCACCGTCACCGCCGACCCGCTCACACCCGGGGCCGCCTGAGGCGCGCCCGCGCCCCGCGGCGCGTAGGCGAACGCCGCCAGCAGAATCTTGTCGGACTGCGTGCTCACCGGCCGGGCGTTCTCATCCGTCCCCCAGTATACGCCTCCGCCCGACGGGTCCATAACCAGCAGCAGCCCCCAGGAGAGCCGCACGCGGATCTCGCGCCGCGGGGCGTCGTAATACCATTGGCCAACCGAGTTGTAGGTGGCCCGGTCGCGGTCGAAGACCCCCTCGAGCAGCACGCTGCGGCTGTAGCGCTCGGCGGGATAGAACGTCCCGTCGCGCCCGTAGCGGCGCCGGTTGGTCTCGACCACGAGCTCGCCGAACTCCGCCCGCTCGCGCACGCCCACCTCCTGCCCGCGCAGGATGGCCCGGTCGGTCAGCCGCGGCACTCCTGCCACCCGCACTTCCCGGTAGGGGTTGTAGTTGTCCGCCACCAGCAGCCGCGTGTTGGCTCCCGCGACCCGCAGCAGGAAGTTGAACCCGTCGGCGCTGTCGGCCTCCCCCAGCCCCGGCACGGGCAGCCGGCGCGACCCGCAGGGACGCCCACAGGTGTTGAGGGCCACGGCGTAATTCACCTGATCCCAGTCAATCGTCTCACCGGCGGAAGAATCGAGCTGCAGGTGCAGGTAGAGCGCCGAAGGGTCGGAGCTCCAACTCACGCGCTCGATGCGCGGCACACCCGGCGCCGCCGCGCCCGCCGGACCGCTCCAGGCTTCCTTCACCTCCGGCGGGTCGCGCGGGACGAACTTCAGCATCCCGAAGTGCTGCTCCGGGTCCATGTCGTTGTGCCAGAGCGCGCTGCGGGAGAAGGGCTGCTCGAAATCATACGCGATCCAGTTGTGCTTCCACCACTCGTCCAGCCACTCGAAGACGATGCCGCCGGCGAACCCGCTGTCGCGGATGTTCTGCGTCAGCCGCACCAGCGCCTCGCCCTGTTGCCGCTCCTCCACCCCGCCGTGGTGCCAGGCGTAGGGGTTGAAGTGGGCGATGCCGACGGAGGTCGAAAGCCCGTACTCGGCCACCAGCAGCGGCGTCTTGCGGTAGTGGCTCTTCAAGTCCTGCAGGTAGCCCCAGTAGCTGTTGACGCCGCGCTTGTCCGAGGCGCTGCGGTACTTGGCGTCGTGGATGATGAAGTCCGGGTAAAAGGGATAGACGTGCGAGGTGGCGAAGTAGCCCGACTTCAGCTCCGCGGTCGGGTTCACGCGCTCCTCGTCGAGCGCCACCGCGTCGTTGTCGTCTACCAATCCCACCCGCAGCGGCGGCAGCAGCTCCCCCTGCGCCCGCCGCAACTGCCACTCCTCCTGCAACCCGGTTTCCGACGGATGGTAGAGCGGGTCGAGCGGCGGCCAGCTTACCCAGGAGACGGGGCGCATCCAGTTGTATTTCTCCTGCTCGTAGGCCACCACCGTGTCGCACATTCTCGTCAGCCAGACTTCGGTGGCGTTGCCGCTGGAAATCTGCAGGTAGCGCCCGTTGAAGCTGCGCTGGCCCGGGTTGCGCAGGTTGGAGGTGAGCACCATCGAGGGTTCCATCTCGCGGCCCACCAGCCAGCCCAGCACCCAGGGCGAAACGTCGGCGGAGTAGATGCCCCCGGCGCGCCCGCGCTCGGCCGGCAGGCTGGTCTGGCCGTGCACCACGTCCACCAGGTTGCGGAGCTCGGTCTCAAACGCGGTGGTGAAACCCCGATCGTAGAGGTTGCCCTCGGGCGGCTCCGGCAGCCAGATCTCCTGGAAGAGATAAATGGGCCGCTCGGAGTTCTTGGTGTTGTGGTCGTAGAGAGCGCGGTAGAAGGCCGGGGGCAGCAGGGTGTAGATGCGCACCGAGTTGGCTCCCAGCGCATCTATGCGCGTCAGCCAGTCGGCGTACACCTCCACCTGCGTCGGCGGGTCGGAGACGAAGTGCCCCGGGCGCGCCGGGCCCAGGTTGACCCCGGCGACGTACATCTGCCGCCAGTTGTTTCCCTGGGGCACGTGGAAGTAGCCGTTCTCCAGCCGCGCGGCCACTTGCAGGGTCGCCGGGCGCGGCTTGGCCGCCTGCAGCGAGGCCAATACTTCCGGCGAGGTCACGCCCGCCAGTTGCTCGAACTCCTGCCGCGCCAGCTCGTTGTCCGGCTCGCGCTGCAGCACCAGCACCAGTAGCTCGGCCGCTTCATCGTTGCGGCCTTTCATGCGCAGCGCCCGCGCCACGGCCAGTTGGACTTCGGGGGTGCCCTGAATCACCGGCGGCAAGGCGCGGAAGTCTTCCAGGGCGCGGTCGGGCTGGCCCAGCTCCAGCCAGCAGTGCGCGCGGCCGCGGCGGGCGTCGATGAGGCCGGGCTCCAGCCGCAGAGCGCGGTCGAAGAAGGGCTCGGCCTCGGTGAAGCGGTTGAGCTTGAGGTAGTTCCAGCCGTAGAGGGTCAGGGTGGTGGCGTCGTTGGGGTCGACCTGGTAGGCGCGGTCCAGGATTTCGATGGAGCGCTCATAGTTGCCCTTCTTGTACTCGTCCACCGCCGACACGTAGATAGGCCCGGTGATGGGCTTGCCGCCGAACTCCCACCAGGTGGCCAGTCCGATGATGATGAGCAGCGAGAGGATGATGCGGTTGCGCAGGAGCGACATGGCCTTAGTCCCCTGCTCCCTTGTGGGCCACCGCTTCCCACTCGCGGAAACCGGTGATGAACCGCCACACGCCCTGCACGCGGTACCAGACCACCAGTTGCCGGTAGCCGATGTTCTCGATGAACGCGTACCCCAACAGCACCAGCAGGTCGCGGTAGCGCGGGTAGCGCCGGTAGGTCAGCTCTTCCATCAGCACCGAGCCCACCGACAGAAAAGTCCCGTAGGCCAGCGACAACACCACGAACAGCAGGAACAGGTAGGGCGGCACCACCCCCAGCAGCAGCGCCAGCGGGATCATCAGGTAGCCGATGAACTCCACCGGCGCCCCCAGCGCCTCCACGTAGAGGTTGAAGGGATAGGCCAGCCAGCCCACGCGCCCGAACTTGCGGCTGAAGAGCATGTCGGAGTTCTTCCACAGCGTCTGGCACAGCCCCAGCTGCCACCGCCGCCTCTGCCGCGCCAGCATCTTGCGGTCGGCGGGCGCCTCCGTCCAGCACACCGGGTCGGAAATGAACTGCATCTTGATCCGGCGGCTGTTTTCCTGCGCCCACCGGTGCAGGCGCACGATCAGCTCCATGTCTTCGGACACCGTCTGCTCGTTGAAGCCCCCGGCCTCGATCACGGTTTCGCGGTGGAAGACGGCGAAGGCGCCGGAGACGATGAGCGTCCCGCGCAGCAGGTCCCAGCCCGTCCGCCCGAACAGGAAGCTGCGCAGGTACTCGACCACTTGGAACTTCTCGATCTTGCTCTCCGGCAGCTCCACCGCCACCACCTGCCCCTCCTTCACCTTGCAGCCGTTCAGGATGCGCACGATGCCCCCGCTGGCCACGATGTTCAATGGGTCGCGCTTGATGGGGCGCATCAGCCGCAGCAGGGCGTCGCGCTCCAGGATGCAGTCGGCGTCCAGCGTGCAGAAGTAGGGCGTGCGGCAGCCGTTGATGCCCACGTTCAGGGCGTCGAACTTGCCCCCGTTCTCCTTGCTGATCACCAGCAGGTTGGGGAAGTCGGGGTTGACGTAGAACCCGCGGATGGGCTCGGTCTCCAGCCGCGGCCGGTAGATCAGATCCATCTTGATGAGCCCGAAGGCGGCGATGAGGTTGTTGAGGGTCTCGTCGCTCGAGCCGTCATCCACCACCACGATCTCCAGATACGGGTAGTCGGTCTGCATCACCGAACGCAGCGAGTCCACGATGCTGTTCTCTTCGTTGAAGGCCGGCATGATGATGGTCACCGGCGGGGTGACCACCGAATCGCGCAGCTCTTCCAGCCCCTGGTAGGCCAGGCGGCGGTTGTAGACCAGCAGCGAGCCCAGCGAAAAGCCCATCAGCACGGTGTAGCCGCCGTTGGCGAGGAAGAAGTAGGCCACGATGATGATGTTGAAGATGTTCATCATGTGGATGAACCCTTGTCGCCAGGCTTCAATAATATCCATCGCCGTTAGCGGCTCCTTGTGCCCATGCCGGCCTCGCCCTTGCGGGCCTGCGCCAGGGCTTTCACGTCCGGATCGGTCTCGTGCGTGGCCAGCCACGCCACCCAGGACTGGATCTGCCGGTCGGCGTGGCGGCCGAAGTCCTGCAGAAAGTTCTTGCGCAGAGCGACGTCCGAGCTGCCCAGCAGCAGCCCCACCAGGTAGCTGGTCTTCCCCATGTGGGCCAGCTGCTCGAGCACCTGGCGCTCGCGGCCGTGCGGCTGCTGGGCGTAGTGCCCGAGCAGGGTGGGGATGACGCCGGCTCGCTGCCACTCGTCGGCGATCTGCTCGCGGCTGTACCGGTCTTCACTGCCGAGGAAATAGTCGTAGAGCACGCTGAAGCCGGCGTCGCCGAACCCGAGCAGGGTGCGCACCGCCGCCTCGCGCACCATCCAGCGCGGGTCGGCCAGCCGCGCCGCGATCTGCAGCAACTGCCCCTCAAAGCGCGGCTTGGCCAGCGCCCGCACCGTGTGCAGCCGCACGAACCACTCCGGATCCTCCAGCAATCCCAGCAGCACCGGCACGGCGCGCGGATCGCGCATGTAGGCGATCACCGGGGCCGAGCGCGCGCGCACGTCCGGGTTCTCATCGTAGGTCTGCGTGTTCAGGAACAGCTCGCTCAGCGACGGGGCGAAGTTGCTGGCGTCGAGGTAGAAGTCCGGGTGACCTTCGGCCGCCTTCTCCACCATCTCCCGCACCACGTCGGTGCAGAGGAAGCGGATGCGCCGGTGCGGGTGGCGCAGCGACGCCTCCAGCCCGATGGCCTGGCTCAGCGGGAAGCTCACCACCGCCGACTTCACCGTGCGGAACGCCAGCCCCGACTCGTCGGGGTCGAGGATGACCTGGTGCAGCCGCTGCACCAGGGCCGCGAAACTCTGCGGCTCCACTAGGCTGCCCAGCCCGCGCAGCGCCACCTCGCGCACGTCGGGATGCGGGTCGTCCAGCGCCTTCACCAGCATGGGCCAGCTCGCCCGGTGGCGGATGGTCGCCAGGTGCTCGGCGCTGCGCGCGCGCGCCAGGTAGCCGACGCGGAACAGCCGCTGCAGCGTCCCGCTCATCCCCCGCACCTGACCGTCCCCGCCCAGCCGCGTCTGCCACTGCTTCACCAAACCCAGGTCTTCGCACAGCTGCGTCATGGCCGGCATCTGGTCGGCCGGCGGCAGCTTCTCCATCACCAGCTGCTCGATCAGCGCCGGCTTGTGCTTCTCGCCCAGCTTCTTGATCTGGGCCACGCCCTGGCGGTAGTCCAGGGTCCGGCCGAGAACTCCAGTCACGAGGGGGGCGACTTGCTGGCGGAGGTCGTCAAGCTGCTCGAAGAAAGCGTCCCGGCGCTTGCGGCGCAGAATGGCGGCGGCCACAAAGCCCACCGTCACCACCACCACCGTCACCAGTAGGACGATGACGAAGGTGATTACCTGCTCGATTAGGACGGGAAACCCACCCACCGCTCGTTTCGCTCCTTATCCTCTCAACCGCTCGTATACTCTACCCCGATGGCGATGGAAGACGGGAGGAAACTGCCTTCCCCGTGCGCACTTGCTGCGGAAAGTACCGGCAGTTCCGCGTCGGAAAGACCCTCACAAATTCCGACTCGTGCCCCCCTAGCCGTCTAGACTCTAGCTGAAACGAATCCGGTTTGTAAACCACACCTTAGTACTAACTGGTATCCTAATCCGGAGAGTAGGACGCGACTTTAGTACTACGCGCCATCCGGCCCTGAATCTGCCCGGTAGGGCCGTTTCCCTCCCGTGCGGTGACTTGTGCTAGATTTTCCGGCGTGACCAAGCCAACCACCCGCCGGCGCATCCCCCAGCTCGACCTGCAGGCGCAGTACGCCGCGTTGAAGGAGGAGGTCCAGGTGGCCTTGGCGCGCGTCTGCGACTCCCAGCGCTTCATCCTCGGCCCCGAAGGCGAGGCCTTCGAGCGCGAGCTGGCCGACTACTGCGGCGTGCCGCACGCCATCGGTTGCGCCTCGGGGTCCGACGCGCTGCTGCTCGCGCTCGTCACCCTCGGCGTCACCCACGAGCACGAGGTTGTTACTGTCCCCTTCACCTTCTTCTCCACCGCCGGGGCCATCGCCCGACTCGGCGGCCGCGCCGCCTTTGTCGACATCGAGCCGCGCACCTTCAACCTCGACCCGGAAAAGCTGCGCGACTATCTCAAGAAGATCGACGCTGCCGGGCGCCGGCGCACGCGGGCGCTGATTCCCGTCCACCTCTTCGGCCAGCCGGCGGAGATGGACGCCATCAACGAAATCGCCGCGGAGTTTGAGCTGCCGGTGATTGAAGACGCCGCGCAAGCCATCGGCGCGGAGTACAACGGCACGCGTGTTGGCGGAATCGGCCGCACCGGCTGCTTCAGTTTTTATCCCACCAAGAACCTCGGCGCCTTCGGCGACGCCGGCGCGGTGACGACGACCGACGCGACGCTGGCCGACCGCCTGCGCGCCATGAGCCGCCACGGCTGCACCCACGACAAGTACCACCACGACCACGTGGGCTGGAATGCGCGGCTCGACGAGCTGCAGGCCGCCGTTCTGCGGGTCAAGTTCCGGCACCTGGAGGACTGGAACCGCGCCCGCATCGCCGCCGCCGGCCGCTACGATGAGCTGTTCTTGGAAGCCGGTTTAGCCCACGCGGACAAGACCTACCCTGACGAGAAACATCCGGTGGTGATTCCGTACCGTGCGCGGGGGCGGCGGCACGTTTTTCATCAGTACGTCATCCGCGCGCGGGAAAGGGATGCGCTGAAGAAGTTTCTGGCCGAGGAAGGTATCGGCACCGAGGTCTACTACCCGCTGCCGTTGCACTTGCAGAGCTGCTTCCACGCCTGGGGTGGGCGCGAAGGCGACTTCCCCGAAGCCGAGCGCGCCGCCCGCGAAGTCCTGGCCCTGCCGCTCTACCCCGAGCTCACCCCGGAGCAGCAGCGCTACGTCGCCGACCGACTCGCCTCCTTCTACCGTCGCGGCTGACTAGCAGGTCTAGATCCGCGCCTCTCAAACTCCAAGGCGTGAGGTAAGGAAGACGACTTGATTGTGTTCACTGTGTTTTCCGAAACCCAAACAATGGTTGCTCGTTTTTTGGCTGTCTCAAGCAAAAGCACAGCCCTCGGTCCTACGCGTCCTCCGTTCCGGTCAAACTTCTCGTTGCGTTCGAAAACCTGAGAAGCGCTGGCAAGCATTTCTCTCATCCGGTTTTCGGCCTCGGCAGGAGAGCGGTGCCTCTCCGCCATAATCTCAACCTCAGCGCAATCGGAAGAGCGGTATACCGAAGCACTGAAGTGGTATCCGGCTGGATGGCGCCCGCTGTAACCCATGGACATCTTGAACCGAACGGCCGGATCTACAACGTCTTCCCAAAGAAGCGCCTTGTGGTACCAACGGAGCAGCAAGCCGGGGCAAACGTATTGAACCCCAATTAGAATCACACCAAGGCTCACCGCGAGCACTAGGGCAAGCAAGCTGTTCTTTGCTAGCGTCAATGCGGCTCCAAACTGAGGTACAATTTAGCAGTTCTGGAGCATTCTTAGAACCAGTTTGAGGATACAGCCATGGCGGAGACGAAGGGAACGAACAGCCAACCCAAGAAGGACCACAGCGGGCGGAACCGGCTGCTGATAGTGGCGGCGTTCACGGTGGTCACCTATCTGGTGGTCATCACCATCCAGGCGGCGATGTATGTCGCGGGGCTGCTGGGGCCGCAGACGGCGCCGTGGGGCGTGTGGGTGATCGGCCCGCTCCTGGCTTCAGCCATCGCCGGGCGGGTGCTACTGGCGTGGCTGCGCGGGCGCGCGGCCTCCAAGTCGCTGCAGAAGGAGCGCGACGTCCTGCTCGAGCACGTGCGCGAGCTCACCTACAACATCAACAACCCGCTCAACTCCATCACCGCCAACCTCATCGCGCTCAAGACCGAGTACAACCCCGGCAGCGTCGAGCAGATTGAAACCAGCTCGCGC